>Ga0207652_10002849_pt1 | contig 14475 bp, 17 predicted proteins | sample KBSC63BmetaG_FD_184334 | JGI IMG/M metagenome (GOLD analysis project Ga0207652, IMG submission 184334) | Corn rhizosphere microbial communities from Kellogg Biological Station, Michigan, USA - KBS C6-3B metaG (SPAdes) (version 2) | ecosystem: Host-associated > Plants > Roots > Rhizosphere ... | reverse complement strand
GGCACGACTTCATGATCTACAATTCGAGCGACACGCGCGAGGGGATTGTCCACCGGATGCGCTATCTCGATCCCTTGTATTCATTCCGAGAACGGTATTGCTACAACAGCGTGGGCTACGTGGCTGTGGGCCTCGCACTCGAACGTGTGGCCGGAAAAACATGGGAAGACTTTGTCACGACCGAATTTTTCAAGCCGCTCGAAATGCACTCGACCACCACCACGATTGAAGCGCTGCAACAGTTCAGCAACATTGCGTATCCGTACATGGAGCGGGAGGGCAAGCTGAAAAAAGTGCCGTATCGTTCGTTTTCAAATGTGGGGCCAACAGCGTCGATCAACTCGAGCGTGCATGACATGAACCACTGGATACAGATGCTGCTGGCTCAGGGGCTGTACAACGGGAAACAGCTTGTTCACCCCTCGACGATTCAGGAGACCCAAAGTTCGCAGATTGTGAGCACCGGGTATCCCGAAAATGACGCCGTGATTCAGTACAGCTATGGATTCGGGTGGGATATCAGTGCGTATCGAGGGCACTATTGTGTGGGCCACGACGGCGGCGTCGATGGGTTTACCTCCGCGATTGCCTTGCTTCCGGCAGAAGGCGTGGGAGTCATTGTGCTGGCCAACCGGAGCATGACCGGCATTGCGCAAATGGTGGCACGGGAAGTTCTCGATCACATCGTCGGAGCGCCCGTGCAAGACATGTGGTTTCAGTACGGAGCTCGTGCCCTTGCGAAAGGAAAAACCGTTGCCGCGCAAGACACGTTCCAAAGCTACGGCTCCCCCTCACACGAACTGCAGCACTATGTGGGCAGGTATCAAAATCCTGGCTACGGAGCTTTGTTCATTGAGGAAAAAGACGGAAAGCTGCACGCAGTCTACAACGGAATCAGCTACGTTCTAGGCCACAAGCACTACGACATTTTCGAAATTGTCGACGAGCTCCAAGAGCTCATCTTCTCGCGCAAAAAAGAAAAGCTTTCGTTTCGGCACAACATCCACGGCGAGATCGAAGAGGTTGCATTCCGTCTGGATATCCCTTCCCCTCCCATCGTGTTCAAACGGGATTCCCGCGACAAGACAGTGGCGTACTTCCGGCAGTTTACGGGAACTTACAAATACGGGGACACAATGATCGATATTGTGCTCGAAAACCAGCGGCTGTTTGCCAAGATCCCCGGCAGGCCTGACTATGAACTCTTGCCCTTTGGAGACAACGAATTCCAACTCAAGGAATGGGCCGGATATTTAGTCCGCTTCCCGAAAAATGCCTTCGGCGACATCGACGAAGCACACCTCGTGCCGCCGTTTGGCGGTGCCTTCGTGGCCTCTAAAAATCCATCGTGAGGCGCGTCGTGAGCCCCTGGAAGCTCAGCAAGCTCGAGTTGATCAAGGTTTGAGTAGGCCCGCTTAATCCCGGCCCACCAGATCTAAAAACTTCCTGGAGGTTGCTCCAGGTGTTGATTTCGTAACCGGCAAAGACTTCCACCCGCGTGGAGGTAAAGTTTTTTTGCCAAGAAGGCCCCAGCATGGCTTGCATGGTCAACGTGGCTCGTCCATCCCGATACGTGGTGTTAGAAAGTGGAAGGGCTGGATTATCAGTTCCTGGATTGTTAGCAACTGTCGTCGTTGATTTCGTTTGGTTTTTGTAGAAGCCCATGAGAGCCCCGACGGTGCCCCGCGCGGTCATATAAATATCGCTCGTCCAGAACCAGTCGGCCATCACGCCAAAACGGAAGCCAGCGCCTCCGAATTCCCATTGATTTTGCGTGCGGGCTTGCTGCGCAACGCTCGAAGTGAAATACTGAATCACCCAGTTTTGGCTCATCCAAGCCGCCGTGATTCCACCGAGAAGCCTGAGCCGCAAATGGGCATTCGGATGGAAATAGCGGTTGGCCATCGCGTCGGCCACATTGTAGTTGAGGTGGGTGGAACTCTTCGCTTGCAAAAGCGGCAAAGTGAAGAACACAGGCCCCTCCCATGTGGGGCTCAAAAAGAGGTCTGTTTCGCCCGGTTTGCTTGCGCTGTCACGGCCTCGAGAGGTGAGCCGCGTGTATGAAGCCCACACTTCCCATTCTTTCGGTGCCCGGAAATAGCTCAAGCTCACCCGCAAGCCCGGATCGAAATCGAACGAACCGTTCTTGTAATCTCCTACAGCCAGAGTGCCGGTGGCGACAGAAGTCGTCCATGCCGGACTTTTCATCTTCACCGCATAGTCGAGGCATCCCTCTTGCGCTTTCCAGTAGAGAAACTCGAGATGCCCAGACACCACTTGCTTATCACTGCGGAATAAATTCGCATCCCAGGCCGGAGGCGGCGGAGCTTGGGTTGGTTTAGCAAATGCGAGGACAGGCAGTGCAAGGCATAGTAGTTTCTTCATGGAATAGTTCTCCTTGATCGGAACCTATCTCGTGCCACAAAAAAAAGCAAATGCTATACCTTGGTGCTATGAAGAAATGGCTTTTTTTGCTCACTACGTCTGCGTACGCAGCGCTCCCGCCCTTTGCCCAAAGCACCAAAGAAATCAAAACGTTGCTCTCAGAACCCCACCTGCAACAACTGCTCGGCAGCGCAGAGCCCATCCGGCACATCATCCGCACCGAAACCGGCTACCTGCTAGTGACCAACAAGTACACACTGACTGTGGACATCCTCTACGGTTCCAACCACGGCATCGCAGGACCCGTGCCGTTCAGCTTTACCTACCACGAGCCTATTTTAATGAGCCCAACCGGGGAACAGTCCTACCAGCCCTGAGCCGATGGTTTGGATGGCAATGGAGGCCAAGACAAGCCCCCCGAGACGGTTGATCACGTTGATGCCCGATTGCCCTAAGAACTTTTCCAGATTGGTGGCAAAATAAAGCAGCAGCCCCATCGTCAGAGCGACCAAAATCGACACCAGCGTCAGCATCACCTGATGCAAGATTCCCGCAGCGTGGCCCACGCTCACAATGATCGAGCTGATCGCACCCGGTCCCGCAATGATCGGGATCGCGAGCGGCACAATCGCCCCCGAACTTTCCCGCCGCTCCCGGTGCTCGTCCGGAGTCACCTTCATCGGGCTCTCTTCCGCACTCAACATCGAGAAAGCCATCGTGAGGAGCACTAGACCTCCCGCCACCTGGAATGCCGGAAGCTGGATCCCTAAGACGCGCAAAATCGGTGTCCCGAACCACGTTGTCACCAGCAAAATAACGGCCACTGCCGTCGTCGCCGTCATTCCCGTCTTCCGTTTTTCTTCTAATGTTTGGTAACGGGTAATCCGTAAGACGGCCGGAAGAGCCGAGAGCGGGTTGCACACCACGAGGAGCGCGATGAAGTGGTTGACGAATTCAGTAAAATCCATACAGTTACATTGAAATAGTAAACCCCACCTAATTTTTCAACAAGCAAGGTTGTTTTCATGGAACTTTGGTTAGACACAGCCAACCTCGACACCGTCAAAACCGCCGCCCCCCTCGGCATCATCCACGGCATCACCACCAATCCCTCCCTCGTCGCTAAATCCAACCTCCCCCTCGACCAGCTCCTCGAGCAACTCCTCGCCGCACAACCCGGCCCCGTCACCGCCCAAGTCACCAGCCGCTCCGCCCCTGAAATGCTCGCCCAAGCCCGCGCCCTCCACCAATTTTCCCCCCGCCTCATCGTCAAAATCCCCGTCACCGCTCCTGGCCTCACCGCCATCCACACCCTCACCCAAGAACAGATCCCCGTCATGGCCACCGCCGTCTTCGACCCCAACCAAGCCCTCCTCGCCGCCCGTGCCGGTGCCACCTACATTGCTCCTTACTTCTCCCGCATCTGCGACAACGACATGGACGGCATTGAAGTCTTCAAGTCGATGCTCAAGCTGCTCGAGAGATACAAGTTTTCGTCGAAGCTCATCGCCGCTTCGCTCCGCACCTCCGAACAAATCAAAGAATGCCTCAGCCTCGGCGCTCACGCCGTCACCATCAACGACAAAGTGTTCGGTGAGTTTGTCGAAGACCACCCGCTGACGATGGAGAGCTTGGAGAAGTTCGAGAAAGACTGGAAGGGTGCGAAGAAGGGGAAGAGGCTGGGTTGGTGAAGAAATTCACACATGGATTCGAACTCTTGTCTTTGAAATCAAAGGCTTGGGTTATAAGAAGAGCAAGAGTTTTCGCAATGCCTCAAACAACAACTATTTTTTGCGAGAAGACAGCGGATTGTAAAAACGGTTGATCTCTTCAATGACAGAAGAAATCTCCTTGGGAAAGTGGAGATTGGTTGCGGAGGTTTCTTCAAGATCTTTCAGGTGTTTTGCCCAATTTTTCTGAAGAAGGTTTATGCCAGCTTTAGGAAATTGGATGCTGCGCAATCGAGTGCCACGGTGGCTAAAAGTTTTCAAGATTGCCTCGCTTAGTTTTTGGCGGTCGGGCAATTTCTTTTCGCGAATGAGAAGCAGCAAATCGTGATAATCTTTCATTCGGGTATTGCCGAAAGATTTCAAGAGCACTGTCTCTAATTTTTCGGCAAAAATTGTTTCAGGAGGATAGACGAGAAGAGAGATCGTCTCTTCGAAAAAGGATTTCCCTTTGTGTTGAAAAAGCTGAAGCTCCTGCTGTTGCGGATTCACTACATCTCCAATCCCGAGATCGATTTGAATTCTGTCTTTGATCGTTCCAAACGCTGTTTGCAGATTGGTTCGGTAGCCTGGATACTCCATGTGAGGCTGAGACAAAAGTTCGATCGTATCGAAAGAAAAAACAACCCCATCATGGGAGGGGACAGAAGCAATCTCTTCGAAGGCTCGCTGAAGATTCTTTTTCTCTGCTTTCATTCGTGTCAGCAAGAAATCCAAATCTGTGGTTTCTCGCCCTATTTCCATCATGTAAGATAGAAGGAAGCCGCCTTTGAAGATGAACTTGTTTGCATGAGGAGAATGGGTCAATCGAACCAAAAATCGTTCGAGAAAAAACTGTTTTCGGCAAACATTGAACTGAATGCCCCGTTCCTTGCCGATTGCGTGCAGAAGCTCTTTGAGAGTTTTTTCATCCATTAAGTGGTCGCTGTTTCCAGGTAGGGAAGAATATCAAATCGAAGTTTTCTTGCATATCTTTCCAGTTTGGATAAATCGATTCGCTTTTTTCCTCCCAGAGCCACAGCCATTTTCAGAGCTTTAATAGCAGTTTCTCGGCTAAGCAGACGGAATGCATCAATGATGGTTCTCTCGCGATCAAAAATGGGAGTTTTGATCCCTTCCAGCATGATGCTAGTTTTCCCCATCGTTGGATTTCTAAAACGGATAATTCGCAGTTGCTTGGCCTCGGGAGCCGAAGTTGTGTGAGGAATACCGATCCAATGAGATCGGGGAATTTGTTCTGTCAGATCGTACACAGCGAGAGCCGAAATGAGGCAGATGACACCTCCTTTCACAGAATGAACTTCCTCTACCAAGTCTTCCCACTGAAAGTTTCGAATGTTTTCTGCATCTTTATCTTGATAAACCCCTCGACGAAGTCGCTTCAAATGACCGGTTTTCACGTAGTGATTTAAGACAGACGGATGAATACCGAGCTCTCGTGCTTCACGGGAGGTGAAAAGCGGCTTTTTCAGAAGGGGGGCTAGTTTGTGCAAGCAAGCAGGTGGTCTCATCATTTACCTTTCCCTATAACTTAACAAAAACACCCAATTTTGTCATCTGGGTGTTTTTGTTAAGTTATGAAATATAAAAGTGGCTTGAAATGAGCTGCTTGCGATTTTTTACGATTTCATCTGCTGGAATCCGGCACGGGTGTGATACGTGTCGTAGATGATAGTCAGGGTCTGGATTTTGTCTGAGTTGGGGACGAAATCGAAGACGTCGACGCATTCGAAGCGGACGAGCTTGCCGTCTCTGAGCGTCCAGGAGTAGACAAAATGGGCGGCGGCGGTGTTGGGATTTTCGGGATTGACAAAGGTGTTTTTCAGCGTGATTTGAGAGCTTTGGGTATCGGAAAACAGTTCCTTGTAGAAGCGGGAAGCTTCGACTTGTCCGTAGAGAGGGGAGTGGACGATCGCATGCGGAGCGAAGAGTTGGATGACATTGGAATAGCTTCCCTTTTCCAAACCTTGGAAGTAGGCTTTGACGACAGCGTGTTTGCTCATGTGTTTTTCTCTAAAATCAAGGTGACGGGCCCATCATTCACGAGGGCCACTTTCATTTCTGCGCCGAAGATCCCCGTTTCCACGGGAACGCCGACTTTTCTCACCTCATCGATGAAGTGTTCATAGAGGGGCTGGGCGATGTTCGGCGGCGCTGCTTGCGTAAACGAGGGCCTCCGCCCATCGGTACAATCGGCATACAAAGTGAATTGCGAAATGATCAGGGCCGAACCCTTGCGGTCGAGCAACGATTGGTTGATCTTGCCGTGCGCATCTTCAAAGAGACGGAGATTCACCAGTTTGTTTGCGAGCCATGCGCTTTGCGCTTGCGTATCCTGATGCGTGATGCCGACGAACACCAAGACCCCGGCTCCGATGGAGCCGACGGTCTTTTGGTCTACTTCCACGCTGGCTTGCGTGACCCGTTGGATGAGGAGTTTCATGCGGAAGCTCTTGGTCTCGACCATTGAGTGAGCAGGTAAATCAATAATGAACGCTCTTTGCCCGGATTGAAGACATCAATGAGAAAACTGGTGCCATGCCATGCAAGCGCAAATCCAGCACATCCAATCACAGGTGCACCGAAATAGATGAGCACGGCCATGCTCACAGCATTTGCTAAGGTGGCTACTTTAGGCACAGCGCGTTGCAAGAGATCCACTGCTCGGTAGAGTTTTCTATTCGGGTCGCATCCCAATGTGTCCAAAGCCACATAGGTGAGGCTGATCAGAGCTGCGGCTCCTGTGCCTACGAGGAACACAGTATTGTTGAAAGCACCGGAATTCATGACGCGTTGATGAGTCACGGCACACTTCAGACATTCGAAGCGCTCAATCTTCAGATCCCAGATACAAGCGACGCCGAAAGCAGCCAGAGCGCCATGAGCTACGTTGCCTATCGTTCGAAGGAAATGTGCGCCCGCTTTTTGGGTCTTTGCTATCTCGTCAAGACCTACATGAGTTAGGTCGTATAGATATTGCCCCGGAAGGGATGTGATAAAAACTAAGTCTGTGGGGAGTGACATAATTTCTCCTTAGCTTGGTAGTTGATTGAGCAAATATCCGAACAACGATCGATCTGTGCCCTTATGAACCACTGGGAAGATCAAACAGATGCTATGAAGCACCAGACTGGCCCCAGCCCATCCTGCCAGAGGAGCTCCCAGATAGAGCAACGCAACCGTGGTCACGATGTTTGCGACAGTAGCTACGTGGGGCAGTGCTCGATGCAAGAAATCGACCACTTTGTAAGATACAGAGGTATCTTCGCATTTCAAGGCACTCACAGCAATTCGTGCGCAGCCGATGAGAACAGCAGCTCCCGTTCCCACAAGAAAAATGGTGGTGTTGAATGCATTGGGATTGAGCACGCATTTATTGGGGATGGCAGTGCCGTACCCGAAGTGCAATGTCTTGAGCGCCCAAACAGAGGCAAGATTCTCCGCAGCGATCCAGGCATGAAATAGGTTTCCAAGGGAACGGAGACAGCTTGCAGAAACCGTCTCGACTGCCGGTTTCTCCATGGAAGGTTTTTCCTTCCAGTCGGACGAGATTGCCCAGCTGATTTCATAACCAATTTGTCCTACCGCCATGGCAGCGAGCTTAGTTCCAATGCTTACTAATGTCATACGGTTCTCCTTACCTTCCAGCCGTTAATTGATTATATGCATGCTTGATCATCGATCGTTCGTTTCCTGAACGGAAGATGTCATAAAGGAAACTGCTGGTGTAAAACACAAGTCCGATGCCCACACGGCTCCAGAACGGAGCTCCCAGGTAGAGCAATGCGGCCATCGAGACGGCATTGACTAACGTGGCGACTGTGGCTAATCGATCAGACAGTTTCAGGATTGTTTTGGAGGATTGACCGTCCTTCATGGAAATTAAATCAGCTCCGAGAAAGAGGGTGGCTCCTCCCGTTGCGATACAAAATGCTGTGTCGAAATAGTCATTTGGAAACGGAATGCGAGATTCATACGGGAGCTCAAGAGCCTTGAGGGCCCAGACAGAGCTTGCTCCGAGAGCTGCACCGATCACATGAAACAGGCTGCCTATCATCCGATAGGGATTATCTTGATGGGGCTTTGATTTCGATATTTCGTGCAGGAATTGCCCAATGATAGGGTACTCTAACATCGCGCTCATGGGTGTTGTCATACAGTTCTCCTTATTTTTCTAAATGGGCTCCAAGCCGTCGGAACGCGGCGGGCAGAGGCGCGCTCACGGAGAGCTTTTTCTGGGTAAACGGGTGTACAAGTTCGATGTGCCATGCGTGCAGGCACAATCGCTCCACCGGATCTTCTGTTGCATGGTACCGTTTGTCGCCGAGCACGGGATGGCCCGCAGAGCTGCAGTGGACACGGATTTGGTGCTTGCGGCCCGTTTCGAGGCGCAGCTTTAGGTAGGTGTATTTCTTCGAACGACGGATGACCGTGTAGTGAGTGATGGCCTCTTTTCCCTCGGGAGACTCGACGACGTGGAAGTTTTCGAGCTCCAATAAGTTGCTCGTCCAAGTGCCTTCCTCTTCTTTGACTCGGCCCTCGACGATGGCACAGTATTCTCGCGTTAAGTCATGGGCTTCGAACATGTCTTTCAGCTTTTGTTCCGACTGCTTGCCTCGGGCAAACAGCAAGCATCCCGACGTGTCCCGGTCGATCCGGTGCACGGCATAAATCTGATCGGTTTGGTAATGGTCTTGGAGCAACCCCAGCGCGTGCCGTTTCGAGTAACCCTCGTCGAGGGGCACACTGAGCAACCCCACCGGCTTGTCGATCGCAATGAGGTACCGGTCTTCGTACAGAATCTTGAGCCCGGACACCGGCTGCGCTCGGAAGCTCGTCTGAGCTCGAATGACTTGGCCGGGAGCTAATGCCTCATCCTCTCGTCGCAAAAGCTTCCCATCCACAGTGAACCGACCGGCTTTCAGCCAGTTCTGCAGGGTGCGGCGCGAGCTGTCGGGGTATAAGGCTCGGAGCGCCTCGAGGGCTTTGGTGGGGGTGGTGACTGTGTGTTCCATGCGGGGAAGAGTATATCCGATGGGAAGATTTTACGCTCTAATTCAAAGATTTATTGCTTAGCGCCTTCGAGAAGATAGCCCAAGATGCGGGAAATTTCCCGCTCTGTCTTGTTCTTGATATTCCGGGTTCTTTGCTGTTCTGCCGCAATCGCTGTCCGATCTTCTTGTGTGATCAGTCCTTGTTTTTGCAAGAACTTTCCCAGCTGTGTCGCTCGGGCATACGCTTTGGTGCCTGGAAGTCCCGTATCAGTCAAGTGTTCCAAGTCGGTGGCGATTTCGTGCCAGAACACCTGCAAAGCATTTTGGTCGATTGGTTTTCTGGACGCGAAAATTTCCGGACGGAATGCAGGATGTTCCATGTCGGTGAACTTAAATCCTACTTTGCGGTAAAACGGTTCGCTTCCGGCATCTTCTGGAATCACGAGATTGGCCCGTTTGTCTTTCATCACGTCGGTGAATTGCACATATCGTTGGCACAGCGCGCGCGAAACAGACGAGGAGAGGTAAGCATGAAAGCAAGCATCGTGGTAGGTAAAGTAGACCCCGGGGGCAAAAAGACCGTCAGCCATGATGGACAGCGTGAGGCCGGTGAGTTCAGCTAAGATTGAGTGGTGCAAACTGGCCACTCGAGTGCCATGCAGGCCATTTTCTCGGAGTTCAGAGACTCCAACGGGGCCGATCACGGGAACAAGTTGCACGGCATTTTCTTGGAACTTGACGTTCAAAAATGCTTGGATCATGCCAAGAGGAGCGATCATCATGGATGTGGGCACTGTCATGGAGACATTTTTTCCGAAAAAACTTCTCCCATCCACTTGCTGCGGAGAATTCACTTGGCCGAAGAGGTTCATGGCTAGGTCTTGGATGTTGGGGAAAATGTGATTATTCGGCAGGGCAGAATAAGGCTGCAGGGAAACAAAGTGCTCGGTGGCAGGGAACTGTTGCAACTCGAGAAGAAAGTCTTCTACTTGATCGGGCGTCAGCAGTGGTGCTGGATTTTTCCCGGTAAGAGCTTCATTTTTTTTGGGCACTTTGAACGATTCTGTGACCAGATCCAACGTATCTTCGTTCACGCCGCCGTCTTCGAATAACAGCTCAATGCGTGGAGGTCGGTTCCATTGGAGTGCTGCGGTGCGAACCAGGCTCAATGACGAAAACTCAAATTCGGTGAGCAGTCCCTGTCGGACAGCTTCGAGCAAATATTGATCCCCATTCGGAGTTCGGAAAATCGGATTGTCCCAATCTCGCTTTTCGATGCAGTCCATCAGCTTGGCCATGATGGCCGTTTTGTCGGCGAGGTGATCGAGCAGATACAAGAGCGTGAGCCGGTTGTCGAGGTACGAGCAGACGAGGTCGAGTAGGGGTTTGTCGAAGAGAGGTAGCATTTTGAGCACTTGCGCTCGGACATCCCGTGTGTGAATGCCTCGGGTGAGGGTTTCGAAGGCTTTCGGCAAATAGCTCACAATGACATCACTGATGGTGCCGGAGGTCTTACCCACTAAAATTTGTGAAAACTTTTTCGGAAGTTGTGTCTTTGTGAAGTTGTGTGTTTTATCTAGTATTAAAGTCATAATAATCCACGGGTTATGTGAACTATTATAACATATTTTTGAAAAAATGTGTACTAAAAACTATAGTACTTAAAACTAGACACTTACGACCGAACCCTCTTTAGCCACCTGCATGAGGTACTCACCGTACTCGTTCTTGGCATACTTCTGGGCCAAGAGTAGCAGTTGCCCCCTCGAGATCCATCCGGATCGGAACGCAATTTCTTCCAAGCACGCAATCTGAATGCCTTGCCGTTCTTGGATGGTTTGCACAAACGATCCGGCTTTGTGGAACGCATCAAACGTCCCGGTGTCGAGCCACGCGTGGCCTCGGCCGAGCAGTTGGACGGACAGTTTTCCTTGCTGGAGCAATGTCTGGTTGACGTCGGTGATTTCGAGCTCGCCGCGTTTCGAGGGCTTGAGGCTTCGAGCAATGTCGACGGCCTCGGGACCATAAAAATACAAGCCCGGTACGGCATAATGAGACTTCGGTTGCACGGGCTTTTCTTCAATGCTGACGGCGCGCATTTCAGCATCAAACTCGATGACTCCGTACCGTCCGGGATCTTTGACCGGATACCCGAAGATCAGCCCACCGGTTTGCAGAGACGAAGCTTCCTGCAACAAAATTCCTAGGTTGTCACCGTGGAACAAATTGTCTCCCAAAATGAGTGCAAACGGTTCGTCTTGGATAAACGAAGCTCCGAGAATGAGTGCCTGTGCTAACCCACCCGGTTTCGGTTGCACGATGTACTCAAACTGCATGCCGAACTGAGATCCGTTCCCGAATAACTTCTGAAACCGAGGAGTATCGTCTGGGGTAGAAATAATGAGGATCTCTCTGATCCCGGCGAGCATGAGCGTCGACAACGGGTAATAGATCATGGGTTTATCGAACACCGGCAACAACTGTTTACACAGAGCCAATGTCGCGGGATACAATCGAGTGCCGAGGCCGCCAGCTAAGACAATGCCTCTCATCGTTTGAACGAGCAGCCTTTGTCGAGCAGGTGGTCGACGTAACCGATCGCGTAATCGTGGTGCAAGAACTTATCATCTTCCAACATGTACTGGTGGAACGGAATGGTGGTGTGGACGCCCGTGATGTGAAAATCTCTCAGAGCCCGCTTCGCGTGAGCAATGGCCTCTTCTCGTGTTTTTCCTTTCACAATGAGCTTTGCAATCATCGAATCGTAGTTCGGAGGGATGCGGTAGCCGCTGTAGCAGGCACTATCCACCCGGACGTGTGGTCCACCGGGGGGCACATAGTGTTCTAGCAAACCAGGGGAGGGGGCAAAGCCGTTCGAGGGGTCTTCGGCATTGATCCGGAGTTCAATGACGTGGCCGTTGAGGACGATGTCTTTTTGCCGGACAGACAATTTGTGTCCCTGTGCAATCCGGATTTGTTCTTTGACTAGGTCAATGCCGGTCAGCTCTTCGGTCACCGTGTGTTCCACCTGAATCCGGGTGTTCACTTCCATGAAATAGAAGCTTCCTTCCTCGTCGAGCAAAAACTCCACCGTGCCGACCGAATAGTATCCAGCCGCTTTGGCAATGGCCACGGCGCATTCGCCCATTTTCTTGCGCAAACTCGCATCGACTTTCGGGCTCGGGGCTTCTTCGATGAGCTTTTGCCGTCGGCGCTGGATGGTGCAATCTCGCTCGGCCAAATAGACATAGTTGCCGTGTTTGTCTCCGGCAATTTGCACTTCGACGTGACGCGGATTCACGATCATTTTTTCTAAATACACATCGGGGTTGTTGAACGAGGCGGAGGCCTCGGTTCGAGCCGCAGTGAATTTCTGGGCGAATTCCTTTTCCGAGTACGCAATCCGGATCCCTTTACCGCCGCCGCCGGCAACGGCTTTAATAAACAATGGATATCCAAATTTCTTCCCCTCTTTGAGCCCTTGCTCGACGTCGCGGACGATGCCATCCGAGCCGGGAATCACGGGACACTTCACACTTTTTGCCGTGGCTTTTGCGGCCGCTTTGTCGCCGAGGAGAGAAATAGACTTCGACGACGGCCCGATGAATGTCAAGCCGGAGCTTTCGCAGATCGAGGCAAAGTTGGCATTTTCGCTAAGGAACCCGTAGCCCGGATGCACCGCATCAGCATGGGTGATTTCGCAGGCGGCAATCAAGTTCGGGATCTTCAAGTACGATTTCGCAGACGGTGCTTCTCCAATGCAAATGGCTTCATCAGCTTGGTGCACGTGCATCGCTTCGCTGTCGGCTTCTGAATACACGGCCACCGTAGCCAGCCCCAGGTCATGACAAGCCCGGATGATCCGCACCGCAATTTCGCCTCGGTTTGCAATCAATACCTTGTGCATCTACACAATCCGGAATAATTTGGTTCCAAATTCGACGGAATCACCGTTGTGCATCAGCACTTCTGCTACCGTGCCCGACACTCCGGCCTTCACTTCGTTCATCACTTTCATCGCTTCGACAATGCAGACCACGGTGTTTTCAGACACTTTGTCACCCACTTTCACGAAGTGGGGCTGCTCCGGGCTCGGGGATGCATAAAACGTGCCCACCATCGGAGATTTGACGAAGTTGCCGGGTTGAGACGTTGCGTGAGAAACTTTCGGTTCTACCACGACGTGTTGCGGGGCTGGTGTGTGAGAGACCACGGGTGCGACACCCGTTTGTTTTTCTAAATGAATTTCAAAGTCTTTTTGTTTGAAGACCAATTTTCCCAGTTTGCTGTCTTCGAGAATTTTGATCAGTTCTTGAATCTGTTTAAAATCCATCTGTTATACCCGCTGAATGTATTCGTTCACATGAGTGTCCACTTTGATCACGTCGCCGCTCTCGATGAACAACGGCACGGCCACCTTGGCTCCGGTCTCCAACACAGCGCTCTTGCTTCCTGTGGTGCCTCCAGCGCCGCCCTCGGTCTTGACCACCATGATCTCCAAAAATTGGGGCAGCTCGACGGCAAAGATCGTCTCGCCGTAGAACATGGCTTTCACCTGAATGCCCTCTTTCAAGAAGTGGATCTTGTCTCCCAAAATCTGCACTGGCACTTGCACCTGATCCAAGTTTCCAATATCCAAAAAGAGATATTCTTTCCCTTCGGGATACAAGAACTCGAGCGTCCGTTCGACGAGCGACACTTCCTGCACCGCTTGGTCGAGCTTGAAGTTTTTCTCAATGGTCTCGTCGGTCACCAAGTTGCGGAGCTTCGTTTTGACAAACGGAGTCCCTTTGGCCACGGTCACTTTGACGCTGGCCTCGACCCGAAACACTTTCCCGTCGATATGCAAGGTCATGCCAGGAGAAATTTGGTTTGCTGTTGTCATCGAATGATGTCCTTCAATTCAGGTAAAGTTCCAATCGTGTGGTTCACCCACGGCTCTTTTGCCATCTGTTTTCCCCGTCCCCACCGCATGTGCACTGTCTTGCATCCCAACTCGTGGGCCGGCTGTAAATCCATCCAGATTCGGTCGCCGCACACCCAGGTTTCCTGCAGCGGCACGCCGCATTCTGCGGCAAACCGGCTGTAAAACGGTTTTTTCACCGAATCTTCGGGGATTCCGATTTTACTAAAAAGAGATGCTTGAATACCAGCTTTTTTCAACTTTTCGAGCTGGAACGGGGGATGGCCCCCCGTGACGAGGGCAATGGGTCCCCGGGCAGCGAAGTAAGCTAATATTTCTTTAGCATGTGGCGTGCAGTGCACTTCGTAGTCAGTCGGAACCAAGGAATTTAAGTTTGCCACCACTTGCTCACACACTGTTTTATCAATCTGTTTATGCTGTGAAAACGTCCGGAGAGCGTCTTGTG
>Ga0207652_10002848_pt1 | contig 14489 bp, 13 predicted proteins | sample KBSC63BmetaG_FD_184334 | JGI IMG/M metagenome (GOLD analysis project Ga0207652, IMG submission 184334) | Corn rhizosphere microbial communities from Kellogg Biological Station, Michigan, USA - KBS C6-3B metaG (SPAdes) (version 2) | ecosystem: Host-associated > Plants > Roots > Rhizosphere ... | reverse complement strand
AACCTGCACCCGCACGACCTGCTGGACGACGAGCTGCTGGCCGACGACGGCGCGCTGAGCCCGTTCGCCCGCCGGGTGGTCCTGGAGGTCACCGAGCGGGCCGCGCTGGACGAGGTGCACGGGTTGTTGCCGGCCGTGACCCGGCTGCGCCGCCTGGGCTACCGGATCGCGCTCGACGATCTGGGGGCCGGCTACGCGGGGCTCTCCAGCTTCGCGCAGCTGCAACCGGAGATCGTGAAGGTCGACATGTCGCTGGTGCGTGGTATCGACGGGTCGCAGACCAAGCGCAAGCTGTTCGCGGCCTTTGCCGATCTGTGCCGCGACCTGGGCACCGCGATCGTCGCCGAGGGGGTCGAGACCGCCCACGAGCGCGATTGCCTGATGTCGCTGGGCGGCGACCTGTTCCAGGGATACCTGTTCGCGCGGCCGGGCCGCGGCTTCCCGCGCCCGACGTTCTGACGCGCGGTTCGCGACGCTTGACCGGTTGGCCGGGAGCGGTCAGTCTGCGCGCGCCTGGTTGTTTGCAAAACTGGCGAATCGCATGACGACAATCAATAAGCTCTGTGCAGGACTCTCTTTGTTGTGGGTGGTTGGTTGTGGCTCGGCGAGCATCACGCCGCACAACGGCGGCGCGGGCGGAGGCGGCGGCCGCGCGGGTGCCGGCGGCCTCGCCGGTGCGGGCGGCGGCGCCGGGATGACCGGCGTCGCGGGCGCGGCTGGCGGCGGGCCGGCGGGGGCCACCGGCGCGACGGCCGGTTCCGGGGGTGCCGGCGGACGCAGCAGCGGAGCGGCCGGAGCGGTGGGAGCGGCCGGAGCCAGCGGCGCTGGCGGCGGCGCCGTGGGTGGCCGAGGCGGCTCCGCGGCCGGTACCGGCGGTGCGACGGGCAGCGGCGGCTCCGCGTCCGGCGCCGCCGGCACGGCGGGTGGCCGAGGCGGTGGCGGCGGGGGCAAAGGGGGCGCCTCGGCGGGCGCGGGCGGTGCCGCGGGGGGCGCGGGTGGGGCGGCCACCTGCTCGAACACCGCCACTGACGGGCTCAATTGCGGGACCTGCGGGCACTCGTGCCTGGGCGGGGACTGCGCCGGCGGGATCTGCCAGCCGTTCTTGCTGGGGACCATCCCCGACGCCAACGAATACCCGCGCGTCACCATGCTGAGCGACGGCAAGGTCTACGTCTTCACGCAGAACGGCCTCGGCGCCCCGCAGACGGCCTGGCAGTTCGACCTGAGCACCCCGTCCACGCCCGTCGAATTCACGACTGGCAACGGCACGGTGTTCTGCGTGATGAACGGCCGCATGTTCTGGGTCGCGGTCCAGAACAGCGTCACCATCAACTCCTGCAGCTTGTCGAACTGCCCCGCGACCAAGGCGCCCATCGTCACCCTGGCCTCAGACGACAGCTTGCCCATCTACCCCGCGTGCGACGCGGCCAGCGACGAGATCGTCTGGATCACCACCCCGAACAGCTCGCCGATGCGCACGATTCACCGCGCGTCGGCGACCGGCGCCAACGCCCGCGTCATCACCGACTTCGTCTTCCCGGACGACGGCACGAGCTGGACCTTCGTCGGCAGCGATCAGATGAACAACCAGATCGACCGGATGTTCTTCGCGGACAACAGCGCCGACGTGACGGGAAATTCGACGCTGTATTACATCTCGACCAAGACCATCAATTCGTCGCCTGTCTCGGTGGCCACCATCCCGGGGCAGATCGATTCGGGAACGTTCCAGGGGCTGCTCACCAACGGCGCGACCGTCGTGTTCAACGCCTTCAGCCCGTCATTGACGTCCGTGTCCTTCAGCGCGCCGTTGCCGAACGGCATCCTGTCCGGCTCGCCGCCGGCGTTCCTGCCCGGCAGCATCTTCGGAGGCGTCCTCGACCAGACCACCTTCTACGGGACCCTGTCGTCGTCGTCCTCGTCGTCCGTCCCCTCGGACGCGGTCGTGAAGTGCACGCTGGGAAGCTGCGCGTCGCCGACCATCATTGCCCGTGGCCAGGCCAGCGCCGACTTCTTCTCGGCCGACGCCAACGCCTTCTACTGGACCACCGCGGGACAGACCGGCGCGCTCTGGAAGGCGGCCAAGTAGAAAAAGCGGCCCGCAGGGGTACTCGGTGACCGGCGGCCGGTCAGCCGATGATCATCTGTTCGCGATCGCCGCCGGCCGGCGCGCTGCCGTCGGCGAAGCGGCTGGCCCGCCAGGCCTGGAAGAACGCGTGGGGCGGGTCGCCGTGCAGGAAATCGGCGTAGTGGCGCGCCACCACCGGCGCCATCATGAAGCCGTGTCCGCCGAAGCCGCACACGACGTAGAAGCCGGGGACGCCGGGTAGCTCGCCGACGATCGGGTTGCCGTCCGGGCTCACGTCGTAGGGGCCGGCCCACTGGCGCACCACCTTCACCGATCCGAGCCGAGGCATGAGCCCGATCAGGCCCCGCGCCATGCGGGTCAGGAAGGCCAGCCGCGATCCCATCCGCACCTGCCGATCGGGGTTCGCCTCTTCGGGCAGCGAGACGCCGCCCACCAGCTCGCCGCGCAGCGACTGCGACACGTAGAGGCCGGTCTCGATCTCGGAGACCATCGGCTTCAGGAACGGTTTCAGCGGCTCCGTCGAGAGGATCTCGTGGCGCACCGGGCGATCGGGCAGCGCGCCGCCCGCCAGCCGCGCGACCGCTGGCGACCAGGCCCCGGCCGCGCAGACCACCCGCCCGGCCGTGATCGGCCCGGCCGGCGTGCTCAGGACGAAGTCGTCGCCGCGCCGGTCGATGGCGGTGACTGGCAGCTCCGTCCGGATCTGCACGCCGCGCTTCGCCGCCGCCCGCGCGTAGCCCCAGACGAACGGCCAGGGGAAGACCACGGCGTCGGTCGGGTTGTAGCAGGCGGCCACGAACGGCGAGACCTCCAGCTCCGGCACCAGCTCTTGGGCTTCGGCGGGCGTGATCATGCGCGTGGGCAGCTCGCACTTGTTCTGCAGGGCCACGTTGCGGGTCAGCTGGTCGGCGGCGCCCTGGCTACGCGCCAGGAACAGATAGCCCCCGCGGCGCATCCAGACGTTGATGCGCATCTGCTCGGCGAAGTGGGCGCAGATCTCCACCGACTCCTGCATGAGGCGGATGTTCATCTCGGTCGACCACTGCTGCCGGACCCCGCCGCCGTTGCGGCCGGAGGCGCCCCAGGCCAGGTGGTGCGCGTCCAGCACCAGGATCCGCCGCTGGCCGCGCGCCGCCAGGTTGTAGGCGATGGCCAGCCCCATCACGCCGGCGCCGATGATGGCGACGTCCGCGCGCTCGGCGGTCATTCGGTCTCGGAGCCGGCCAGCACCGCCAGCTCGGTGGGGACCAGCGGCGGGCGGGCCGTGAACGGCGCCATCTGCTGCGGCGGGCATCCGGCGGCCGCGGCGATGGCGCGCGCCACCTCGCGCAGGCATTCCTTGCCCTGACAGGGGCCAGTGCCGAACCCGGTGTAGCGCTTGACCTCCTCGACGTTGGCGTGACCCAGCTTCACCGCGTGCTGCACGTCAGCCAGCGTGACGTCTTCGCAGCGGCAGAGGATCACCTTGCGGGACACGCGGGCTCCGGTGGTTTCACTAGGGGGCGGGCGGCTCGAACATCGTCTCGTCCAGCGGCTGGTCGAGCACGACCTCGTTGACGGTGGTCAGGATGGTCATGGGGCCGGCCTGCGTCTGTGACGCGTAAGGCATCTTGAGGCCCCCCACCGCGCGCCAGTCGGACACCGTCGAGTGAAACGGGACGTCCCCCTGCGCCGTGGCGTGGACCCCTTCCTGCGACAGCTCCAGGTGGGTGCGCTGGTCGTAGCAGGCGCGAATGGGCGCGCCCGCTCGCGGGGTCATGATCAAGCACTCCTGGCCGGGGGCCGCGTCGGTGGCGGTCTCGATCTTGGCGAACAGCGTGCGCGCCTCCAGGTCGGCGTTCCAGGACGACTCGATGCGCGCCTGCTCGGCCTCGGGTCCCTGCAACAGGCGCAGGCCGTTCACCGGGTCCTTCGACCAGAACACCGTCCCGTTCGTCCCCTCGCGGATCTCGCCCACGGCGGGGAGGCTGGTCACGGTCAACGACTTGTTGGCGCTGGTCTGAAAGTGTTCGGCCGGACCGCCCATCGCCATCCCCTGCAGGTTGACCGTGACCTTGATGTGCATGGTCTTGTGCGCCTTCCAGGCCTCGGCGCCGCCCATCGCCGCGATCGAGTCGGCCAGGATGGCGTCCGGGGACCGCAGGCCGGGGGTCGCCGGCGCCGCGGCCGTGGCAGTGGCCGGCGGCGGCGAGGAGGCGCACCCCAGCAGAGCGGCGCTGGCAACAACGCCGGCCGACAGCGCGGGCCACTTCTTGAACAGAGAGGTCATCGTGCGCGCGATGCTCGAACGGCCACCAGGGCCGCGTCAAGGACCGGGTCGTGTCCGGACTTCAGGCCGGCGCGCGTCTCCAGCACGCGGCGATCGGGTTGAACGCCGCGGCCTTCCAGCAGCGCGCCCTTGGGCGTCTTGAAGTCGGCCACCACGTACTGCATGACCGCCCCGCCGGGCAGGGCCTGCACCACCGACGGCAGCACCGCGCCCAGCGTCGCGTCCCCCACCACCAGCGCGCGCTTGGCCTCTTGCAGGCCGGCCGCCAGCATCTCGGACGTCGAGGCGGTCCCCTCGTCGGTCAGGATCGCCAGCGGTCCCAGGTAGGGCGTCGAGCCCAGCTCGGGCTTCGCGACGAACGTCTGGCTGAACTCGCGGAACTTCAGCGTCCCCAGCGTGAGCGGATGGTCCACGAACAGCGCGGCCACCGGGATCGACATCGCGCCCTGGCCCCCCGGGTTGCCGCGCAGGTCCAGGATGATGGCTCGCACGTGATGAGCCTGGAAGCGCGCGACGGCCTTCTTCACGTCGTTGAGGACCGGGTCCAGGATGAAGACGTTGAAGGCCACCACGCCGACGTCGCCGATCTCGTAGGCCCGCACCTCGGGATAAAGCGGCGGCAGGTGCCCCAGGTGGACGGCCGCCGTGTGCGGCGGGTCGCGCACCAGCACCACCTTGCCGGGGCGGTCCTGCTCGTCCAGGTAGCTGAGCGACACGCGCGTGCCCGGCGGCCCGGCCAGCCGGCGCGCGGCGGCCCGGCGCAGCGCGAACCGCTCCTCGACGGGGCGGAGCGGCCGGTTGGTCGGGTGCGCGGCCGCCAGAGGCTTGCCCCCGATGGCGGTCACCAGGTATCCGGGGCGCAGGCCCACCTTCTCGGCGGTCGAGCCCGGCTGCACGCGGGTGATGGTGGGGCGCCCGTCGATCGAACGAACGGTGAGCCCGGGATCGCCCACGGCGTCGGTCACCGGCACGGGGGTCTGCGCCGGCGCGTCGCCAGGCTCGGCGGTCTCCTCGGCGGCGTTCTCGTCCTCGTCGCCGGGGCCCGTGATCATCATGTGCGACTGGCCCAGCTCGCCGATCATCTGGTTCAGCACCCGGTAGAAGGCCGCCTCGGTGGGCGCCCCCAGCGCCAGCGGCTCGTACTTGGCCCGCACGGCGTTCCAGTCCAGTCCGCCCAGCGTCTTGTCGAAGTGCTCGTCGCGCACGGTGCGCCAGGCGGCGTCCAGGATGGCGCGCCGCTGCGCCGTCTGCGCGTCGCCGGCCGTCTCGGGGGTGGCTGGCGGCGGCGCCGCGAACGGGGGCGGCTCGACCGGGTGCTCCGGCGCGGCCGTCGCGGCCGGCGGTTCAGCGGGCGGCGGCGGCGCCTGGGTGGCGCACCCCGACGGGCCCAGCCCCAGCGCCAGCGCCAGCAGCGCGACCAGCGACGCGGCGGCCGCCTTTCCGGTCCGCGCCCCGGCCCGCGCGGCGGCCTCGGGGCCGGCGTAACCGGTCACGTCCCCGCAGGCGAAGATCCCCGGCACCGGGGTGGCGCCGTCGTCGCCGGCGGTGGCGGCAAACCCGCCGCGGGCCGGATCGAACACCACCGGAACGCCGTGCTGGCGCGGCAGCTCGGAGGCGGGGGCAGGGAGGGTGGCCACCGCGACCAGGTCACCCGCGACCGCCCGACGGGTGCCGTCGGCTTCCACGTCCAGCCCGCGCATCCGGCGCGCGCCGCGCACACCGGCCACGCTCTCGCGCGCCAGATCGATCACCTCGCAGTCGACGCCCGCCTCGGTCAGCCCGCGCGCCAGCGGCGCGGCCGTGGGCGCGCCGTCGAGCAGGATGACCCGCCGCTCCGGCGCGACCGGCCGCACGCCCCAGTGAAACGCGAGCCGCCCGCAGGCGCGGGCCGAGATCACGCCCGGCCGGTCATTGTCGGCGAACGGCAGATTCTGATCGTAGCCGCCCGTGGCGTAGATCGTTCGTCGCGCCGTCACGCGCAGCAGGCGATGGCGCGCCACCACGGCCAGCAGCCCGGCCTCGCCGTCCTCGGGATAAAACGCGATCGCGCTGGCGCCCGAGATCAGCTCCGCGCCGGCCGCGCGCGCCGAGGCGGCCAGCTCGCCCGCGCGCGCGCTGCCGCCCGCCTCGGCCAGCCACGAGCCGCCCAGCGCCGGTTGATCGTCATAAAGGACCACTTGGGCGCCCGGCGCCGCCTCGGCCGCCGCGCGCGCCGCCGCCAGTCCGGCCGGCCCGCCGCCCACCACGCAGACATCGATGCGCCGGTCCTGCGGAACCAGCCGGTGGGGCGCCGGCCCGTCAGGCAGCGTGCCCGAGCCCCCCATCTCGCGCACCAGCTTGAGGAACAGGGCGTTGCCCGCGCGCGTGCCGGTCATCATCGTGTGGTGGTCCATGCCGTCGGGGAACAGCCAGTCCGCCGCGGCCAGCAGATCGACGTCGGCGCTGGGGAAGGCGTTCTGACGCTCGCAGCGCAGGTCCTCGCGCGCGCCGATGCGGCAGGCGCGCTGGTTCGGACGCCCGTCGATGCGCACCAGGCAAGAGGCGCAGTGTCCGTCCAGGCAGAAGAAGCCGCGCGGGCGGTGGTACTTGGCCGACCGGGCCAGGGTGTCGACGCCGGCGGCGTGCAGCGCCACCGCCAGCGGTTCTCCCTCGAACGCGGCGATCGGTTGGCCTTCGAACTGGAAACGAACGGGTCGGCCCCGCGTGGCACCGGGGGCGAGAGCGCGCAGGTCAGCGGTCACGCATCCACTGTACCAGCCTCTCTGCTATAGAGGGCGCGATGAGCTCGGCCATCCGAACTGCTGTCCGACGGTGGCTCTGGCTGGCGATGGTGACCGCGACGCTGGCGCCAGCCGCGGCGCGCGCCCAGACCGAGCGCGCCGCGCCCACGCCGCCCGGGGCCGCGCCCGAGCGGGTGGGGCTGTCGCAGGCGGTCGAGCGCGCGCTGGCGCGAAACCCCACCGTCGCCGTCGCCGCGGGCGAGATCGCCCGGGCCGAAGCGCTGGTCCACCAGGCGCGCGCGGGCTGGTTGCCGAGCTTGAACGGCAACCTGGCCTACCAGCATCTGGACCACGCGCGCACGCTGGGCAACGTGGTGGAGCTGGCCCAGGACGAGCTGGGCGGCAACCTGACCCTGACCGTTCCGCTGGTGCAGGCGCCGGCCTGGACCAACACGCGGCACGCCCAGGACAACCGGCGCATCGCCGAGGCCAGCGCGGCCGACGTGCGGCGCCAGATCGCGCAGGCCACCGCCCGCGCGTACCTGACGGTGGTGGCGCAGCACCGCCTGATCGTGGCGGCCGAGACGGCGCGCGCCAACGCCAAGGATCATGCCGACTACGCGCACGCCCGGTTCGCGGGCGGCGTCGGCCGCAGCATCGACGAGGTGCGCGCGCAGCAGGACCTGGCCGCCGTCGACGTGCAGGTCCAGTCGACTTACGTGGCCCTGGCCCGGGCGCGCGAGGCGCTGGGCGTGCTGCTGGGCGGCGCCGGCCCCGTCGACTCGGTCGACGAGGTCGATCTGGGCGGCCTGCCGACGCTGACCGGCGCCCTGGCCTCGGCCCAGGAGCGGCCCGACGTGAAGGTGCTGCAGCAGCGGGTGCTGGCGGCCCAGCAGCTCAAGAAGGATATCTGGGCGACTTACGCACCATTGGTCAGCGCCGTCGGGCAGCCGTTCTTTCAGGAGCCGCCCACGATCCTGCTGCCGCGCACCGGCTGGCAGATCCAGCTGGTCCTGTCGCTGCCGATCTACGACGGCGGGCTGCGTTCGGGGCTGTCGGAAGAGCGGGGCGCGCTGCTGGGTGAGGCGCGGGCCAACCTGGAAGGGGGCCTGCGCCAGGCGCAGTCGGACGTGCGGGTGTCGTTCGAGGCCATGCTGCGGGCCGATCAAGCTCTGGCCGCCTCGCGCGACGCCACCCGGCTGGCCCACCGCGCCTACGAGCTGGCCACGCTCGCCTACCGCGCGGGCGCCAGCACCAACATCGAGGTGCTGGACGCCGCCCGCCAGGCGCGGGACGCCGACACGGCGGTGGCGCAGGCCGAGGACCAGTCGCGCCAGTCGCGGCTGGACCTGCTGGTGGCGGCCGGCAAGTTCCCCTGAGCGCTCAGCGCGGCCGCGCGCCGAAGATGGCGGTGCCGACCCGGACCAGCGTCGCCCCCTCGGCGATGGCGATCTCGAAGTCGCCGCTCATTCCCATCGACAGCTCGCGCAGCGCGACGTTCGAACGGGCGCGGGCCGCCTCGCGGTCGCGGAGCGCGCGCAGCGCCGCGAAGTGCGGGCGGGCGGCCGCCGGATCGTCGCTCAAGGGGGGGATCAGCATCAGCCCGGCGCAGCGGACGTGCGCCGCGGTGGCGAAACGATCCAGCAGGGCGGGCAGCTCGGCGGGCGCGACGCCGCGCTTCTGTGCCTCGCCGGCCACGTTGACCTGCACCAGACAGTCCTGCGCCACGCCGCGCGCCTCGAACGCGTCCAGCAGCGCCGGCGCGTCGATGGTGTGGACCAGCGCCACCTGGCCGGCCACGTACTTGACCTTGTTGCTCTGCAGCGGACCGATGAAGTGCCAGGTCGGCGGCGCCGGCTCGGCCGCCAGCGCCGCCCGCTTGTCGCGCAGCTCTTGCCCGTAGTTCTCGCCGAACAGGTCCTGGCCGGCGGCCAGCGCGGCGCGCACGTCCTCGGCCGGCATCTTCTTGCTGACCGCGATCAGGCGGACCGAGCCCGCGGGACGGCCGGCCGCCTGCTCGGCCCGGGAGATCCGCTCCCGGACCTCCGCCAGCCCGGCGGCGATCTCCTGCGCGCGGGTCATCGCTCGTTCGTTCCGAGCTGCGTTCCGAAAGCCGCGGGCGGGTAAGCGCGCAGCGCGCCCAGCGCCTGCAGGTCGGCCAGCACTTCCGCCAGCGGCAGCCCGATGACGTTGGTCAGCGAGCCGCGCAGGTCGGTCACGAAGGCGGCGGCGATCCCTTGCACGGCGTAGCCACCGGCCTTGTCGCGCCCCTCGCCGCAGGCCACGTAGGCGTCGATCTCGGCCGGTTGCAGGGCCCGGACCGAGACCACCGTGGTCACCGCCCGGGCCAGACGCCGCTCGCCGAAGCGGATGGTGTAGGCGGTCACGACCTCGTGCCGGCGGCCGGCCAGCCGGGCCAGCATGGCGCGGCCCGCGGCCTCGTCGGCCGGCTTGCCCAGGATCTCGCCCTCGACCACCACGGTCGTGTCGGCCGCCAGGACGGCCAGCGCACGCCCGGCCGCCGCGCCGTCGGCCACGGCGTCGCACTTGGCGGCGGCGATGCGCCGGGCGTAGTCGGCGGCTGCCTCGCCGGGCAGGACGCTCTCGTCCAGATCCGCCGGCAGCACCTCCAGCACCAGGCCGAGCCGTTCCAGCAGCTCGCGCCGGCGCGGCGAGGCCGACGCCAGGATCAGGTCCGTCGTGCGGGACATGGGCCGGCGCTTCTACCATGCGCGCAACCGCCGCGGCATCGGTCCGACAACTCCGGGCATGCGCCGTCGCAACGGTCTCCTCGGGGTGTTCGCCAGCGGCCTGGCCGCGTGCGCGCCGGCCACGAACCTGTCCCCGCCCATGCCGGGTGACGAGCAGGGCGCGACCGCACCGGTCGGACCGGGGGGCGCCCGGCTGGTGGATCCGGCCGCGGGCGCGGGCGACGTGCCCCTGAATCTGGCCGGCGTCGTGGTCCGCTTCCCGGCCCCCATCACCTGGGGCGCGGCCGGGCTGGTCGTCTGCGACGGCGGCCAGCCGGTGCCGGCGTCGCCCCCGGCGGAGTTGCCCTGTGCGGACGGCGGCGGCGGGACCTGCTACGGCGTGTCGCTGCACGGGTCGCTGCCCCCCAGCGCCTCCTGCTCGGTGGCGCTGGGCTCGGGCGCCAGCGACGCCAGCGGCGCCGGCCTCACGCCCGGGCTTATCGGGGTGTTCCAGGACGCCGACGCGCCGGACACCACGCCGCCAATCCTGACCGACGTGGCCGTGCGCGTGGCGGGTCCTTGCCTGGAGGTGGCGTTCTCGACCGACGAACCGGCCAGCGCCACCATCGACGTGCAGGCGGACGGTGTCCAGGCGCCCAGCCCGGCCGGCGCGGGCCAGACCAGCTTCGACGTCGCGCTGCCGCTGGTCGGGTTGCCGCCCAGCGCCGCGGCCACGGTCAGCGTGACGGCGACCGACCTGGCCGGCAACCAGACGACCTCGGCGCCGGTCGCCCTCACCACGCCCCCGGCCGTGCCCCCGCTGGCCATCACGGAGGTGCTGGCCAATCCGGCCGGTCCGGAGCCGCAGCAAGAGTACGTCGAGCTGCGAAACCTGGGCGACGCGGCCGCCTCGCTGGCCGGGCTGCGGCTGGCCGACAGCAAGGGGAGCGACGACCTGCCCGCAGGAACCCTGCCGGCGGGCGGCTACGCGCTGGTCGTGACGTCCGCCTACGACCCGGACGAAGGCAGCGATCCGCCGCCGCGGCCGGGGACGCTGTTGCTGCGCGTGGACAGCCGGATCGGGGCGGACGGCCTGTCGAACGGCGGCGAGCCGGTGCAGCTCCTGCAGGGCGACGTCGTGGTCTCCAGCTATGGGGGCGCGATCTCCGTCTCGGCGGGAAGCTGGAACGGCAAATCGGTCCATCGCCTGGTCCAGAGCGCCTGTGACGGGCCGGCGGTCTGGAACCGGACGCCGCTGCCGCCCACGCCGGGCGAGGGACCGCCGTGAGGCAGGAAAAAGCTGGCCGCCGGCGGGGAGGCCATGGCTATGATAGGCGGCATGTCCGGGCACAACCGGTGGACCAAGATCAAGCACAAGAAAGAGGCTTCGGACTCGAAGAGGTCCAAGCTTTGGACGAAGGTCATCAAGGAATTGACCGTCTCGGCGCGAGTGGGCGGAGGGGACCCGGGCGGAAACCCCCGCTTGCGCGCCGCGGTCGACAAGGCGCGCGGCGTGAACATGCCGAACGACACCATCGATCGCGCCATCAAGAAGGGGACGGGCGACCTCGAGGGTGTCTCGTACGAAGAGTTCAACTACGAGGTGTTCGGACCCGGGGGGACCGCGGTGCTGGTCGAAGTCATGACCGACAACCGCAACCGGACCGCCGGCGACATCCGCAGCCTCATCGCCCGGCACGGCGGGAACCTGGGCGCCTCGGGCTCGGTCAGCTACATGTTCAAGAAGCAGGGGCTGATCGTCTACGAGAAGGCGGCCGTGGACGAGGACAAGGTGACCGAGCTGGCCATCGAGCTGGGCGGGGACGACGTTCGGACGGAAGGTGAGTCGCTGGTGGTCGTCACCGAACCCAAGGCATTCGAAGCCATCCGCGACGGATTGAAGAAGGGGGGCCTCCCCGAGCCGCTGTCGGCCGAGGTGACCATGGTCCCCCAGAACACCGTCAAGCTGGTCGGCAAGGACGCCGAGGTGGCGGTCAAGCTGGTGGCCGCGCTGGAAGACAACGACGACGTTCAGAACGTCTATTCGAACATGGACGTCGACGAGTCCGTGCTGGAGAGCGTCGGCTGAACCAGCGCGCGCTGCCGAGAACCCCGTCCGCCGGGCCCGCGCCGGGCGCGACGGTTCGAGTTCTCGGCATCGACCCGGGCTCGTTGCGCCTCGGCTATGGCGTCGTCGAGGTGGGGGCCGCGCACGTGGCGTACGTCGAGTGCGGCGTCATCTCGGCGCCGGCCCACCGGAATCGAGCGGCCCGGCTGGGGGAGATCGGGCGCGGCCTGCGCGATGTGATCGCCGAGGTCCGCCCGCACGTGGTGGCGATGGAAGAAGCGTTCTACGGCGTCAACGTGCAGTCGACGATCGCGCTCGGCGAGGCGCGGGGCGTGGCGCTGTTCGTGGCGGCCGAGCAGGGGCTGGAGGTCACCGGCTATCCACCCGCCACCGTGAAGAAGTCGGTGGTGGGGCACGGCCGCGCCACCAAGGAACAGATCGGCTTTCTGGTGCGCGCGCTGCTGTCGCTGCGCCGCACGCCCGCGCCCGACGCGGCGGACGCGCTGGCCATCGCCATCTGCCACGCGCGGCGCTGCACGCCGAGGGCGCGATGATCGCCTCTCTGCGCGGCCGCCTGCTGGAGGCGGACGGCGAATCGGCGGTGCTCGACGTGGCCGGGGTGGGGTACCAGGTGCTGACCAGCGCCTCGACGGCGGCGGCGCTGTCGTTGCTGCCGCCCGAGGCCACCACGCAGATTCACGTTCACGCGCACTTCGTGAAGGACGAACCGCTGCGCCTCTACGGCTTCGCCGAGCGCGGCGAGCGGACGCTGTTCCAGACCCTGATCAGCGTGCAGGGCGTCGGCCCGCGGGTGGCGCTGGCCATCCTGGCCGGCATCGAGGCCGCCGAGCTGGTGCGCGCCATCGCCATGGAAGACGTGAACCGCTTGACGCAGGTCAAGGGGGTGGGGCGCAAGACGGCCGAGCGCCTGGCGCTGGAGCTGCGCGAGAAGATCCTCACCATCCAGACCGGCAAGACCGTGGCGCTGGAGCCGGCGGCCGCGCGCGGCGCCCCGCCGGCCGGGCCGCTGGGCGACGTTTACGGCGCGCTGGTCCAGCTCGGCTACAAGCCCGCCGAGATCGATCCGCTGCTGGAACGGCTCGACCCGGCGCAGCCGGTCCCCGACCTGATTCGCCAGGCGCTGAGCGCGCTGCGGAGGCAGTGACCCATGGCCCGGCAGCGCCACGAGGACGAGGGGCCGGAACCGGACGGGCGGGTGGTCTCGGCCGAGCCGGCCGCCGCCGGGCGCGATCTGGACGACGACGCCGCCCTCCGGCCGCGCAGCTTCGACGAGTTCGTCGGGCAGCGGAAGGTGGCCGACAACCTGGCGGTCTACGTCCAGGCGGCGCGCAAGCGCGGCGACGCCCTGGACCACGTGCTGCTGTCGGGCCCGCCCGGCCTGGGCAAGACCACGCTGGCCTTCCTGCTCGCGCGCGAGATGGGCTCGCAGATCCGCGTCACGTCGGGCCCGGCGCTGGAGCGCAAGGGGGACCTGGCCGGCATCCTGACCTCGCTGGGGCGCGGCGACGTGCTGTTCATCGACGAGATCCACCGCCTGCAGCCCGTCATCGAGGAGAGCCTCTACCCGGCCATGGAGGACTTCCGGATCGAGCTGGTGACCGGCACCGGCGCGGGCGCGCGCGCCATCCCGCTGCCGATCGAGCGGTTCACGCTGGTGGGCGCGACCACGCGCACGGGGCAGCTCGGCTCGCCGCTGCTGTCCCGGTTCGGCATCGTCGAGACCTTCTCGTTCTATTCGCCCGCCGAGCTGACCGACATCGTCCGGCGCTCGGCCCGGCTGCTGGAGATCCCGGTCGAGGACGCCGGCGCCGAGGAGATCGGCCGCCGCTCGCGCGGCACGCCCCGCATCGCCAACCGCCTCCTGCGGCGGATCCGCGACTTCGCCGACGTGCGCGGCGACGGACGCGTCACGCGCGAGCTGGCCGAGTTCGCGCTGGGCCGGCTGGAGGTGGACGCCGTCGGCCTGGACGCGGGCGACCGCAAGATCCTCTCCACCATCATCAAGCGGTTCGACGGCGGCCCGGTGGGGATCGATTCACTGGCCGCCTCGCTGGCCGAGGACCGCGACACCCTCGAGTTCGTCTACGAGCCCTACCTGATCCAGGAGGGCTTCCTGATCCGCACCCCGCGCGGCCGCCAGGTCACCAAGCGCGCCTACGAGCACCTGGGGGTACCGCCCCCGGCAGGGAATCGGGCCGGGGGCGGGCAGGGCACGCTGTTCTAGGCCGGCGGCGGATTCCGGATTCCATGAAGCCCGGGCGCCCATTCTGATCTGAGCCGCCACTTCCGTGCATCGCTACTGTGATCCCACGGAGACGCGATGCGCCCCAGTCCCGGCCGCGCCCAAAGCAGCATCCTTTGTCTTGCCCTGTTGGCGGGTTGCCATGGCGTCATCGGCGGCCAGTCGGCGCGTGGCACGGGCGGGGCAGCGCCGGGGGCCGGCTCGACGATGGGGGGCGGCGCCACGACCGGGAGCCCGGGGTCGGGTGGCGGCGCGGGCAGCGACGCGGTGCTCGCCTCCTGCCCGACCTCGGTCATCACGCCGACCCCGCTGCGGCGGCTGACCCGATTCGAGTACGCCAACACGGTCAAGAACCTGCTCGGCGTCGATCCGAGCCCGGCCAACGATCTG
>Ga0207652_10002846_pt1 | contig 14495 bp, 12 predicted proteins | sample KBSC63BmetaG_FD_184334 | JGI IMG/M metagenome (GOLD analysis project Ga0207652, IMG submission 184334) | Corn rhizosphere microbial communities from Kellogg Biological Station, Michigan, USA - KBS C6-3B metaG (SPAdes) (version 2) | ecosystem: Host-associated > Plants > Roots > Rhizosphere ... | reverse complement strand
AGTCGTCATCCACCTCACATGCAAGGACCTGAACCGGAACGGACTTGAGAGCGAAGCCTGGATGCTCAACAGCGAGGGCTTCCACAACATTTTGGCGATGACTGGCGACTATCCGATCGGCGGCAACGACGGCCTCGCCAAGCCGGTGTTCGACATTGATTCCGTTGGTCTGATTTCCATGTTGCACACCATGAATGGTGGATTGAATCCCAAAGAACCGCGGGGCAGAAACCTTCAGCTTGAAAAGACCCAGTTTTGTATCGGCGCGGTCACCTCGAATTTCAAGCTGCGCGAAGGCGAGGTAGTACCCCAGTACCTGAAGTTGAGCAAGAAAGTCGACTGCGGGGCACAGTTCATCATCAACCAGATTGGGTTCGACTCGCGGAAGGTGTCCGAGTTGCGCTTTTACATGGACGCGCACGGAATGAAAACGACGCCGCTCATCGGCAACGTTTATCTCCTGAGTCCGCGGGTTGCGGAAATCTTCTACGAGGGAAGGATTCCCGGGGTTGTCGTCGCGCAGCCGCTCCTGGAGCTTTGTCAGAAGCAGGGTCAGTCCCCCGACCGTGGAAAGGCATTCTTTTGCGAATTGGCGGCGAAGCAAGTCGCGATCTATCGCGGACTGGGATACCGCGGCGCGTATCTCGGCGGTGTCCACAATTATCCAGCTGTCGAACAAATTCTGGCTATGGAACGGACATTCGCACCGGATGACTGGAAACAGTTTGCGCGAGAGCTCAATTTTTCACGGCCCGGCGAATTTTTTTATTACTCCCATGATCCCGCGACGAACCTCGCTGATCCCAATCGGGAGAGCCCGAGACCAGCCGCTTCCAGCAAACATGTCACGATCACCTATCAATTGTCTAAGTTGTCCCATGAGACGATGTTCCTGCCCGGTAAGACATTGGCAAAATGGGGCGCAGAGCTCTGCGCGACTTCTGAGGATCCGCTACAGGGCCCCAAGCCACTGCGGGGAATGGAACATTTGAGCAAGGCCGCCTTGTTCGGGTGCAAGGATTGCGGCGACTGTTCCCTGCCGGAGATCGCGTATCTCTGTCCGGAATCGCAATGCGCGAAAAACCAGCGAAACGGTCCATGCGGAGGCACACGCGAGGGCCGTTGCGAAGTAGACGGCTACGGCGATTGCATCTGGCTGCGCGCGTACGAACGCCTGAAACATGAGGGCACGGAGCAGACTCTACTGCAACATGCACCTACTGTTCAAAATCAAGGCCTGCGCGGAACGTCCGCGTGGGCGAACCTTTGGCTCGGCCGTGATCATACGGCAAAACGAAAGCCAGCCGCGGCGGAGCCAACTGCCCCAAACCAGGAGCTTAAATAATGGAAAAGAAGCTGCACATCATCGGCGAATTAATGAACAACTCCTACGCTCGCGCGCGAAAGGCGTTTACTGACCGCGATCCGCGAGGCTATCAGGAACTGGCGAAGCTGCAGACCAACCTCGGCGCCAGTTACCTGACGTTGAACCTTGACGGTACGCAGCAGATCCAGGTGCGGAGACAGGAGATGCTCGATTTTTTGCCGGAGGTGATCGCAGCCATCCAGGAAGTAGTCGACACCCCCATCGCTTTCGATAATCCCTCTTTCGAATATCACAAGGTCGCGTTGGCACATTATGACCGGACAAAAAGTGGCCCACCGATTCTCAACTCGCTCGCCGCCTCGCGCGATCATCTGGATGAAATGATCGAACTGGTGAACCACTACGACACGCTCGCCGTCGTGATGGCTTCGGAGATGTTTGTCGATGGCGGAGCAGCCCAATGCATGAATTCGCAGGACGCTTATCGTGCGGCGAAGCATTTTGTTGAATTGCTAGGGACCAAGGCCAGCCGCGGCAACGATCAAATCATTATTGATCCCGGTCTGGCCCCCGTCGGCGCGGATACCTATGGCCTCGTAAACATCGGCCTCGATGCGATGCGGCTGATGAGCGCCGATCCGGATCTGAACGGCATTCACATGGTCGTCGGCCTTTCCAATTTTGCATGGGGAACGCCCAAGGGTATCCGCGAGGAGTTGGAGAAGGCCTATCTCACGATGGGGATGGAGGTCGGCCTGGATTTTGCGTTGGCGAATCCGGAAAAGACACCCTCGCCGCTGCCACAAGGGCATCCGCTGATCGCTAAACTTCGCGAGGCGCTCGACCAGGGCCGCCCGCTTGAAGGTGAGACTCATGAAATCTCTGGCTACCGCCAGGTCGAAGCCATCATGGCGCTTTGCAGCGAAGCCGAACCCATCGATTTCTAAAAACTTGCTGGAAGTAAATAGGACCTTATGATCATTCCCTGCGCAACCCATGAGCATCGCATCTGGCTCCGGGTTGGAACACTTCTCGATGGCCTCAGCACGCAACCCGTGCGCGATGCGCATGTCGTTTATGACAACAACCACATTCTCTTCGTCGGTGAAGATTCTCCGCCTGCGGATTTGCTGCATTCCGGCCAACGAGAACCTGATGCAGATCTTCCGGATTACACGCTGCTGCCCGGGCTGATCGAGAGTCATGCACATTTTTTTCTTGAAGGCGGTGAGTTGGACGCAGAGAAGCGTGCGGCCTATTTGAAACAGACGCCGGAGGAGCTGTTGAATCTTGCCCTTCCGCGATTGGAAAAGCTCGTGCGGCTAGGCATTGCGGCGGTCCGTGATGCGGGCGACAAGGACGGCGTAGGCCTTGCATTGAGCAAACTTTATGCGGCCCATGATCGTCCGCTCATGCCCTACGTAGACAGCCCTGGCGCGGCGATCCATCACCAGGGCCGCTACGGTTCTTTCATGGGAGGGCCGATCGAAAACTTTGGTTCACCGAGGGAGTGTGTCGAAGCGCGCGTGAAAGCCGGCGCAGACCGCATCAAGTTGATCCCAACCGGCATCATCAATTTCAAAAAGGGCGAGGTCACAACGGAGCCTCAAATGGCGACGGAAGAGATTCGCGACCTGGTTGCAGCCGCGAGATCATTCGGCAGGCAGACCTTCGCTCACGCTTCAGGCGATGCCGGCGTCGAGCGTGCCATCGACGGCGGCGTCGACTCCATTGAGCATGGGTTCTTTGTGCGCGACGATCAACTTTCCAGGATGCGGGACCAGCAAATAGGGTGGGTGCCAACTTTCGCGCCGGTCCAGAAACAGATCGACCACGCCGACTTGATGGGCTGGGATTCAGAAGTCGTTGCCAACCTGCAGAAAATCCTCGACCACCATGCTGGGTCCCTGATCAAAGGACATGAGTTGGGCGTACCAATCATCGCCGGCAGCGACGCCGGCTCTTATGGCGTAGCGCACGGGATTGGCTTTCTGGAGGAGCTGGAATTGATGGAACGTGCCGGACTCTCGTCATTGGCGGTGATACATTCCGCAACGGGCGCCGGTTCAAAGCGGCTTGCCTTCAAAGAAAATTTCGGACAGATCAAACCCGGCTTTCTCAGCCGCTTCATCCTCACGCGCCATTCGCCTTTGGAAACCGTCGCCAACCTGCGAAAACATCGGTTCGTTATATTCCACGATGCTGTTTTCGAGAGCGATGAAACGATCGACACAAAAGGCTTATAGCCACCTCGGCAACCCGAATTAGAGCGCGCAGAAGATCGCGCTGTCTTCCACCATAAGTTCGAAGCCGGCGGCCTTGGCGGCCTCCTGCAGGGCGGCGTTGAGCATGATGGCCGGGTCAGGGCTCACATCCAGACGCCGCATCAGGCCTTCTCCCTTTCTCGTTCCCGCGGAGAGCGTGATCTTCAATCCACGGCGCTTGCATCGCACCGGTGTCCCATCTTCGAGTTTGACGTTCATCGGCTTGATGAAGGCGTCCACATAATGGACGCCGATGCCAGACTTATCGCCGGTGTGCTCCGGAAGTTTCGATTCGGCGGCCGGGTTCACATCACAAATTTTGACTTTCATATATGTCTCCATTGACTTCAAATTCCCTGTGACGCGATGAACTCATCCATCACTTTCCGTAATGCCCGGATGTGGTCCGGTGTACTGCCGCAGCAGGCGCCGACGATGTTTGTGCCTATTTCCAGAAGCGGAGGAAGTCCTCTGACCATTTGCTCGGGCGTCTCGTCGTACACAACTTTCATATTCTCCAGCCGAGGCTTTCCAGCGTTCGGCTGCACCATTACCGGCAGGCTGGTGGTGCGCTTGTAGCGTTCGACTGCGTCGCGGGCACGCTCCATGTCCATGCCGGTGCCGCAGTTGAGGGCGACGATGTGGGCGCCATGCTCTTCCATGAATTCGGCGGCACGTTCAGGATCGATACCCATCATCGTGCGAAAAGTAGAGCCATCGAGAGTAACGTCGTACGCCATCGACCCGATGATGCACTTCGAGCCAGCCGTCTTAGCCGCCTCGATGCCGATCGCAAGCTCCTCAAGAGACGTCTGCGTCTCGACAATGATGGCATCGGCGCCGCCATCTACAAGGGCCCCAGCCTGCTCCTCGAAAGCGCTTTGCACCTGAGCTTCGGTAAATTCTCCGAAGGGCTCAAGCAGGCCGCCGAAGGGGCCGATGTCTCCGATCACGTACCCTTCTTTATCGCCGAAAGCCTGACGGGCTATCTCTACGCCGGCCTTGTTCACTGCAACCACGTTGTCGGGTTGAGAATGACGAGTGAGCATGATGCGCGATCCGCCAAAGGTATTGGTGATGAGGCAGTCCGAGCCAGCCTCCACATAGCGCCGCTGAATAGCGAGGACTCTTTCAGGATGTGTGAGGTTCCACGCCTCTCCGCAATTGCCCTGTTCCAGTCCGGCGAACATGAGTTGCGTGCCCATGGCTCCGTCGCCCAGCAAGGGACGCTTGCGAATTACGTCTTGTAGAAGCATCTTCATAAATAATCCGTATCCTGTGTTCGTTCCTTTTGAACCAGCGCATAGTGAATCGTTTCCAGCACCAGGCCCCATTTATGGCCGCGGCTGGCCGATTCGCAATAGCAACCGGCGGCACTGGGCCTGCGTTCCCATGACAAGACTGCGTTCAATCGTTCTCCGCGCAAGGGTTTCTCGCCATCAATGTCGCTCATCAATTGAGACGGATTGTCGAGATATCGGCACATGCGAGTGTAGCCCTCATCTCCCGGCGCCGGTGCGCAACTTTGTTCGCGGATCGGATATCCTTCGGCACGCGGTCCCAGCTTCACGTTGTACTCGAAGGTCAGAGGCCGGCCCATATTGGTGCATGTGGTGCCGTCATAACGAAACAGAGCGTCGACGGAACCGTCCTGGTTAACGTGCAACGAAAGGCGCTCCTCTGCCCAACGCTTCAAAGCCCTTCGATTGACGCTGTATTCAGCGTCCTGGTTCAGCGCGGGGGTGCGGACCGGAAGCTCTTCACCCAATGTGCGAGGAGCACGGCGGTACGGCGCGCGCCTGTATTGACAAGGACCAAAAGAGCAGCTTTCGCAAGGGACAAGATCGGTGAGTCTCCGCAGTCGATCGGTCTGCTGCGTCAATCCGAAGACTGCCAGCAGAGTTTTCTTGGGCAGCAACATACCAGACTCGAATACTTCTACCGAGGAAGGAAAAGACTCTCCGCGCGTCCGCTTTATCAGCTCAAGCAACCGTGGTTGCTCCGCGACGTCCCATTCTGCATACCCTGGACTCGAGTGGGGCAACACGGCCATATCACGCTGTTCGGCCCAACCGCACAGACGAGCTCCGGTCGCAGTCACCAGATGCTCGACGACCGCAGAGCCAAATATCTCCAGGAAAAAATACTCGTCGGGTTTCTGGTCCTGCCAGCGGCGCCGGGCTTCCTCCTCTAGTTCCGCGCCCGCGCCCACCGCAACAAGCATCACGCTGTGGGCACCAGCTTGCTGGAGTGTCGTTTGGAGTCGCTTGCTGGTGAATTGGGTTCCGTCGATGCGAATGGAATCGCCATTGATCTCAAAGCTCTCGGCTTGCCGGGCATAGAACCAGGGCCGGCCATTCTCTGCGTACCAGGCCCGCGCCCAGTCCGCCAATTCCAGAGCCCTGCCCTCCAGCTCCCAGCCACGCGGATAGCCCAGCAAACGCACGTACTCCTCGGTCGAGACGTTCACCTCGGGGAGCGTGCCGGCGAGTTCGATGGATTCGATTAACTCGCGCATGGGATTGGCTCCACGGGCTTGAACTGGCAGCCCTCTACAAAGAAATTGAAGAAGTCAGGATGAGCTTCAAGACGGCAGTGTTGCACCTTCTTCACCAGGTCTTCCAGTTCCTGGCGCTTCGTCTTGGAAAGTAGAGCGATGGTTGCGCCTTCAATCGCGGTGTTGCCTGCCTGAACAATCTTTGATGAGTCGATGCCGGGCACAAGCCCGATGCGCTTCGACGCTTCAACGTTGAGATGGCGCCCGAACCCTCCTGCAAGATAAAAAACCTCGATATCGTCGAAGTCGACACCATAGGTCGAGACGACGGTATGCAGGCCTGCAACGTTCGCGCCCTTGGCCTGGGCCAACTCGTTGACGTCGCTTTCCAGCAGAAAAACATCTTCTTCAGGCGTTTCGCCACGATAAAGCGTAACGCGTTCGATATCGTCCTCGAAGCGGCCGAGATCATTCATCTGGCCGGTGCGAAGCAACTCGCTCAAGACATCGACCAGACCAGAACCGCAGATGCCCTGGGGCGGAACATCGCCGATGACTCCGAGACGAAAGGCGCCATCGTCGGTAATCGCTACCGTTTCTATCGCTCCATCCAATGCAGGCATGCCACAGGAAATCGCTCCGCCCTCGAAAGCGGGACCAGCCGGACACGATGCCGCGAGAATGCGATGCTTGTTGCCCATAATCAACTCGGTATTCGTCCCGATATCCATGACCGCAACCAGGCGGTCTTCATGGGCAAGGTCCACTGCCAACATGCACGCAGCGGCATCCGCTCCCACATGACCGCTGATGATGGGAGCGCCGTACACGCGAGCTTTGGGGTGAATGGGCAACAGGCTGCGGAGCCCCGTCTGGACGAGGCTGGTGGTGGTGCGCTGCCCGTCGGCCATTTCGATTTCTGTAATCGACTGGTACGGGGTCTGGCCAATCGAATACACGCTCTGCCGGAAGAACAGATCGCGCATCGTGGAGTTGCCCACCACGACCATCTCGTAGATGGTCTTCGGATCGACAGGAAACTTTTCGATGGCATGGGACAGGTATCCGGCCAGCGTACGCATCAGCAGTCTGCCGGGGTGGTCGGTGTCGTAGACAATGCGCGACATGACCTCCGAACCGCCGAACCGCTGCGGGTTCTCGAACGAGGTGTCGGCAATCAATTCGCCGGTTTCGAGGTCGACGAGGCGCACTACAACGGTAGTGGTACCCAGGTCCATGGCAATGCCAAGAATCGGTCCGGTAGAGCGCTCTACCTCCACACCGTCGATGAGGATGCGGTCTCCATCGCGTGTGACTGCTGGATCAAGCTTCAGTTCGCTGTTGCCGACCGGCAAGCCGAACGCGTGCCGCTCGATCACCATGTGTCCGCGCCGCATGGTATGGCAGCGAATGTGGCCTTCCACAGCCGTTACGGTGGTCTGGCACGACAGGCGAAAGTTGCCCTTGAGATGACGTTCCGGCTCGGCAAGCGGCGAGAGAGCGCTCATCCCCTCGACAACTTCGACCATGCACTCTTTGCATTTGCCTTGCTTGCGGCAAGACGTGGGCACGTCGATGCCCAGGGCCTCGGCGTAATCGAACAACGTCCGCCCATCCGTTGCCTGGGTTGATCGTCCGTTGATGGTGAGAGTTACGGCCATTTACAGGAAATTCCTACCAGCCCTTCGCTTCGAGTTCGGCCTTCAAGGCGTCCGCGACTTCTTGCGCGGAGCCCTCGCGTTCTTCTTCCTCGCTCCACTTCCACTGCGCCAGATAGTCATCGGAAGCCTGCAGCCCCCGCTTGGCGGCAAGAATGTCGACGTACTCCATAAACTTTCCGTCGAGCATCACTGTGACATCGTCCGACTCATCCTCGGCCTTGATTTGAGTCGGAATTTCCTGCCAATACAAAATTTTATACGTGGCCATTTGGGCTACCCCTGTGCCGCAAGTCGTAAGAACAAATCCACCGCCGCTGAGGCGTTCGCGCCGTATCCATCCGCCCCAATTTCGTCGGCAAACATCTGGCTGATGGGAGCACCTCCGATCGCCATCTTGATGTGACTCAAGCCGGCCGCATCGAAACCTTCGATGACGGTTTTCATGTACATCATGGTCGTGGTCAGCAGCGCGCTCATGCCGATGATGGTGGGCTTGTACTTCTCGGCCGCAGCCATGAACTTGTCCAGACTCTGGTCCACACCAATGTCGTACAGTTCAAAGCCCGCGCCCTCGGCCATCATCCCCACCAGGTTCTTGCCAATATCATGCAGATCGCCGCGCACCGTACCCATCAGCAACACGCCAACGGGTTTGCTGCCGCTGTCCTTTGCGGTCAACAGCGGCTTCAGCACGTTCATGCCTGCCTTCATGGCCCGGGCGCAGATCAGGACTTCGGGAACGTAGAGCACATTGTGCTTGAAGTCCTCACCGACCACGCTCATGCCCGCGATCAGTCCCTCCGTCAATATTTCCTGTGCGGAGCGCCCCTCGGCCAGAGCTTCTTCGGTGAGCTGCCCCACCCGATCGGCGTTTCCTTCATACAACAACTGATTCATCAGGGCATAATCCGGCATCCAGACTCTCCTTAGCCCGCGACCGAAACCGCGTTGGCTGCACGTTTTGCATTGAATTCATCCAGGGCCTCAAGCATGGCCAGGATATTTTCGCGTGGCGTCCCCGGGCTGGTGCCGCCGCCTACCGAGAGAATGATCGACTCGCCGCCGGAAGCTTCCAGAATCTCGAGGGTTTCGTCCTTGACCTCCTCCGGTGTCCCGCGTACGGCGATCTCCAGCGGATTGACGTTACCCATCAGGCACATCCGGTTGCCGATGCGCTGTTTCACCTCAGAGATGTGTTTTTGCTTGCCCCAATTGAGCACTGTGAAGCCCGTGTCCGGCAAGTGATCGAGGCAGGCATCGACTTCCGCGTCATTGTGGTAGAGCTTCACCCAGTCCTTCGGGAACGCATCGCAAATCCGCTTCAGATAGGGGTGCGCAAACTCCAGGTAATGCTCTTCATTGATGAAGCCGACAATGTCATCGAGAATGAAGATGCTCTCAACCGCATCGCCCATCACCTTCTGCTGGGCTTTGAGCCAGTCGATGATCACGCGGGTACACAGGTCAATCAACTTGTGGGCGCCCTTGGGATCTTCCACCAGGTCGATCATGAATTCCGTGGTGCCGCGCACAAAACCGGCGGTGCAGAGCGGTCCGCGCGAGGTGACCATGGGAAGGATATAGCCGGCATCGAGGATGCGCTGCCGGGCCATGCCGATGCGATGTAGCGTCAGGCCGGCAAAGCCGTCACACTCCACCTCGTAGTCGGGAAAGCTGTCAATATCTTCCAGCCTGCGGAGGGTCTGGTATTCGCTGGGCGTATTGTCCTGCCAGAATTTGATCTTGGCGCCCAGCACGGAGGGCTCGGCGGCCATGCCGTACTCCATCCACCAGGAAGGGATGAAGATGATGTCCGGGAACTCTTCCATGATCTTCAGGTTGGACTGAAACCACAGCTCCGGATCGAGAAAATAGTCCATGTGCTTGATGCCAAGGTAGCCAGGAATCCAAGGGCTATCGATGATCATCGCCATCGGGATCTTGTCCATCTTTTCGCCGCGTGCTGCTCGCTTGAACGTCTCCCATTGTTCGGGACGCATAGTTTACCTCCAGGGCGCTTTGAGAACACTCGCGACCGTTGATGGATCATATCTGATTAATCGGCAAATACCAGCGTACGGTCCACTCTATGGCACTTTCGCCGTTGTTTATGGAAATTATACGGGTGCCGAAGTAAGGTTACTCTTACAACCACTTCGCTTCAACCGTCGCATCATACCGTAAGGCCACCAAGACACACAATGCAATTCGTCATCGCCCCTCACAAAATGCCTTTGGCGGGTAGTTCTACATGTCTGACGGACACCGGTGAGCGCGTAGCCGACGAACTGCCCTTGCCCATCCGGGCGTTCCTCCTACCCTCAATACACCGTTTCGTGAACGGTCTCATAATTCTCTTGACGCTTGCGCGATCTGCTGCCTAATATCTGCATTGAGTTTTCTGCAATCGGGGCGAGGTCATGTTGCTGCTGGTGCGTTTCTCCTGCTGCAACCGAACACGGGCCACAACGGCTCGTGGTCAATCCTCAAGATCAGTCCGAGGTCATTGAGCTATGGCTAATACGGTCGCACGGCGGGCTCATTCAGCCCCGTGTCAGTACGCGGGAACGATCCACTTTCGTGGGAAATGCGCCTATCTCGAGAATACGGGTCAACGCGACTGGTGTTTGCTCCAATTTGACACCCCATTCAGTGGCGTCGTCGATCCTACGGTTGTTGCAACAACAGCTTCCAAGCTACGGAGTTCCTGCAGCGAAAGCGACCAGGTGTGCTTTCACGGAGTTTTGAGCGATCAATCCTTCGATGTGGTCTCGTTTTATGTGCTGTTCGTTTGCTAGGGCTGCTCCATATTGCTAATGGGCTAGAACGTTCGCCAACAGCTATGGCTATAACCTATGACGCTGTGCGATAGCGGTCCGCGTCCGCTTTACGATTGAGGCCTGTATAGATTGCCTCAAGGTCTTTGCGCGCACTAATCAGAAACCCATTCGATGGTGCTACCAGTCTGGTCAATGTTTCGTAAGCCCGCAACGTCTCCTTTTCAGCATCCGCATAACGCTTTTGTCTGAGCAATGCACGCCCGAGCTTGACGCGAGCAATCGCGGTATTGAGATGGTCTTCATGCACCGTCGCAACAAAAACCGCTACTGCCTCTCGATACATCGCCTCCGCCCTGGGAAAGTTTTTCTGTCCCATGTAGACGCTACCGAGGTTTGAGAGGCCCACACCAATGAACTGATGATTGTTGCCGTAAACAGAACGCCAAATCTGCAAGGCTTCGGCGTAGCGGGCCTCTGCCACGGTGTAGTCGTCCTGCTGGGCCGCCAGGTTCCCGAGTTCGTTCAGGGCGGAAGCTACTGCCGGGTGGTCGTGATTGTGGATAGTCAACTGAATGTGCAAGGCACGTTCCAGCACCGATCTGGCATCGTTGTATTGTTTTTCCAGGACCAGCGTGCGGCCCAGCGAAGTGAGATCCTGCGCTGTGTTCGGATGTTCGGCGCCGTACCAGCCTTCTGTGATGGCCAACGCTTTCCTATAGTAGAGTTCCGCGGCGTGCAGGTTTCCAAGCTCATGCTGAATAGCTCCCAGCGTATTGAGGTCTTCCGCCACTCGCGGATGATTTTCGCCGTGCAGACTGCGGTCCATCGCCAGAGCGCGTTGTTCCAGCGCCTCCGCTTGAGGAAAATGACCGGAGTAGAAGTGTGCGCTCGCAAGCTGCGCGAGGTTCGTCGCTAACTCAGTGCTTGGTGGACCGCTCTGCGGCTGCAACTTCAATGCATCCTCCAGCACCGTGATCTCCGTACCATAGTCCCCTTTGGCCTCCAGCACGTTGCCAAGTGCCAGCATTGCATTAGCTGTCGCGGTTCGGGCCGAAGAGTCGGATGCCGGCAGGTGCCGTGCCATGTCGAGGGCTTGTCTGGTCAGCATCTCGGCGTCACCGAGCCTGGCCTCCTCCATCCTGGCGAGCCCCAGAGAGATTGTGCCGTCGATGATCTTTCGCTGGTCCGTTGCAGGGGCCGAGCGCCGTTCTTCAAGCGCGGCGGAAAGCAGAGCATCTGCTTTTCGCGGATCGCCCAGCCTTCTGTAAATATTCCCTAGGGTCTCCCGCATGTCCGCCTGCATCTGCGGGTCTCCGCTCAGGCTCTGCACTTCCTGCGTGCCACGCTGGAGCAAGGTTGCAACCTTCAGGTCGCCGCCGGGGCCGGCGCTTTCATCACCCCCCTGAAAGAGGTTCGCCGTAAACCGCTGAATGCGCTCCGTTCTTTCCGCCTGCGCGAGGGCAGCGTTGCGCGCGTGTTGAAGCCTCAGCGTGAAAAAGCCGATCAACCCTGCGATCAATAGAAAGGTGGTGACGGCGTAGAGCAGACCCGCGCGGTGACGGCTCACGAACTTACCGGCACGATAGGTCCAGCGATCGGCCCGGGCATCCAACGGACGGTTATCTAGGAATGCGTCGATATCGCGGATGAGGGCTTCAACCGAAGGATAGCGCCGCGAGGGCTCTGGACGAATCGCGGTCAGACAAAGCACGTTGAGGTCCGCCCACTGCGTCTTGCCGACCGGTAGGGTGAACCGGTCAGCCTTGGCCAGGGAAGAAGGCCTCGCTGCGTCGAGATCGATGCTGTACCGCGCCATGCTCGACCGGTCGAACGGAAGCTTGCCAGTCAGCAGCTCATAGAGCAGAATGCCCAGGGCATACACGTCGGTGAATACGCCGACGGGAGCCCCGTTGAGCTGCTCCGGTGCGGCGTATGCGGGCGTCATCGCGCGGAGGCCGGTGACGGTCACGTCTATGTTTTCGCCGGCGTCGTGCAGGTGCTTGGCGATGCCGAAATCGAGAAGCTTCACACTGCCGTCTTCGGTAACGAGGACGTTCGATGGCTTCAGGTCGCGATGAATGATCGCGCGCATATGCGCATACAGGACCGCTTCGCAGATACGGCGAAAGAGACGAAGGCAATCTTCGACACCGCCCTTGCGGGCTGTCCAAAACTGCGTGAGCGGGAGGCCTTCGACATATTCCATCACGAACCAAGGCGTGCCGTCGGCAAGAGTATCGGCGTCGTACAAGCGGGCGATTGCCGGATGATTCAACTGGGCCAGCGTTTTCTGCTCAAAAGCAAAACGACGCCGGCGCGCCGGTGAGAGCCAGGCATCCCGCAGCAGCTTAACAGCGACGAAGCCGCCAATGTCCGTGCGTTCTGCCAGATAAACAACGCCCATCCCACCTTCGCCGAGCATTCGTTGAATGCGATAGGGGCCGAGCTGTTCTCCCAGCATCGAGTTCAGGCGTTCATCTTGGCCGTCAGAGACAAAGCTGGACGCGACCGCACCAAGCCCCTTATCGAGAATGAAATCGTCTCGCTCGTCTTCAAGAAGAAGTTCGCGAACATCCGCCAGCAGTTCGTCGTCTCCCTCACAGCGGATGTGAAGCTCACCTTCGCGTGCGTCCGCAGGCAAGTCGGCGATGTCGTGAAAAATCGCCTGAATCTGTTCCCACCGAACTCTTTCCCGATTGACCATGGCCCTTGCAGAGATTATGCCAGTGTTCGGCGCACTTCGAGCGCCAGCCACGATTTTGCGGCACGCCAATCGCGCAGGGCCGTCGCCTCGGAAATTCCAAGCAACTCCGACACCTCACTCACTTCAAACCCGCCAAAGAAACGCGCTTCGACCAGCGCAGCCTGTCGCGGTTCCAAATTTCTCAAAGCAAGCATGGCGGCGTCGAGGGCCAGGAGCTGGCGGTCGGAGGACGCGCCAGCGACCGCCGCGAACCCCAGAGATTCATCGAAGGTCACGTGTTCCGCTTCACCTCCGCGAGCGTGCGTCAATCTGCGACGGGCGGCATCGACCAGCACCTGACGCATCGCGCGCGCAGCAATTCGCTTGAAGTGGAGCGGCGAGGCGGCTGCAACGTTGGGAGTCTTTGCAAGCTTGATCCATGCTTCATTCACCAGCGTGGTTGGGGTTATCGTTGCTGCCGGATCATTCCGCCGTACGTTGCGTGCGAGCCGCCGAAGCTCCTCATACGCAAGGCTGAATACTTCGTCCAGTTCGCGTCGCTCCTCGACATTCCTCTGATTGGCCTGCCTTCCCTCAGAATCATCGTCCGCGAAAATTTCTTCTTCGGTGGTGACGGTTTTCATAGGCCCCCCGCGTAATGGATGAGTGAAGCAGACTCGCCAACATTGAAAGGAGTTACACCATGATTCTACTCAAGCTCAATCATCAGCAGATTATCGGCTCATTGCGGGCCGCGGCATTTATCGCAGGCGCTCTTATCGCATCGCCTTCCCTGCGGGCCGACACGGTGAGCGTCACCCTGGGCTTGTCCAATGAAAACTACACGATGACAGGACAGGGTTCGAACGGAACGTACGGAACTTTCCTCGATGAGCAGGGTGCCTGCACCGCATCCGGCGGTACGACCACCTGTAACCTGACCGGTTCCTATACGGGCTCCACGCCGGGGTTTACCAGCGGCACATACAACTTCATCACGACGTATGACTCGTCAACCCCGCTGAGAGCGACGGAGTTCGGCACGAACAGCTTCAGTTTTGGCGGGACCGATATTAGCGTAAACACCAACATGTATATCGACCTGGTGGATTCGATCAGTGGGTACCATCATGAAGCGATCTTCGACGGCACATCCTTTGTCGGCGGCTTCAATATAACGTATGCCTCGTCAACCTGCACCGGAACCCCCGTCGGCTTGTGCAATCTGGATAACGTTGGCCAGACATACGGCGCGATTCTCAGCGGACCTATTACGGGAGGTG
>Ga0207652_10002845_pt1 | contig 14496 bp, 14 predicted proteins | sample KBSC63BmetaG_FD_184334 | JGI IMG/M metagenome (GOLD analysis project Ga0207652, IMG submission 184334) | Corn rhizosphere microbial communities from Kellogg Biological Station, Michigan, USA - KBS C6-3B metaG (SPAdes) (version 2) | ecosystem: Host-associated > Plants > Roots > Rhizosphere ... | reverse complement strand
GAGATTTTCATGTCGGGGGATTGTGAAGTCATGGCGCCTTATCTGGGGTCGGCGGGCGCGGAACGAAAGGGCCTCTTCTGCGTCATGGTCGGACTTGTTCCGGCCATCCACGTCTTGCTTGCTTGCGGTTCAGATAGACGTGGATGCCCGGGACATCTAGCGCGAAGACGCGCTTCGCGCTTTTGCCGGGGCATGACGATCGGAAAATCCGCCGATGCATTTTATTGAGCGATGCCTCTACGCCACCGCCTCAAAACACCACGCCAAAATGCCCTTTTGCGCGTGCAGGCGATTTTCGGCCTCGTCGAACACCACCGACTGCGGACCATCGATCACCTCGTCGGTGACTTCGTCGCCGCGATGGGCGGGAAGGCAATGCATGAACAGCGCGTCGGGTTTCGCCAGCGACATCAGCTTGGCGTTGACCTGATACGGCTTCAGCAAATTGTGACGGTGCTCGCCGTCCTTGTCGCCCATCGAGAACCAGGTGTCGGTGACCACGCAATCGGCGCCGCGAACGGCTGCTTCCGGATCGTTGCCGAGCACGATCGGCGCTTGCGTCGCCTTGATCCAGTCCTTCATCGACTTGTTCGGCGCGAGCTGCGGCGGCGTCGCCACGCGGAGATTGAAATGGAAACGCTCCGCCGCGTGCGCCCACGACGCCAGCACGTTGTTGTCGTCGCCGGTCCACGCCACGGTACGGCCCTCGATCGGGCCGCGGTGCTCTTCGAACGTCATCAGATCCGCCATCACCTGGCAGGGATGAGACCGCCGGGTCAGCCCGTTGATGACAGGCACGGTGGCGTGCGCGGCAAGCTCCAGCAGCGCATCGTGGTTGAGAATGCGGATCATGATCGCATCGACGTAACGCGACAGCACCCGCGCGGTGTCGGCGATGGTCTCGCCGCGGCCGAGCTGCATTTCCGCACCCGTCAACATGATCGATTCACCGCCAAGCTGCCGCATGGCGACGTCGAACGACACCCGGGTCCGGGTCGAGGGTTTTTCGAAAATCATCGCCAGCGTCTTGCCCTCGAGCGGCTTGACCGGCCTGGTATGCGCCTTCAGCTTCGCCTTTATGGCGACGCTCAAGGCGAGCATATTGCGCAACTCTTTGGTCGGAACCTCGCTGAGATCGAGAAAATGGCGCAGCGCTTTGCTCATTGCCCGGCCGCCCGTTTCAACTGATCGCCGGAAAGCGCCACGCAGGCGCGCTCCAGCCGTGTTACGGATTCCTCGATCTCCGCCTCGGTCACGATCAGCGGCGGCAGGAACCGCACCACGTTTTCGCCGGCGCCGACCGTGAGCAGCTTCTGGTCGCGCAACGCCGCGACGAGATCGCCCGACGGCACTACCGCCTTCAAGCCGATCAGCAGTCCCTCGCCGCGCACCTCGGCGAGTACGCCGGGGTGACGATCGACCACCGAGGCGAGCTTCTGTTTCAACAGCAGCGACATCCTCTGCGCATGCTCGAAGAAGCCGGGCTTCAGCATAACGTCCAGCACCGCGTTGGCGGCTGCGACCGCCAACGGGTTGCCGCCGAAGGTCGACCCGTGCGAGCCCGGGGTCATGCCTTCCGCGGCTTCGGCCGTCACCAGGCAGGCGCCGATCGGAAAACCGCCGCCGAGCGCTTTTGCCAGCGGCATCACGTCCGGCGCGACGCCGAGGCGCCGGTAGGCGAACAGGTCGCCGGTGCGGCCCATGCCGGTCTGCACCTCGTCGAAGATCAAAAGCAGGCCCTTGTCGTCGCACAACTCGCGCAATGCCCTGAAGAACGCATGCGGTGCTGCGCGCACGCCGCCTTCGCCCTGCAGCGGTTCGATCAGGATACCCGCGGTGTGCGTGCCGATCGCCTTCTTGACGGCTTCGAGATCGCCGAGCAGCACCTGATCGAAGCCGTCCATCGGCGGCCCGAAGCCTTCGAGGTATTTTGCCGAGCCGGTCGCGGCCAGCGTCGCCAGGGTCCGTCCGTGAAACGCGCCATCGAAGGTGATGATGCGGTAACGCTCGGAGTGGCCTTTGGCGGCGTGATATTTGCGCGTGACCTTGATCGCGCATTCCATCGCCTCGGCGCCGGAATTTGCGAAAAACACGAAGTCGGCAAAGCTTTGTTCGCACAACCTTGCCGCCAGCCGCTCGCCGTCCGGGCTCTTGAACAGGTTCGACATGTGCCACAGTTTCGTCGCCTGCTCCTGCAGCGCCGCGACCAGATGCGGATGCGCATGGCCGAGTGCATTGACCGCGACGCCACTGGTGAAATCGAGATAGCGCTCGCCGTTGGTCGCGATCAGCCAGGCGCCTTCGCCGCGCTCGAAACCGAGATCGACTCTGGCGAATACGGGAAGCAGATGCGACGGCGCGCTCTTGGTCATGGCGATCACTGAAGGTTAGGCCCGGCCGCGATGCGCGCATTGCCGCGATCGCATCAACAACCGGCCCCGGAAAAACAAAACGTGCCGCCTTTTCGGGGCGGCACGTGGCAACCATTCTATGCGCGCGGCGACAACTGTCAACCGGTCAGGCGAGCCTCCCCCGCCCCGTAGACTTCCGGTGCCGCGGAAAAATCCAATTGCAATGCTTAGCTGACGGAACATGTGGACGCACCCACGCGGACTCTTGCGCCGGAGTCACGCCATATTGTAGCCTCTGGGCTGTCGGGTACGACATCTCGTGCGGCGGTTCTGATCCTCTAGGTCCCCAGTGTTGGGCGTACACGTTCGGGCGCGCTTTCCGCGCCCGGCGAGGGTTAAGGGATTCTGCCCGCAGGGATTTTTGGAGATTTGGCATTGCAGCGCTGCCCCACACTCGGCCGGCGCGACGCGAAGGAAAGAGTGCGATGACGGTATTGACCTGGTCCGACGATCGCGTCGAGCAACTGAAAAAACTCTGGGAGGCCGGGCTTTCGGCCAGCCAGATCGCCGCGGAACTTGGCAATGTGACGCGAAATGCGGTGATCGGCAAAGTCCACCGGCTGGGCCTTTCCGGCCGCGCCAAGAGCCCCTCCTCGGCGGCGCCGCGCCAGCGGAAAGCGCGGCCCGCCCAGCACATGATGCGGGTCTCGCGCCCGGTCTCGCGCGGCAACACCGCGCTGGCGCACGCGTTTGAAGTCGAGATGGAGCCGGATCCGATCGCCTACGACAATGTGGTGCCGATGAGCCAGCGGCTGTCGCTGCTGGAACTCAATGAGGCGACCTGCCACTGGCCGATCGGCGATCCCTCCAGTTCGGAGTTCTTCTTCTGCGGCGGCAAGGCGCTGACCAGCCTGCCCTATTGCGCGCATCACTCGCGGATCGCCTATCAGCCCGCAAGCGACCGCCGCCGCCAGCCGCCGAAGCCGACAAGGTAAGGCCAAGCGCTCACAGACGTCGTCCCTGCGAACGCAATGCGAACGCAGGGACCCATAACCACGGGTGTTTGTGGTTAGGCTTGGCTGATGCTCCAGCTCGTTTCAAAATCGACATCGGTGGTTATGGGTCCCGCGTGAGCGGGGACGGCGGCGCGCTTTCCTATTCCGCCTTCGCGAACCGGTCGTCGAGCGCATAGCCAGCGCCGCGCACGGTGCGGATCGGATCCTGCTCCTGGCCCGGGTTGAGCAATTTGCGCAACCGCCCGATGTGCACATCCACGGTGCGTTCGTCGATATAGATGTCGCGGCCCCACACGCTGTCGAGCAATTGCTCGCGGCTGAAAACCCGGCCCGGATGCTCGAGAAAAAACTCCAAGAGCCGGTATTCGGTCGGGCCGAGATCGATCGGACGGCCCGAGCGCGCGACGCGGCGCTTCTCGCGATCGAGCTCGATGTCGCCATAGCGGAGCACGGCGGCGAGCCGTTCGGGGCTGGCGCGGCGCAACAGGCCCTTCACCCGCGCCAGCAGTTCCGGCACCGAGAACGGCTTGACGATGTAATCGTCAGCGCCGGTCGCAAGGCCCCTGACCCGCTCGCTTTCCTCGCCGCGCGCGGTCAGCATGATGATCGGCAGTTGCCGCGTCTCCGGCCGCGCCCGCAGGCGGCGGCACAGTTCGATCCCGGACAGGCCCGGCAACATCCAGTCGAGCACGATCAGGTCGGGAACGCGCTCCTTCAGCCTGGTGTCGGCGTCATCGCCGCGCCCGACGGTTTCGACATCGTAGCCTTCGGCATCGAGGTTGTAGCGCAACAGCGTGGTCAGCGCTTCCTCGTCTTCCACCACCAGAATGCGCGCGCTCATGTGCCCAAACCCTCTCTTGTGTCTTGACGCGTTTTGCTCACGCGCCTCTCTAGTTCCCGGGTACCGTTGTGGCAAAAGTCGTCATGTCGCCTTTCGGGCGCTTGTCGAGGATCTGCTGGCCTTCGATCATGTAGAACACGGTTTCCGCGATATTGGTGGCGTGATCGCCGATCCGTTCGATGTTCTTGGCGCAGAACATCAGGTGGATGCAGAAAGAGATGTTGCGCGGATCTTCCATCATATAGGTCAGCAGTTCGCGGAACAGCGAGGTGCAGATGGCGTCGACTTCCTCATCGCCCTTCCAGACCGTCATCGCCGCCGGCAGATCGTGCGCCGCGTAGGCGTCAAGCACGGATTTGACCTGCGACTGCACGAGGTCGGTCATATGTTCGAGGCCGCGGATCAGCTTCAGCGGCTGGAAATCGCTTTCCAGCGCCGCGACCCGCTTGCCCATGTTCTTGGCGAGGTCGCCGATCCGTTCGAGATCGGTGGCGACCCGCATGGCGCCGACGATTTCGCGCAGGTCCACCGCCATCGGCTGGCGCCGGGCGATGGTCAACACCGCGCGTTCCTCGATCACGCGCTGCAGGTTGTCGATTTCGGCGTCGGCGGCGACGACACGCTGGCCGAGCGCGACGTCGCGGCGGATCAGCGCATCGACGGATTCGACGATCATGCGTTCGGCGAGGCCGCCCATTTCCGCGACCAGCCGGGTCAATTCCTGCAGGTCGCTGTCGAACGCCTTGGCGGTATGTTCAGAAGCCATGTTTGTCTCCATTAATGTGGTGGTTCAGACGTTCTCTTCACCGGTGCCGCGAGTCCATCAAGAGAACGTCTGAACCAAAGCACATTAAAAAATTATAGTTTGCTAGTGCCCCTTTTGAATCCGAAGTTCGCCAAAGAACGCGCGTCAGCGGGAAGCGAACTTCGGATCCAGGGCACTAGCCGAACCGGCCGGTGATGTAGTCCTGGGTGCGTCGATCGCTCGGCGAGGTGAAGATCCTGTCGGTTTCGCCGAATTCGATCAGCTCGCCAAGATACATGAAGGCGGTATGATCCGACACGCGCGCGGCCTGCTGCATGTTATGGGTGACGATGACAATCGTGTAGTCCGTCTTCAACTCGTCGATCAGTTCCTCGATCTTGGCGGTCGAAATCGGATCCAGCGCCGAACACGGTTCGTCGAACAGGATCACTTCCGGCCGGACCGCGACAGTGCGTGCGATGCAGAGCCGCTGTTGCTGCCCGCCGGACAGACTGAGTCCGTTGGCGTTGAGCTTGTCCTTGACCTCGTTCCACAAAGCGCCTCGCTGCAGCGCCTGCTCAACGCGACCGTCTATTTCGCTTTTGGGCAGCTTTTCGTAAAGCCGGATGCCGAAGGCGATATTTTCATAGATCGTCATCGGAAACGGTGTCGGCTTCTGGAACACCATGCCGACCCGCGCCCGCAGCAGATTCAAGTCCAGCCCGGGTTCCAGAATGTTCGCGCCATCAAAGAGCACTTGGCCCTCCGCACGCTGACCGGGGTAGAGATCATACATCCGGTTGAGAACACGCAGCAAGGTCGACTTGCCGCAACCGGATGGACCAATGAAGGCGGTGGCTTCGTTGGCATATAAAGGAAGGGTTATGCCTTTCAGCGCCTTGGACTCTCCATAGTAGAAGTCGAGATTCCGGATGGCGATCTTGTCGCGAAGCGCCGACGCGCTCGCCGCATGCGGGGTGACGATCGGCGCCGTAGCAGTCGTTGCCAAGTTCATGATGTCTTCCTCGTGCGGGTGAGCGCGCGTGCCGTGATGCTCATGGCAAGGACGGCGAGCGTGATGATGAGTGCTCCCGTCCAAGCCAGGTCCTGCCAGTCCTTGTAGGGGCTCAGCGCAAATTGGAAGATAACGGCGGGCAGACTCGGCATCGGCGCGTTGAGATTGGTGGTGAAGAACTGGTTGTTGAGCGCGGTAAACAGCAGCGGCGCGGTCTCGCCGCTGATCCGCGCGAAAGCGAGCAGGAGACCGGTAATGATGCCGGCCCGTGCCGCGCGGTACGCGACCTGCCGGATCATCAGCGATCGGGGCAAGCCGATCGACGCCGCGGCCTCGCGCAAGGTGTCGGGCACCAGCGTTAACATGTCCTCGGTCGTGCGCACCATCACGGGAATCACGAGCACGCCCAGCACCACGGCTCCCGCAATTCCGGAGAAATGTCCCATCGGGCGAACCATCAATTCATAGATGAACAGGCCGACCACGATCGATGGCGCGCTAAGCAGGATGTCGTTGATAAAACGAACCAGGCTGGTCAGGCGACCGTGCCGCCCATATTCAGCCATGTAGGTTCCGGCGAGCACCCCGATCGGCGCGCCTATCACCAGCGCCAGTGCGGTCATGATCAGGCTGCCGACGATCGCGTTGAGCAGCCCGCCGACGGCTCCGGGCGGGGGCGTCATTTCCGTAAAGACGCGAAGCGACAGCCCGCTAAATCCTTGCCAGAACAGCACGCCGAGGATCAATGCGAGCCAGGCCAGACCGATCGAGGTGGCACCATAAGACGCGACAGCGGCAAGCACATTGCGTCGGCGGCGCGCGGCATAAAGTTTGGCGTCCATCAGCCGATCCTCCGCTCGATGCGAAGCAGCAGGTAGCGCGCGATCGCCAGAACGATGAATGTAATGACGAAGAGGATGAGCCCAAGAGCGATGAGCGAAGACGTATAAAGGTCTCCTACGGCTTCGGTGAATTCATTGGCGATCGTCGCCGATATCGTCGTGCCCGGCGCGAGCAGCGAGGTCGAAATCTTGTGCGCGTTGCCGATGACAAACGTAACCGCCATCGTTTCGCCAAGCGCGCGTCCCAACCCCAGCATGACGCCGCCGATGACGCCGATGCGGGTGTACGGAAGTACAACGTAGCGCCAGACCTCCCATTGGGTCCAACCGAGCCCATATGCCGCTTCCTTCAGGACCGGCGGAACCGCATCGAACACGTCTCGCGAAATCGAGGTGATGAACGGCAACACCATGATCGCCAGGATGAGGCCGGCGGTCAGGATGCCGATCCCGAACGGCGGCCCCTCGAACAGTGTCGACAGCACCGGCACATTCTCGAACGCGGCGATCACGAACGGCTGCACATGGGCCTGCAGGAACGGCGCAAAGACGAATAAACCCCAAATCCCATAGATGATGCTGGGGATTCCCGCGAGCAATTCGATGGCAATCCCGATCGGACGGCGCAACGACATCGGGCAAAGCTCGGTCAGGAACATGGCGATCATCAGCCCGAACGGCACTGCAATCAGCATGGCAATCAGCGATGTTATGATCGTGCCGTAGATCGGGGCGAGCGCCCCGAATTTTTCGGTAACCGGGTTCCAGCTTTGCGTGACGAGGAAACTGAATCCGAATTCCTGGAACGCCGGCATCGCCCCCAGAAAGAGCGAGACGATCACCCCGCCAAGGACGACCAGCACGAACACCGCCGCCGCTTTGGTGATCTGATGGAAGGCAATATCGCCGATCCTGAGCCTGTTCAGAACCCGCGCCCGCTCCGCGACGACCTGCGCCTTCACCCCGGTCTCCTGCCAAGCCACGTCGACCACGACCCGCCTCCCGGTGCGCTTAGTGGAAATCAACCGGCAGGGCATCGCCACAACCAGAGTACATCGAAACAGAGACAGGGGGAGCGATGGCTCCCCCTGTCCCGGAAACATCAGTTGGATGCTGCAAACAGCGGCTTGCCGCTGCCGTCCTTGATTTCGGTCGACCACATTTTCTGAATGGCGGTCACGACCTTGTCCGGCATCGGCACATAGTCGAGTTCCTCTGCCATCTTGTCACCCTTCTTGTAGGCCCAGGCGAAGAACTTCAGCGCCTCGGTGGCCGCCGCCGGATCCTGCGGCTGGGTGTGGATCAGGATGAAGGTGGCGCCGGCGATCGGCCACGACGTGGCGCCCGGCTCGTCGGTCAGGATCACGTAGTAATGGTCGGCCTTTTCCCAGTCGGCATTTGCCGCCGCAGCCTGAAACGCCGCTGCACTCGGCTCGACGGTTTTTCCGTCCTTGTTGATCATGCTGACCGAGGTCATCTTGTTCTGCTTGGCGTAGGCGTATTCGACATAGCCGATCGCGCCCTTGGTGTTGGCGACATTGTTGGCCACGCCTTCGTTGCCCTTGGCGCCGATGCCAGCCGGCCATTCCACCGACGTGTTCGCGCCAACCTTCGACTTCCAGTCCGCGCTCACCTTCGAAAGATAGTCGGTCCAGATGAAGGTGGTGCCCGATCCGTCGGAACGGTGAACCACGACGATCGCCTGCTTGGGCAGCTTGGCCGAAGGATTAAGCTTGGCAATCGCCTCATCGTCCCAGGATTTGATCTCGCCCAGGAAAATCTTCGCAAGCGTCACGCCGTCGAGTTTGAGGTCGCCTGACTTCATGCCTTCGAGATTGACGACCGGCACATCACCGCCGACCACCGTCGGGAACTGGACCAGACCGGATTTGGCCAACTCTGCCGGCTTCAACGGCATGTCGGAGGCGCCGAACGTCACGGTCTTGGACTGAATCTGCTTGATTCCGCCGCCCGATCCGATCGACTGGTAGTTCATCCCGTTGCCGGTCTCCTTCTTGTAGGCATCCGCCCACTTGGCATAGATCGGATAGGGGAATGTCGCGCCCGCGCCGGAGATATCCAGAGCGAGGGCCGGCAGTGCCGATGCGGCGACCAAGCCGGCAGCTAAGGTCATCTTAAGAGATCTCATGAGTTCCTCCTGGTATGAGCGGGGTCCATGCCCTTGATCGTCATTCCCGCCTTGTTCGCTCGAAGATCGTCCGCGCTAGAACGGCAGACCCTTGCTCACGAGGTACAGCAGGTAGCTAGTCACCAAGACAGCACCGATCAAAAAGCCGGCCGTGAGAGTTCGCCGTTCCATCGATCAACGTCTCGACCTAGGCTCGATGCTGGTACGAGCTGGCGATCAACGTTTTATGATGTTTGGATGACAGCTGGATGACAGACTCAAGCCATTGAAATCGCTTGAGTTCAGGCGGTTTCACCAGTCTTCGCCTGGGGAAAACAGGCGGTGAAGGTCGCCCCGTTTTTCGGCACGCTTTCGATCAAAAGGCGGCCGCGATGACGGGCAAGGATATGTTTCACAAGGGATAAACCGAGTCCGGTTCCACCTTGCGCACGGCTATCGCCGACGTCGACCCGGTAGAAGCGCTCGGTCAGCCGCGGCAGATGTTCGGGCGCAATGCCGGGGCCGAAATCGCGCACCATGACGCGGACTTCAGGGGCGCCTTCGCCCGACATCGCCGAGGTGAGCGAGACGACGACCTTGCCGCCCGACGCGCCGTATTTCAGCGCGTTCTCGATCAGGTTCTCGAACAGCCGCAACAACTCCTCGCGATCGCCCGCGATCGACACCGGTCCGTCCGGCAGATCGATATCGACCGTGACCTGGCGTTCCCGCGCCAACGGCTCCAATCCGTCCGCGACCTGCCGGATGATCGGCACGATATCCACCAGCGTGTCAGGGCGGACATGGGCGGAGAGTTCGACCCGCGACAGCGACAATAAATCGTCGATCAGCCGCGCCATCCGCGCCGCCTGCGTGTGCATGATACCGAGAAAGCGCTCACGCGCTTTCGCGTCGTCCTTGGCCGGGCCCTGCAGCGTATCGATGAATCCGGAAAGCGCGGCGAGCGGCGTGCGCAATTCATGACTGGCATTGGCCACAAAATCGGCGCGCATTTCCTCGACCCGGCGCAGCGGCGTCTGGTCGTGGAACGTCATCAGCATGCATTTGTCGGTGCCGCCAAACAGGGTCGGCACCGGCACCGGCGTGATGATCAATTCCATCCAGCGATCGACCGGCACGTGATCGAGATAGGTCGCGCGCCTGGTTTCCGCGGTCGCGATGGCTTCGCGGAGCGCGGTGATGATTTCGGGCAAGCGCAGCGCGAACTGGGCGAGTTCGTTCTTGCGCAGCGCCGGCGCCAGCTGCGCGGCGGCCGCATTGAGGTGAATGACGCGCCCGGCGCGGTCGAGCAGCACCGCGGGATCCGGCATGCCGGCCACCACGGCGCTTACCGCTGCGGTTTCGACCGGATTGACGCCGCGCACATCTTCACGCGACGCCACGGCATTGTGCAGTCGCCACGGCACCAGCGCGGCCGCGGCGATGCAGATGAAGACCGCGGCGGCACGCACCGGCGACAGTTCGCCGAACACGACGAGCACCGCCAGCGCCAGACCGGCGGCGAGCAGAATAATGGCCGAATGCCGCAAGCGATCGGGCCAGGGCGAGAAGAAGGTGGAAGAAGGAGCGTCTATCGCCATCGGGCTGGCTCTGTCCCTGGTCGGGTGCGCTTCGTCAGGCGCCGGGGTCCGCGCGCTCTCTCACATAGGCGGCCTTGCCCGCCGGCTCGGCGCCGAGCCCCGGGCTCGCCTGCCGCAGGCGCTTCATTCGCGCCCCCACTATAACTTCTCGAAACGTCAGCAAGATTACAGATATGACAAAGGGCGCAATATAATAGAGCAGACGGAACAACAGCATCCCCGCGAGCAGGTCTTCCCTGTCCATCTGCCACAGGCCGACCAGCATGGCGGCATCGAACACGCCGAGCCCGCCAGGGGAATGGCTGGCGAAGCCCAATAGCGTCGCCGAGACAAAGATAACCGCGACCACGACGAAGCCGAGGTTGGGTTCGTCCGGCACCAGCACGTACATCGCCAGCGCGCAAAAGCTGAGATCGACAATTCCGATCGCGATCTGCAGCAGCGTCAGCGGGCCGCCCGGCAGCACCACGGTCCAGGGCCCGCGACCGACCCGCCTCGGCTGCATCGAGACCCAGACCACATACGCAACAAGCCCAACGATGATCCCGAATGCGACGATGCGGTTGAGCCAGGGCGGCATCTGATCGATCGCCGCGGCCGCTTCCGGATGATAGGCGATCCCCAGTCCCAGTACCGCGGCATTGCCGAGCCAGAACGTCAGGCCGGCCAGGAAACAGATCTTTGCGACGTCGATCGCGTTCAATCCCCAAGCGGAATAAATCCGATAGCGGACCGCGCCTCCGGTAAAGACGCTGGCGCCGACATTATGCCCGATCGAATAGCTGGTGAAGGCCGCGAGCGCGTTGACGCGGTAGGGAATATCACTGCGGCGGATCGCGCGAACCGCGAACAGGTCATAGAAGGTCAGCGTGAAATAGCCTGCCGCCACGAACAAGGCCGCCAGCCCGATCGAGCTGGGCTCGGTCTGCTTGATGGCCTCGATCACCTCGTCGACATCGATGCCGCGGAGCATATGGAAAAGCACGTAGCACGCGATGCCGATGACCGTGACGCTGATCACAACACCTAGCTTATGCAGGATTTGCTTCTGGCGCAGAAACGAGGTCGCCCTGCGTATTGCTTCAAGCATCTCCACCTCGAATTACGATCCCACGACGACGGCGCCTAAGCGAACTTTGCAACCGCCGGCGCCACGCTTGCTCCCCGACACGACTTGGTAGCGTGTTTTGAGCCGGAGTGGAATTCGCTTGATGTGAATAAAACACGTTCCTTCAATATATTAGGGGGATTCGAGACGCCGGAACGCACAGTTTTTGCTGCATTCGCTCCGGCAAGGCAAAGCCCCCAGCCGCAACTTGCGCACGGGGTCGTGAAGTTTTCGTGATTTCGGGCGGCCGGTTTGGCCGAAAGCCACTGGAAAAGTCAGCCAATCGGCCTCGCGTCCATCGCAGCCGATAAATCTCAAGCCGCCGGCGCATCGCGCGAAAGCGCCCAGTCGCGCAGCCACGACCCCACCGCGCAACCGGCCAGATACAAGGCAAACATGATGAGGCCAAGGTCGAGCCAATAGCCTGGGCGGCCGGGGATCACGCGCGCAAGCGCCAGCGCGACAAGCGCCGCCGCCAACACCGCCAGCCACCGTGCCGTCCGCTTCGATACGCCTTGACCGCGATGAACCACGGCGATCCAGCCCATCGCCAGACCCAGCAACAGCGACGCCAGCAGCCAAGTCCAATGAAATGTCACCAGATATGCCATCGCTATTCCCTCACCATGAAATCGATGCGGCGGTTCTGCGCCTTGCCTTCGTCGGTATCATTGCCGGCGACCGGCTTGGTGCTGCCGTAACCCATTGCGGTGAACCTGCCCGCCGGCAAGCCGGCTTTCACCAGGTAGTCCGTAACCGCCTGCGCGCGTTTTTCGGACAGCGCCTGGTTGAAGGCATCTTCGCCATCGGCGTCGGTGTGTCCTGCAACCTCGATATTGGCGGTCGGACAGCGCAGCGCCGTTTCGACCAGGCGGTCGAGCAGCCCGGCTGAATCCGGATCGATGCTGGCGCGCCCGGATTCGAAGCGAATTTTTCCCTTGGCCAACAGATCCGAAAACAACTGCTGGCATACGGTGGCATCCACCGGCGCGGCCGCGGGTTTGACCGAAATCTCGGCCTTGAACTGCCAGCCCTGCGGGAAATCCTTGCCGAGGCCGGCCCGGATCTGAGCCGCCGCCGCGTCATAGAAGGCGTCGCCCGAGAGCTTTACCTCCCGATCGGTCACCACCAGCGTGCCCGTCGACAGCCGCGACAGCGCGCCGAGCGCCGGCGCCACCGCAGCTGCGAATCCGGAGGGCGCGCCGACGCTGGCCTTGAGATTGTCGACCACTTTTTCGCTGAAGAATTTGCGCCCCGCCGCCGTCGCGAGCGCGCCATGGACGTTGTTGTCAGGCACATAGCCGGTCAGCGTCAGCGTCACCGCGACAGGATCCTTGTAAGCCTGAAAGATATAAGGCGGCGCCTTGATCTCATTGGCTGCGACCGAAAAGCCCTCGGGGAGATTTTTCAGCGCCGCCGCGATCGCTTCCCGGCCGCCGAGGTCGCGCGCCATGCCGGAAAGGCTGACCTTGGTGTCTGAAAGGGTGATCTTGCCATCCTTCAATTTTCCGATCTGATCGAGCAGCAACTGCGCGGCATTGTCGAAGCGCGGCGGCGCGCCCCGCGACAGATTCATCTGATCGACCACTTCGACGCCGCCGAGACCGGCGCGGGCCGCCTCGAACAACCTGCCCTTGCTGACCGGCAAGGGCGCACTACCGCGTAATGTAACCCTGACGACGTCCCGTTCCGCCGACCAGACGAACGGCTTGGCTTCGGGAACGAGGCGGGTTTCGTCGTTGACCTGCCGAACGCCCGGCACGGCTTGCACCGCGGCCACCGCGCTGCGACGGCCATCTTCCGAGAACGCGTCCGCGGCAAAGGTGACGTCGCGGCCGGCAACCGCGATCCTGGTCTTGTCGAGCACGCTATCCTTAAGCGCTGACGTAGAGCGGGCGGCCAGGTCGGATTCCAGGGGTGGGGTGCTTGTCCAGGCCGCGATCGCCCAAAAGACGACCAGTGGAATCACGCCGGGCCACCATTTGCTACTCCACCTGAAAAGTCCGTGCATTCGATGTCCCGCGGGTCTGAAATACAGAGAAAACAAACCCTTGCGAGGCTGTCAAACTGGAAATAGCACGGAATAGTCCGCTCGGCGGACAGCCATTCGAATAACTGTTTCTTCAGCGGTTTCCCGCTAGTTTCGCCATCGCATCCCAACCAGTCAGCTACGCCTTAATGAAGGAGTTTCGCAACAACGCAAGTTCTCGCGGCGCTTTGCCTGCTTCACCCTCGATGACGGTTATCGCGACAACCGGGATTCCGCGCTGCCGGTGATGCGTGAGTTTGACGCACCCTGCACCGTCTACATCGCCAGCGACTTCGCCGAAGGTACCGGCCGGCTGTGGTGGATCGCGCTGGAGATGGTGATCGCCAGCCACCGGCGCCAATCGTAGCGGAGGTGGCACCTCCATCACCCAAACGCTAAGCCCGCGGCGTATGGGTCCCTGCGTTCGCAGGGGGTGTGTTCCTTGACTAGTCAAAACTCCGCGCCCAAAAGCATCGGCAAAACCCGAGGGAGAAAAACATATGTTCAAGGATCTGTTTTCGCTAAAAGGCCGCGTCGCGCTGGTGACCGGCGGATCGCGCGGCATCGGCAAGATGATAGCAGCCGGATTCCTCAGCCAGGGCGCGGCGAAGGTCTACATATCAGCGCGCAAGGCCGGAGCGTGCGAGGCGACCGCGAAAGAACTGACGGCCGAATATGGCGGCCAATGCATCGCGCTGCCGATCGATATTTCCACCATGGCCGGCATCGAGATGCTGGCGGCCGAAATCAAAAAGCGCGAGCCGAAGCTGGATATTCTGGTCAACAACGCGGGAGCTGCGTGGGGCGCCGATTTCGACGA
>Ga0207652_10002842_pt1 | contig 14517 bp, 16 predicted proteins | sample KBSC63BmetaG_FD_184334 | JGI IMG/M metagenome (GOLD analysis project Ga0207652, IMG submission 184334) | Corn rhizosphere microbial communities from Kellogg Biological Station, Michigan, USA - KBS C6-3B metaG (SPAdes) (version 2) | ecosystem: Host-associated > Plants > Roots > Rhizosphere ... | reverse complement strand
CATCTTAAAACATTTGAATTAGCACCCGCAGGAATTATAAAAAGAGCCGTTACCAATAGCTCTGAAAGCAAATAAATAAACAGTGTGTTTTTACCAAAAACCTGGAAAAAGGTAGACCACTTGATTTTGTGTTGAATCTGGATAATATAAATAAGTAATGAAATGATCACACAATCAATACCAATGGTGTAAACAACATAGCTGCTTGTCCATAGCTTTTTATTAATCGGCAACAGCAAATCCCAGAAATAACCACACACCATAAGCGCAAATCCTGCAAGCAATAATTTTGTGATGCTTTCATAATTATTTCCTTTTTTCTGAATCCATTTTCCAACAATATATCCGCCTACAACATTACTGATGGCTGGCAATGTACTTAACCATCCTTCAGGGTCGAAGGCTACACCTTCTCCGTGATACATATGGTTTTCACCCATCAGCCACACATCAAGTTTATAGCCTGCATTGCCTAGCATGCTCAAGGGTTGGGAAGGATCACCAAACCAATATAAAATGATCCAGTACAAGAATAACATTAGAACGCAAATGATTATAGTAGTTCTAATTTTTAAAAAATAAATCATAAGTGATGCAATACCATAACACAAAGCAATTCTCTGCAATACGCCCATAATGCGGGTCTCGCCAATCGGGGACGCAATAATATTATGTGCTTTATCAAGCCTGAAAAATGGAAACCAATACATCAGGTAACCTAATAAAAAAATAATAGCTGTGCGCTTAAGAATTTTCCAAACAACGTTTTGTGTGGGCATGGAATTCCATTTATTCATTACAAAACTCATCGCATTTCCTACTGCAAATAAGAATGAAGGAAACACTAAATCAGTTGGTGTAAAACCATTCCACGCTGCATGATGCAAAGGAGAGAAAGTAGTTGCATCATCTCCGGGAGTGTTTACAATAATCATAAAGCAAACTGTCATGCCGCGAAATACATCTAAAGCAACGTTGCGCTGTTGCGAGGAGGGTGTTGATAAACTTGTGGACATTAATAAGGATTTAAAAAAAGCAGATAATAGTTCTTTTTTAAAAATACATTATTAATTAATTAAAATTGCCCGCAATAATAAAATATTAATTTTTAAGATCCTGCCGAGTTCCATCTGAACCACTTTATACCAAGAAATGAAAAAATTAATGCATACCCAATTGTAGCTAGTAAAGCAAAAGTAGCATCATTGTTCCACGCAGCGGGTTGCATAGCTGCAGCAAGAATTGTTTTTACAGTACCAAAAGGAGACCAGTGTATTATGGTTTTAAATTGAATGTTACTACTAAGCTCGCCAAACATACCAAGCATAATAAATGCAATGTAAACAAGCCTTGTTCCTGAATTTACAGTCTCCGAATTTTTTATAAGTCCCACGATCATTTGGCCAAATCCAAGATACAAAGCTCCTCCTAGAAAAGCAGTAATAAAAGTTAGAATATATCCTGAAGGTGTAAGTGAAATTTTATCAACCTGGTAACCAATTATAAAAACTGCTATCGTCAATAAAGCAATCATTCCTAATTGTACCGAAAGCCTGCTCATCATTATAAAAGAAGCAGGCATGGGCGTTACTCTTAAACGCTGAAATATTCCTTTATCACGGTCGCGGGCAACCGAAATGGCGTAACCCATTAAGCCTATTGAGGCAAGGCCAATTGTTAATGAGATAGAAAAAACAAATGCTCCTCCAAAAGTAGCTATGAGTCCTTTCCATGAAATTAATATAACTAATGGCACTAAAAGTGACATTACAACTGAACGGCGGTTGCGCCATTGCGTTTTAAGATCAGCACGTAGCAGTGATAAAAAAGCGTCTTTACTTTTGGGTATTATAGTTTCCATTTTATATTTTTAAGAACGAACAGTTTTTCCTGTGAGCCCAATAAACACATCTTCCAATGTTATCTTTCCTTTTCTCGATACACTTATTACGTTAGGATCATTTCTGTGTAATTCAACAAGAGTATCCGGTGTATCGATAGCGATTATTTTTCCGTGATCAATAATTGCTATGCGATCACAAACGGCTTCAGCTTCTTCCATTGAATGTGTTGTTAATAATACCCCATGACCTTTTTCTCTTATTGCTTCAATGCGTTCCCAAAGCTGGCGGCGTGACTGAGGGTCAAGGCCAGTAGTAGGCTCATCAAGCATTACAAGTACCGGGTCATGGATTGTTGAAATCACAAGCGAAACTCGTTGTTGCTGTCCGCCCGACAATTGACCAAATCTTTTTGATGCAGATCCCTCAAGTTTTATATCCTGCAGGATAATATTGAGTCTTTCATTACTTAATGATATTCCATAAATACCCGCGTACAATTTTATAATTTCGGTAATGGTAAGTTCAGGCTGAAAGCTGGTGGATTGAAGTTGTACGCCCATGTTGGCTCTTGCTTGCATTGGTTGCTTACGAATGCTAAAACCCGCTACAGTTATTTCTCCTGAATGTGGTTTTAATAATCCTTCAATAGCGCTTAAAGTACTTGTCTTGCCCGCGCCATTAGGGCCTAGCAAACCAAATATTTCTCCTTCTTTTACATGAAATGTTACATCTTTTACCGCCTGGAAATTTTCATAAAATACATTAAGGCTTTCAACTTGCAGAATCGATGAACCGGTTTGACTGGACATTAGTTTTGATATAAAAATTAAAGTTTTATTCGTAAATGTAAAAATATTGTTGCAAGTATCAGGAAAATACTGAGCAGAAATCAAATAAAATATATGAGTGGTATATCATGATAATTGCCACAAATAAAATTGACTTAAATGTTTAGTATATACGAAAACTCAAAAATTAAAGAAACAACTCAAGTGATCATTTTTGCAAGTGCATAATTTTTAATGATTAGATGACCAGTTATTTATATAAACAATAATCATAAATTATTGTTTCAACAATAAATATATACATCATGGTAAAATTTGCATTATTAGCAAGGCTGGAAGCCAAGCCCGGAAAGGAAAAAGAAGTTGAAAACTTTTTGAAGAGCGCATTATCTATGGCGCAAGAAGAAAAAGACACGATTGAATGGTTCGCCCTAAAATCGGTTCATCTACATTTGGAATATTTGATACGTTCAATCACGAAGAGGGAAGAGAAGATCATTTGAATGGAAAAATTGCTGCTGCGCTTATGGAACATGCAGGCGAACTGTTATCAATTGCTCCTGTAATTGAAAGAGTTGAATTGCTTGCATCCAAGGAAAATTAATTAAAATAAAAATGCCCTTTACTTTTGTTTTTAATAAAATAAAGGGCATTCAGGAATTATGAGCTTTACAGATTTATAGTCCTGTAACAATTGCTACAAGAGCCATTAAACCATAAAACCCGGCAATAATTCCAATTGCAACTAATGTGTCTGTGAGTTCGGTAGAGTAAACTTTTTTCATGACCTACGATTTAAATTTAATTAATAATTAAAAGCAGGGTTTCTTAGGTATCAGAGATTGTAAGATTGTTTACAGGGGGAACGGCTTAATCTTTCGGGTCTGTCAAAAATACGGAGATTAAATTAATAATACAAGTTTTTTATCTTTCCTATATTCCTGCTTGCAAACTATCTAAAATCAAAACCAGTACAAAAAAATATTTTGCCGGAATAATTTTTTTTTGACGTTGAAATTTCTTTTTGTAATTTACTTTCAAACTTTTAGTTATGAATTATGTTAAAGATATCCTTCTACGCAAAGGCCACAACGCCATTTCAGTTTCGCCAAACACTACTGTTCTAGATGCTCTTAAAGTGATGGCCGATAATAATATTGGTTCTGTTGTGGTAATGGTAGACAAAGATTATAAGGGAATTGTAACTGAAAGAGACTATTCACGCAAGGTAATTTTAAAAGGTAAAAACTCCACAGATACCAAGGTTTCCGAAATTATGTCCTCCGATCTTCCTCATATAAGGCCGGATGATACTGTAGAGCATTGTATGGAATTAATGACTAACAGTAATATCCGTTATCTTCCTGTTTTTAAAAATAATCATCTCGAAGGTATTATTTCAATTACCGATGTAGTTAGAGAAACCATTTTTAAACAGCAGCAAACGATTAAACATCTTGATAGTTATATCAATTCATGACCAGGGTTTACAATAATTTATAGTGAAAAAAATACCAGGCTTGCAGAGATTTACATTTACAAAAGAAATTGCATTTCGATAGCTTTCTGATAAATATAATACGCTAAAATTTTAGCGGCCAACCAAAACAACATGCCTGAATCAATAAAAAGCCAAAAGCGTAAAGGAGCCACTCTTGACATAAATGATTTTATTCAACATGCTGATGTGCTTGAATGTGTAAGCGAATTGAAAGCGCAATTTACAAGTGAGAATCCATTAGTAGTATCAGATGTATTGGATAAAAACGGAAACCAATATGTAAACCTGGTACAAAAGGGCGGAGGTGTATTGGGCGTAGCATTGGTGGGATATACTTATATCCTTGAATTGATGGGTATACGTTTTCTCCGACTTGCGGGAACCAGTGCCGGAGCTATCAACACGGCTCTCATGACCGTTATTGATAAAAAAGAAAATGCGAAATCCCTTTCTATTTTGAAGGCTATTTGTGAGCTTAATTTTTTTAACCTGGTAGATGGGCATCCTGCTGCAAGGTGGATCATTAAGAAATTTATTACGCATAGTGATTTTACTTCAAGGGTAAAAAAATGGATTACATGGATCATATTGGCAGCTGTTTTTTTAATTGCAGGCGATTTTATTTTTCTTGGCCTCGAACATAAGTTTCAGTTCCTGTCTCTCTTTACAAAATTATTCTTTGTTCTCACGGGTTTTTATTTTTTAATTATTAGCCTCATTATATTTTATCTGGCAAGGCTTTCCAAAAGATTAAAAAATTCAGGGTATGGCATCAACCCCGGGAATTACTTCTACGACTGGATCAAAAACCAGTTGATTTCAAACGAGGTTCGAACAGTTACGGATCTTAATACAAAAGCATCAACACTGCCTGAGCTTCACCTGCGGGTTGATAATCCTGAGGGTACTGCCAGTTTAAAAGGTGATGTTACTTTTATTGCTTCTGAACTGGTAACTCAAAACAAAATTCAATTTCCAGAAATGTGCTTTCTTTTCAGGACAAAAGATCAAATTGATACCTTGCAGCCTGCAGGATTTATAAGGGCTTCAATGTCAATTCCTGTATTTTTTGAATCTTATATGATTGATAATATTCCCTGCACTTCTGATGAAATAAAGAAAGCCTGGCTTGATACTATGGATGAACCGGATCCACCATCCGCCGCACGTTTTGTAGATGGAGGAATGCTGTCTAATTTTCCGATTAATATTTTTTATAATGCTAAAGTCGTTTCTCCAAGACTTCCGTCGTTTGGGATCGATCTTGATGATTCAAAGCCCGATGAAACTGAAAAAAATGCTACAGCATGGAGCTTACTTGGGTATGTAGGCAGAATGTTTAATACCATCAGGTTCTATTACGATAAAGATTTTCTGCTAAAAAATAAAGTGTACGAAAAAGGAGTTGGAAAAATTCCATTAGCAGATTATAACTGGCTTAATTTCTTTCTATCCGATCAGGATAAAATAAATATGTTTATAAGAGGCGCAAAGGCCGCGACTCAGTTCTTAAAAGAATTTAATTGGGAGGCTTATAAAAATAACCGAACTGTTATGCAGATGGCACTTAATAAAGAAAAAGATTCTGAATCAAAAAAATAAGAAAAAAATTTATGAATTTCTATCTTCAATTTAACTGGTCATTATTTTGTATTGCGTTTGGAATAACACTGCTAATTAGTTTTATCATGGGCATTCAGGGAAGAAGCTTTTACATGATGCATCTTGTTATCCGGAAGTTTAGTATCATTGATTTTGAGTTTCCAGCTTCTGCGCAAGAACTCGCATCAGTTATAAAAGACATTTTTAGCCTGCCCACAGCACTCACAAAAAAGACATTACGTGCCTTAAAAAGCCAGCTGTATCTTGATTTTCTTTTAATGCCGGCAATTTTTGGTTCTATCTTTATTTTAAGTATGAAAGTATCCGGCAAGATGTTATATTTTGGCCATGGTTTGTTTGCAACCCTTGCTTGGCTTCAATGTATTGCGTGGTTGTGCGATGTAATAGAGAATGTTTACTTGCTTAATAAAATCCGCCCCGAGCCGGTAGTTTCGTCTCCCGCTGTTCATAAGGCTTATGGAATATTAGAAATTATAAAATGGGGCGTCCCGTTACTTACGACAGTGTGCAGTTTTGCAGCGATATTTTATTATTGGCTTACCGGCAGTTATTCAGATAGTTCACTTTGCTTTTTATTAATTACTGTTATTGAGTTAATCGTATTTTTTGGTTTAAAAAGACTTACTTCAAAAACTGAAAAGCAAAAGCTTGACGATTTTTTAGGTAGCAACCAATTATAGTAGCAATATCCTTCCATTTCCATTTATAATTTTTTTTTAAAATAATTTACAAGATGTTTCGTTAGAATAGGGATTTTTTACAATACTTTTATCGCTATGAAAATTCCTTCGTTTGCCCTTAACATCTCGTTACTTTCTTCACTTGTTTTTTTGAATGTCAGGTGTAGCAATGTTAATTCCGCTGACAGCCCAAAAGCTGAGGCACAAGCTGCTGATCCACAAAAAAGTCAGGTAGAACAAAGATCCTCATTGGACACAGCCGATTATAATAAAAAACTGCTTGCGCTGGCCAACTCAGATACGACAGGAAAATGGCCTGCTAAATTTCCTTATCCGTTGCCCGGGGCAATTTTTCCTTTCAATCGGGTGGTTGCTTTTTATGGAAATTTATATTCTAAAAAGATGGGTATTTTGGGAGAGCTTCCTAAAGATGAAATGCTAAAAAAATTACATGGCGAAGTGGCCAAATGGCAAGCCGCGGATACTTCCATTCATGTTATTCCTGCGTTGCATTATATTGCCGTAACTGCGCAAGGGGCCCCTGGTAAAGATGGTAAACACAGATACCGCATGCCTTTCAGCCAGATTGATACCATTTTAAAATGGGCAAAACAAATTAATGCTTTGGTTTTTTTAGACGTACAAGTTGGCCATAGCAATGTGAAAGATGAAATTACTCCTTTGCAACCTTATCTAAAAATGCCAGGTGTTCATTTCGGAATTGATCCTGAATTTTCAATGAAGGGTGGGGAAGTGCCGGGAAAAAAAATCGGGACATTTAGTTATGAGGATGTAAATGCCGCAATAGATTTTCTTGCCAAAGTCGTTAAAGAAAATAATCTGCCCCCAAAAATTTTAATCGTGCATCGTTTTACGCAAGGCATGATAACAGGGTATGATAAAATTAAAAAAGTTCCGGAGGTGCAGGTGGTAATGGATATGGACGGGTGGGGCGACAAAACCTTAAAGCGCTCTACATATCTAAGGTATATTTATAAAGAACCTGTAGAGTTTACAGGCTTTAAGCTTTTTTATAAAAATGATATTAAAAACGGCAGCCATGAAATGTACACTCCTGAGGAATTATTGAAATTTACGCCGAAACCAATCTATATTCAATATCAATAAAAATCCAATTTCATATTTTATTTAATGAAAAATCATAAAGTCAGTTTAATAGTAATGCTATTTTTTATAGCCGCCTGCTCACAGCAAAATAGTTTTAAAAAAGATATTTTAAAGAAGACTGCTTTAAAGAATAAAACTCCTGAAATTAACAGGGAAAAGGTTGCTGATGTAGCGGAGATACTTTCTAAAAAGGAAGTGCCGGTATTATGTTACCATCATATTCGCGAGCCGAAGCCAGGGCAAAGTGAGACTATGAAAAGCTATTCAGTATCTCCGGAATCATTTGCTCAACAAATGAAAGCTTTAAAAGATAGCGGGTATGAAACAATTTTACCAGGAGATTTGTACAATTATTTGGTGTATCGCGGAAAACTGCCTGCGAAGCCCGTAATGCTTACGTTTGATGATACTGATGAAGAGCAGTATAGCATTGGCTACAAGGAGATGAGAAAATATGGATTTAAAGGAGTTTTTTTTATAATGACAATTTCGATTAACCGTCCCCGTTATATGACCAAAGAACAGTTAAAAGAATTAGCTGATGAAGGTAATGCTGTTGAATCGCATACATGGGATCATCATATGGTTACCAAATACCAGGGCGATGATTGGGAAAAACAATTCGTAAAACCGCGTAAGACAATTGAAGATATTACCGGTAAACCTGCCACTTACTTTGCTTATCCTTATGGGCTTTGGAACCTTGCTGCTATTCCTGAATTAAAAAAAGCAGGATTTAAGATGGCTTTTATCTTATCAACAAAAAGAGATTCTACTCAGCCTTTATACACAATCCGCAGGATGATAGTTCCTGGGCAATGGTCTTCTACGGGGATGATTAAAGCAATGAAGCAAACCTTTCATTTATAAAGAAAGTTTATTTTGCAATTTCAATTTTAACTTTTTTATTTTTTATTTTTTCATTTTTTATTAGTTGGAGTACATGGCCGACTTTTGATTTTTTTACTGCAACAAACGAAAAGAAATCCTTTACTTCAATAAGGCCAATATCTTCCTTTTTTAATTGGCCCTTGTTAGTGAGAAATCCAACAATATCAATCTTATTCACTTTGTCTTTTTTGCCGGCAGCAATAAAAAGCGTTGACCATTTGGGCTTTTCAGGCAGCATAACGGTGCCGGGTAGGTGAATTTCTTTTACATCTTGTTTTATATAAGATGGCAAATTTTCTTCTTCCGATAAAATTAAAATAGATGTTCCGCTAGCTTCCATCCTTGCTGTTCTTCCATTGCGATGTATAAATATTTCTTCTGTATGAGGTAAATGATAATGAATAATATAACGGATGTTTGGTATGTCAAGGCCACGGGAAGCAAGGTCGGTAGTTATCAGCACATTTACTGTTCCATTTCTAAATTTACAAAGTGCACTGTCTCGTTGTTGTTGCTCCATTGCTCCATGATAAAATTCATTTACAATTCCATTTTCAGAAAGATAACGGCTGGTGCGCTCAACGGATTCACGATGATTGCAGAATACAATAGCAGACCTGTTTCCCAGATAACAAATCAATTTAAATAAAGTTTCATTTTTGTCTTTATCCGGGGATGATACACTTTGAAAACTCAGAGCTTTTTCTTTTTCTCCATTTAAGAAATTTAATTTTATTGCACTATCAAGATTAATAAACGTGGGCAATTCTATAATTTCAGTTGCAGAAGTTAATATCTTCTTTTTTATATTTTTTAAAGAGTCAAAAATAAAAGACACTTCATCCAGGAAGCCCAATTCAAGGGTCTTGTCAAATTCATCTAACACTACAACCTTAATGGCATCAATGGTTATATTTCCCCTTCTTATGTGGTCACATAATCTGCCAGGAGTACCAACAATTACTGCAGGCGGCTCAACAAGATTGTTTTCTTCTGTTTCCCTTTTATGCCCGCCATAGCAGGATGTAATTTTAAAACCGGTTCCCATTTGCTTAAAGACATGTTCTATTTGTATGGCAAGTTCCCGGGATGGCACTACAACAAGTGCTTGCGTGCTTTTATTATTATCATTTAGTAATTCAAGAACCGGTAAAAGAAAAGCTAATGTTTTGCCTGAGCCTGTTGCAGACAACAGGATAACATTATCACTTTTACTATTAGCATCAATTGATGCTGCCTGTATTTCATTAAGAGCATCAATTTTTAAATTCAGGAGAATATTTTCTGTTGAATAATTTTTTGTTTTCATCGGCGCAAAAGTAACAAATGTTATACAGGCATATTTTATCCAGGCAAAAGGAAAATTAATGGCCATGCCATTACTTAAAAATTTTGTAGTTCTCAAAAAAAACAAATGGAAACTAATATCGGTATAATGGAAAAGCATGAGACGATGGCATGGATGCTTCGTGCACATCTTAAGTAAGCTGGTTAACGCTTATTTTTTTTATTTTAATTGTATCGCCAACCCTTATTTTTCCTGTGTTATCTGCTAATAGGTTTTGGCCAAAATAGATTTTATTATCTTTTTGCCGGTATGTAGCTAAAGTTTTTAATGGTTCTTTAAATTTTCGTCCTGTGTCTTGATCAATGGTTGGTATAACACATCGGGCACACAATTTTACTCCATAAAAGCCAATGTTGTTAATCGTAAAGTATTCCATAATATCTTCTTCATAAGGCTTCCCGCCAGTAAAAACTATATTTGGTCTGAAACGATTTATTGGTAAAGCTCCCTTAAGCCTGCTGTTTAAATCATTCAATGAAGATTGGCCAAGTATTAAAAAAGGGAATGCATCCGCAAAACCCGTAATGTCGTTACCCTTTGCATATTTTTTATCAACAAATCTTTGAATTGAATCCGGCATATAAACCAGCCTGCAGTTAACAGCCAGCATTTTTGAAAACCATTCATCTGCTTTCGCACTTACAAAAACAGCTTCGCAGGTGTCATCAAATATGTGTACAGAAAATCGTGTAAGCGTACCTGTTAGAAACGGAATTAAGGTATATTTTTCTATATGCAGTTTATGATAAATTTTTAAGCCTTCATCTGTTAATTCAACCTGCAATAAAGCCAGTGACGGCAATTCTCTTTGTGTAATACATCGCATATTTTTGTCAACCAACATCCATTTGCGGTCGTACTTAAAACCTGTATTAGTAACTATTGCAGAATCAACAGAGATGCCTCCAAGAGATTTAACAGGATAAATAAACAACTGACTTATGGAAAGCATAAAACAAATATAAATAAGTCATTTATTTCCGGCTGTAAAAAAACCTCCGTTTAAGTGGCGTAGCTAATAATAGCTATTAAATTATTTTTTGTGACTTCCCTTTTTAGGCCCTGGTTTAGAACTTTTTTTAGCGGCTGATTTAGAGGAACTTTTTTTAGGGACTTTCGCTCCTTTTTCTCTTGCTTCGGAAAGGCCAATAGCTATTGCTTGTTTAGGATTGGTAACCTTCTTGTTACTTTTCCCGCTTTTAAGTTTTCCTTCATGCATTTCATGCATTGATTTTTCAACTTTTTTCCCGGCTTCTTTAGAATACTTTGCCATTTTATTAAATTTAACGGTTAGTAAATACTTTGTTACAGTAATTTTTATGCCAGATTTGAAGGGCTTCATGTTATGTCTAATTCCTTAAATTCTTTCTTATATGCGGGTGGAAGAATAATCGATTTAATAAAACCATCTAATTTCAACAGCCGGCTTACTTTATATAAAGGAACGAAGGGGGAAAGCAAAGAAAACTTTCTGAAATGCAATAAACGTCTAACTTTATCCGGGATGATTATAATTTGCCCTTCTAACAGAACACGGAAACGAAAGGCTCCTAAATGTTTTTTATATTGTTTGTAGAGATCCAGTGAATAATTACTTTTTGACAAGTCGTGTTCAAGATCATACTCTCTAACGGTTAGCCATACACTATAATTTTCAGGCAGGCCCTGCAGATTCATTCTTTTGCCTAGCCTATAAAAAACATCAAAGACTTCTTCTTTTTCTGCATCCGTAAGTTTTCTTTCAAGAACTTCAAACGAAGCAATGCTATAGTGAATAAGCATAAATAAAACATCGCGATATGCCCAGTCTGGAATCGTTTGCCCTCTTTTGTTCTCTACACCTTTATGAATAGAAGTAATGCCATCGATGGTTCGCAGAGCTTCGTCATATTTTGCAAAAACAATTCTCCTTGCATAGCTTACCGTTGAAAATAATCTTCCAAGCGGGTCCGTTGGAAGACGACCCGTAAAATATAGCCAATCTACCGCTTTATTCAATGCAAATTCTGCGGCAGAGCCTGCAAAAATAAAAAGCACTGTATCACTTTTTCCCCAAATTTTTCTGACAATAGAGTTCCTTTCAACAAAATATTTCATAATAATGGTTAACTATAAAAATGATCATTCATTATCACTAATAATTCAGCTAAGAAATTATAGTAAACGTTTTATAATATTTATTAGAAGAGTTATTACCAGGCTTATAATTATCATACTAACCAAAGGAAAATAAAAACGATAATTTTCTTTTTCAACTTTAATATCGCCCGGAAGCCTTCCAAACCATTTAAGATAATCATGAAAAAAATAAATTAAAATCCCTACAATCAAAATGCATATTCCTGCCAGGATTATATATTTTCCAGTTTGCTGGTCCATCTTAATTATTACACTAACAATTGTTAGTTAGTGTAAAATTATTATTTCTTTTCTTCTATTCGCCCATTAAATGAAATGGCATCACTTGAAGTGCTTGTAACATTAAGCGTTGCAGAACCGTTGTTGTAAATTGTAAAAAAATATTGCTGAATGCTGGGCTTATCCCTTGGCTTAATTGTAATATTCCATGCATTTTTTTTATAAGGCGACACTGAATATGAAAAATCCGTGGAAGTGAAATCCAGCGGAGAAGTTGTTTCAGGCAATTGAGGATTATAAGAACGGCCAAAATAAGGGAGGTAACTTCTAAGAGAATCTTTTGAAACAGTTACATCGTAAGAAGAAGTAAGTGTGCGAAACCGCCCCCTTAAAGGATTAACGGTTTGTGCAATAAATATAAAATGTTGCGAATCTACCATTTCGGAATAAGACGTGTCTTGCACATTATCCTTTGAAGTTTTTTTAGCGGTTGAGCAACTGGAAAATATCAGGCAACACATTAAGAGGATAGATAAATATTTTGGATATTTCATCTTTTTTTTATCAAAAATCACAAAAACTACACCGCAATATTTATGAAATAAATAATTGAGGAATTATGGATATTACATATATCTCATATTATGTGAATTTTTGTTTTATATTCCGATATATTTATTTAAGTTTGTCTTCTGCTTACATCATCCTTTTCCTTTTAAAAAACTTTACCCAACTCTTTCTTTTTATTTTTTTCAGAAAGACATCTAACCGGTCCTGCGAATTCCACATGTTTTTACAAACAATTCTAAATTTTTTTTATGAAGATCAAATTTACTTTTAACTCAAAGCTGGCTGCCTGCCTTTTGTTGACCACATTAGCTCTTGGAATAAGTTCTCTAACCTCTAAAATTTTTGCACAGTTGACATGTGCCGATGAAAGAGTTTTATTCCAGGAGAATTTTGGAACTGGCAATACCTCTACCAGCAGCCCTGATATACTTACATCCGGTTTAACTTTCTTGGAAACTGGGATTTTGAATGGAGAAGGAACTTATAGGGTAATAAATAATACGCAGCAAAGGCCAGAATGGCAAAATTCCAACGATCATACTTCCGGCGATGTTGATGGAAAAATGCTGGTAATAAATGGACAGGCGGAAACATTTTACAGTCATCAAATAAATGCGTCTAATGGTTTTGTTCCTGGTAATTATACCGTAAGCCTGTTTATCATGAACGTTGACACAATTCATGTTTGTGGGTCAACGGCCCTTCTTACTGATTTAACTTTTAGGGTAGAATACCTTTCTTCGTCGAATACATGGTTACCTTTAACTGGTTCGCCCTATGTAGCCGATTCCGTGCATCAGACACCCTCGTCGTCCCCAACGTGGGAAGAGCAAGGATCCTTTTTTACACTTCCTGTATCGAACATTAAAAGTATAAGGATTGTTCTAGCTGACGGTGTAGTCGGAGGTTGTGGAAATGATTTTGCAATAGATGATATTAAATTTTCTTTATGTGGGGAAGGAGGTCCGATGCCTGTAGAATTTTTAAATGTTGACGCCAGGCAAAAGGGCAATGGTGTGAACGTGGCATGGTCAACTTCGCAGGAAATTAATAGCAATCGTTTTGATGTGGAAAAGAGTGCAGACGGAAATACTAATTGGTCAGTTGTAGCATCGGTAGCCGCAGCAGGAAATAGTTCTGTCGTAAAAAACTATAATGTAAACGATCTATCACCTTTAAACGGTACCAGCTTTTACCGTGTTAAGGAAACCGATATTGATGGTAATTATAAATATTCCAAAACAGTAAGTGTAGCATTAAATGTTAATAAGGTAGCGGTTTCTGTAATGGCGAATCCGTTCCGCAATTCGCTTGTTGTTGATTTCTCAAGTGCAACAGACCAATCGGTTTCTGCACGGCTTATTGATATTACAGGCAAGCAGGTGGCAATGGAAAAATGGTCAATCGGTGCAGGAAGTTCAAGAAAGGAATTCTCAAATGTTAGCGGATTAGGGCAGGGTATGTATATTTTAAACGTTTCCAGTGCATCAGGGGAAGTATTGTATAATAATAAGGTGATGAAACAATAACTATTACACAGGCATCAGCCTAATTTAGGGAAGCCATTTGGTTTCCCTTTTTTTATATTTCAACTAATATTTATTTCAATTATAATCTTCGCGATTTTTATCCAATGAAAGCATACACGATAAATGAAATTAAAACAGAGCTAGAACAAAGTAATACAAAGAAGCTTTTCTCTTTATGCCTGAAACTTGCAAAATTTAAAAAAGAAAATAAAGAGCTACTGGCTTTTCTTCTTTTCGAATCTGGTGATGTTTCGGCA
>Ga0207652_10002838_pt1 | contig 14528 bp, 8 predicted proteins | sample KBSC63BmetaG_FD_184334 | JGI IMG/M metagenome (GOLD analysis project Ga0207652, IMG submission 184334) | Corn rhizosphere microbial communities from Kellogg Biological Station, Michigan, USA - KBS C6-3B metaG (SPAdes) (version 2) | ecosystem: Host-associated > Plants > Roots > Rhizosphere ... | reverse complement strand
GTTTGATCGAGGCCAGTTCGCGTTCGTACCATTGCCGGCACGCCTTTATCTCTGAGGTATTCGGCTTCTGGTGCAGGCGGATTTTTCCGCGCGGGACGAATTTGAAATGTTTCACCGCGTTGGTGACGTAGACCTTCTTGCGGTCGATGCCGGCTTCTTGCAGCGCCCGATCGAGCATCAACCCGGCAGGTCCTACGAACGGTTTGCCGGCAAGATCTTCCTTGTCGCCGGGCTGCTCGCCGACCAGCAGCACTTGCGCGTGCTGCGGGCCTTCGCCGAACACGGTCTGGGTCGCATTTTTCCAGAGATGACAGGCGCGGCAGCGGCTGGCTTCTTCGCGCAGGGTTTTGAGGCTGCTGCTGGACGCAGTTGTCATGGGCGTTTTCCAGTCGCCGTTGAGAATTCTCGCGGCGAGCGAGGCTCAATGCGGGCGGGGCGCCGAAGGTTCCTTCGATCCCATTGGGATTGCTCAGGAAAAACATAATCGCCGATCCCGATTGACTCTCTCGGTCATCTTAGTTTTATATTAGAACATATCATGAACAAATGGGCTGGCCGCGGGTTCACCTGAGAGACCTGTGACGGCCCAACAGGGAGCGGCGCGCATGCGAGAGCGCGATCAGCAAAAAGCCGGTTTTGCGCCCGATCGCGCTCTCATTTGTTTGAGAAAGCGCATGATCTTGTCGCCAAACCGCTCACACTTTGGCGGATCATGCGCCGCCCGCACGAACACGCTTGCGACTTTGCGCGGCAGCATCGAGCGCATCGAGGCGCATGGCGATGCGTATACGCCTGAGCGGGTGGCGCTCGGCCATGCCGACGCGGATGCGACGCTGCAGGGCGGCCTCACGGTGGGTGCGATGCACGAAGTGTTCGCCGATGCAGGCCGGCAAAGTGCCGCGGCGACGGGTTTTGTCGCGGGCCTTGCGGGGCGGGCGGCGGCACGGCGGCCGCTGGTTTGGGTGCGTCAGGATTTCACCGAGATTGAATCGGGCGCGTTGTCGATGAGCGGATTGGCCGAACTCGGTCTCGATCCGCGCCTCCTGGTGACGGTGCGCGCAGCCGATGTGGACACCGCGTTGCGAACCGCCGCCGACGCGTTCGCCTGCGATGCGCTGGGCGCCGTCGTGCTGGAAGTCTGGGGTGAAGCGCGACAACTCGATCTCGTCGCCAGTCGCAAGCTGACGCTGGCCGCGCAGGCGTCGGGTATCACCGGCCTGTTGCTGCGGGTGGCGGCTGAGCCACAGCCCTCAACGGCGGAGACGCGATGGATCGTGCGCGCGGCGCATTCGCCGCCGGCTGCACCTTTAATGCCTGCGGCGCCTTCAGTGCTGGCGGCGCCTTGGAGCACATGGGGCGCGCCGATGTTCGACGCGCAACTTGTCCGCAACCGTCATGGCCCTGTTGGGCGGTGGATCATGGAATGGAAATGTGATGAGTGCCTTTTCAGTAAACCGGCGGCGTATCCTCAGCCTGTGGCTGCCGCGCCTGCCCATCGACCGCATCAAACGCCAGCTCGCACGCAACAGCGCCGCGCCGGCTAAAAATTCCAACGACGATCCCAGTATCGTCGTCGCCAAACAAAACAATGCGCTGCAGATTTCCGCGCTGGATGATGCCGCCGCGCGTCTTGGGCTTGACATCGGCCTGCCGCTCGCCAATGCCCGCGCCATCTGTCCGCACTTAAGGGTGTTCGATGCCGACGAAATTGCGGACACGGAAACGCTAGATAACATCGCCGACTGGTGCGACCGCTTCACGCCGCTGGTGGCGCTCGATCCCCCGCATGGCCTGTTTCTTGACATCACCGGCTGCGCCCATCTGTTCGGCGGCGAGGCAGCGCTGATGCGGCTGGTGTGTGACGTGTTGACCGCGCAAGGTTTTGCGGTCAGCGCCGCCATCGCCGGCACCTCGGTGTGCGCGCGGACGATGACGCGTCATGTCCATGGCGGCATCATCCACGCGGGCGAGGAAGCCGAGGCGGTGAAACCGCTGCCGGTGTCGGCGCTGGGCGCCGACGGTGCCATCACCCGGGGCCTGCGCCGCGCCGGATTGAAAACCATCGGCGATGTCGCCTGCCGCGCGCGGCATGAAATCACCGCAAGATTCGGCGCTGATTTTACCACCTTGCTGCAACACGCGATGGGGCAGGGCGATGCGCCGATCAGTCCCCGCAAGCCGCTGCCGGATTACATCGTGGAGAAGCGGTTTCCCGAACCGATCGCCACCGAAGGCGTGATATCGGCAACCTTATCCCGGCTGGCGCGGATGCTTGTCATGGCGATGGACCAGCAAGGCAAGGGCGCGCGGCGGCTGGAAGCCCGTTTCTTCCGCACCGATGGCGCGGTGCGCGCGATCGTGGTGGATACCGGACAACCCGTGACCAGGGGTGAGGTGATCGACCGCCTGTTTCGCGAGCGGCTCGATGCCTTGCACGATCCGCTCGATCCCGGTTTCGGATTCGATCTCATTCGCCTGTCCGCCAGCCGCACGGAAATCGTCGTGCAGCAGCAGCGCGATCTCGATGCCAATGTGCACGACAATGACGAACTGGCAGCATTGATCGACCGTATCGCCGCGCGCATCGGCGGACGGCGGGTGGTCGTGCACCTGCCGCAGGATACGCATATTCCGGAGCGCGCAGTGATGGCGGCGCCGGCGCAACACCATCTTGCCACAGCCGCGCGTGCGATCTGGCCGGCGCGGGTAGAGGGGGAGCCGCCGTTGCGGCCGTTGCGGCTGTTCGAGCGGCCGGAGCAAATCAAGGTTATCGCGCAGGTGCCGGATGGCCCGCCCGCCCGGTTTGTCTGGCGCCGCGCCACCCATGCCGTGGTCCGTGCCGAAGGCCCCGAGCGCGTCGCCATGGAGTGGTGGCGCCCGCAAGGCGAGATGCTGACGCGCGATTATTTCCGCGTCGAGGACGAGGCCGGTTTGCGGTTCTGGCTGTATCGCGACGGACTTTATGGCCGCGAGATCGAACAGGAGGAAGGCAAGGCGGTTCAGCCGAACTGGTTCATGCATGGACTATTCGCATGAACCGTCCTGGCGGCATTGCGTCAATGCCTGACTATGCCGAGATCGGAATCACGACGAATTTTTCGTTCCTGCGCGGCGGATCGCATCCGCAAGCCTACGTGCATCAGGCGAGCAAGCTTCGTCTTCCCGTCATCGGCATTGCCGACCATAACACGCTGGCGGGAGTGGTGCGGGCTTACAAGGAGCTTGAAAATCCCGAAGTTACATACAAGCCGAAGCTTCTGATCGGTTCGCGCCTCGTCTTTATGGACGGCACGCCGGACATTCTGGTCTATCCGCGCGACCGCGCCGCTTACGGCCGGCTGTGCCGGCTATTGACGCGCGGCAAGCGAGGCGATGATACCGATAAGGGCGAATGCCATCTGAGGCTCGATGACCTCCTGGAATTTGCCGAAGGGCAGCTTTTGGTCGCGATGCCGCCGCATCGCTTCGAGCAGGAGCAAGCGCTTAAGGTTCTCGGTCGATTGCAGCGCAGCCGCGCGGATGGGGTGTGGCTTGCAGCGAGCCTCTTGTACCGCGGCGACGACAAGCGGCGTCTTGGGCGGCTCCAGCGCATGGCCGCAACCGCCGGCGTGCCGCTGCTGGCGACCAACGAAGTGCTGTATCACCATCCCGCGCGCCGCCCGCTGCAGGATGTTCTCACCTGCATTCGCGAGAAAATCACCATCGAGACAATTGGCAAGCGTCTTGAAGCCAATGCGGAACGCTACCTCAAGCCCGCCGATGAAATGGTGCGGTTGTTTCGCGAGGCGCCGGAGGCGATCGCGGAAACCATGCGGTTTGCCGGCCGCATCAATTTTTCGCTGGCTCAGCTCAAATACCAGTATCCCGACGAGCCGGTGCCGCCGGGCAAGACCGCGCAGCGTCATCTGGAGGATTTGACCTGGCAGGGCGCGCACAAAAGATTCCCGGTCCGGATTTCACCCAAGACCAAAAAGGTTCTGCACAAGGAATTGCGCCTGATCAGGAAGCTCAAATACGCGCATTATTTTCTCACCGTGCACGACATCGTCCGCTACGCGCGCGAGCAAAAAATCCTTTGTCAGGGCCGGGGATCGGCGGCGAATTCAGCCGTGTGCTACGTGCTCGACATTACCTCCGTCGATCCGACCAAGGTCGATCTGCTGTTCGAGCGTTTTATTTCCAAGGAACGGCTGGAGCCGCCCGATATCGACGTCGATTTCGAGCATTCGCGGCGCGAGGAGGTGATGCAGTATGTCTATCGGAGATATGGCCGTCACCGCGCCGCTGTCATCGCAACCGTCATTCATTACCGGCCGCGCAGCGCGATCCGCGATGTCGGCAAGGCGCTGGGCCTGACCGAAGACGTGACCGCGGCGCTGGCGGATACGGTGTGGGGAAGCTGGGGCGATGGCCTCACCGAGATGCAGGTTAGGCAGGCCGGACTTAAGCCCGACAATCCCATGATTCATCGCGCGGTGGCGCTGGCGGCCGAACTGATCGAATTCCCGCGACACCTGTCGCAGCATGTCGGCGGCTATGTGCTGACGCAGGACCGGCTCGACAGCTATGTGCCGATCGGCAATGCGGCGATGGACGATCGCACCTTCATCGAATGGGACAAGGACGACGTCGACGCATTGAACATGATGAAGGTCGACGTGTTGGCGCTGGGGATGCTGACCTGCATCCGAAAATGTTTTGACCTTATCGCGCATCATAAAGGCGAGCGTTACGAGCTGGCAACGATCCCTCAGGATCAGGCAGAGGTCTACGACATGCTCTGCCGAGGCGAATCGCTCGGCGTATTCCAGGTCGAAAGCCGCGCGCAGATGAACATGCTGCCGCGCCTGAAGCCGCGGGTATTTTACGACCTCGTCATCGAAGTCGCGATCGTCCGGCCAGGTCCGATTCAGGGCGACATGGTGCACCCTTATCTACGACGACGGAATGGCATTGAGAAGGAGCACTATCCTTCACCTTCGCCCGACCGTGGCGATAAGGATGAACTGTATAATGTCCTGCACAAGACGCTCGGCGTACCGCTGTTTCAGGAACAGGCGATGCGTATCGCGATCGAGGCGGCAAAATTCACTTCCGAAGAAGCCAACGGGTTACGCCGCTCGATGGCGACGTTTCGGAACGTCGGCACCATCGGCAAATTCGAAGACAAGATGATCGGCAACATGATCGCGCGCGGCTACGATCCCGAATTCGCCAAAAACTGTTTTGAGCAGATCAAGGGTTTCGGCAGCTACGGTTTCCCGGAAAGCCATGCCGCGAGCTTTGCGCAACTCGTTTATGTCTCATCATGGCTCAAATATTGGCATCCGGATGCGTTCTGCTGTGGATTGCTGAATTCGCAGCCGATGGGCTTTTATGCCCCGGCGCAGATCGTCGGCGATGCCCGCAAGAACGGCGTCGAGGTGCGGGAGATCGATGTGTCGTTCAGTTACGCGCAGACAACGATGGAGGAGCAAAGCGGGAAATATCATGCCGTGCGGCTTGGCTTTCGTCAGATCGACGGTTTCAAATGGGCCGATCCGGACGAGGAATTTTTGAGACAAAAAAGCGGTAAGCCAAAGGCGGAGGATTGGGCCGAGCGCATTGTCGCCGCCCGCCAACGCCGCCCCTTCACCTCGCTGGAAGATTTTGCCCGCGACACGGGCTTACCCAAGCGCGCGCTGATCCTGCTGGCGGATGCCGATGCGTTTCGCTCCATCGGCCTCGATCGCCGCGCAGCACTTTGGGCGGTGCGGCGCCTGCCCGATGACGTGCCGCTGCCGCTGTTCGAAATTGCCGCCGCGCGCGAGCAGCCCGACGAGAATGCGCAAGACTTGCCTGACATGCCGCTGCCGGAACAGGTGGTCGCCGACTACCAGACCATCCGGCTGTCGCTGAAGGGCCATCCGATGGAATTTCTGCGGCCGATGTTTGCCAGCGAACGCGTCATCGCCTGCGAAGACGTCTGCCATGACAATGACAAGCAATATGTCCGCTGCGCCGGCGTGGTGCTGGTGCGGCAGCGCCCGGGCAGCGCCAAGGGCGTCGTCTTCATGACCTTGGAGGATGAAACCGGCATCGCCAATATCGTGGTGTGGCCGAAGGTCATGGAACGGTTTCGCAAGGAGGTGATGGGCGCGCGGCTGGTGCTGGTCGAAGGATATATTCAAAGCAGCCCGGAACACGTGACCCATCTGGTCGCCGAACGATTGTTCGACCGCTCCCGTGATCTGGTGCACCTCGCCAATGACGCGCTCGGCCGAAAACATCCGGTGCCGGCCGGCCCGGCGCTGATCGAACCGCTGCATGACGACCGGCGTCAGCACCCGGACAATCCAGCCCGGAAAATCCGCCATCCGCGCAACGTCCGCATCCTGCCGCCCTCGCGGGATTTTCATTAGAGCGTGAGCTTATAAATCAATCGCGCTGGCGGACGCCTGCTTTCGTGCGCATTACGGACTCAAGTCGGACATCGCGTGAGGTCCGATAAGGTGCCTGCCATAAGGCGATCTTTGAGCGCCGGCGGCAATGGTGTCCACTCCCCAGACGGCAGCAACGCTGATCAGAGCTCTCCTCGGCGGTATATTTAGAATGACGTGATTTCGCCCACTCGCTCAACAAGATGCGCACGCGAGGGTGCAGGGTCAAACCGATCGGCGAAATATTGCGTTTCGTTGGCCACCAGTCCTTCCCGGAATTCCATGATGCTCACCGCGTAAGATGGTATGCCGTCATAGGCAAGTACGAATTCAGTGACCCAGAGATCGCCGCTGCCGATAATTCGCCGGACCGTAAAACGCTTCTTGTTGGGCTGGACGAATCGGCTCTCTTGAATGTTGTGCCGGCCGCGGATCCGCTCGCCCGATTGCGGATAATCAAGCACAGCGTCCTCGCGGTAGATTTCATGTTCGACCTTGAAATCGCTCGCGTCCGAAGCATCCCAATGGCGCTCCAGCGCCACCCGCACGGTTCGATCATCCATTTCAATCTCCCACCTACGTGCCAGCTATCATTTCGGGACCACTGAATTCATAAAACTACTCCGGCGCCGCGCCGACCGGCGGACCGCCGGGCGGCCGGTGCAGGTAGGTGATCGTTACAAACGCGCCGAGCCATGAGCCGACCGCCGCGAAAGCGACATAGACCCAGTTTTCGGTATAGCTGATCACGGCGTAGGATGAGAGCAGATACCAGACGCTGCTCCACGTCGCGGCCGGCACGCGCTTGCGCGCTACCACGGCGGAGGTGAACATGACATAGACCGCATCGGTCGCGGCCGTCGCCAGCAAGACGGCACCGGCGGTCAGGGGATCGATGGCGGCCATTGCAGTTCCTTCCATGCTATAGCGTTTTCGAGCAAAATGAGTACCGGTCCGCGTGAAGAAAACGCGTGAAAACAAAAAAGCTGGAGCCCGGTTCTGATTCAGTCAGGACCGAACAAGCTCTGCGGCAGAACTTCGAACGTTAGGCAAGATTGACGGTCATGCAAAGTCCCCGCGAAATTCTGACCGATCTCTGGACCGCTGCCGGCGGCGATCCGGCCGCGCTCGATGCCGTCATGCTGACCGGCGAAGAGCCGCAACTGCCGTCGTCGTTTCGCGTTGCCGCCGCGGCGCAGGCCAGCATTGCCGCGGCCGGACTTGCTGCCGCGCAAGTCTGGAAATTGCGCAGCGGGCAATCGCAAGGCGTCGCGGTCGATATGCGTCACGCCGTTGTCGAATGCCGTAGCGAACGTTACCTGCGCGTCGATGGCAAGCCGCCGGGCCCGGCCTGGGACGCGACCGCCGGAATCTACAGAACCCGCGACCGGCGCTTCGTGCGGCTGCATACCAATTTCCGGCATCACCGCGACGCCGTCTGCAGGGTCCTCGACTGCAAGCCGGAGCGCGACGATGTTCAGGCCGCGCTGATGCAGTGGGATGGCGAGGCCTTCGAGACGGCGGCGTACGCCGGCGGCTGCGTGGTTGCGATGATGCGCACGCACGACGAATGGTCTGATCTGCCTCAAGCCAAGGCGCTTGCCGCGCTGCCGCCGATCAGAATCGAAAAAATCGGCGAGGCAGCCCCAAAACCATGGCCCGCGGGTGACCGCCCGCTCGCCGGGCTACGCGTGCTCGATCTGTCACGGGTGATCGCCGGCCCGGTCGCGGGCCGCACGCTTGCCGCGCATGGCGCCGACGTGCTGTTGATCTGTGGTCCCGATCTGCCGGCGATCCCCTGGCTCACCATCGATAACGGCCGCGGCAAGCTGACGAGCTTCATTGAACTCAAGAGCGAGCAGGGGCGGGACAGCTTGCGCGACCTGCTGGCGCAGGCGGATATTTTCTCGCAAGGCTATCGTCCCCGCGCGCTCGCAAGCCTCGGCTTCTCGCCGCAGGACGCGGCCGACATCAACCCCGGCATCATCTCGGTGTCGCTGTCGGCCTATGGCCATGCCGGGCCGTGGGCGGAGCGTCGCGGTTTCGACTCGCTGGTGCAGACCGCGACCGGTTTCAATCACGCCGAAGGCCAGGCCGCCGGCGTCGACGGGCCGAAGGAATTGCCGGCGCAAATGCTCGACCACGCCACCGGCCATTTGATGGCGTTCGGCGCGATGATGGCGCGGGCGCGGCAGTCGCGCGAAGGCGGCAGCTGGCACGTCCGCGTGTCGCTGGCGCAGACCGGGCGCTGGTTGTGGAATCTCGGCCGCGTCGCCGATGGATTTAAGACCGCAGATTTGACGGACGAGGCAGTGCTGCCCTTTGTGGAAGAGGTGCCCTCGGGCTTCGGTCCGCTGCGCTCTGTGCGCCATTCGGCGGCGCTGTCGAAAACGCCGGCATTCTGGGCCCGCCCGGCGATGCCGCTCGGCAGCCACCCGCCGCAATGGCCCGCGCGCAATTGAGGTCCATGGCTTCATGGCTCCCGAGGCTCGCCTCTCGAAATTTTAACTTTAAACGCTGGGGTTCTTCGCGTTTTTAGGTTGTTTGAAACATCAAATAGGCACTATTAGCGGACCGATGAGGCAGTCATTGCCGGAATCATCGCCGATTCGACCGGGGCCTATGTTGTCGGAATTTGCCAAGCGATTGCAGATGCTTAGTCGGCGACAGCTAGCCGTTGGTGCGGCCCTGCTGGCGCTTGCCGGCGCTGCTCTGTATGGGCTTGCGCATATCAGCGCGACAACGCAGGGGCATTCCGAGGTATCGAGCCAATCCCGCAAGGGATCGCAACGCTACGTTCCGACCCCGGCCGAATGGGCCAGCCTGACCATCGAGCCCGTGACCGAGCGAGCCTTCCGGGCCGAGCACGTCACCGAGGGCAAGGTCGCGGTCGACGAGGATCGCTCAACGCCGGTGTTTTCGCCCTATGCGGGCCGGGTCACCAAACTATTGGCCCGGCCGGGCGACCGCGTCGTGCAGGGCCAGCCGCTGTTTGTGATCGAGGCCGCCGACACGGTGCAGGCGCAGAACGATCTCATTGCGGCGATGACCGGATTGAACAAGGCGAGGTCTGCGCTCGATCTCGCGCAGTTGCAGCACAAGCGCGCCAAGGATCTGTTCGAGGGCAAAGCCGTCCCGCTGAAGGATTATCAGCAGGCCGAGGCAACCCTGATCCAGGCGCAGAACGATCTGCGCTCGACGCAAACGGCGTTGGAGGCGTCGCGCAACAAATTGCGTATCCTCGGCTTCACCGACGAGGCCATATCAACGTTCCAGGAAATGGGCCGCATCAATCCGGAAACCACCATTTTTTCACCGATCACCGGCACCGTTGTGCAGCGAAAGATCGGCCCCGGACAATATGTGAACTCCGGCGCCAGCGATCCGGTATTTGTGATCGGCGATCTTTCGACCGTCTGGCTCACGGCCTTCGTCCGCGAGAGCGATGCCTCGAATGTATCGGTCGGGCAGGAGATCGCTTTTAACGTACTGGCGCTGCCGGGCCACCCGCTGACGGCCCGCATCAACTATGTTTCCGCGGCGATCGATCCCGCCACCCGCCGGCTTCTGGTCCGCGCCACGATAGATAACAAGGACGGCCTCCTGAAGCCGGAGATGTTCGCGAATGTCACGATCTATTCGGCCGGCGATCACCCGGCGATTGGCGTGCCGAAGCAGGCTTTGATCTACGAGGGCAATCAGGTCCGGGTCTGGGTCGCGCACGAGGACAAGTCGATCGAACTGCGCCAGATCAAGCCCGGCCTCACCAATGGCGACCTCGTGGAGGTCGAGGGTAATTTGAAACCCGGCGAGCAGATTGTTACCAAGGGCAGCCTGTTCATCGACCGCGCTGCATCCGCCAGCTGACTTAATTCAGCCCATTGAAAGTTCCGATCTGAATGGATCGCCTCGTCGCCATCGCACTCAGCCGCCGCTATTTGATGGTGGGCTTGCTCGCCGTCGTGATGATCGGCGGCCTGATCGCGTTCAAGCAGCTCAATATCGAGGCCTATCCGGATCCGACGCCGCCGATGGTCGATATCGTCACGCAAAGTCCGGGTTTGTCGTCCGAGGAGATCGAACGCTACATCACCATTCCAATCGAGACCCAGGTCTCGGGCATCAAGAACCTGCGCACGATCCGCACCATCTCGCTGTACGGACTGTCGGACGTCAAACTGCAGTTTTCGTTCGACTACACCTATGACGAGGCGCTGCAGCAGGTGCTGAACCGGTTGTCGCAATTGCCGCCCCTGCTTGGCAATGTGCAGCCGGGGATTTCACCGCTCAGCGCTATCGGCGAAATTTACCGCTACCGGTTGGCCGGGCCGCCGAATTACAGCGTACTCGACCTGAAAACGCTGCAGGACTGGGTTTTGCAGCGCCGCTTTCGCGCCGTCCCCGGCGTGATCGACGTCACCGGCTGGGGCGGCAAGACCAAGACCTACGAGCTGCAGGTCGATTTCAACAAGCTGATCGCCTACGGCCTGACGCTGCCGCAACTGCTGCAGGCCGTCAGCAATTCCAATATCAATGTCGGCGGCAATACCGTCGACATCGGATCGCAATCCGCCGTGGTGCGGGGCGTCGGCCTGATCCGCTCCATCGACGATCTTGCCAGCACCATGGTGTCCCAGAGTGGCGGCAACCCCGTTCTCGTCAAGGACGTCGCTATCGTAACTGTTGGCGAGAAGCCGCGGCTCGGTATCGCTGGCCTCGATCAGGACGATGACATCGTGCAGGGCATCGTGCTGATGCGCCGTGGCGAGCAAAGCTCGCCGACCATCGCACGGGTCGAAGCGCTGGTGAACTCGATCAACAACTCCAGCATCCTGCCGCCGGGCGTGCAGATCGAGCGCATCTACGACCGCAAGGACCTGATCGACATCACCACCGCGACCGTGCTGCACAACATGGTCGCCGGCATTCTTCTGATCGTGCTGCTGCAGTGGATTTTCCTTGGTGACCTGCGCAGCGCGCTGATCGTCGGCGCCACCATCCCGTTCGCGCTGTTTTTCGCCGTTATCATTCTGGTACTGCGTGGGGAATCTGCCAATCTGCTCTCGGTCGGCGCGATCGATTTCGGGCTGATCGTGGACGCCACCGTGATCATGGTGGAAGCGATCTTCCGCCGGCTGTCGCAGACCACCGCGCTTTCGGAAGCCGAGCAAAGTCATATTTCAACCGAAACCGCGATGGGCATGAAGAGCCATGCCATCCTGTCGGCCTCCGCCGACGTGTCGCGGTCGATCTTCTTTGCCGCCGCCATCATCATCGCGGCGTTCCTGCCGCTGTTCACCTTGAATGGCGTCGAAGGCAACATCTTCGGGCCGATGGCGCGGACCTATGCCTATGCGCTGGCCGGCGGGATGCTCGCGACATTCACCATCACCCCGGCATTGAGTGTAATCATCCTTCCGTCACATCTACACGAAACCGAAACCCGGATCATGGCGTTCCTGCATCAGCTGTATGTTCCGGTCTTGAGCTGGGCGGTTGACAACCGGAAACTTGTGATGGCCGGAGCCGCGGGCCTCGTGGTCATGACCATCGTTTTCAGCCGCTTATTGGGACTGGAATTTCTCCCCAAACTCGAAGAGGGCAATCTCTGGATCCGGGCGACCTTGCCGCCCACGATCTCGCTGCAGGAAGGCAACGCCTACGTCAACGCGATGCGCAAGTTGATCCGGAGCCGCCCCGAAGTGGAAGCGGTGGTGTCGCAACACGGCCGCCCCGACGACGGCACCGACGCCGCTGGCCTGTTTAACGCCGAGTTCTTTGCACCCCTGAAGCCGGTCAACGAATGGCCGGGCACCCACGACAAGGGGGAACTCACCGGGCAGTTGCTGGGGCAATTGCAGGACAAGTTTCCCGGCGTCGAGTTCAATTTCTCGCAATATCTGCAGGACAACGTCTCCGAAGCCGTATCCGGCGTAAAGGGGGAGAACTCGATCAAGTTGTTTGGCAACGACCTCCAGGCGCTTACCGACACCGCCAATAAGATCAAGTCTGTCCTCGCCACCGTGCAGGGCATTACCGATCTGGCGGTATTCACGTCACTTGGCCAACCTACCATCCAGATCGATATCGATCGCGCGAAGGCTGCTCGATACGGGTTGGCGCCGGGAGATATCAATGCCACCATCAAGGTGGCGATCGGCGGCGACAGCGCCGGCGATCTCTATGAACCCGGCAGCGATCGGCATTTTCCGATCATCGTCCGGCTAGCGCCCGAATACCGCAAGAGTGCCGAGGCCATCCAGAATTTGCGGATTGGTGCGGCGGGTCCGAACGGCATGATCACGCAGATCCCCTTGAGCGAAGTGGCGTCGATCAACTTGGTCTCGGGCGCAGCCTACATCTATCGAGAGCAGCAGGAGCGCTATCTGCCGATCAAGTTCTCGGTCCGCGAACGCGACCTCGGTGGCGCGATCAGGGAAGCCCAGGACAAAATCGCCGCTCAGGTCCAGCTCCCGCCGGGATCGCGGATCGAGTGGGTCGGCGAGTTCGGCAATCTGCAGGATGCGATCAAGCGACTGTCGATCGTGGTGCCGATCAGCCTCGCGCTGATCGCGGTGCTGCTATGGTTCAATTTCGGCTCGATGATCGACACGCTGCTCGCCATGAGCGTGATCCCGATGGCAATCTTCGGCGGCGTGCTGGGGCTTCTGATATCCGGCATTCCGTTCAGCGTATCCGCCGCGATCGGGTTCATCGCACTGTTCGGCATCGCCGTGATGGACGGCATCATCATCCTGTCGCAGTACAATCAACTGATCGACGAAGGCTTTGACCGGGTAAGGGCGGTGATCCGCACCGGCGAGCTTCAACTGCGCCCGGTACTGATGACCTGCGTCGTCGCGGGCGTGGGATTGTTACCGGCGGCGTTGTCGGTGGGGATCGGATCGCAGGTGCAAAAGCCCCTGGCGGTGGTGGTGGTCACCGGCATGATGCTGGCACCGCTGGTCATTCTGGTGACGTTGCCAGTGCTGATTTCAGTTTTCTCGCGACGAGCGCGCTGAGCGGTCTAACTAAGGCGTGTACTCATAAAAACGAGAGACGTCCGCTTTTGGGGCTAAAGCAGATGCGCGCTGGTTATCCCGGAATTTCGTCTTTTGACCCATCTCGGACCTATGACGGATCGGCGTTGGCGAGCGCATTAGCCGTGCCATACGAGGCGTCCGCCGTCCATCAACAATGTGGTATATTATCCTTGGCTGTAAGCGCGATCGGCCCTATGTCTGCCGGGCGCGGTTGGTTGATGCGCAGCCCCAAACCGCTGCCTTTTTCGGTGTGCTGTTCGGCGGCGTTTTACAGATTGGACCAGTTGACGGGACATGAACCGAAAAGAACGGCGTGCGGCCAATAAGCGACGCGACGAGTCCGCATGGAGGCCAAACGCGCTTGCCTTCGGCTCGGCGGGCGTCAGCATTGCCGACCTCGCCGCTGAGGCAAGCCGTTCGCGCGGGGTGGGCCGCATCAACGAAGCGCAAGAGATTTGCCGTCAGATTCTCGCGCGCGAGCCTGCACATGTGCAGAGCCTGAATCTTCTCGGCCTGATGGCGCAGGCATCCGGCGATCACCGGGTCGCAGTGAAGATGTTCGCGAAAGCGATTGCTTCGGACGAGGTGAACGCCGCTTGCCATTACAATGTCGGCAATTCGTACCAGGCGTTGGGTAATCGCACCAAAGCGATCGCGCATTTCAGCAAAGCGCTTGCGCTCGGCATGGAAGAGAAGGCCGTCACCTTCATCCTGCAGAGTCCTATCATCGCCACGTATGTTGCGCGGATTGCCGGCAAGTGGCCGCTACCGGTAACGAACGTCGAATTGTTCAGCACCGAAAGCGTCACCCCGCTTGCAAGCGACCTCTTCCTCCGCTGTGCGATGGAAGCGACGACGCTGCCAAGCGTGCAACTTGAAGTGTTACTGGGATATGCGCGCGCTGAGCTGCTGCGGCTTACAGGTGAGCAGGGCGAAGATAACGGCGAAATCGACCACGATATAGTCGCCTTTGCTTGCGCACTCGCTCGGCAGTGCTTCATTAACGAATATGTCTATGTACAGGCCGGAGCGGAAAGCGGACTTGCGAGCGTACTGCGCGATCGAT
>Ga0207652_10002833_pt1 | contig 14547 bp, 16 predicted proteins | sample KBSC63BmetaG_FD_184334 | JGI IMG/M metagenome (GOLD analysis project Ga0207652, IMG submission 184334) | Corn rhizosphere microbial communities from Kellogg Biological Station, Michigan, USA - KBS C6-3B metaG (SPAdes) (version 2) | ecosystem: Host-associated > Plants > Roots > Rhizosphere ... | reverse complement strand
TGCGCTTCAGCCACGTGTCGGTCCAGATCTGGCAACGTTTAGCTTCAGTACCGTCCGCAGCTTTTTGGACCCGACTTTCCGATCCATAGGCCACGGCAGTGGAGTCCCCGAAGAACCGAACCTTTACTTCACCAAGCCGGCAATCACGTGACGTCTTGTTGGGCTCATCTGAGATTGCGTCTGCCTTTGGGTAGCGATGACCAGTGGTTGAAGTACCTTGATAGTCATCGGCGATAAAGACACCAAGATCTGGCTGTGTGCTACAAGCGGCATTTGCCCACTTGGCCTCGCTAGCGACCATGAACTTGACGGTCGGCTCGTCAGATGCACCCCACCTCGAGTCTTGAGCCAGGCTTGGCGCAGCCGACGAGCAAAGGAGGGAAAACGTTGCGATAACGAGCGCTGTACGTGCCATCTTTGTTTCCTCTGTATTTTGCAAGCGTGTAAGCGAGCGCATGACTGGATTCCGACACCTAACGCCCGAAATCAGCGGCGCCTACCCGCGTAGCGGGTTGGCGTCCGCTGCATTGAGATGTTAGCGGCCAACGCGAACGTTGCGCACGCCACAAACGGCAAACACTGCAACTATGTATTACGCTCTGCTGCCTTCTTGCGGTGGTCGTAAGGAATCTTGCGCGGGGCCGTATTAGAGATTGGGAGGACATCTGGTAGAGATAGATACTCAAAAAATGCGTCGATTTCGGGTACACCGCGAAGCATATTTAGGTTGTGGATTTGTACAGCGCAAGCCATACCCACTACGGCGACATCGCGGACGGTGCACTTATGTGTCTCTTTACTCAACTTGTCCTTTTTGCCATGTATGTCGACAAACACGAACTCGTTAGAATCAGATTCTACTCTATACCAATAGGCGTGGAGGTAGCGATTTCGGTCCGTGAGCACGACCTCGAACCTGTCGCAGAGGTTCGCATAGAGGCGTGAGGTGTCGTCCGGCTTGCCTGCCACGAAGCTTCTCAGCCTCCTCAATTTCTCTGACGGCGGAAGCGTCAGTACCTCACGATAGAGCGTACGCTTATCAAGGCGCTCGGCGAACCCAACCAGATGACTGAATACGAACTCGTAATTGGCAAACTGGATAGCTACGTTGCCCAGCTCTTCGGCGAGCTCGTGTGGCCAATCAGGATTCTTATTCCAATTTGGATTTCCATACAGCATGCTAGCCTCCGCGGCTGGGAGCTTTGATCGGCTGCTAACGCTAGAGTTAAGCGGCGGCGCAGCCGTCCGCCTTGAACGAAATGTTAGGCATCATGGCACTTCGGCTGGGCATACAGCTGGACTTGCTACATATATTTTTGAGTTAATGCGCATGACGCCCTCCCGGTACGCTTGGATGTTGTCGACAGCACCAGCTTCGACAACGGTGAGCAAATTTGTCTCTTTGCAAAGCTCCAACTCTACGTAAGAACCAGCCGGGCTGTTGCTGTCTGCAAAAGTGACAAAGACCAGATGCCGGTCGTGAGCAGCTATGGCAGATGAGACCAGCCCCTGGGCGGCATTCGTGTAGCCACTTTGTACCGAATGTTGCCGATTGAAAGCGCTCAGGTACGCACGAGAGAGGTCCATTGCCAAGCGCTGGTCGTAGTGAAATGCATCAGCTGCGGAAGCGCTGAAGCTGATGAAAATCACAAGGGCTGCAAGGAGTCTCTTCATGCTGCCTAACGCTTGAATTTAGCGGCGCGCGTAGCGCGTCCGCTGGAATGAGTTGTTAGGCCACGGACCGGTCATTTAAACAACGCCAGTACGGCAGATGCAGCAACGACTGCGGACAGCGCTGCGACCACAACATTGAGCCAAAACACTTTGCGCCCGAGACGGTCGCTGCTTTTGGCGTTGGAGGTCAGGGCGTCGATGTGTTGCTTGGCGATCGCCGCCTGCAGCTTGCTTTGAAGCAAGCCCAAGTGTGCCTTCTCGATCTCCAAAAGATCAGCTTCTACTCGACTTGGACTGCCCACCGGATGCCGATTGCTCTCATAGGCTTTGTCATTCTTGTAGCGAAGAAAAACGTGCTCAAGCGAGTCGAAGGCGATCTGCACATCGTCCTTGGCCGGCTTTTCTATCACGAATGCTCCTTCGGCTGACAACGGGGCCTAACGCTTGAGGTAACCGGTGCGAACCCGCGCAGCGGGTGAGCGTCCGGTTGACCGAATAGTTAGGTGTATATTACTGGTAACCGGGAACACCTTTGCACGGCCTGTGAAACCACTCGATGACAAGCTGACCGCTCGTGAACGCTGCGATACGCCCTCCGCTCACCGGCTTGATGTGCGCATTGCGAATTTGAAGTTTAACTACAATTGGATGCCCTCTGACGCAAACCCACCTGGTGCTCCCGAAACCGTAGTGCTTTAGAAGCTGCCAAGCCATGATGTCGCTTGGAATTGGGCCGTGCCATTCCGGGCTTGGAAGGAAAAGATTGGGTGGAAAGCCTTTGTGGTTTGCCTCTATGGCCTGAACAATCCAGTCGCCTTGATCTGGCATGGCCACCAGATCAATGCCTTGGCCAATCGGGACGGAAACGGTCTTGCCCTGAGCCGGAAGCGGAAGAGCGAGACGGTTACCTTGAGCTGCCGCAGCGATGCCACATGAACACACAACTGCAACAGCGGTTGCTACTACCTTGCGCATAGCTCCCACTGCACCTAAGCCGAACACGCCACGTTCGCGCCGATGCTGGCCGAAGCTGCTCTGATGCTGATGCGTGCCACGCATTGCACGTTGCGACGACCCCAACTGAAATGAAGATTGCTACGCCGACTGCCTAACGCTTGAATTTAGCGGCGCCGGCGCCGCAACGTTTTGGAAGAGCGCAAGCGATGGACCGGCGTCCGCTGGAATGAGTAGTTGGGCGGCATGGTACTCACTGGGTGAACCGGTGTTCAATGCCCATGAATTTGAGCGCCGCCATAGGAACACTACGGCGAACCCTTCGCTATGTAGCCAGCGTGCCAACACCAGTGCCACGGCTCATAAGCAATCCCGTGCACGTTGTCGCGCGGATAGGAGAGCGCGAATCCGTAGCCCGTCGCGTTTCGCCGCAACCACCGGAACGCAGGTGAACGTTCGAATTCTTCTTCGAGTGGCGTAACACTTGACGTGGTGAAATCCACGCAGCGCCCGCTGTGATGCTCGCTGTAACCGGGCGCGGCGCTGACGCGCAGGATTTCGTCCATGTTCAAACCCCGCGCCCGTTTGCGTTCGATGATGCCGAGCTGATACTCGATCGAGCGAAACGCGGACACAATTTGCAGTTCCACGCCCGCACCTGCGGCGGCTTCGCGCATGCGTGTCAGAGCGCGTGCGGCACGCGGTTGCAACCATTGCGTGCGGCCATGGATGTCCGGGCCGATCGAGACGAGCTGCGCAGGTTCGCGTTGCATGCGCAGTTTCCGGGCGCGGCCGTAATCGCGCGGAACACCGAGCGCGAAGGCGCGTTCCATCAGCGCGCGGCGCTCGCCCGCATCGCCATAACGGTGCGGCGGCACATTGGAGTTGCCGCTCGCGTTGTCCATGTGGAGGGCTAATTCGAAGGGGGCGGTGCGACGGGGTGCAGCCGGAATCCTGCGACCTTGCCGTCCTTTCCGCAGGCGACGACCGCAACGAGATCGCCCTTTGCATAGTGCATAGGCGTACTGACGACCGCCATGCCTTGGTAGATCACGCTTTGCTGTGTGCCGCGCGACTCGAGCTTTCCGAACTGTCCGCTGATCGATTTCTGCACTTCCCCGAGCTTTTGTGCGTCGACCACGGCCAGCATCTGGCTGTCGAAATGGGTGGTGGCGGCTTTGAAGTCGCGCTTGTCGAAGGCATCGAGCAGGGCGCCGGAAAGATTACCGCAGGCTTCCATGCGCGCGGCCTCGGCCTGACCGGCCACCGCGTTCGCGTGCGCGCTGGCCGAAGGGTGCGGCTTCTCGGTGGCGGCCGGCGATTGGCCCGCGCCGAATGCAAGCATGGGAAGGGCGGCGATCAGCGCCGCGGCGAACAGTTGGCGATGCATGGTGATTCCTCTTCCTGGTGCGCGGCGTTAAGGAAGGTCTGATCAATTCGGTTTTCGTCATTCCCGCGAAAGCGGGAATCCAGTGCCTTTCGGCTATCGTGTTGATCCTCAAAGGCACTGGGTCCCGGATATCGCTACGCGATTCCGGGATGACGAGCAAAATCAGAGCATCCTTACTTAAGCCGGACGTTTGAGGTAGAACACGGGCGAGGGTACACCGTAGCCTTCGACCACGTGTACCAATTCCCAGCCGTCGCGGCCGAGCTGGTTCAACTGGTCGGCGATTTCATCCGGATCGGGACGAAGCTTGAAGAAGCTCGACGGTTTGAAACGGACGACCTTGTAAGTCCAGCGTGCTTCGGTGTTCATGGCGATGTTTTCCGTTCAGCCCGAATGGGGCGGGAGGATTTCGCGTCGGCCTTGACGCGTCCGGCCTTGCGCAGCGCGTCGCGCAGCACATATTCGATCTGCGCGTTGAGCGAACGCAGTTCGTCGTTCGACCATTTCTGCATCGCGTCCAGCACCGCCGCGCTGATGCGCAGCGGGTAGGCCTTCTTACTACCGGTATCCATTGGCCTTCATGATGCTTGCTGTTGTTGAAAGTCGGCCATGGATGGCCGGTTTTGATCCTCGTGATCAGGGATGATCACTGATATAAAGTGCCCGTGTTGAGCACAGGCTGGGTGCCACGTTCGCCGCACAGCACCACCAGCAGGTTGGACACCATCGCGGCCCGGCGTTCCTCGTCCAAATCCACGATGTGCTTTTGGCTCAATTGTTCCAGCGCCATCTCCACCATGCTGACCGCGCCTTCGACGATCCTGGTGCGCGCGGCGATGATCGCGCCCGCCTGCTGGCGTTGCAGCATGGCTTGCGCGATTTCCTGCGCGTAGGCGAGGTGGCTGATGCGCGCCTCCAACACCTTGACGCCGGCTCTGCCGAGGCGTTCCTGGATCTGATCGCGCAGGTGCTGGGTGATCTCGTCGCCATGGCTGCGCAAGGAAGGCTTGCCATCCTCGTGCGAATCGTAGGGATAGCTTTGCGCCATTTGCCGCAGCGCCGATTCACTCTGGATGTGCACGTAGTTTTCGTAATCGTCCACTTGGAACACGGCCTCGGCGGTATCCACGACTTGCCACACGATTACCGCAGCGATCTCGATGGGGTTGCCGTCGGCGTCGTTGACCTTCAGCTTGGACGATTCGAAGTTGCGCACGCGCAACGATATGGCGCGCTTGGTGAGGAACGGATTGGTCCAGCGCAGGCCGGTTTCGCGCGCGGTACCCGCGTAGCGGCCGAACAGCAACATCACCATGCCCTGGTTCGGTTGCACCTGGAAAAAGCCCTTGGTGCAAAACGCGAGAATGGCGATAACGGCAACCCCGACGGGTACGAGTCCCGCATGCCCCACCGATCCGCCACCGAGGATCAGCGCAATGCAACAAAGGAACAACAGCACGAACAGCACGGCGATGGGAATACCGGACAGCGAAGACGCCTTGGTTTCGTTCATGGGATTCTCCCGAGTAGTGACAAGAAGATATCATTTTGATATCTAACCGGTAAGCATGAACGATACGGCCCGCGCGTGGCGGGCCGGACAAGGCGCAAACCGGGCGGTTCAATCAGCCGCTGTCGCGGGCCGGCGGCAACATGCGCTTCAGGGTGTCGTCGCGCTGGAAAAAGTGATGAGCCAGCGCCGCCAGTGCATGCGCCGCAGCCAGATACATCAATACGTTGCCACAGGTTCCGTGGATGTCTTCGAGCCGATGCGAGAAGTGCTTGTCGGGCACCGGCACGCTGGGCAGCGGAATGCCGAGGAAGTTCCAGTGCTGGCCAGACCACGCCATCGTGGCGATGCCGAGCAAGGGCGTCGCGAACAGCAACACGTAAAGGGCCAGATGCACGGTCCTGGCAAGAACCGCTTGCCAGAGCGGCGGCTTCGGCGCGATCGGCGGTGCACTGCTGCGGCTTCGCACCAGCAGGCGCGGCAGCATGATCAGCAGGATGGCCATGCCGAATTGCATATGCGCCCACTTTGCGTTGGCGCGCAGCGCGCTGCCTTTCGGCGACCAGCCGTGCAGGTAGATCAGCGCCAGCGCGCAGGCGACCAGCACGAACACCAGCCAATGCAGGCGGCGAATCCAGGGGGCGTAACGGGAATCGGACACGGGCTGCTCTCGCGAAGGAAACGCGACTGTAACGCGCTCGCGCCAATTCGTGTACGCGCCGCTGCGGCGGCATGTCGCAGTAGTTGCCGCCGTTAGAATGAACATCTGTTTGCGGTTCTGGAGTACATCGAATGAATGCGGCCGTCACGCCGGGCTGGACGCTGATTGCGACCGAGGTTCTGTCCTCGATCTTCCTGCTGCTGTTGCTGATCCTGCTGGCGGTGGCCGCGGCGCTGTTCGTGTATGACCGCGCGCAGACCCGCAACGCGATCCTGCGCAACTTCCCCGTCATCGGCCACACGCGCAAGTGGCTGCAGCATTTCGGCGTGTTTTTCCGGCGCTATTTCTCGGCGGCCGATCGTGAGGAGTTGCCGTTCAACCGCGCCGAGCGGCAGTGGGTGCATCGCGCGTCGGTGAATGCCGACAACACCCGTGCCTTCGGCTCGACCCGAGACCTGCGTGTCGAAGGCGTACCGTTTTTCGTCAACGCGCCGTTTCCCGGCCTTGGCGAGGAGTCCGTCGATCCGGCGCCGCTGGTAATCGGTCCACATTCACGCAAGCCTTATGCGCATGCGGCGTTCTTCAATATTTCCGCGATGAGTTTCGGTGCGCTGTCGGCGCCCGCGGCGCGCGCGCTTTCGCGCGGTGCCGCGAAAGCCGGTATCTGGCTGGACACGGGCGAGGGTGGGCTGGCGCCGTACCACCTCGAAGGCAGCTGCGACATCATTTTCGAAATCGGCACCGCCAAGTACGGCGTACGCACTGTGGATGGCCGTCTGGACGACGACAAGCTGCGCGCGATCTGCGCGCACCCCGAAGTGAAGATGGTCAGCATCAAGCTGTCGCAGGGCGCCAAGCCCGGACTCGGTGGCCTGCTTCCCGGCGCCAAGGTGACGCCGGAAATCGCAGCGATCCGCGGCATTCCGGTGGGCGAGGATTCGGTCAGTCCCAATCGTCATCCTGAAGTCGCGAACGTGCCGGAGCTGCTCGATTTCATTGCGCACGTGCGCGAGGTCAGCGGCTTGCCGGTCGGCTTCAAGGCGGTGCTGGGCGGCATCGAATGGATCCGCGACCTGTGCATGGAAGTGCACCGGCGCGGCCTGGCCAGTGCGCCCGACTTCATCGTCGTGGATGGTTCCGAAGGCGGCACCGGCGCATCGCCGCAGACGCTGATGGAAGGCATGGGGCTGCCGTTGCGCGAATCGCTGCCATTGCTGGTCGATACGCTGGTCGAGCAGGGCCTGCGCGAACGCATCCGCGTGATCTGCGCGGGCAAGTGCATCACCGCGTATGAAGTCGCCTGGGCGTTGGCGATGGGCGCGGACTTCGTCAACTCCGCGCGCGGCTTCATGTTTGCGCTGGGCTGCATCCAGGCCATGCGTTGCAACGAGAACACCTGTCCGACCGGCATCACCACGCAGGACCCGCGCTTGCAACGCGGACTGGTCGTGATGGACAAAGCCGAACGCGTCGCCAATTACGCGCGCAATTTGATGCGCGAGGTCGGTATCATCGCGCATAGTTGCGGCGTGGATGATCCGCGCGAATTGCATCGGCGCCATTGCCGCGTGGTGATGGAAGACGGTCTGTCGCGATCGCTGGAGCGGCTGCACCCGACCCCGACCGCACGCGAGACGTGACGCACGCGATGCAGGCCGGGCGTCAGTGCGAGGACTGCGCAGGCTTGCGCAAGGTTTCCTGCGACGACACCGCGCGCCAACGGCCGTTGATTCGGGAAAAGACATCCGTGAATGCAATATCGACCGACCAGCCTTTCGTGCTGGAATGCATGTGGTTGATGCCGGTGGTGACCGCGGTATCGCCCCATACGCGAACCTGCATCCCCGTGACGTGCTCGGCCACGTCCTTTGCTGCGGCTGCCTTGAGCAGGTCGGCCTTGTCCCGGGTACGGCCCTGCCAATCGACATCGATGTAATCGTGGGCGAGGATGTCGTCGAGCGTACGGCGATCGCCGCCGGGCGATACGGCAGCCACCCAATGCTGTTCGAGCCGCGCAATGGTTGCGCTGTCCGTCGCGGCGGGAGTTTCACCGGTCCGCGAAAATGCGGCCGCTGCGCACGCGATCATCGCGAGCGCAGCGACGCTGAGCAACGGCAGCCGGCCATTCACGACGGCGCCCGCTCACCGAGCGCGCGCCAGCCTTCCGCGCCGAGTACCTGCAAGCCGCGGAAACGAGCCTTGTAGCCCATCTTCGGATGGTCTTCGATCCAATATCCGAGGTACAGGTGCGGCAGCGCGCGCGCGCGCGCCAATTCGATCTGGCGCAGGATTGCATAGGTGCCGAGCCCGCGCTGGGGCAGCTCGGGTTCGAAGAAGGTGTACACCGCCGACAGTCCGGTCTCGCACACGTCGGTCACCGCCACCGCCACCAGCCGTTCGGCGAGGCGGAATTCCAGGAACACCGTCGGGCTCCACGGCGAGGCGAGGAAGTGCGAGAAATCCTCGTCGCTGGCGTCGTCCATGCCGCCGCCGGGATGGCGCGCACGCAGGTAGCGCGCGTACAGATCGTGTCGTTCGTCGCTCAGGCCGGGCTCGCATTCGGCGAGCTCGAGATCACTGTTGGCGGCCATGCAGCGGCGCAGGCTGCGATCCGGCGTGAACGCGGCGACATCAATGCGGCAGGGCTCGCAAGCGTGGCAGCGCGGGCAATGCGGGTGGTAAACGTGTCCGCCGGCCCGGCGAAAACCACGTCCCAATGAAAGGGCGTAAAGCTTGGGCAGGTTCGGTGCGGCCGGATCCAGTACCAGGTTCTGCGCGGTGCGCGCGGGGAAATAGCCGCAGGCGTGCGGCAGAGTCTGGAACAGGCGGACGCGTTCGCTGCGGACTGTCACGACGGAGTCACCACACGGAAATCAATTTTGCCCCATAAATCGCGACGGCGATGGCCACGGCCACAAGTACCGCGGTACGCACGCGCCCGGCAATGCTGGCGGGGTTGCGCCCGCCATCTTTCTGGAAACGATAGGCGGCCAGTTCCTGGGCGTAGCGCGTCACCGGTTCGATGCCGATCTCGCGCATCAACTGGCGTGCGCGGGTGTGGTCGTTGGCGTGCTTGACCCACACCGCCGGCCAGTCGTCGCTGTGACCGGGTCGCGCATAGGAAAACTGTTTGTAGCTCTTGCTGTCGTAGGCACGCCGGTTGGTCACCTTGGTGGGGATGCCGTGTTCGGCCATCACCGCGACCAGGCGCTCGACGTTTTCGATCCGGGGGGAAGAGTAGATGCGGCGCATGACGGCAGTTTACGACAGCTTTCGGCCGTTGCAATCGGAGGCGTGGCTGCGTTTCAGCCTGTATTTCTCGAACGCAGCAGTCCTTCCTGCGCGGTCGGTTTTCGCACGAGCGGGTAGGTCGGCGCTGAGCGCAGTGAAGCCCAACGACATTCCGCTGTTGGGCTTCTCCCGGAACGAGTCCGGGATCAGCCCAACCTACGAAACCGCGCAGGTCGGCGCTGAGCGCAGCGAAGCCCAACGCCATTCCGCTGTTGGGCTTCTCCCGGAACGAGTCCGGGATCAGCCCAACCTACGAAACCGCGTAGGTCGGCGCTGAGCGCAGTGAAGCCCAACGCCATTCCGCTGTTGGGCTTCTCCCGGAACGAGTCCGGGATCAGCCCAACCTACGAAACCGCGTAGGTTGGCGCTGAGCGCAGCGAAGCCCAACATTGGGTTTCAGCGATCGCGTGCTTCCCGCAGTCGCAACAGTCCTTCCTGCGCCGTCGACGCCACCAGCTTGCCGGACAGGTCGAACATCTGCCCGCGCACCAGTCCGCGCGCGCCCTGCGCGGTCGGGCTTTCGCAGGCGTAAAGCAGCCAGTCGTCCACGCGGAACGGCCGATGAAACCACAAGGCGTGATCGAGGCTGGCCATCTGCAGGTTCGGTGTCAGATAGGAAACACCGTGCGGCAGCAGCGCGGTGCCGATCAGGTGGTAATCGGAGGCATACGCCAGCAGCGCGCGGTGCTGCGCGGGCGTGGCGTCGATCTTCTGCGCCAGCCGGAACCAGATGTGCTGCCAGGGCGGGCGCTTGGCCGGGTGCAGCTCGTCGCGCGGCCACACGAAGCGGTATTCGAACGGGCCGTCGGTGGACAGCCAGCGCTGCAGCTTGGGCGGCAATCTGGCGAGTTCGGCCTGCGGCAACGACTTGGCCGGCTCGAGGTCATCGGGTTTCGGCACGTCGGGCATGCTGGTCTGATGCTCGAAACCGTCCTCGAGCACCTGGAACGACACTGCGCAATTCAGGATGGGCTTGCCGTGCTGGATCGCCTCGACGCGGCGCACGGAAAAGCTGTGTCCGTCGCGGGCACGATTGACGCGATAGACGATCGGCGCCTCGACGTCGCCCGCGCGCAGGAAGTACGCGTGCAGCGAATGCGCGGGGCGTGCAGCTTCAACCGTCTGCTGTGCTGCCGATAACGCTTGCCCGAGTACCTGGCCGCCGAAAACGTAGCGGGTACCGATGTCGCGGCTCTGGCCGCGGAACAGGTTGTCTTCCAGGCGTTCCAGTTGCAACAGTTCGATCAGTTCGTGGACGCGCGGCTGGGTCATGGGGGCGTGACGTATGCAAAAAGACGCGGAATTATAGCGGCGCTGCCGCGTGTTCCAGCCTGCGCAAACCGCATGCGCCCATGACCTGCGGCCACGGGAACAGCGGGCCGGGATCGAGTTTGCGCCGCACCTGCAGTGACGGATCGTCGCTCGCCGCGACTGTGCCGGTGTCGAGGTCTTCGTGGCCCGCGATGGATCGAAGATTCGGGAACGCGCCGCGCAGGTGCGCGATCAACGCCAGCAACGCGTCGATCTGTGCCGCCGGATACGGTTCGGTCATGGCTTGACTGCGCGAATCGAACCAGTCCGGCCAACGCCCGGTGTTGACCAGTTCGATGCCGACGGAATGTTCGTTGTGGCCGCGCACGTGGTGCGCGACGCGCCCGTCGGGCACGTAGCGGAACACGCTGCCGTCGCGGTCGATGTAGTAGTGCCCGCTGTTGCCGGTGCCGCTCGGGTGCACGATGCGTTCGCCGTATTCACGCGCGGTCGCGAGGTCCGGCAATTCCGTGCAGTGGATGACCACGAGGTCGATGTCCGCGAGCGCGCGCGCTTGCAGTTGCGTGGCATAGGGCAACCATTGGTCGTGGATCGTCGGTGCTGTCATGGGGCTGGCAAACGCAGATGTTGATCCACTGAATTTCTCCGTTCGCGTTGAGCGTAGCTCGCGCAGCGAGCGAAGTCGAAACGTAGCGCGCCCTTCGACTTCGGTCCCATCATTTCCGGGATGGGGCCTACGCTGCAAACGCATGCAAGCGGCGAGGGCGCGGAGTCCGACTGCTACGATAGCCGGATTGTTTGCGAGAGTGCGCCATGCCCGGCCACGTCATTCTTTCCCACGGTTCCGACAGCGGGCCCGACGCCACCAAGGTCAGTGCGCTCGCGCGGCTGGCCGAAGCGCTGGGCTGGAGCACGTTCCGGCCCGACTACCGCGAGGAAGACCAGCTCGGTTACGCGGGGTCGGTGCCGCCGCGCATCGCGCGCCTGGTCGAAGCGATGCGGAATGCGCCGCGTCCGCTGGTGCTGGCGGGTTCCAGCATGGGTGCGTTCGTGTCGGGGCTGGCGTCGTTGCGTGCACCGTGCCAGGGTTTGTTCCTGATCGCGTTGCCCATCGATATTCCGGGTTGTCCGCAACGCTTCGATGCCGCCCGCGACGTGCCGGGAATGCTCGTACACGGCTACCGCGACGAAATGTGCCCGGTTGACGCCGCGGTGGCATTCGCGCGCGAACACAGCATGCCGGCGCTGCTGCTGGACGACAATCATCGCCTTGGCAACCACGTCGCTGTGCTGGAACGGCAGTTCGAACTGTTCCTGCGGACGCTCGCGGATTGATCGATGAGCACCCGATTCATGACGATCTGAACATGACGACATTCTTCGCCACTTGCCCGAAAGGCCTCGAATACCTGCTGCGTGACGAACTGGCCGCGCTGGGCGCCGATGCACGCGAAGCATTGGCTGGCGTGCGTTTCGAGGGCGACCTCGCATGCGCGTATCGCGCCTGCCTGGAATCGCGTCTCGCCAGCCGCATCCTGATGCTGCTCGCCGAGTTCGAGGCCGCCGATGCCGAGGCGCTGTACGCGGGCGTGCAGGCGATCGATTGGTCGCAGCACATTGCTTCGGATGCCACGCTCGCGATCGACGCCACGGGCAGCAGCGGCTCCATCAAGCATTCCGGGTTCGCGGCGCAGAAAGTGAAGGACGCGATCGCGGACCAATGCCGCGCGCGCGACGGCGTGCGTCCGACCATCCAGCCGGACCGGCCGGACGTGCGCTTGAACCTGCGCCTGCACAAGGGGCGCGCGACGTTGTCGCTGGACCTGTCCGGCGAACCGTTGCACCGGCGTGGCTGGCGGGGCGAACAGGGCGACGCGCCACTCAAGGAAAACCTGGCCTGCGCGATGCTGCTGCGCGGCGGTTGGCCGGACCTTTACGAACGTGGCGGGGCGCTGGTCGACCCGATGTGCGGTTCCGGAACCTTGCTGGTCGAGGCCGCGTGGATGATGGCCGGCGTCGCGCCCGCGTTGCGGCGCGACTATTTCGGATTCCTCGGCTGGCGCGGTCACGACGACGCGCTCTGGCAAAGCCTGCGCGGGGCGGCGCAAGATCGCGCGTTGGAAGGCTTGCGCGGATTGCGCCCGTGCTTCTTCGGCAGCGACAGCGATCCGCGCATGATCGCCATCGCCACGCACAACTTGCAGAGCGCCGGCGTGGCGGGCTTCGTCATGCTCGACAAACATTCGGCCGAATATCTGCAGGCGCCCGCCGGATTTGCGACGGGACTGGTAATCACCAATCCGCCCTACGGCGAACGCATGGGCGATCTCGCGACGCTGCCCGCGTTGTACAGGTCGCTGGGCGAGCGCCTGCGCGCGGGCTTCGCCGGGTGGCGCGCGGCGGTGCTGACCAGCGAACCGGAACTCGAGCGCGCGCTAGGGTTGCGTCCGGACAAGCAGTACATGTTGTTCAACGGTGCGATCGAATGCCGCCTGGACGTGTGCGAGGTGCGCGGTCAGACCGCGGCGAATGCTTCGGCCACGCTGTCGCCCGGCGCGGAGATGGTCGCCAACCGCATCCGCAAGAACCTGCGCAACCTGCGCAAGGAATTGTCGCGCGCGGGCATCACGTGTTTCCGCGCCTACGACGCGGACCTGCCGGAATACGCCGCGGCCATCGACGTGTATCGCGGCTGGCCGGAAGATTCGGCGGACATCGGCAACGATGCTGTCGCGCAAACCTGGCTGCACATGCAGGAATACGCGCCGCCCGCGAGCGTCGACGTGAATGCCGCAAAGACGCGCTGGCGCGACCTGCTGCACGCAGCCCGCGCGGCTCTCGACGTGCCACGCGAACGTCTGGTCATCAAGACGCGCACGCGCGGCAAGGGCGGCAGCAAATACGGCCGCTTCGACGCGCGCGATGAGTTTCTGGTGGTGGAAGAGGGCGGCCTGCGCTTTCGCGTGAACCTGTACGACCGGCTGGACACGGGTTTGTTTCTCGACCATCGCCTCGTGCGTGCCCGCGTGCGCGAACTTGCGCATGACAAGGACGTGCTGAACCTGTTTGCGTACACCGGCGCCGCCAGCGTGTATGCCGCGGCCGGCGGCGCGCACAGCACCACCAGCGTGGATCTTTCGCAGGGTTATCTCGAATGGGCATCGCACAACCTGGTGCTGAATGGCTTTGTCGGCCGCGAACACGTGCTGGCGCGCGCGGACGCGATGACCTTTCTCAACGAAACACCCGCGCACTACGGATTCATCTATGTCGATCCGCCCACGTTTTCCAATTCGAAACGCGCGGACGATTTCGACGTGCAGCGCGACCACGTCGCTTTGCTGGAAGCGTGCGGACGCCGTCTGCGCGACGATGGCGCGATCATGTTCTCCAACAATTTCCGGCGCTTCAAGCTGGATGCTGAAGCGTTGTCGCGCACGTTCAGCATCGAGGACGTCAGTCGCGCCAGCATTCCGCATGACTTCGCGCGCCGGCCGCAAATCCACGGCTGCTGGATACTAAAACAAGTGTGATCGTCCCTGATCACTGCATCACGTAGCTTGCGGCTGCGTGCAATACCGCAGCTTCGTGAACATCACCTCGGCCATCCTTGGCCTGACTTTTCACAACAGCCGCTCCGTCAGAGGACACGGTTTAAGCCCCGATTCAGTGCCCGAGCGCAAGCATGCGCATGGGTTCACTCCGGAGACATGCCATGAACATTCGTGGGTTCGTTCGTCGTGCAGGCTTGGTCACGGCCGTGCTCGCGGCTTCGTTCCTGATCGTGCCGAGCGC
>Ga0207652_10002830_pt1 | contig 14557 bp, 24 predicted proteins | sample KBSC63BmetaG_FD_184334 | JGI IMG/M metagenome (GOLD analysis project Ga0207652, IMG submission 184334) | Corn rhizosphere microbial communities from Kellogg Biological Station, Michigan, USA - KBS C6-3B metaG (SPAdes) (version 2) | ecosystem: Host-associated > Plants > Roots > Rhizosphere ... | reverse complement strand
CAACACTATTAATGAAAAGAAAACATAATTCCATCACATCACCTTCATATTCTTCCGGAATATTTACAGCCTGTAAAACCCTTACGCTATTTCTTTTTATAGAATCATGCAGTCCGTTTTTTTTTAAATTATTAATTAACCTTTCAAAATTATTATTCATGAATTCAGGATGGATAACCGCACTATAACTCAGTGGCCAAGCGGCTCTTTGCGTGGTCCTGTTATCACCATTTAGAAATAAGTTAAACAATTCATTAAATTTATTTCTATCACTGCCAATCCACTTCACAATTTTATCACATTGCTTTTTTGAATGTTCCTTTAAAATTTCTTCTGCCAGGTTCATTATTTAGACAAAGTGTTTTCAAAATCTTTTAATAAGCCTGCCATCTTTTTTACTTCATTATCGTTAGCAATTATGTGGCTCAATTTTTCATCCATAAAAGGATTTTGATATTTTATTTTACTTTCCTTTGAAATACTTGCAGAGCTATGGAATTCAGTTGCACCAGTGCTTTTGGCAATATGAATTATATTTTCTGAATTCACGCCTGATCCCGGCATAATAATAATTCGGTCTTCATTCCTATCAATTAATTCTTTAATTGTTTGAATACCGTCAATTGCTTTTGGGCGAAGCCCAGAAGTTAAGATTCTTTCACAACCAGCATCAATAACATCTTCTATTGCAGAGAAAGGATCATTAACCCGGTCGAATGCACGATGAAATGTAACACCTAACGGGTAAGCATACCCGACAAGTGCTGCAGTCCTTTGTTTATCTACATTTCCATCTTTATTTAAAATGCCAGTAACAATACCATCGCATCCCAGATGTTTGCACATTTCGATATCAGCCTTCATTATTTCATACTCTTCATCGCTGTATAAAAAATCACCCCCGCGTGGCCTTATCATTGCATACAATTCAATCAATAGTTTATTACGGGCAGCTTTTATAAATCCATACGAGGGCGTAGTGCCACCTTCCTGCGGATTATCACAAAGCTCAATTCGATTAGCTCCCGCTTCCTGTGCAGTGATACAGCTTTCAATATTAAAGCCTATTATTTCTAATTTCATTTTTTTTCAGTAGCGGGTAACAAGTACCTAATAAACAAATTACCCAAAAACATATTTTGATGAAATGGTCTTTTCTTCGCCATTACTTCTTACACAAAAAACAAATCCTTTTTGTATAGCATAAGCTCCATACTCACCTTTTTTATTAAGGGCTAAAAAAGCAACCTGCAATGTTTTGGCTTTAGCCATATCGCGATGTATAATGCGGTTAACTGCTTTACGACAGGCCATTTCAGGAGAATCTCCCTGTCGCATAAATTCAACAACAAGGTGTGTTCCGCAAATACGCATTACTTCTTCGCCAACACCAGTAGAAGTGGCAGCGCCCACTTCATTATCAACAAATAATCCTGCGCCAATAATTGGTGAATCACCAACCCTTCCGTGAATTTTAAAAGCCAGGCCACTTGTGGTAACTGCGCCGCTCATGTTGCCTGCAGCGTCAAGTGCAATCAACCCAACCGTGTCGTGATTAGCCGAGCCGTTATCAAAAAAAGATGGTGCAAAGACATTATCTTTTTTATCTTCCTGGCCGGCGGCACGCTGGTTTTCAATATTTATTTGTGGCTTATATTCACTTTTTTTCAGCCAGTTTTCATAAGCCTGTTTTGCTGATGGCGACAATTCCTGCGGTTCTTTTTTGAAGCCGTTTTCAACGGCAAATTGTTGTGCACCTTCTCCCACAAGCATTATATGTGGTGTGGTTTCCATTATTTTTCGGGCAACCGAAACTGCATGTTTAATGCGCTCTATACCGCCTACCGCACCGCAATTGGCATGTTCGTCCATAATGCAGGAATCTAATGTTACTATGCCATCCCTGTCGGGATAGCCGCCAAGGCCAACACAACAATCAATACTGTCTTCCACTTTTCGTGCACCCGCTTCCACTGCATCAAGCGCTCTTCCGTTTGCAGCCAAAACTTTCCAGGCCTCTGTGTTGCCGTCTTTATAAGTTTGCCATGTGGACACTACAATTGGTTTCGTTTGTGCTGTACCGTTAGCAAAAATATTTTTTGCAGAAAGCAGAGGAGCAGAGAAGCTTGAAAGTTGTAAAAATTTTCTTCTGTTGAGCATCGTTATTTTATTTTTGGAACAAATAGATTTCAGGATATTTATTTTCGATTAATAGAAAGTTTTTTAATCATGTCATCCGACATTGGATCTGCATAAAGGCCATAAGCGTTTACCAGGACCCCTTTTATGTTTCCATGCTGCGATTCTACAGCATATACCACTGCTTCATCAGATGGATTTGATTCTCCTTCAAACCTGTAAACTTCGGTTATTTCAAATTCATGAGGATTAAGGCATTCATTTGTTTCTTTGCAAATAATTTTATCAAAAGCAATGTTAAAATCCTTGGTAAAACCTCTTTCTTTTAAAGAGTTAAGTGCAACAGAAACGGTATCATAATTTGCCATAATTTTTTTTCAAAAATAAAACATTCCTTTTGGTAAACATTACCGATAATAAAACAAGCCTTTAATCGTCTTGAAATAATTTCAGTTTTTATGAAAGGCACCTTCGCTGAAAATAATTAACTGATTAGTAAAAGAATCTTAATCTGTTGCATTATTAGCCTTGCCTAAAAATTTAATGGCATCAGTATTAAAAATTTCTGTTGTTTGAATGTGTGGAATATGCCCAACGCCTGGTATAATAATAACCTGTGCATTTTTTATTTGCGCCGCTGCTTTTTTTGCAAGGATGGGAAAGTTGCCATGCAATGCCTGTTCTTTTTTGTTAAGTAATTTCTTCCCAAGTATAGTCCTATCTTTTCCTCCGACAATTAATAGGACTGGCATCGATAGATTTTTAAATTCATATAAAACAGGCTGCTCATAAATCATTTGCCATGTCAATGCATTTACATAGGCCACGCTGGCAAAATCTTTTTGCTGTAATGGTTCTGCCTGCACTTTTACATAAATTTCATAGTCAGGTTTCCAAAGAGGATAATATGACTGCTGGTATTTTTTATAAGAAACATAAGTGGCCTTTAATTCATTTTTATATAATGACTCAATAGTTTGCATCGGGATAAACTTTTTATAATCTTCCAGGCCAAGCGGATCTTCAAGTATTAATTTTGTAACGAGTCGCGGATACATAAGAGAAAATCTGGCAGCTAACATTCCACCCATTGAATGGCCAATAACATTTACTTGATGAATGCCTAAAGAATCCAATAATAATTTATTGTTGTTTGCAAGTATTTCAAAAGTATATTTCATATTTGGCTTGGCGCTTTTGCCCCAGCCAATCTGATCCGGAGCTATTACGCGGTAGCCCGCGGTAGTAAGCGCTTTAATTACTTTTTCCCAATAAAATCCATTAAAATTTTTTCCATGAAAAAGAATAACTGATGACCCGTTTGCACTTTCCGGTTTTACGTCCATATAAGCCATCTGGAGGTTTGTTCCATCAGCATTTAAAGAGAAATAATGAACAGGATAGGGATATGGAATGGGTTCGCTAAAAGCCTTACTTGAACAAAAAATAACGATTGGAATAAACAACGATTTAAAAAGTAGGCTTTTCATGATCTTTTTGTTGAAATTGATTTAAAAATCAAGCCGGTTGGGCTGTAAGACGGAAGATATTTTAATTATTTGAACTGTTAAGGAGCTGTAAGCGTTTTGCAGGAATATTTTACAAGAGGCACAATGTGCAATAAAAAAATTTTGCAGAATCTTAATAGGAAATATAACAATGCACGCATAATTTTCTTTGCCACACAAATAATCACGGCGTTTTTATCAAAAGAATAATCAATTATTTACGTGCCGCTTTTCGAGTTGTTGATTCAAAGAGCTCTTTAAATACAGGGCTTTCTGTTTTTTTTATTTTATCCCAAAAAGTAAAATATAATCCATAATTGTATTTAAACTGTTTGTGATGAAGCGAGTGATGGGTAGCTCCTATAATCCATCTTCCTATAAAATTTTTATTAAATGAATGGGGATAGATCTCAATATCAAGATGATTAATTACACTGCTTATAGTCATTAAAGTCAATTGAATAATAATTACATAGTAATGCATGGGTAAAATCATCAGCATTATGGGTAAAAAAATTGCCTGCAATAAACCTTCAAGCGGGTGAAAAGAAAATGCGGTAAAGGGGCTGGTGATATTGCTATCGTGATGAATTTTGTGAACTATTTTAAAAACGTCAGGCTTATGCATCCAGCGATGCAGCCAGTAGTAATAAGTTTCGTGGAGCAGCATAAAAATAATAAGGCTTACAGGCACATACCACCATCCATATACCTCCAAATCATTATAAACTTTTGTATCGCCCCTTTGCCATAATATAACGGTAGCCGTACCCGCAATGGAAAAAAGCAAAGCGGTTATCATGCTCCATTTCACTTCAATTTTGAATTGACCTGGCTTATAATTTCTTGTATTTATTTTTCGGCTTTTCCACCTGTCGCGAAACCATATATAAAATATAAAATAGAATATTCCTGCAAACAAAAAATACCTGCCGGTGATTATTATAAAAAAAATCAAAGTAATAAGTATAAGCCAGTAAGGCTTTGTAAAATCGGGTAAATCCATTAAATCAAATTAACGAAATCCATTTTATCAAAATATTTTATAAGTCCTTTTGTTACAAGATTCTGCAATTTAATAAGCTGCGATAAATCAAAAAAGGCTTTCACTAATCAGGAAAGCCTTGCCTTAATTTGTTATGATGTTACTGAACGTTGATCAACCTTGCAGGTTTTTGTTTCGCTTCTTCGCGTTTAGGAATTTCAAGATGCAGTAACCCATTCTCGTATTTAGCTTCAATTTTATCCGCGTTAACTACCTCCTTCGGCAAATGAAAAGTTCTATAAAATGACTGATAACTGAATTCTTTCCGGCTATAATTATCTTCATTTTTTTCAGTTTGATTTTGTTTTTCAGAACTGATAGTAAGCGCTGAGCCGTCAATCTCAATCTTAAAATCTTTTTTATCAAGTCCGGGAGCTGCCATTTCCACTGTAAAACTATCAGGGTTTTCTTTGATATTTACTGCGGGAACGCTGTTACCGGAACTTATAAAATTGTTATCCCAGTTAAACAGATCGTTATCAAAAAAATTATTCCATAACGATGGCATGCCATTGTTGGCATTTTTTTTCATGACATTCATAATTACCTCCGTTTTTAATAGGTTTAAAAATTAATTTACACATTATTAAAACAAAGAAAATGCCATTGAAAAATTTCGCATCGAAATGCTGAAATTTTTTCAGATTACTGTCAAAATATAATATATAAACAGTAATTAATGCAGTGTTAAAAAATATCTTCGGTTGCATGGCCGTCGGTGTCATCATCACTCACGCTGTAATCATTATTTTCTTCGTCCTCTTCGCCAATTTCTTCATTTTCATCGTCCGCATCCGCACCTGGAATATCAAGATCAGTTCCTGCCAGATCATCTTTAAAACTTCCTTCATTCAATGGAACTCCATCATCATCAGTATTATCTAAGGCAGATTCACGAAGATTTCTATCGTCATCTGTAGGCATATCATTAGCAGTATTTTCAAGGTCTTCTTTTTCAATCTCAGAAACATTTGAATCGGGTTCTTCGTCTAAGTCTTCAATCATATCATCATCAAAAAGATCATCAGCTTCCTCATCTGCCGAGGCTATGGTTTCATCTGCCATTTCTCCCATTGGCGCCGGAATAATATTTTCCTGGCCGGGTATATCTTTTACATCCGGTAAATCAATAGTTGTTTCTATTTCCTGTTGCATTTCACGCTCGTCCTTTGGTGAATCAGTTAAATCATTTGATGTTTTTGATGCGACAGGCCTGGTTGTATCTTGCATAGTAAAGTTTACTTTTATGTAGAAAATTATATGCCAGTATTTTTATAAAAGTATGGTCTTAATTCTTAAGTGAAATATTCAGCCATTGTTATCGAGGTTATACAAATCCAAATTACCATAGCAATCTATAACTTTGTGAAAATCAAAATTTCTCAGCCCATTTGGAAATTTTATGACAATAACGAATATTATTTGAACGCAAGTAAGATATATCAGCAGGTTTGCCGTATTTTTTTGAAACTTTCAATTAATTCTTTGTTGTTTAATTCAATACCCATACCTTTGCACTCCCAAAATAAATTTGGTCTGATAAAAGTTCTTTAAATATGTCTCAGAGAATCAGGATTAAACTTCAATCTTACGATCATAATCTGGTTGATAAGTCAGCAGAAAAGATCGTTAAGACCGTTCGCAGCACAGGTGCTGTAGTTACAGGGCCTATTCCTTTACCTACTCACAAAAAAATATTTACAGTATTGCGTTCTCCACATGTGAATAAAAAAGCACGTGAGCAGTTTCAGCTGTGTACGCATAAGCGTTTGCTGGACATTTACACCAGCAGTTCCAGGACAGTAGATGCTTTATCAAAGCTTGATCTGCCATCTGGTGTTGATGTTGAGATTAAAGCATAAAAGCTGCATTCCTTTCTCTTTAAGAAAAGGATGGGATGAGGCTTAAAAGTTCTTATATAAATTGTAACATCCATCTGCCTTGAGTTTATCGAAAGGTAGCGCTGGATCTAATAAAATAGAAATGAAAAGTATTATTGGAAAGAAAGTTGGCATGACCAGCATTTTCGATACTAATGGCAGGCAGACTGCTGTGACCATTATTGAAGCAGGCCCATGCGTGGTAACCCAGAAGAAAACAGTAGATACTGACGGCTATAATGCAGTACAAATTGCTTTTGGAGATAAAAAAGAAAAGCACACACTTCTCTCAGAAAAAAATCATTTTGCCAAAGCAAATACTCCGGCAAAAAAAATCGTAAAAGAAATACGCGATAGCGAAACAGATAAAAATATTGGCGATACAGTTAGTGTTGACATATTTAATGAAGGCGATAAAGTAATCGTTATAGGCACCACTAAGGGAAAGGGCTTCCAGGGCGTTGTAAAACGTCATGGCTTTCATGGTGTGGGTGAGCAATCTCATGGCCAGCACGACAGATCAAGAGCTCCGGGTTCTGTGGGTGGATCATCCTATCCTTCCAGGGTATTTAAAGGCATGCGCATGGCTGGCCGTATGGGAAGCGATAAAGTGCAGATTAAAGGCCTTAAAGTGGTAAAAATTTTTCCTGAGAAAAATTATATATTAATAAGTGGTTCGGTTCCCGGCCATAATGGATCCATCCTTTTAATTCAGAAGTAATATGCAATTAGATATAATAAATAAAGAAGGAAACAAGACCGGCAGAACCATAGACCTGCCTGATGAAATATTTGGTGCAGAACCAAATGCTCATGTTATCTGGCTTGCAGTGAAACAACATCTTGCAGCACAAAGACAGGGAACTCATAAAGTGAAAACCCGAGCCGAGGTTGAAGGTTCTTCTAAAAAGCTTCACAAGCAAAAAGGCACTGGCGGAAGCCGCAAAGGAAATATTCGTAATCCTTTATATAAAGGCGGTGGTACCGTTTTTGGTCCGAAGCCCCATGGATATGATTTCAAGCTAAATAGAAAAGTAAAAGACCTGGCTAAAATAGGAGCGCTTAGTGCGAAAGCAAAAGATAATAAAATTTTCGTTGTGGAAGATATTACAATGGAGGCTCCCGCAACAAAACAGTTTACACAAATTTTCAGCACTATCACTCCGGAAAGCAGGAAATCCTTATTTATAATGCCGGAGCATAACGAAAATGTTTACAAAAGCTTTCGGAATGTTCCATCCATCTGTGGAACATTACTTAGTGATGTAAATACCTATGATATTGTAAATTCTGATACAGTTGTATTTACGGAAAGTGCGGCTAAGATATTTATAGAAGACAACGAAGAAGAAAATAAGGTAGAAGCAGAAGCATAATAATAAGTATGAAACCTGATAATTATCGGGACAAACTTTCAAATTAATAAAACATGAAACTGTCTGAAGTTTTAATAAAGCCTGTGTTATCGGAAAAAGTGAACCGTTTAACAGAGAAGCATAATCGCTATACTTTTATTGTTAACAGGAAGGCTAATAAGCTGGAAATTAAAAAAGCCGTGGAAGAATTTTATGGCATCCAGGTAGAAGATGTAAACACATTGGTTATGCCTTCTAAAGTGAAGCAGCGCAATACAAAAGCCGGGTTGCTTACAGGCCGCAAGCCTGCAAAAAAGAAAGCTGTGGTAACGGTTGCAAAAGGCGAGAGTATAGACTTATATGGAAATGTTTAAAAGCAACAGTTTAAAATAGTAATTGATAATCCTTGTCAGGACAACTCTGTAAGGTTAAAATATAAATCAAATGGCTTTAAGAAAATATAAACCAACCACCGCAGGAACTCGCTGGAGAATTGGCAATGCATATGCCGAGGTTACTACCAATGTTCCTGAGAAAAGTCTTTTAGAAAAAGTACATCATACTGCAGGCCGCAACTCACAGGGTCGCAGAAGTATGCGCTATCTTGGTGGCGGGCATAAGAAAATGTATCGCCTGGTTGATTTTAAAAGAAATAAAAAGGAAATACCTGCAATTGTAAAGTCAATTGAATACGATCCTAACAGGAGTGCTTTTATAGCTTTGGTTTCTTACGCCGATGGCGAAAAGAGATATATATTGGCTCCGCAGGGTTTGCAAATCGGTGCTTCTATTGTGAGCGGTGATTCAGTTGCTCCTGAATTAGGAAATGCGCTGATGCTAAAAAATATCCCTTTGGGAACTGTAGTTCATAATATAGAAATGCAACCGGGTCAGGGTGGAAAATTGGCAAGAAGTGCAGGATCTTCGGCGCAGCTTGCTAATAAGGAAGAAAAATATGGCGTGTTGAAAATGCCAAGTGGCGAGTTGAGAAAAATTTTAATTAACTGTTATGCAACGGTAGGGGTAGTAAGTAACAGTGACCACAATCTTGAAAGCAAAGGCAAGGCTGGAAGAAACAGGTGGAAAGGTATCAGGCCGAGAGTACGGGGTGTTGCAATGAACCCGGTTGATCACCCGATGGGAGGTGGTGAAGGTAAAGCTTCGGGTGGCCATCCGCGCAGCAGAACAGGAAAGTATGCTAAGGGAGAAATCACCCGTGTGCGTGGTAAGGGTTCAGATAAAATGATTATTCAAAGAAGAAATGGTAAGAAATTACCAAATAAATAAACAGATTTTAAATCGTACATCGTACATCTAACATCGTAAATAAAAATGGCTCGTTCAATAAAAAAAGGTCCTTACGTAGAAGCGAAACTTGAAAATAAAGTGCTTGGCATCAATGAAGGGAGATCAAAAAAAGGTGTTATCAAAACATGGTCGCGCCGTTCTACCATTACCCCGGATTTTGTTGGCCATACATTCGCAGTGCATAATGGCAATAAGTTTATCCCGGTTTATATAACTGAATTCATGGTAGGGCATAAATTGGGTGAATTTGCACCTACAAGAAACTTTAAAGGGCATTCAAGCAAAAAAATCGCGTAGCAGGTATCAAGTATCAGTATCAAGAAATAATAAACAATGGAAGCAGTAGCTAAACTTAATAATTATCCCACATCTCCACGCAAAATGCGTTTGCTGGCAGATTTGATTCGGGGCCTTGAAGTGGAAAAAGCATTAGGAATTTTACAATTCAACCCGAAACATCCGGCTGTACCGATGTACAAATTATTAAAGAGCGCTATCAATAACTGGGAACAGAAGAATAGTGATGAAAAGGTGGAAGATGCAGGACTGGTTGTTAAAACTATTATGGTTGATTGCGGACGAGTAATTAAACGTATGCGGCCGGCTCCTCAGGGACGTGGCTATCGCGTTCGTAAGCGCAGTAATCATGTGACAATTATTGTTGATAGCAAGCATAACAGAAATATACCTTCTGTTAAGAAGAACGTGGCAGTTGCAGCCGAGCCTGTGGCAGCAGAAGTTCAGGAAGCAGAAGTTGTTGAAACAAAAAAGGCACCTGCAAAAAAAGCGGCCGCAAAAAAATCAACAGCTTCTAAAACAACAACAAAAAAAGAAAAAACTGCTGATGAAACAACTGAAAAAAAATCACCAGCTAAAAAAACTAAAAAATAAAACCGAATATGGGTCAAAAAACAAATCCGATTGGTGCCAGGTTAGGAATCATCCGTGGTTGGGATAGTAACTGGTTTGCTAACCCAAAAGATTATGGTAAAAAGCTGATTGAGGATGATAAGATCAGAACTTATCTTAACGCACGTATTAATAAGGGCGGTATAGCAAAAATTGTGATTGAACGTACGTTAAATAAATTGATTGTAACGATCCATACTTCAAAGCCCGGAATCATTATCGGTAAAGGTGGTGGCGAGGTTGATCGTATTAAAGAAGAATTAAAAAAGCTCACCGGTAAAGATGATGTCCAGATAAATATTCTTGAAATACGCCGGCCGGAACTTGATGCAGCTATTGTTGCAGATACCATTGCAAGGCAAATTGAAAATCGAATTAACTATAAAAGAGCTATCAAAATGTCAATAGCTTCTGCTTTAAGAATGGGCGCAGAAGGAATTAAAGTGAGAGTAGGCGGAAGATTAGGCGGGGCGGAAATTGCACGCAGTGAAGAAATAAAACAAGGTCGTACTCCATTACATACCTTGCGCATGGATATTGACTATGCCAATGTTTTTGCTCAAACCGTGTATGGAAAAATTGGAGTGAAAGTTTGGATTTGCAAAGGTGAAGTGCTTGCCAAAAGAGATCTGAATCCTAACATTATTGCTGGCGGTGGTAAGAGCGATAACGATATGCAAGGTGATAGAAGAGGAGGTTTTAATGACAGAAGAGGCGGCGGAGATAGAGGCGATAGGCGTGGAGGAGGCGGCGGCGACAGAAGAGGTGGCGGCAGTGGAAGAGGTGGAAGAAGATAAATAATTTTATAAAATTAATTCAACAATAAATTATGTTACAGCCAAAAAGGACGAAGCATAGAAAGATGCAGAAAGGAAGAATGAAGGGCAACACAAAACGTGGCGCTACGCTTTCATTCGGAACTTTCGGCTTAAAAGCCCTTGAAGAAGTTTGGTTAACTAACAGGCAGATAGAATCGGCCAGGCAGGCAATGACACGCCACATGAAACGTGAAGGTAATGTTTGGATCAGGATATTTCCTGATAAAGCAGTTACTAAAAAACCTGCTGAAGTGAGGATGGGAAAAGGTAAAGGTAATCCCGAATATTTTGCTGCTGTTGTTCAGCCTGGAAGAATATTATTTGAGGCCGATGGTGTTTCTGAACAGGTAGCAAAAGAAGCATTTGAACTGGCCGCTCAAAAATTACCTATTGCAACAAAGTTTGTTGTAAGAAGAGATTACCAGGCATAAATTGGTTTAATAAAAAATGAATAGAATTAGCCTTACTAAATCAGCTAATTATTAAAATAAAAAAAGATGTCTAATAAAAACGATTTTGTAAACAGCTTAAAAGACATGAGTGAGGCCGACCTTAAATCGAGGATTGAGGAAGACGAGCTGCGTGTAAAAAAATTAAAATTTGCTCATTCCGTTTCTCCCTTGGAAAATCCAATGAGCATTCGTGGCGTAAGAAAAGATCTTGCCCGGATAAAAACAGAATTAAGAAAAAAACAATTAGGTTCTAAATCCTAAAAACACAATAATGTCGGACAGAAATTTAAGAAAAACAAGAATTGGTGTGGTTTCCAGCAATAAGATGGATAAAACCATTACTGTAAAGGTTGAGAGGAAAGTGAAACATCCGTTGTATGGTAAGTTCATTAAAAAAACTACCGGCTTTCATGCACATGACGAAAAGAATGAATGCAGTATTGGCGACCTGGTAAGAATTATGGAAACCAGGCCTTTGAGCAAATTAAAACGCTGGAGATTAGTGGAAGTTATTGAAAAAGTAAAATAAGAAAGCCAATGACTAATAGCTATTGCTGTTAGCTTCGGTTAAAAAATTAAAGTTAAATCAGCTAATAGCTAATAGCTAATAGCAAAAAGGTAAAAAAATGATTCAGCAAGAAAGCAGGCTAAATGTAGCAGATAACAGCGGCGCAAAGGAAGTGTTGTGTATTCGTGTTCTTGGAAACTCTGGCCAGGATTACGCACACGTTGGAGATAAAATAGTTGTATCAGTAAAAGATGCATTACCTGCAGGCGGTATTAAAAAAGGAACTGTAAGCAAGGCGGTTATTGTGCGTACAAAAAACAAACTACGTCGTAAAGATGGTTCTTATATCAGGTTCGATGATAACGCAGTAGTGCTGTTGAATGCAGCAGATGAACCAAGAGGTACAAGAATTTTTGGCCCTGTGGCCCGCGAACTTAGAGATAAGGGTTATATGAAGATAATTTCCCTTGCGCCTGAAGTATTATAATTGTATCTTTGCAGCCCTAAAAAAACGGGCTAATTAATAAGAATAAATTAAGACACACATTTGTCAGAAATGAAAACAAGATTTAAACCAAAATTCAGTATAAAAAAGGGCGACTCAGTGGTAGTAATAACCGGAGATGATAAAGATCTCAAAAAGCCACGTAAAGTTCTGCAGGTAATTACTGAAAAAAATCGGGTGCTATTAGAGGGCGTCAATTTTGTAACTAAACACACAAAGCCGTCTGCTCAAAATACTAAAGGTGGCATCATGAAAGTGGAAGCGCCTATTGCTATTTCAAATGTGATGCTTTGGGATGCTAAATCTCATTCACACTCAAAAATAAGCAGATCAAGAACTGAGGATGGAAAGTTAGTAAGAACTGCAAAAAAATCAGGGGAGGTAATTAAATAATGAATACAGATAAATATACTCCGAGGCTCGCAGACAGGTACAAAAAAGAAGTGATTCCTGCGCTGATGAAAAAATTTGCTTACAAGTCAATAATGCAAGCTCCAAGACTTACAAAAGTTTGTATAAACCGGGGCGTAAATGGCGCTGTTGCCGATAAAAAATTAGTTGATGTGTCTATTGAAGAATTATCAACTATTACAGGTCAGAAAGCAGTTGCAACAATGTCTAAGAAAGATATCTCCAACTTTAAGCTTCGTAAAAATATGCCGATTGGCGCCAAGGTTACCTTACGTGGCGTTAATATGTACGAATTTGTTGACAGGTTAGTATCGGTGTCTTTACCACGTGTGCGTGACTTCAAAGGAATTAGTGATAAATCTTTTGATGGCCGTGGAAATTATACACTTGGTATAACTGAACAAATAATTTTTCCAGAAATTGATATTGATAAGGTAAATAAAATTACTGGTCTTGATATCACATTTGTAACCACTGCAAAAACCAATGAAGAAGCATTTGAATTGCTGAAAGAATTGGGTATGCCATTTAAAAACGTAAAAAAATAATGATGATTGGTTGGTTGAAGATTGTACTCGAATCTTTAATTAAAATCGAAAATCAAAAAATCAAAAATAAATTATGGCTAAAGAGTCAGTAAAGGCAAGGCAGAGAAAGCGTGAAAAAATGGTAGCGCAATACGCCGAGAAGAGAAAAGCTTTAAAAGAAGCAGGTGATTATCGTGCGCTTGATCTTCTTCCAAAAAACGCATCACCCGTTCGCCTTAAAAATCGCTGTCAGCTTACAGGCCGCCCACGTGGATACCTAAGGCATTTTGGTATTTCAAGAAATATCTTTCGCGATATGGCTTTAGAAGGAAAAATTCCTGGCGTAAAAAAGGCGAGCTGGTAAACGAGTTTGTCAATGGTATCAATGGATATCGCATTGTAGAAAAATAAAATAAAAAATAACAATGGTTACTGATCCTATAGCAGATTACTTAACAAGAATAAGAAATGCCCAAATGGCAAATCACAGGATAGTAGAAATTCCTGCAAGTAATTTGAAAAAAAGAATTACTGAAATTTTGTACGATAAAGGATATATTCTTAAGTATAAGTTTGAAGATGATTCAAAACAAGGCTTAATAAAAATAGCTTTAAAATATGATCCTCAAACAAAGCTTCCCGCTATCCAAAGCCTGGAAAGAATAAGCAGGCCGGGGTTGCGCACTTATTCAAAACCTGATGAATTCAGGCGTGTGAAGAACGGATTGGGAATCGCAATCATTTCCACCTCCAAAGGTGTAATGACAGATAAAGAGGCGAGGTCACAAAATGTAGGTGGCGAAGTTCTATGTAATATTTATTAATTTTTTTTGGTAAGATAATTAAGCCTTAGTCGTGGCTGAACTCTGCCAGTAATATATAAAAATAAAAAAACCGACTATGTCAAGAATCGGAAAAAACCCTGTAGTTATCACCAAGGGTGTAAATGTAAGTATGGGTGCTGATAATGTAATTACTGTTAAAGGCCCAAAAGGCGAATTAAAACAAGCTATTGACCGCGATATAAAAGTTGAGGTTAAAGATGATAAAATTGAATTTAAACGTCCTACCGACCAAATCAGGCACAAAGCGCTTCATGGATTATATCGCTCACTTGTAAACAACATGGTTCAGGGCGTTACAGAAGGCTATACTAAAAAACTGGAATTAGTAGGTGTGGGTTATAAAGCAT
>Ga0207652_10002828_pt1 | contig 14572 bp, 12 predicted proteins | sample KBSC63BmetaG_FD_184334 | JGI IMG/M metagenome (GOLD analysis project Ga0207652, IMG submission 184334) | Corn rhizosphere microbial communities from Kellogg Biological Station, Michigan, USA - KBS C6-3B metaG (SPAdes) (version 2) | ecosystem: Host-associated > Plants > Roots > Rhizosphere ... | reverse complement strand
TCGGGACGCTCGACGATCCCGCTTTGTTTGGCACCCCGCAGATGGCGATCTTCACCATCGACAAGCAGGCCTTCCATCAAATCCCCGAGGGATTGCCGAGCTTCGAGCGGCTGCCGAAACGGTAGCGCGTGCTCTCGTCGCGCGGGGCGTAATCTGCCGATGATCCGGCGTTCATTCGAGGTCGCCACACGACGCAAAAATGCTTCGCTCCATCTACGGGTCATCCCCACGCAGCAGTGCCATGATTTCGTCAGTGGACGGACCGGGGCAGGCAATGCCGCACAGTTTTTCGAACCGGCTCGGCGGTCGCGTCCCGTCAGCTCTTTCGATGACGATGCTGCCGTCGGCGGCGCGCCTGAAGGCGACCTCAGTGCCAGGCTCTATCCCCAAATAGTCGCGGACCCGCTTCGGGACCGTTACTCGGCCGTTGCTCGTCACCTTCGTTGGCATCCGCGGCATCCAAAATCATGCCCCCGGGATGATCCGGCGATAAAGTAGCAAAATCGTTGCTGGCGTCGATGGTTAATCGCGTCTTAACCTCGCCGTATCTATGGTGGTTTGATCCGTATCCGGCCGGTCTCGACGTGCGATCGGCGGCCCAAGAGTGCTGGCGCTTTAAACTATGGCAATGACCGCTTCATCCCGCGCGCCGCAGGGCGCCGGCAGTCAGGAAAGCGAGCGCTCGCCATTCGCGCGGCTGACCGAACTCCTGTCCCCGTACCAGCCGGGTAAACCATTGATAACGCTATCGTTGGGCGAGCCGCAACATCCGGTGCCCGGCTTTGTCGGCCCGGTGCTGGCCAAGCATATCGCCGATTTTGGCCGCTATCCGATCGCCAAGGGCATCGAGCCGTTTCGCCGGGCAGCGGCGAACTGGCTTTCCAGCCGGTTCGACTTGCCGCGGGGGATCGATCCCGAGAGCGAGCTTCTGGTGCTCAACGGCAGCCGCGAGGGCCTGTTTTTCGCAGCGCTCACTGCTGCGCGCTATGTCAGCGAGCGGAAGGGCAGGCCTGCGATCCTGATACCCAATCCGTTTTACCCGGCCTATGCAGCCGGCGCCCGCGCCGCCGGCTGCGAGGCGATCTATCTGCCGACCACGCTCGCCAACGGATTTCTCCCCGATCTCGATGCGCTCGATGACACCACGCTGGCGCGAACGGTTGCGATCTACATCGCCTCGCCGGCTAACCCGCAGGGCGCCGTGGCCTCGAAGGGTTATTTCAGCCGCCTGAAGAAACTCGCCGATCGGTTCGGCTTCATGATTCTGAGCGACGAATGCTATTCGGAAATCTATACCAAAGAAGCGCCCGGCAGCATGCTGGAATGCGCCGGGCCTGACTTTAGCAATGTCGTTGCGTTTCAGTCGCTGTCGAAGCGCTCGAACCTGCCGGGCATGCGGGTCGGCTTTGCCGCTGGCGACAAGAAATTTCTCGGCACCTTTCACGAGCTGCGCAATGTCGCCGCGCCCCAGGTGCCGGTGCCGCTGCAGCATGTCGCGGTCGCGGCCTACAGCGACGAGGCGCATGTCGAGGAGAACCGGCGGCTCTACCGGATCAAGTTCGATCTCGCCGATCAGATTCTCGGCAATCGCTACGGCTATCACCGGCCCGCCGGCGGCTTCTGCGTCTGGCTCGATGTGTCGGAGCGCGGCGGCGACGAGGCGGCGACGGTGAAACTCTACAAGGACGGCGGCGTGCGCGTGGTGCCCGGAAGTTACCTGGCGCGGCAGCAAGCCGACGGCAGCAATCCCGGCGCCGGCTACATTCGCCTGGCGCTGGTGGCGGATGGTGAAACAACAGCCGAGGCATTGCACCGGCTGGTCGAAATTCTGGATTAGTCGCGAAGGCCCCATGAGCATGCCAGCGATCGAACGAGTGCTTCCCCTGGTCGGCCAATTGCCGGCCTCGATCCGCGAGGCCCTGGCGAGGCGGTTGCGCGAACTCGCCGGGTTGAGCTTGATCGCATTGTCCGGCGTGGCGGCGGCGGCGCTGATGACATGGTCGGTGCAGGATCCGAGCCTCAGCCACGCGACGTCGCGCGCGATCCGCAACGTCGTCGGCTATCCCGGCGCAATCGGCGCCGATCTCCTGATGCAGATTCTCGGCCTTGGCGCGATCATGCTGATCCTCCCGGTCGCGGTGTGGGGCTGGCGCATGCTGACCCATCGCACCTTCGACCGCGAAGCGCTGCGGATCGCGTGCTGGATTCTCTGCACGGCGATCTCGGCCGGCTTCGCCAGTTGCTGGCCGCATGGCGGGGCTTGGCCGCTGCCGACCGGGCTTGGCGGCGTCGTCGGCGACGCGCTGGTGCGCGCGCCGGCCGTCGTGTTCGGTCCGCCCGGTATTATCTATCGCCTCGTGCTCGGCATCATCCTGTCGGCCGCCATGGTCGCGACATTGGTGATGGCGAGCGGCATGGGATCTCGTCCGCAGGAAGCAGAATTGACGTCGATCGAGGACGACGACGCACCCTTCGTGGAAGAGGATGACGACGGCTCGGTCTCGCTGGGATGGGCGTTTCATGCCGCCATGAGCGCGAAAGCGCGGCTGTGGCGGTTGCTGACCCTGGCTTACCGCTCGCTGGTTGCGAGCTCGCCGCCGCAGCGCGGCTTTTCGTTCGAACGCCAGGAGCCGAATCTGGGTGGCCGCGCGGTTCCGTCGCTGGCCCCGCAGGCCGAAGAAGATTACGACGACGAGGACGACGGGGAATTCCCGGCCGCCCGCGCCCCGCGCAAGAAGGCCGCGCCCCGCGCGCCGGCGCGCAGATCATCCGACAAGTTCGAGCTGCCGCCGATTTCCGTACTCACCGCGCCGAAGGCTTCGGATCGCCAGCCGCTCAGCAGGTCGGAACTCGATTCAAACTCGCGCGCCCTGGAAGGCGTGCTCGGCGATTTCGGCGTCCGCGGCGAAATCGTCAAGGCCCATCCCGGCCCGGTGGTGACGCTGTATGAACTGGAGCCCGCGCCCGGCATCAAATCGTCGCGCGTCATCGGGCTTGCCGACGACATCGCGCGCTCGATGAGCGCGCTCTCGGCGCGCGTCGCGGTGGTTCCCGGCCGCAACGCCATCGGCATCGAATTGCCGAACCCGCATCGCGAAAAGGTTTATCTGCGCGAATTGCTGGCGGTCAAGGACGGCAACGAATCGGTTGCAAAACTTCCGCTCTGTCTCGGCAAGAACATCGGCGGCGAATCCATCATCGTCGATCTGGCGCGCATGCCGCATCTGCTGATCGCCGGCACCACCGGCTCCGGCAAATCGGTCGCCATCAACACCATGATCCTCAGCCTGCTGTACCGGCTGCGCCCGGATCAATGCCGCCTGATCATGGTCGATCCCAAGATGCTCGAACTCTCCGTCTATGACGGCATCCCGCATTTGCTGACGCCGGTGGTGACCGACCCCAAGAAGGCCGTGGTCGCGCTGAAATGGGCGGTGCGCGAGATGGAAGAGCGCTACAAGAGAATGTCCAAGCTCGGCGTGCGCAACATCGACGGCTACAATGCGCGGCTGGTGGAAGCGAGATCCAAGGGCGAGGAGCTGACGCGAACGGTGCATACCGGCTTCGACAAGGAAACCGGCAAGGCGATCTACGAAAACGAGAAGCTCGATCTCGAGCCGCTGCCCTTCATTGTCATCATCGTCGACGAAATGGCCGACCTGATGATGGTCGCCGGCAAAGATATCGAAGGCGCGGTGCAACGCCTGGCGCAAATGGCGCGCGCCGCCGGCCTGCATGTGATCCTCGCCACGCAACGGCCGTCGGTCGACGTCATCACCGGCACCATCAAGGCGAACTTCCCGACCCGCATCTCGTTTCAGGTCACCTCGAAAATCGACAGCCGCACCATTTTGGGCGAGATGGGCGCCGAGCAGCTGCTCGGACAGGGCGACATGCTCTATATGGCCGGCGGCGGACGCATCAGCCGCGTGCATGGACCTTTCGTCTCCGACGAAGAGGTCGAGAAGGTGGTGCGCCATCTCAAGTCGCAAGGCACCCCGGAATATCTCGAAGCGGTCACCGCGGAAGAGCCCGTCGACGAAGACGGCGCGGTGTTCGATTCCACCGGCATGGGCGCGGGCGAAGGCGCCGATCTGTTTGCGCAGGCGGTGGCGATCGTCAAGCGCGACCGCAAGGCCTCCACCAGCTACATCCAGCGCCGGCTGCAGATCGGATATAACCGCGCCGCGTCGCTGATGGAACGAATGGAACTCGAGGGCATCGTCGGACAGGCCAATCACGCCGGAAAGCGCGAAATTCTGGTCGAAGAAGAAGAAAGCCGCTTTTGAGAAGCCTTGTCAGGCTAATGAATAGCCTAGATCGGCATTATATTTTCACGGAAAAACCATATCTCCTTTTGCCGAAACCACGATAAAATGGCCGAAAGCCGGGCAGGACGACGCGTTGAATAGAGATCTGCACTTTCGAATGACAGAACAATTCGCGATCGGCGTGCGCAGTGGTTTAGCGTTGCTGATCGCGGCATCGATGATCGGCGTCGCGACACTATCTGGCGTGACGTCTTCTGCTGCAGAGACCATTCCGATTCCAAAACCTGCACCAAAAGGACGCGACGCCCTGCAGATGAGCGCGTCGGACCCGCAGCGAGGCCCGATGACAACCGGAGCGACGCCGGCGCCACCGCCCAATCCGGTGATTCCCGATCCGCGCCGGAATCTTCCCGCCAATATTTTCGCGACCTTCGATGCCAATCAAAAGGCGCAAGCCGCCAAGGTGAGTTCGTATCTGTCATCGCTGCAGACGCTGGTCGGAAATTTCGTCCAGGTCGGACCTGACGGCAGCAGGACGAGGGGCGATTTTTACATCCAGAAGCCCGGCAAGGTGCGTTTCGAATATGACGAGCCAAGCCCGATTGCGATCATCGCCGACGGATCCTCGGTGGCGGTGCGCGACCGCAAGCTTGCGACCCAGGACATCTATCCGCTGTCGCAGACGCCGCTGCGATATCTCTTGTCGGACCGCATCGATCTGCTGAAAGACACCAACGTCGTGAGCGTGACGGCCGACGACGTCTTCGTCAGCGTCACCATCGAGGAGAAGCAGGCGCTGATCGGCACCAGCCGCCTGATGCTGATGATCGGCGCCAAGGACGGCCAGCTCAAGCAGTGGACGGTGACCGATCCGCAAGGCTATGACACCACGGTCGCGGTCTACAATCTGGATACCTCCAAGAAAGTCGATCCCGGCATGTTCAAGATCGACTTTACCAACTATGGACCGCCGCCGGGCTGAAACGCACACTTAACCAGCCTCATCTGGCTCACGCCTCATCCTGAGGAGCATCGCGCAGCGATGCGTCTCGAAGGATGGCCGCGCCATCAACCTCATCCTTCGAGACGCGGCCAAGTGGCCGCTCCTCAGGATGAGGCGTGTCTTTCTGCTCTTGCCCTGATACATCGATCCCCATGCGCTTCTCCCTGACAACCTGGAACATCAATTCGGTGCGGCTGCGCATCGATCTGGTGGCCAAATTCCTCAAGTCGGTGAGGCCGGACGTGCTGTGCCTGCAGGAAACCAAGTGCATCGACGACGCATTTCCGCTGAAGCGTTTCAAGCGCCTCGGCTACGAGCACGTCGCGCTGAACGGGCAGAAGGGTTATCACGGCGTCGCGGTAATCTCGAAATTGCCCTTCGAGACCACCGATATCCGCACCTTCTGCGACAAGATCGATTCGCGTCACATCTCGGTGGCGTTTGGGGAAAAGGCGCAGCTGTCGAAGCCGCTGGTGCTGCATAATTTCTACGTTCCGGCCGGCGGCGATATTCCGGATCCCGCGCTCAATCCGAAATTCGAGCACAAGCTCCAGTTTCTCGACGAAATGAAGGCGTGCGAGCCGCTGCATCCGCGCGGCGACGACCGCCATATCCTGGTCGGCGACCTCAATGTGGCGCCGCATGAAAACGACGTGTGGTCGCACAAGCAATTGCTGAAGGTCGTGTCGCATACCCCGATCGAATGCGAGAAGCTGTTGGCCGCGCAGGCCCACGGCGAATGGATCGACGTCGCGCGCGAACGCATCCCGCTATCGGAAAAAGTCTATACCTGGTGGAGTTATCGCGCCGCCGACTGGACGCTGGCCGATCGCGGCCGAAGGCTCGATCACGTCTGGGTGTCGCGTGCCCTTAAAGAAAGGGTCAGCGATTTCAGGATCACGCGCGATGCCCGCGGCTGGGAGCGGCCGTCCGACCACGTGCCGGTCACGGTGACGCTGGAGGTGTGATCGTTTTCAGTTTAGATGTTCCGGGAGGCGCTCGTTGAAATCCCTCCCCACAAGGGGGAGGGATAAGAAGACGTGACGCTTGTTAGATCGTCAAATACTCAGCTTCGCGCCCGCCATCAGGATATCGCTGGCGATCTGGCTGGTGCGGTTGGCGAATTCATCGCGAAGCCGGCGCGCCGCAGCGGGATCGCTTTCCAGCACGCGCTGAAACAGGCTGCGCGCGACGCGGATCGCCGAGGAATGTTCCACCGCGGTCGCGGTGGACGGCCGCCGCATCGCCACCACAAGCGCGAGCTCGCCGATCAAGGCGCCCGGACCGGCGACGATTTCGGCGCCGGTACCGTCCTCGATCCGGAACGCGCCGCGTTGAACGATATATCCGGCATCGGCATCATCGCCTGCGTTGAAGAGCACATCGCCGCGGGCGAAATCGCGCTGCTCGGAGCCGATCGCCAGCATGCGCAAAGCGGTCATCCCCAACAGGCGCAGTGTCGGGACGCGCTCGAGCAGGGCTACATCATCTTCGATCGACATGCAGTACCGGTGATCGGGATGCGCTAATTGGGCCAATCAATACGAATCGTCGCCCGAATCGTATCACGGCACCAGCTTGTAGCCACCGGCTTCCGTCACCAGTATTTCGGGATTGGCCGCATCTTTCTCGATTTTCTGACGCAGCCGATAGATGTGGGTTTCCAGGGTATGGGTGGTGACGCCCGAATTATAGCCCCAGACTTCCTGTAGCAGCGTCTCGCGCGACACTGGCAGCTGGCCGGCGCGATACAGAAACCGCAGGATCGCGGTTTCCTTTTCGGTCAACCGCACCTTCCTGGCATTGGCGCCGGTGAGCATCTTGGAGCCGGGCCGGAAACTATAGGGGCCGACCGAAAACACCGCGTCTTCGCTGGCTTCATGCTGGCGCAGCTGCGCCCGGATCCGCGCCAGCAGCACGGCAAAACGAAACGGTTTTGCCACGTAATCGTTGGCGCCGGATTCAAGCCCGAGGATGGTGTCCGAATCGGTATCGTGCCCGGTGAGCATGATGATCGGCGCCTTGAAGCCGCCCTTGCGCAGGGAGCGCACGACTTCGCGGCCATCGGTATCCGGCAGTCCGACATCCATCAGCACCAGATCGGGAGCGTTGGCCTTGGCGGCGCTGGCGCCTTTGGCGCCGGTATCGACGGCGGAGGCCTCGAACTCCTCGTGCAGCGATAATTGCTCCACCAGCGTATCGCGCAGATCGGTGTCGTCATCCACGATCAGGATCTTGCGGGCATTGGCCATGGGTACAATTCTCCTGGGGGGCAGCAGGTGCGAACGGGAAGCGCTTTTAGCCGAGTCTGATTGGTAAAGTCAGGGTACGTCAGTCTTGATTCGTATTGAGGTAGGCCACTGTTACAGATTCACAAGTCGAAACGCAGTCTACTCCAGAAATCGCGGGCAATTTGACGAATGTCCGGTATGGCGTGAATTAGAACATTTGCCGTCAATGAGGCAATCAGAGGGCTTACGATCTTCATGGAACGCTCATATTTTTCAATAGCTTATAAGGTCATCTCGCGCGATCGGCCGCTTTCCACTATCCGGATTCACCCCGCCGCCGGCGATCCTTGCCGGGGCTGGCTGACCGCCAACGGGCGAACCATACCGGTCGCGCTCGGGCGCGGCGGAATCAGGGCGAACAAGCGGGAGGGCGACGGCGCGAGCCCCAAAGGCACGTTTCGGCCCCGGCAATTGTGGTGGCGTGCCGACCGCCACCCGAGGCCGCGGACATTTCTGCCGGTTCGCGCCATCCGCCAGGAGGATGCCTGGTGCGAAGATCCCCGCAGCCGCCATTACAACCAGCCAGTGCGGCTCGACGCAGATCGCGGCGGCGATCGGCTCACGCGCGACGATCATCTCTACGATTTCATTGTCGAGATCGATCACAACAGCTCTCCGCGCATCGCCGGCCGCGGCAGCGCGGTATTTCTGCATCTGGCGCGCCCGAATTTCTCGCCGACCGCCGGGTGCGTTTCGATGACGAAATCGGCGATGCTGCGGTTGCTGCAGCGACTGGGGCCGGAGACCAGGATTGTGATTGGGTGAGATTGCTTCTTTACCTCTCCCCGCAAGAGCGGGGCGGGCGAGGGCTGGCTCTCACCGCGCGCCGAAAATCGCCGAGCCGATGCGCACGTGCGTGGCGCCGAACTGGATCGCGACCGCGAAGTCGGCGCTCATGCCCATCGACAGGTTTTTCAGCCCGTTGCGCGCGGCGATCTTCGCGGTCAGCGCGAAATGCGGCGCCGGCGCGTCGTTGAGCGGCGGAATGCACATCAGGCCGGAAATCTGCAAACCATATTTGTCGCGGCAGCTGGCGATGAAGGCGTCGGCTTGCGCCGGCGCCACGCCCGCTTTCTGCGGCTCCTCGCCGGTATTGAGCTGGACGAACAATTGCGGCCGCCGCTTTTGCGAAAAGATTTCCTTGGCTAACGCTTCGCAAATGCTCGGACGGTCGACCGAATGAATGGCGTCGAACAGCGCCACCGCCTCCTTGGCCTTGTTGGATTGCAGCGGCCCGATCAGGTGCAACGCGATGCCGGGGTAAGCCGGTATTAACCCTGGCCACTTCGCCCTGGCTTCCTGCACGCGATTTTCGCCGAATACGCGCTGGCCGGCCTCGATCGCGGGCACGATTGTCTCGGCACCGAACGTCTTCGACACCGCGATCAGCGTCACCGACGTGCGATCCCGCCGCGCTTCCTTGCAGGCGCGCGCGATCTCTTGCTCCACCGTGGCAAGCCCGTTTGGTAAATGCGGCGTTATCGGCGAAGAGATTTGCGGCGCCATGTCATCCATCGGTCGTAAGTTTACGGGGTAGTTCCAATTTTACCGAGTTTGGGAAAGGCTTCTTGAACCCGGCCCTCTACCTTGCATATGGGGCCCGGGGCAAAGATGTCACACGTTAGTTTCAACCGCAAAAGAGCGAAACTCAAGCAGGTTCTCGGAATCCGCGCGCGGCTCGCATTGCTGGCGCTGATCCTGGTGGCGCCCCTGATGCTGGAGCGCGCCCGTTCGCTCGAGGACACAAGGGCGAAGCAGATCGCGCTCGCCAACCAGGAATTTTCCAGTCTCGCGCAACACAGCGCCGATGCTCAACGGGAAGTCATCTCGTCGGTTGAGACGATGTTGAAATCGGCGGCCTATATCCGCGCCTCCGCCGGCGGCGTCAGCCGCAGTTGCGATATCCTGCGCGCCAGCCTTCCGGTCAATCTGCCGTGGATTCGCAGCCTGCTGATCGTCGGCCACGATGGACGCGTGCAATGCTCGACAGCCAACAAGCTGGTCGGGTTTGATCTGAGCGACCGGCCCGCTCTCAAGAAGGCGCGGGAGACCCGCGACTTCGTGGTCAGCGATTTTCTGCTCGCCAAGTCGGACAATAAGCCGATCGTGATGGCGGCCTACCCGGTTTCCGCCATCAGTGACGACGCCGATTCCATCATCGTCGCCGGCGTCAATCTCGACTGGATGTCAAAGGTCATGGGCAACCTCGGCGGCCGGCCCGGTATTTCGGCGGTGCTGGTCGATAGCATGGGGACCGTGCTGGCGGCGCCGGCGGATCAGGCAAGCATGATCGGCCGTGCGCTGGACAATGTGCCGCTGTTGTCGGCGATCGCCGACAAGACGATCGGTTCCGACCAGGCTGAGGGATCGCTTTCGTTCGCCGCCACCGACGGTTCGAAACGCGTCGTCAACTTTGCCCGCATTCCCGGCACGCAATCGCGCCTGATCGTCAGCATCGATGAAACCAAGGTCTCCGCCGCGATCAACCGCGAGATTCGAACCGCCTACGTGCAGCTCGCCTTCGTCTGCCTGTTTGTGCTGCTCGGCGCCTTGATCGCCGCGGAGAAACTCATCATCCAGCCGATCGGGATGATAGCAGCGATGGCGAAACGATTCGGCCAGGGCGACTGGTCGGTGCGCGCGGCGCGCAGCCGGTTGCCGGCCGAATTCGTTCCACTGGCCCGCGCCTTCAACGCGATGGCGGCGCAGCTTGCCCAGCGCGAGCGCGAACTGGTCGCTACCAACGACCGGCTGACCGTGATCGCTTCGATCGACATGCTGTCCGGCCTCGCCAACCGGCGCGGCTTCCAGAGCCGGCTCGATTTCGAATGGATGAAGGCGCAGCAATATGACAGCGAGCTGTCGCTTTTGATGATCGACGTCGATCACTTCAAGCTGTTCAACGACACCTATGGCCATCCCGAAGGCGACGTCTGCCTCTCCAGGCTCGGCGAAACGCTGGCCGGAATCGCCGCCGAGACCATGGGCTTCGCCGGGCGCTATGGCGGCGAGGAGTTTTGCCTGCTGCTGCCGAACACCAACGCAACGCGCGCGCTCGAGATCGGCGAGACCGTGCGCGAGGCGGTGCAGCGCCTTGCGATGCCCCACTGCACCTCAAATTATCAGACCGTCACCGTCAGCGTCGGCGTCGCCTGCACCAAGCCGAACGACACGCAGCGCGCGGGCGACCTGATCGAGGCCGCCGACGCCGCGCTGTACGCCGCCAAGCATCGCGGCCGTAACGCCGTGGTCGAGCACGGCTTTGTGCGGATCACCGATAGCGGGCTGGCGCTGGCGGGCTGAGGCTTCACCGCCAGCCTTTTGAAGTACTGGGGCGTTGACCCCAAAGCCGCTTTTGTGGCCTAGTCCGCCGTCCTTTAACCGGCCGCTAATCCACGAAAAGCCCTGCGATTCCATGACCTCCGAACGCTACAACGCACGCGAAGCCGAGCCGCGCTGGCAACGCCAGTGGGACGAAAAGGCGATCTTCGTCTCCAAAAACGACGACCCACGCCCGAAATATTACGTGCTGGAGATGTTCCCCTACCCGTCCGGGCGCATCCATATCGGCCATGTCCGCAACTATACGCTCGGCGACGTGCTGGCCCGCTTCATGCGCGCCAAGGGTTTCAACGTGCTGCACCCGATGGGCTGGGACGCGTTCGGGCTGCCGGCGGAGAATGCCGCGATCGAGCGCAAGGTGGCGCCGAAGGCGTGGACCTACGACAATATCGCCGCGATGAAGAAGCAGCTGCAGTCGATCGGGCTGTCGCTGGACTGGTCACGCGAATTCGCGACTTGCGATCCCTCTTATTACAAGCATCAGCAGAAGCTGTTTTTGGATTTCCTGCGCGCAGGCCTTGCCGAGCGCGAGAAGCGCAAGATCAACTGGGATCCGGTCGACATGACCGTGCTCGCCAACGAGCAGGTGATCGACGGCCGCGGCTGGCGCTCCGGCGCCGTCGTCGAGCAGCGCGAGATGAATCAGTGGGTCTTCAAGATCACCAAATATGCGCAGGAGCTGCTGGACGCGCTCGATACGCTGGCCCGATGGCCCGACAAGGTGCGCCTGATGCAGCACAACTGGATCGGCCGGTCCGAAGGCATGTTGATCCGCTTCGCGCTCGATCCCGCAACCGCGCCCAATGGCGAGAGCGAGCTGAAGATTTTTACCACACGGCATGACACGCTGTTCGGCGCCAAATTCATGGCGATCGCGCCAGATCATCCGCTGGCGCAGGCCGCGGCTGCCAAAAACCCAAAGCTCGCGGAATTCATCGCGGAGGCGAAGCGCCACGGCACCGCGCAGGAAATCATCGATACCGCCGAGAAGCTCGGGTTCGACACCGGCATCAAGGCGATCCACCCGTTCGATCCGAACTGGAAGCTGCCGGTCTACGTCGCCAATTTCGTGCTGATGGAGTACGGCACCGGCGCCATCTTCGGCTGCCCCGCGCACGACCAGCGCGACCTCGATTTTGTCAATAAATACGGGCTCGGCAACACGCCGGTGGTGTGCCCGCCCGACGTCGATCCGAGATCGTTCGTCATCACCGATGTCGCCTACGACGGCGACGGTCGCATGATCAATTCGCGCTTCCTCGATGGCATGAGCATCGAGCAGGCGAAAGAAGAAGTCGCGAAGCGGCTCGAAGGAGAAGTCCGGGGCAACATGCCGGTCGGCGAGCGGCAGGTGAATTTCCGCCTGCGCGACTGGGGTATCTCGCGCCAGCGCTACTGGGGCTGCCCGATTCCCGTGATTCACTGTCCGACATGCGGTGTCGTACCGGTGCCCGACAAGGACCTGCCGGTGGTGCTGCCGGAGGATGTCACGTTCGACAAGCCCGGCAACGCGCTCGACCATCATCCGACCTGGAAGCACGTCGCCTGTCCGCAATGCGGGGCCAAGGCGCAGCGCGAAACCGACACCATGGACACCTTCGTCGATTCGTCATGGTACTTCGCGCGCTTCACCGATCCGTGGAACGAGAAGGCGCCGACGACGCCGGCCGTGGCGGACCGGCTGATGCCGGTCGATCAATATATCGGCGGCGTCGAGCACGCGATCCTGCATCTTTTGTACAGCCGCTTCTTTACCCGCGCCATGAAGGCCACCGGTCATATCGGCATGGTGGAGCCGTTTGCCGGCATGTTCACGCAAGGCATGGTGGTGCACGAGACCTATCAAACGGCCGACGGCACCTACGTCACACCGGCCGAAGTGAAGGTCGAGACCGGCGCTAACGGCCGCCGCGCCAGCCTGATGACATCAGGCGACGAGGTCTCGATCGGCGCGATCGAAAAAATGTCGAAGTCGAAGCGCAACACCGTCGATCCCGACGACATCATCGCGACCTATGGCGCCGACGTGGCGCGCTGGTTCATGCTGTCGGATTCGCCGCCCGACCGCGACGTGATCTGGAGCGAGGAGCGGGTGCAGGGCGCCTCGCGCTTCGTGCAGCGGCTGTGGCGGCTGGTCAACGAGTCAGCTGATATCGCCAAGGCAGCGCCTGCGGCACGGCCAGCCGCGTTCGGACCCGATGCGCTCGCGATCCGCAAGGCGGCGCACGGGGCGCTCGACAAGGTCGCCACCGGCATCGAAAAGCTGCATTTCAACGTCTGCCTCGCCTATATCCGGGAATTCTCGAATACGCTCGGCGAGACCCTGGCGCGCCCGGAGCAGCCGTCGCCTGACCTGGCCTGGGCGGTCGGCGAGGCCGCGGTCATTCTTGTTCAACTGTTCGCGCCCATGATGCCGCATCTGGCCGAGGAAAGCTGGCAGCTGCTGGGGCAGCCCGGCCTGGTTTCGGAGGCCCCTTGGCCCCAAATCGAACGCGATTTGCTGGTTGAAAACACGGTAACGCTGGTGGTGCAGGTCAACGGCAAGAAACGGGGTGAGGTCACGGTGGCTAGCGGCGCCCAAAATTCGGAAATTGAGGCTGCCGTTTTGGGCCTCGATGCGGTAAAACAGGCCCTCGGCGGCAAGGCCGTCCGCAAGGTCATTATTGTTCCCATGAGGATCGTAAATGTCGTTGGCTAGGGTCCGCATCGCCGCTCGGCTTTTGGCCGTGGCCGCCCTGGCGGCGCTGACCGCCGGCTGCTTTCAGCCGATGTATGCCGAACATAGCGACGGCACGACCGGCCTGCGCGAAAAGCTGATGGGGGTGGAAGTCCCGCCGGTGGACAAGCCCAATGCTTCGCGGGAAGCGCGAATCCAGGTGGAAGTCCGTAACGCGCTGGCATTCAAGCTCTATGGTAACGCCACCGGCATGCCGCCCACCCATCGGCTGGTGCTGCGGTTCACGACCAACCGTTCGTCGCTGATCATCGATCCGAACACGGGGCTGCCCTCCAGCGAAAACTACGGCATCGATGCGCAATACAATCTGATCGAGCTCGCTTCGAACAAATCGGTCATGACCGGCACCACGTTTTCACGGGTGTCCTATGACTTGCCCGGCTCCTACCAGCGCTTCGCCCGCTCCCGCGCCTTCCGCGACGCCGAGGACCGCGCCGCCCAGGAGATCGCGGAAAATATCCAGACCAGGCTGGCGGCGTTCTTCGTCGCCGGCACCTGACCGCCGTCGCGCCATACACTACGTCATCCCCGGCTGAGCGCATTTGCGCTCACTCGGGAGGTGCGCTCGGCGGCGCAATTGCGCCGCTGACTTGCGCGCCTCGAAGGATGGCCGCACCGTTCTTATCCATCCTTCGAGGCTCGCCGAAGACGGCTCGCACCTCAGGATGACGCAAACTGGTAGATCGAACTGTCGATGGTCGCGCTTCGCGGAAAAGAAATCGACGCGTTTCTCGCCCGGCCCGATCCGGGCCGTCCCATCATCCTGCTCTACGGTCCTGACGCCGGGCTGGTGCGCGAACGCGCCGACGCGCTGCTGGCGTCCGCGGTCGACGATCCCAACGATCCGTTTTCGCTGGTGCGGCTCGACGGCGACGAGCTTTCCGCCGAGCCGTCGCGGCTGGTCGATGAAGCGATGACGGTGCCGCTG
>Ga0207652_10002827_pt1 | contig 14575 bp, 15 predicted proteins | sample KBSC63BmetaG_FD_184334 | JGI IMG/M metagenome (GOLD analysis project Ga0207652, IMG submission 184334) | Corn rhizosphere microbial communities from Kellogg Biological Station, Michigan, USA - KBS C6-3B metaG (SPAdes) (version 2) | ecosystem: Host-associated > Plants > Roots > Rhizosphere ... | reverse complement strand
GTAGTCGGATTATTATTATCAAGAGGCTTGGTGACCCCAGCTGAATCTGTAATCGTCGCCCCATTGGTATCAGTCTTTGCATAATGGCAGCGGCCGTCCATTGGTCCTGTATTGACCGTGTTGCCATCCTCAAGCTTTTTGTTTACATTAGGACAGTTCTCATCTTCTGGATCCCATGCCTGAGTATGGCTGTAAAAAGACAGGCCGCCAAAAATGCAAAGAAGCACTAAAAAAATAAAGCCTTTTTTGCGTACGCCCACTCTTCCTGGTCTTTTTATTCTCATCCTAGGCTCTTTTTTGCTATTGCCGCTTTGGTAAAGCTTAAAGGGCAAACCCTCTTTCTTAAAAAATTATACGATACTTATGCTTAACGAACAAAACAAACCGCTCATACTTACAAACTTATAACCGAGGTACAACTATGCCGGCCAATTTTTTGGTATCATCCAAATTCCGGCTGGTCCCAGAGGCTATAGAACCATTGCTAATGATTATCCACTTGTTATTTTTATAAACATTAAGCACGCCCAGCTGCGGATCCCAATAAGCTTTGTCGCCATAACCCGAAACTGCTTGCAGTTTAGTAAGTGAGCTTTGGTTGAACTCATAATTATTAAGGTCTTTGCCGAGGGCAGTTTTAGGAGCGCCAACCACCACGGCGGCGGTTTTGGGTACACTCACAGGGCTGCTTGTTATAGTAGCAACTGGCTGCGTATAGCTGCACGTAATAATGTCGGTATCTTTGGAAGAAGTACGTCCCACAGGTGGAACGCCACCTTTTTGGGTGGTCTTGCCCAGAAGCCCTCGCGCATCAGCAACTGTAAAGAAGGCGCATGGGTCTTTTGAGACAGATTGTGACGACGGTGACTTATTTTTGTCGAAAAAATTAATAATTAAAGCTACAACTAATAGGGCAATAAGGACGCCGCAAAGCCGTCCAAGTAATAGTTTAGGGGTCCAAGCGCGCAAATTATACAGACGCTTTACGCGCTGGGACGATGACTGCACTGCACCCGTTGCTCCGCTTACGCTTGGCTTAATAAGCCTCATACATAAGCATTATAGAGCAACAGGGCTCTATGGCAATATTTTGATCTCAACACTACATTCATTCTTCTATTGCTTTTTTAAAATGATTATGTTATAAATATGCTTATGCCGAAGAGGGCGTAGCGAAAGCTGCCTCTTTAATCGGCCGACCCTATCCTTCCAGAAACTGGAGGCGCTCGTGCAGCGCAATCTGGCCGGCGCATTCAATGCCCGGCTCAAGAAGTACAGGATGGTGCCCGTGGCGCTCATCACCGGCCTGGTGGCGTTCGCCCCCAGCATCGCCTTCGGCTCGACGAACCCGTCGTGCCAGAACGTCGCTCCGACGGGCCCGGGCATGACCTGCTCGGCCAATGTCGGCGGCACACCGGTCGTCCAGACGTTCACGCCGGACGGCAGCGACAACGTCGCCGTGCAGCTGTGCACGTACGGACCACGCCACGCGGCGAGGCTCGTGGAGCGCTCGCTGCTCGCCACCGAGGTCCGGGACGACAACTACGTCGCCCCCGTCCAGCGGTGGGAGTTCAATCTCGCTGCTGGCGAGCAGTGCCACACCCAGGTGTGGACGCTCGGCGCCAACAAGCGCATCGACGCTTGGGCGTACGTGTACCAAGCTGGCTCCAGCCAGCCGGTGCGCGTCGGCGGCTGGTTCGACGCCAGCCGCAGCGGCCCGCTGGGCGACTACCGCACGGCGAGCGCCGCGAGGGCAACCAAGCGGCCGAATGCGCACCGGCGTCTACTGCACGCGTGACCATCCGGCAGGCCGTCGTCTTAGCACCCCATCCAGGGACGTGCTAGGACGGCGGCCGGTAACACTTTTTATAAATTTTGTAATTACCTACTTATAACACACTCAATTTAACAGCAAAAAGGAGCTGGTTTTCACACCAGCTCCTTTTTGCGTTACCTTACCTAAAATAATGGGGGCAAGCTAATAACGTTTTCTTCACAACTATCTACGGCTGCCCCGCCGCAGATCGGCGCCAGATTGGGTTGGCTGACAATAGACGAAGGAGTGTAGTCGAATATTTCGGAGGCGTCGCTGGTCTTAGTATATTTCCAGAGTGTGTCATGAACGCGTACGGGATAAATATGTTGGGCAATTATGGATCCTTCGGTATTAAGTTGATCTAGGCAATTTGCGGCAACATAGTCTGCGCCCGCCACTGTGTTATTATTGCCGCATGTAGTAAAGACGCCGCCTGTGCCATCATCCTTCGGTTGGGCAATGAATAAACCTGAGATAGTTTTGACATTCGGCTGCACATAAATGCCGCCCGTAGTAATAACGCTAAGATACGGCGCATTGTTAGTGAGATTAGTTGTGTCAATGCTCCAAGGCGCGTAGGTTATATCACCGTCAATGCAAACATCGTCGGCCGTATAAATGGTTAAGCGCACACCAGCTGATAGCTGGCCTCTTAACCTTATGCAAGGCTGGCCGCCTCCGACATTTTGCAGCAACACTTGTTGCGAAGTGTTATATCCGTTGAGTTGGACATTATTCTTGTTCTGCGCGGTCAAAACACCCATGCGCGTATTGTTGAAATAGTCCGGAGTGCAGTGAGCTGCAGTGTTTTGGCCGCCAAGCAGGCCGCCAAGATCCGGACCACCATCATCAGTAGTGTTGGCAAAGTTTAAGGAAGAGTAGTTATGTGCTCCAGTAGATAAGCCGGAACTATAGAAACCGTAAGGCCCGTCTTTACCGCCGTTGATGTAGCCTAGGGCGAGCGCTGCAAAGTCCGACCCTGAACCTTGGAAGGATCCTGGATTGGCAAATGTGCGCAGGCCGCCAGAGTTAGGCGTACCACCAATAGACTTGGGGGATACATAGCGTGGTTTGTTGCCAGCACCAGTGAACGTTGTAGTGAGGTCGCAGGCGTTTTGGTAGGCAAAGCCGCCTCCGGTGCTAATATCACCGTTGGTTACTTTCATGGTGGGGCGGGTCTGGGGGTTATATTGTGCAGATTTACAACCAGGAGGTCCTCCGGCAGTACTAACAAAATACTGATCAATGAGAGTCCCGCCAAGGTATATATCTGCCGTAGCATAGCCGCCATAATTTGCCGTCATACCAAACGGCCCGTCGTGCGCTGCGGATCCTGGGGCCAATGGGTCGTTATCTGTGGTGCCGCCAGAAAGCCCAGGTTGTGCAGCAATCACAACACTGTAATCATTAAATGTTTTATTGGTATCATTTTCGAGCTGTATTCCATATTTTGCAGAGACGGATTGTCCTGGTTCCACTATTACACCACCGGTATCTATACTAACTTCGCAGCTGGCATCCATACAGTTACTGCCATAATTCAGAGATGCCGGAGTGCCTGTAGGTCCTACTCCATCCGCTATAACCTGTAAGCTGTAATTGAGATGCGGTCTCATAAAGCCAAAGGTTAGGAACGTGCCGCCGCCAGTAGCAGGCCGCGTATCCAGGTCCCCACTTATACTTCCTGTGGCTGGATAGTTTACTACATTGCCAGCGCTATCTGTAAATTGCAGATGGTAGCCGTAGCTTCCAGGCCCCGTCACATGAGTAACTTGGCAGTCAAATTGGTCGATACTACTGCCCTGCCAATTGATGACAACCTTGCATAGCTGGGCGTCACCTGCATATAAGGACCTTGCAGCGCCGGCGCCATTATCCCATTTTTCTCTATTGAGTATGCTGAAGTAATAGACTTGTGGACCCAGGGCACCGCCGTTTGTAATAGTAAATGTGCGTGCCACAGTGCCGCCAGTGCCAAGCAAAGCATTAGGATTTGTAACATTACGTAAATTGGGGGAGGCGCCATTAAGCTGTTGGGCGGTTGATATATCAGGATCAGTTCCCTTGGTCATAACGGCGTCGTGCCGCTTAGTTGTCCAATTGCCATCATCAACTACGTCAATAATATTGCCGGCATTATCCTTATACGAGCCATTGTTCTTAGGGTAATAATATTTATAAGTTCCAGAGAATGCAGGTGGCGGATTAGGATCGTTCCCATTAGTGGGGTTATTGCTATATCCGGGATATGGAGGAGTAGAAGGAGGAGAAACATCGCCCGGCGATGCTCCCGCCCACCAGTCAGTACCAGACTCATTTGTGAAGTTGACGGTCACTCTTACGGAGCCCCCCAGTGCACCAGAGTAGGTATCTGGAGCACCCGCGCATGAAGGGGAATTCTGGGGAGTAGGCTGGGGCTTCACTATATGCACGCACCAACGCTCGGATGCTGCCCAGGTGGGTAATATTTCATGGCCTGTTTCGCCGTTACGCAACGGGCTAATATAAACTCCGGCACCATTGTACTGGGCTTGAGCGATAGCGTTTAGGTCGCTGGCAGACGTATAATTATCGGTTTGAGTGCTGAATTGGCTGGTGTGGAACCTGGTGCAGACGGTGCCGCCCCTGGCAGCCGGCGATATTGTTAGATTAAATGATACAAAGTCGTCAGAATTATTTTGGTTTGCGCCAAGGTGCTGAATACTATAGACATTTTTTCCCTCATTAGTGTTATGGTCTATGGCTCCTGGGGAACAACTATACACCTGGTAGCTCGCCTTACTGTCCTTGCCTGTTAGGCACCAATTGTCATATCTATCGCCGGGCGGGTCCAGTAATTTAAACTCAGCCGGATGAGCCGGGTCCGGACTGACCGTGCCCAAGCCGGCTTGCATAGTTATATTCGCCCAATTTAGTAAATAAATGTCCTGTGCTGCACCACTGCCGTCGCTAGTATTAGCATGAAATCTAAACGTTAGCGTGTCTCCCGGGTGTGCGGTATTGGTAGTCGGATTATTATTATCAAGAGGCTTGGTGACCCCAGCTGAATCTGTAATCGTCGCCCCATTGGTATCAGTCTTTGCATAATGGCAGCGGCCGTCCATGGGGCCGCTATTGACTGTAATTGTGCCCGAGCCAAGAGGGCCCGGATTGGAAACTGTATAGTTTGTGTTTGGACAAGTCGGAGTCTCAGGATCCCACGCCTGGGTATGCTTATAAAAAAGTAGTCCCCCAAGAACACAAAGCAGGACAAAAAATACAAAGCTTTTTTTATGTTTCCCCACCCTTTTCTGTTTTCTTATCCTCATTCTTAAAGCCTTGGAATTACTATATCAGCTAATTTTTTACTATCGTCCAAAGAACGTCCGGAAGCATTGGATATCGACCCATTACTAATGTCAATCCATTTGTTGTGCCTATACACGTTAAGAACTCCAAGTTGCGAGTCCCAGTAAGCCTTGTCGCCATAGCCCGTAACGGCCTGTGCTTTAGTGCTTGGCAGGTACTGGTTAAATTCATAATCGTTCAAATTCTTTCCAATGCTATTCTTTGGCGTTCCTACGACTACGGCGGCTGTTTTAGGTGAGTTGGCTGGCCCGCTTTTTGCGGTAACGGTTGATTGCGTATAGCTGCACGTGGTTATATCTGTGTCTTTGGAAGAAGCCCGGGCTACTGGCGGCACGCCGCCTTTTTGGGCATTTTTACCTAGCAAGGCCTTTGCGTCGTCGAGAGTAAAGAAAGCACACGGATCTTTATTAATAGCAACTTGGCTAGAATTGCTCGAATGGTACTTGTTATAAATAACTGCTGCTAGGAGCACCAACGCAAAAAATACCAGTAGACGTACAAACGCCTGAGTTGTAAATAATTTAGTTTTCCAAGCACGAAAATTATAAAATCGCCGCGGCCGATCCATAGGCGGCAACGGATTAACTGGCCCACTTGGCTTAATAAGCCCCATGCATAAGCATTATAGAGCAACAGGGTTTTATGGCAATAGATAAGAGAAAAGGGCCGGGTTTTAAACCGGCCCTCTCTCAGTATTTTTCCTTTACGGCTGCAGGATGTAGACCAGCAGGCCCAGGTTGCCTCCCAAACTGGTGTTCCATGAACCGCCGTTCAAGGGGTTGTTGATCCCGTTCTGGTTCATTTGGGTCACGCCGTCCGCGGCTGCTTGACGCCAGGCGCTTCGCAGGGCATTCGCACGGTCTGGCCAGCCCAGCTGGTAGCCGAACTCGTCGTAACCTATAGCTAATCCGTTAGCCGCCTGCCGTACCGCACCGTAGTTGTAGATGCCGCACTCGTACTTGTCGTATGCATGAACCAGCCATTCGACTATGGGCAAGCCGCCGGAAGTGGCCACATTGGTGAACAGCAGACAGCCGGCGTTAGGACTGATGTCGCCGGCAGCTACTTCCGCGTTCGGATCGGCGGTCTTGATGGCCTTTACAGTCGCCAGCACAATCCGGCGGTACAGCTGGCCTTGGAGAATGCGCTCGCAGCCGCCTTGCACCGAAATGCTGTCCTGCTCGTGGGTAGCCACGCCAGAGACGGCAACTTGCCGCCAAACGCGCAGCCGGCGGTACCGGCCTTTACGCGCGCGGCGGTAAACAAAAACCGGCTTGCCCGTAGAAGTCTGCACCGCCACGCGCTTATAGCGCCAGCCGCGGAAGCGCGGAATTCGGCGGAAGCGATGGTGTCCCGCCCGCCGGTAGGCGCCGCGGCGCGAACGCTTGTAGACAACCTTGCGGCGGCCGTGGACCTTTCGCGATACACGCTTATAGCGCTTGCCGCGGAAGCGCGGGATGCGCTTATAGATACTCACGCGCACCCTCTTAACCGCGAATACACCTTCCTTAATCATGTTCTGGAGAGTTTTCGGGTCGCAGCTGTCCGCGGTCTGCAGGTTCAAGTCCGGCTCGTTGAGGATCGAGTAGCGGAGTGTGCGGCCCCTGAAGTAGTAGGTCACTTTCCCTGCCCATTTCGCAATCTCAGCTGGGTCGTTCTGATCCTGCCAGACTAAGTCCAGCTCCACCTTGAGCCCGTACTTCTGGGCGTCGTCGATAGCGGACACGTACTGCGCCAGCGTGGCGTGGGCATCAAGCCCCAGCTCGCCCGCCGGCGGCTCGTCGCCCGGCTGGTGGATGAACTGGATGCGCAGCGTGGTAATGCACGCGCTCGCCACTTCCTGCATCCAGACTTTGTGGTCGCCGAACCAGTCGTAGACGAATGTCTCATCGTCAAAGACTGAGCGCTCCATGGGAGAAGCGTTGGCGCATACTGCCGGCACCGCAGAAAACGAATTCGCACGGGCACTTTGGGGAACCGGCTGGAAGCCAGCTACAAAAGCGGCCGCAACGAGCGCGGCCCAAAAAAGCTTGCGCATCTGATCAGGCCTTTCGCTTGTTGCAAAGAGGAATTTTAGGATATTAAGGAGCAATACTTCTGCCGGTGGCGGCAGAGTGCTCAATATTTTGTACTGAGAGTCAAGGGTATTTTACAATGTTTTTATATTTATTTCAATTTTTACTTGTCTTTTTTGGCAGCTTTTTTAACTCCCTGGGCAAATTTTTCGACCGAGCGGCCAAACAAATTGTCCTCTAAAGCCACACTTATACTCCGCCGTTTTAGCGTGTATTTTTTGGCCTTATAAACCAGGGCGTGGTTGTCTGCGTATACTTTCATCCCCTCCGCGCCAAGCAGCAAAATTTGTGCCGTGTAAAAGAACCATAAAAGTAAAACGATGATCGAAGCTGCTGCGCCGTAAGCGCTGGCTGTTGCGTTTTTGCCGATTATTACCCCAAGTACAATCTTGCCTGCAAGAAATAACAGGCTAACTATAACCGATGTTACAAATACGATTTTTTTAGGTATAAAAACATCCGGCAAATACTTATAAACCAAATAAAGAATGGCAATAAAAATTAGTAGTGATACTGCAGCGTTTAACGACTCTATCCCAAAGGCAGGAACGCTAAAATGCTCATGCAGCCGGCGGCCGATCGCGGACACAAGCGTAGACAGCACAATTGAAGCCATCACGACAAGGCCGGTACCGGCCAGCAATATAAAGTTTTTAATTTTTGTGTAAATCGTTCGCTTGAGTGAGGATTTTGGGTCAGGCACGGCATCAAAAATAATATCAAATGAGTTTTGCAAATGGTTGGACAGCCCAATGGCCGCAAGTATTGTGCCAGCTACTCCAATAATTAGCGCAATAACACCTCCGCCGCTTTGGTGCGTGTGTACCACGGCCGACTGGATAGTTTTAGCAGCGCCTGGTCCAACCCAGCCGCTAAGCTGCGAAAATAGCTGTCCGCTGGCAGCTTTTTCGCCGTAAACAATTCCAACAAGGCTGATTAAAACTAGCAGCAGCGGACCGATTGCAAAAACTGCAAAGTAGGCAAAAGCCGCGCTTAATACGCCGCCTCTGTCTTCGCTATATTCTCCGTAAGCCGCTTTGCAAAATTTAAATAAATTCACCGAGTTTACCTTTGTGTCAGTCTTCTATTAAGCGAAGCGCTCATTCGGCGCGTCTTATTCCAAGTATCAGGCGAGGAAGTGTATTTGTAAATACGGCGACGAGCGGCATGCTTGGATAAGGCCGCCGATGGGCGCCGAGACTGGGAGACTGGCATAAAGGTAAGCTCACCGTTTATTTAAAGCCTTTTTGGCTTTTTTGGCCACAACCCCGCCAGCAATCGCGGCTATCTCGCCGCCCTTTTCCGCGATATTTGTTAGAGAATCGATTTTTTCTTCTATATTATGTTGGATCCTGTTTACTTTGGAGCGAATTACTATAACGGAGATCAGCAAAAGTCCAATCAAAACCAGCATTACACCCATAAAAATTATGCCTAAAATATAAAATGATTCTTGCAGTCCGCTCATTATTTCTCCTTGTTTTACTTGGTTTAAATTATAAATTTTTTATTGTCCGGTGTTTTATGAAAATTCTTACACTAAAGTTTTCTTGAGCGTATTGATGTTGCGGTTAGTATTAAAATTTTTGTATTTGGATTTAGTTAAAATTTTACCTCGCTGGCTCTTTAAAGTTTCGCCTTTTTGCACTTTCCAGTAAGCCACACCATTATTGGTTTTAACTTCTTCGTCTTCTGAGTCAACAGCCTCGGCGGCAAAGTCTTTTTCCAAACTGTCTTCAAAAAATATTACATACTGGTGATAGTCTGCAGGCGCATTTTTAAATGGGTTCTGCTCAACAATTCTTTTAATTTCCGCGGTTGGCACAACCCAAACTTTTGCCGGGTAATTAAAAGTTTTGGTCAATGTTTCTTCAATTTCTTTTTTCAAAGTTCCAGCATTTTTGCCGCTTTCAAAAATTACATTCCCGCTGTTTAATAATGTTCTTACATTTTCATATCCGGCTTTCTCAAAACAGCCCTTAAGCTCGTCCATTTTAATAATCCGTCCGCCAACATTCACTCCGCGCAATAAAGCAACATATTTAGTCATATTAGGAATTTTATCAGTTAAAGATTTGTTTTTTTAGAGCAGTTTTTATTTCATCTGGGCTAGGCATACTACCGAATTTTTCAACTACATAAATGCTGTCTTTTTTCTTAATAATTTTTTCAACTTCCGGATGTTGGTGGCCGGCTAAGATAATAAACTGCCGCTGGTTCTTATGAAAAGATTTATAGATATTTGGCGTTAAAACTATCCTTTTTTTGCAATGCGTATTCGAACATTCACAATAAAATGGCAGCTCAGTTGTATGGCCGTAGCCGTTGGCATCTTTAACAAAATCGGCAACTTCGGTGTTAACCTCGCGAAAAATTACTTCGTTTTCTGCTAATTTATGCTTAGAAAAATCATTCATATTTTTAGTATTAATTAAGAGGGTGCAAGCGGACAATAAAAATTCTTACACTCAGACCAATACAGCGCACATATCTATATAATCTCAAACTGCTTCTTAAGCCGAAAGCCTGCACCTCATGCCCTCGGCGTTAAAGTAATTTTAAGTAATCAAGACCGAGGTAACCCACTTCTACATCAGTCATCCTTCCCTGCCTTAAGTATTCCCTAAAATCTTCTAACCCCATTAAAACCACCTCGGTTTGTTCGGTTTGCGTATTCTGCGGTTCTCCAATTTTTTTGCAGCCCGTCGCTACATAACAATAGCGCTCCATTGTTGAATAAGCGTCGTCTAGGCACGTTCCAACAAACTCCAATTTGCCTTTATACCCAGTTTCTTCTGTAAATTCGCGGGCCGCTGCAGCGAGCGAATCTTCCGTGGGGTCTACATAACCGCCGGGTAGTTCATTAAGAATCTCTTGCGGGCCAGGACGGAACTGCTTAACTAAGATTATTTTTTTATCTGTTGTTAAGGCCAGAATACTAGATGCCGGCCCCTCTTTTTTAATATAAAAATCACTCTTAGTGCCGTCGGGGAGTTCAAAAACTACTTGTTCAATTTTGCGGGAATATTTTTTATAAGCTAATTCCCTTTTTATTTCTTTCCATTTTTTGATTGCGCTCATAAGCTAACCCTTACTATTGTGTACCATAATATAGATGGCCTTGTATTTGTTCCGGATGCGATTGGACCAACTTCCACTTCTCAGTTGTCCCCACATCCATAAATAGAGCTTCACCATTATTAAAACCAAACACGGCGCTTTGGCCAAGGGCAAACTTCATAACATCTTTATATAATGAAAGCGGCCCGTCCTCCGGAGTCCAAGGCATATCTTCCAAGAGTTCCTTTTTAACAATAAGGCTGCCCGCACTACTAGCGCAGTACGCCGTCAAGTGGTCACGCATTTTTAATTGCTCCTCTAAAGGCGCCTCGACGGAATAAACCACCCTGTCATTTGAATCTACATAAAAAGCGTCTTGGTTTGGCACTCCTTTCAGGGTAGTAAGAACAATACTTAGCGCAGCATCATTACTGCGATGAAAGTCCAGTAGCTGCGCTTCATCCACATCTAATATAGTGTCAACATTAGCTACCATAATATCTTGAGAAAAATCGTGCACCGGGTCTTTTACAGTGCGTACTAAATCCCCGCCTGTGCCCAGTTGGTTGTCGTAATAAACTGCTCGCACATGTTCTTGGCCGCTAAAGTTTTTTTCTACGTGATTTGCAACCTCTTGGTGGTCGCCTACTCCTGCATAAATTAAACCAATACCAGCATTGTCCATCTTGTTAATTTGATGGTTTATAAGATATAGCGGCGGTTTGCCAACTTGCAGCAGAGCTTTCGCAATGCCGCGGTCGGGATGGGCAGCAACCGCACCATTAAGGCGCGTGCCTCTGCCTCCTGCGTTTATATAGCCAGTAAGCCCATCTAAAACAATCCGGCGCTGGTCGCTTGCTCTTTGCGGGCTTTCTGTAGTCCTACGGTTATATTCAATTGTCATTACTATTATATTATATAATATTAATCCTTTTATGTAAATATAACTTATCTGTTAGAATAGTTGATATGAGTTTATCAATTGGTATTCACAAGACGCAACAATACCATTTGACATCACCTTCTCTATGCCACCACTAGACAAAAGAACACGAGGATATACGCCTCAACAGATTAAAGAACTACAAGAAACTGCTGGCGGTAAGTGGTAAATTACAGACCCACCACAGTCACCACTATATTTTTACAACCCTAAAGCTTGATTTTCCCCGATAAGATGTCATTTCTGCGATGCATTAGCTTGTTATATGACTCGGTATCTGCTGAATGAATGTTTGGGAAAAGAGTTAGAAGTGCATGAAGAGCTTTATCTATCATCTCTCCATGTAACTGAATTGATTTGAGTAAATCTACATCTTGATCTCCAATATATGTCTTTGCTTTCGAACTCCATCCCTTCCAAGCCAGCAACTTACCATTGGATAAAAAGTATATACATGTATTTAGCTTGTTATTGTTCAGCTGTATGGTCCAACCTAGCGGTGGAATCCCATAGTGTTGGATGTAGTTGCGTAGCTTTCCGAAAAATTCATTTATATCCGAGTTGGTGATTATTTCTCTTTGGGCGTTATACCCCGCCATCTGTTCACTATTGTATTTGCCAGTAAGTCGCATACTCGCATCCACTAGAGAACTTAGGCTCGACAAATAATTAAACAAACTTCGCAGAAGCTCATTAGTATACGCTTCTCTTACAGTAGGTGGTCTTACATTTTGAAATAGCTCAGTGGATAGCTCATCATTTTTTGACGGCTCCTCTAAGAGCTTTATGAGTTCTGTTCTGTTTTTTTGATAAATATCATAGAAGATTCTGGCTAAGTTCTGCCACTCATCGTGAGCGATTTTCCCAGGATGGCGTGCAAGCTCAACCTCAATCTCATCAAAGCCTTTTATGCGTGGCATTTATTACTTTTGCTCCACTAACTTCATGAACTCCTCATAGCTCATCCCGCCTGATCGAATCATATATGGGCGTATGTCTGGGAAGACTTTCGTTTGCAGAATATCGTCCAGTAATAATATCCTCGTTACCTCATGCATATTATTTTCTAGAGCAGTCAGTGCGTGGCTATCTGTCTTGAAATTATTTACGACCGTATCAATATCGAACTCATTGTCGCCATGCTGAAGTGAGCTTGAAGGTCTTTGGTGCGGATAATCACTCTCGTGTGCGGTTTTATGACGTATGTTCTGTCGTACAGTCCAAATAACTTTCATATACTGGTCTGTTTTTTTAGCATCACCTATAATCTCAAGCAGCCTATTCTTTGCCCACTCCTTTGCTTCAACTGGATGATGTCGAATGCCCGATCTTTTACACAATGAGCATTCGTGAGCTTCTTCACAAAATGGCTGGCGTCCCATAATTGCTTCGACTATCGAGAAATCAATAACCATTCGCCAATACGAGTAATCTGCCATCTCACCGTGCGACCACCCATCTCCAGGCTTCAAATCGAGGAGCCAATTCTTTGCCATGCCACTTTGTTGTTCGCTAAGTCCAACGAATCGTTCGTACAGCTCTTGATAGCTCATTTTCTGGGTAATACCCTCTGTTCGATACGCAGTATTCAGAAAATCATCGTAATCCTTCTCTGAGCCAAAGGGCTTGTCCAGCCACTCAACAATTCCGTGAATAGTTCCCATATACGATGGAAGAACCCACGGGTCACCCAGAGCAAAAGCGTGGAATAACACCCACAAATCTAGTTCCCCTTGAGCTAAAGTCTCATACTCAAGACTTACAGTAGACCGATACGAGTAACCACTTCTGTTAGTTGTTTTTGTAGTTATCTTTACTCCGTTACCATTAGACAATTTGATGTTACCAACGACAACATCTTTAGTAGGCGGATGCCACGTTATGAACGACTTAACTCCAAGAGTATTTTCCATATATTTATTCTAACTGACTAAAGTATTTACGCACTGATTAGTGAGAATATGTTATCCATATTCATGCTAGAAACCTTAATACGTGACAGATTATTCACCAGCTCCATGCATTCTTTGCTATGGGTCGATTTTTCATTAATGAAATAGCTTACTTGATAAAATTTATCACCCGCTCCACTTACTTGAAACCAAATGTATAAATCCACATCTGATAATAATGGCACAGTGCTTGTATATACGGGTGTTTTAGAAAAATCAGGAGATCGATTACCCTTCTGATCCACGACACCACCATGTATCGCATCAGTAAATGATTTCCAATTTAGCTGCATCGTAATAGAAGTAAAGACCAGTACTCTTGGAAGCTGGTGTTCTGAATCTAAAGACTTGAATTGCTTAACGGCGGTATGGATGAAGTCCAGTATTTTCCTGTGTGAAGTCTTGAATTTATAGACTTGGGTTTCTAAATCCAGCTTTGATTCAGGTGATTTTATTTCGCATATATATTTACGCTTTTTGCCCTCTATGTAATTATCAGGCGTCTTTCTTGTATCTTCGGGTATTGCCGTAAAAGTATAATCACGATCTTCTAAAAACTTCTGGAATATCGATTTAATTGTATCTTCAGGAAGTTCAATACTTTTAGGATGAGTGCCTGTTGCCCATTCAAATTCTTTTATAACCTGAGCTGCAATATTTTCGTCCCAACCCTTTTTCGATCGCCCAAGTACTTCGTTATGCATAACATCATGAAACTGCTCGTCAGGGCTGTTATTTGGACCACGATTAGCAGAAAGAATCTCTTTTAGTCTTTTATGAAATTGACTCTCATTCATTCGAACCTGCGATAGCAGCTCGTACTATGCTCAAGCGTTCTGGTACTGGTACTGCTGGCAAGTGAACGACTGTTATTCCTGAATGATCGTAAGCTTCAGCTAAAAAATCGTGTGTTCTCTGTGCTTCCTCGGCGGTTTCTCGTCGAACTTCTGTTGCTTTGTATGAACCAACTGGCTCACAGAATAAAGCTAGTGAATACCTTGCAACTTTAATACGCCGCTCCACTTCAGGGATAAAGCTTTCAAAGCCATTTAACCTACAGTAAGCAATCGTGTCTATTAAGCTTCTGTCCTGAAAAACCAAGTCAGTCGAATTAGGAATATCGGCTTCTAAGCTTACTGACTCATCAGCAACTTCTGGACCAAATTTTGAGTAATCGATCCAAGGAACATTAGGTGTATATGTAGGGTCTTCAGCTTGCCTGGCTAACTCCCTCGTTATTACTCGCTCTGCTGGTTCCGCAACAAAATAGGCATCTTCAAACTCGCCATGCAGTGCTTCGAGCAATGTGGTCTTACCAGAGTGTGGACCACCTGATATAGGTACCTTACGCATTACCGACCGTAGATTCTACCGAGCGGTT
>Ga0207652_10002826_pt1 | contig 14576 bp, 16 predicted proteins | sample KBSC63BmetaG_FD_184334 | JGI IMG/M metagenome (GOLD analysis project Ga0207652, IMG submission 184334) | Corn rhizosphere microbial communities from Kellogg Biological Station, Michigan, USA - KBS C6-3B metaG (SPAdes) (version 2) | ecosystem: Host-associated > Plants > Roots > Rhizosphere ... | reverse complement strand
CAAGTCTGCCCAATCATGGCGTCAGCGTCTATCATTGCCTGCTCGGACGATCCGTCCAGCCAGCCGAGGCGCCCGCCGCCCGAATGCCGTGACCTCCAACGACGAAGCCCTTTCCTACCGCGCCGCGGGCGTGGACATCGACGCCGGCAACGCGGTGGTCGAACGCATCAAGCCGCTGGTCGGCAAGACCTTCCGGCCCGAAGTGATGGGCGGCCTGGGCGGTTTCGGCGCGCTGTTCGATCTTTCGAAGAAATACCGCGAGCCGGTGCTGGTGTCGGGCACCGACGGCGTCGGCACCAAATTGAAGCTCGCGCAACAGTTGGGCCGCCACGACACCATCGGCATCGACCTCGTCGGCATGTGTGTCAACGACGTGCTGGTGCAGGGCGCCGAACCGCTGTTCTTCCTCGACTATTTCGCCACCGGCAAGCTGGACGTCGACACCACCGTCGCGGTGGTGGGCGGCATCGCCAAGGGCTGCGAACTGGCCGGCTGCGCGCTGATCGGTGGCGAAACCGCCGAGATGCCCGACATGTATCCACCGGGCGAATACGACCTCGCCGGCTTCAGCGTCGGCGCGGTGGAGAAATCGGAAATCATCGACGGCAGCGCGATCCGCGCGGGCGACGTGATCCTGGGCGTTGCGTCCAGCGGGCCGCATTCGAATGGCTATTCGCTGATCCGCAGGATCGTGGAGCGCGCGGGTTCGCCCTTCGACCTCGACATCGGCGGCGTGAAACTGGCCGACGCGCTGATGGCGCCGACCACGATCTACGTGAAACCGATCCTCGCGCTGCTGCGCGGACGGCCCGGCACGATCCACGGGATGGCGCACATCACGGGCGGCGGATTGCAGGAAAACATCATCCGCGTGGTGCCGGACGGACTTGGCCTCGCGATCGATGCGTCGAGCTGGAAACTTCCACCCGTATTCGAATGGCTGCAACGCGAAGGCAGGGTGCCGCGCGAAGAAATGTGGCGCACCTTCAACTGCGGCATCGGCTTCACCGTGATCCTCGCCTCCGGTGACGTGGCCGCCGTAAGCGCCGTGCTCGCGCAATCCGGTCTCGCGACCATGCCCATCGGCGAAGTGGTTGAAGCCGCGGACGACAAGCGCGTCCGCATCGCATGAGCTTTCCCGTCGCGGTACTCGCCTCCGGTCGCGGCAGCAACCTCGCGGCGCTGATCGACGCGCGCGATGCCGGAACGCTGCCGATCAAGCTCACACTCGTCGCCGGCGACAAGGCCGACGCACCGGCACTCCGCAACGCCGAGGCGCACGGCATTCCGACCTTCGCACTTGATCCGAAAACGTTCGCGTCGCGTCGCGAATTCGACGAAGCGCTGTTCGCCAACGTTGCGGCCAGCGGCGCGCAACTGGTGGTGCTGGCCGGCTACATGCGCATCCTCGATCCCGCGGTCACCGCGCAATGGACGGGAAGGATGATCAACATCCATCCCTCGCTGTTGCCGAAATATCGCGGTCTGCACACCCACCGCCGCGTGCTGAAAGCCGGCGATCCCGAACACGGCACCAGCGTGCATTTTGTCAGCGCCGAACTGGATGGCGGGCCCGTGATCGCACAGGCACGCATCGCCATTCATCCCGGCGACACCGAGGATGCACTCGCTGCACGGCTGCTGTCGCAGGAGCACCGGTTGCTGACTGCGTGTGTCGGCGCCATCGCGCGCGGCGAGGTCCACGAGCAAAACGGCAAGGTCCTGTTTCACGGCCAACCACTTCCGGCGCCGCTGCGGCTCGGCGATGGCGGAGTCCTGATCGCCGTGTGAGGTCGGCGTTCAGCCTTGGCGCGGCAGGCTGCGCGCTATCTCCTGATGCGTTCCAAGCCATGCAATTCCATCGCGCTTCTGTCGCCTTGCTGGCCGCCGTCGCACTAGTCGTGCTTTGCACGACCGCTGTCGCCGCGCCACCTGTTCCCGCGTTCACGGCGCATTACCGCGTGCTGCAGAATGGCTCGCCTATCGGCGAAGCCACGCTCACGCTGGCGCCGGGCGCGAACGGCACCTGGACCTTCACGACCGCGAGCAAGGGCACCGCGGGCATCGCCTCGCTGCTCTCCGCCAGCACCAGGGAAGTCTCCACTTTCAAATGGGTCGGCGACTCGCCGCAGGGCATCAGTTACGACTACACGATGAACTCGGCGCTCAAGCAGAAGCGCCGCAGCGTACGCTTCGACTGGGCGAGCCACAGCATCGACGTGGACGACAACGGCAACTTCCATTTCGCGACGCAGCCCGGCGCAGTGGAACGCCACACCATCCCGCTGGCGCTGGCCGCGGGGCTTGCGAGCGGCAAGACCAGCTTCACGTTGCCGGTTGCCGTGCGCGACCGCGTCGATACACAGCATTACGCCGCGCAAGGCAAACAGAATGTAAGCGTGCCCGCCGGCAGCTTCGACGCCACCCGCGTCAGCCGCACCGATGGCGGCGACGCGTTCGAAGCGTGGTTCGCGCCGGCGAAGGTGCCGGCGCCGGTCAAGATCGACCAGCGCGGCAAGAACGCGTTTTCGCTGGAGCTGGAGAGCTGGTCAGCACGTTGATCGGCGTTGGTAGGAGCGCGCCCTGCGCGCGACCGTAATCACCGGAATGCTCGGGAGTTCGGGTCGCGCCATGGGCCGCTCCTACACGCGCTTCGCTTCGCGGCGAGGGCAACCAATCCGCTTCGGGCCGCCAAGCGCGCAGGATGCGCGCCGATCGGGCCCCTCGAACACGGCGGGGTGGCCTTTCTTTGGGCCACCTTTCTTTGGCCACGCAAAGAAAGGTGGCTCGCCCGCTTGGAAGCGGGCGAAAAAAGACAGGGACGTCGAATTCGACAGTTCGCGCAAGTGCGAAGTCTCGCGTGCGCCCGACCCCATCCGCCCTGCGGGCACCTTCCCCCGCAAGCGGGGGAAGGAATCCTCATATGCGTCAATGCGTCAATGCGTCAATGCATCAATGCGGCAAGCGCCGGATGTGCGCGCCCAAGCCGCTCAACTTTTCCTCGATGTTCTCGTAGCCGCGATCGATGTGGTAAATGCGATCGACGACGGTGTCGCCCTCGGCAACGAGGCCTGCCAGCACCAGCGACGCCGAGGCGCGGAGATCGGTCGCCATCAGTTGCGCGCCGGACATGTGCGGCACGCCCCGCACGATCGCGGTGTTGCCTTCGACCTTGATGTCGGCGCCGAGGCGATGCAATTCCTGCACGTGCATGAAACGATTCTCGAACACGGTTTCGGTGATGACACCGGTACCTTCGGCGACGCAATTGAGCGCGGTGAATTGCGCCTGCATGTCGGTCGGGAAGGCAGGATACGGGGCGGTGGTGACATCCACGGCGCGCGGGCGATTGCCGCGCATGTCCAGTTCGATCGCGTCATCCTCGCAGTTGATGTGCGCGCCGGCCTCTTCCAGCTTCGACAGCACCGATTTCAGGAGATCGGGGCGGGTGTGCTTGGCGCGCACGCGGCCGCTGGTGATGGCGCCGGCTACCAGGAACGTGCCGGTCTCGATGCGATCCGGCAGCACGTTGTAGTCGGTGCCATGCAACCGCTCGACGCCGTCGATGACGAGCGTCGTGGTACCGATGCCGCCGATCTTCGCGCCCATTGCGTTGAGGCAATGCGCCAGGTCGCACACCTCGGGCTCCTCGGCGGCGTTCTCGATCACCGTGGTGCCTTCGGCAAGCGCCGCGGCCATCATGATGTTCTCGGTGCCGGTAACGGTCACCATGTCCATGGCGATGCGCGCGCCCTTCAAACGTTTCGCGCGCGCCTTGATATAGCCATTCTCGACGGCGATGTCGGCGCCGAGCGCGCGCAGCCCCTTGATGTGCTGATCGACGGGACGCGAACCGATCGCGCAACCGCCCGGCAACGAAACCTCGGCCTGCCCATATTTGGCGACCAGCGGCCCGAGCACGACGATCGCCGCGCGCATGGTCTTGACCAGCTCATACGGCGCGAAGAAGCGATTCGTCGGGCGCGGATCGATGCGGATCTTCATGTGCTCGTCCACCGCCAGCTCGGCACCCATCTGCCCGAGCAGTTCCATCGTGGTGGTGACGTCGTGCAGGTGCGGCACGTTGCCGATGGTGACGGGCTCGTCCGCCAGCAGGCAGCACGCGAGGATCGGCAGTACCGCGTTCTTGGCGCCGGAAATCCAGACGTCGCCGTTGAGCGGCTTGCCGCCGGAAATCACGATCCTGGCCATCAGTTCGCCTCGGCCTCTGCGGGCGTCGTGGTACGCAGCGAAAGCGCGTGCACCTCGCCGCCCATGCGTTCGCCCAGCACCGCGTACACCATGCGGTGGCGCGCCAGTGTGGGCTTGCCGGCGAAGGACTCGCTTACGATGGTCGCCTGGAAATGCACGTCATCGGGGCTGGCGACATCGATGCGGGCGTCCGGGAAAGCCGCCTGCAGCAGGGATTTCAACTCAAGGGATTGCATGAACCGTTCTCTAACATGAGGGCCGCAACGCGACCGCTCGCACACGCGGGTAAGCGCGAAAGGAAGGCCCGTAGCCTGTAGAATGGCGACCGGCGATGTTACTGGAAATCGCGTGTACAGGAGTACGAAGACATGAACGCGCGCACCGCTCAACCTTCCGACGCAACACTGCCCGGTCACGATCGCGCGGCGCTCGTGGCCAGTGCCCGCAAGGTCATCAGCATCGAGGCCCGCGGCATCGATGAGCTCGCGTCGCGCATCGATGGCGATTTCAGCAAGGCCTGCGAGCTGATCCTCGCCTGCCCCGGCCGCGTCGTCGTGTCCGGCATGGGCAAGTCCGGCCACATCGCGCGCAAGACCGCTGCCACCCTCGCCTCCACGGGAACGCCGTCGTTCTTCGTGCATCCTGGCGAAGCCAGCCACGGCGACATCGGAATGATCACGCCGGACGACGTGGTGTTGCTGCTTTCCAATTCGGGCGAAACCGAGGAAGTGCTCACCATCCTGCCCTTCCTCAAGCGCCAGGGCAACGCGCTGATCGCAATGACCGGCAACCCTAAATCCACGCTCGCGCGCGACGCCGATGCGCATCTCGACGCCAGCGTTTCCAACGAAGCGTGCCCGCTGGGTCTTGCGCCCACCGCAAGCACCACCGCCGCGCTGGTGCTGGGCGATGCATTGGCGATCGCGCTGCTGGAAGCTCGCGGGTTCACCGCCGACGATTTCGCGCGTTCGCATCCGGCCGGCGCACTGGGCCGCCGCCTGTTGAAGATTTCCGACGTGATGCATACCGGCACCGCGATCCCGACGGTCAGGCCGGATGCAACGCTCACCGAGGCCCTGATGGAAATGTCGCGCAAGGGCCTTGGCATGACGGCCATCGTCGACGATGCGGGAATCCTGCTGGGCGTGTTCACCGACGGCGACCTGCGCCGCAGCCTCGACGACCACGCCGTCGACATGCGCGCCACCTCGGTCAGCCGCGCGATGAGCCACCACCCCAAGGTGATCGGCCCGGACAAGCTGGCCGCCGAGGCCGCGCAACTGATGGAAGAGTTCAAGATCCACGCACTGCTGGTGGTGGATGGCGAACACCACGTCGTCGGCGCGTTGAACATTCACGATCTTTTGCGCGCGCGTGTGGTCTGAGAAGCGTGGCGCCGACAAGCACCTGAAGGTTTCACCGCCTTCCGGAGGAAGGGGGTCGCGCCGCAGGCGCGGGGGGATGTCCCATGTGCCGCGACGTGACAAGCCATCCCCCTCTCGCGCTACGCGCGCGTTCGCTATGCTCCTCCCTTCGCAAGCGAAGGGGGAAGCCGCGGCCGAACGCGCCGGTTACGATCACCAACAATCCTGCCTGCACTCAGCCATTACGGGACATGACCGACGCTTACAACATCCCCGCCGACCTCCTCGCCCGCGCCGCGAAAATCAAGCTGGTCGCGTTCGACGTCGACGGCACGCTCACCGACGGCCGCCTGTGGATGACCGAGGACGGCCGCGAGATCAAGGCGTTCCACGTCCACGACGGCCTCGGCATCAAGCGCCTGCGTGAGCATGGCATCGAGGTCGCGTTGATCAGTGCCCGCATCAGTCACGCGGTCGAACTGCGCGCCGAGCAGCTCGGCATCGATCACGTTTACCAGGGCACGGGCGACAAACTGGCCTGCCTGCAGGATCTCCTGCAGGCATCGGGTCTGGCCCCGGAACAAGCCTGCTATGTCGGCGACGACTTGCCCGATCTCGCCCCCATGTCCGTGTGCGGGTTTGCGGTTGCGGTCGCCGATGCGCGCCCCGAAGTGCTGGACGCCGCGCACTGGCACACCCGCGCCAAGGGCGGCCAGGGCGCCGCGCGTGAAGTGTGCGACTTCATCGTGGCGGCACAAGCCACATGAGGGACCGCCGCACGCTTTTCTGGCTGATTGCACTCGCGATCGCCGCCGGAATCACCCAGTTGCTGGTCATGTGGTTCCGGCCGCCACCGAAGCCGGTCGCGATCGTCGGGCCGCCGCGCTCCAGCTACGAGCTGGACAACTTCACCCTGCACGCGTTCGCGCAGGACGGCAAACTCGCCTTCACCATGACCGCGCCGCACCTCGCGCGCCGCGAAGGCAACGACTCGTTGTACGTCAACGCGCCGAAATATTTTTTCGTCGCCAGCGACGGCTCCACCTGGGACGGCACCTCGCAATATGCGTGGATCAGTTCCGACAACAACACGGTCAAGCTGATCGGCAAGGTGGACATGCGCCGTCCGCCCACGGCAAAAATCTCCGAAGCCGAAATCCACACCGCCGACGCCACCGTGTGGACGCAGGACAAGCGCATGGCCACCGCTGCCCCGAGCGTAATTCAGGAGCCCGGCTCTATACTGCGCGGCGTCGGCATGAAGGCCGATTTCGATACCCGTTCACTGGAGCTCCTGTCCGATGTCCACGGCACCCTCACTCCGCACACGCGTTGAGTTGCTGTTCCTGTTCCTCGCGGCACTCGGCGTGAGCGGTCTTGCACACGCCAGGCAGGCGGACAAGAACCAGCCGATCAACATCAACGCCAGTTCGTTCGCCGGCAGCCAGGACAGCGGCAAGATCACCTTCACCGGCAGCGTGACCATGGACCAGGGCACGTTCAAGGCGGATGGCGCGCAAGCCACCGGTTACACCGATCCCAATGACACCAGCCAATGGCAACGCGTGGTGCTGACGGGGAGTCCCGCCCATTTCCAGCAGACCCAGGACAACGGCACGCTGGTGCATGGGCAAGCCGCGACCATCGATTACAAGGTTTCGGAAAACACCGTGATCCTGACCGGCAACGCGGTAGTCGTGCAGCAGGGCCGCGGCGAGTTCCACGGCAATCAACTTGTTTACAACACCGACACGGGCGAAATCCAGGGCACGCCCTCCAGCGGCGGCCGCGTGCACATCACGCTGCAGCCCCGCTCCAAACCGGCACCTGCGAGCGCCAATCCCGCCGGAGCCAGCGCACCGGCCACCTCGGCACCCGTGAGCGCACCCGCATCCGCATCGAGGTCCCCGGCACCCGCTCCGGCCCCGGCGGCGGCTCCTGCTTCCGCCTCGACCGCTGCTGCCGGAACGCATTGATCCATGTTGTCCGCGCAGGGGCTTCAAAAAAGCTTTCGATCGCGCCAGGTGGTGCAGGATTTCGGTTTCGAAATCCGCCAGGGCGAAGTCGTGGGTCTGCTCGGCCCCAACGGCGCCGGCAAGACGACGTGCTTCTACATGGTGGTTGGCCTGATCGAGCCCGACGGCGGCCGCATCACGCTGGACGGCGAGGACATCACCGGTCTGCCGATGCACCAGCGCGCGCGCCTGGGGCTGGGCTACCTGCCGCAGGAAGCCTCGGTGTTCCGGCGGCTGTCGGTCGCCGACAACATCATGGCCGTGCTCGAGCTGCGCCGCGACCTCGCGGTCGACGCGCGCCGGCATGAACTGGATGCACTGTTGGACGAATTGAAGATCATGCACATTGCCACGCAGAAGGGCATCAGCCTTTCCGGTGGCGAGCGACGACGCGTCGAGATCGCGCGTGCGCTGGCGGCCAACCCGCGCTTCATGTTGCTGGACGAACCGTTCGCCGGCGTCGATCCGATCTCGGTAGGCGAAATCCAGCGCATCGTGCGGCACTTGCGCGACCGCGGCATCGGCGTGTTGGTTACCGACCACAACGTGCGCGAGGCGCTCGGCATCTGCGAGCACGCGTACATCCTGAACGAAGGCAAGGTGCTGGCGCGCGGCACGCCCGCCGAAATCCTGGCACACAAGCAGGTGCGCGAGGTTTATCTGGGCCACGAATTCAGGATGTAGAGGTTGGGGACGGAGGGAATTAAGTTGCGACTTAATTCCCTCCGTCCCCATTTCGAGGTTCGCCCAAGCATAAACCGTGCCTAAGCACTATCCCCCCGGGTAACCGTGGTATACGATGCAGGCGACTGCCCAATAACGTCGCCATGAAACCAGGCATCCAGCTTCGCCAGTCGCAACAGTTGTCCCTGACGCCACAGTTGCAACAGGCGATCCGGCTGCTGCAGTTGTCACAAATCGAATTGCAGATCGAATTGCGCGAACTGGCGGAAGCCAACCCGCTGATCGAGCTGGATGGCGAAGAGGGCGAAGACGATGCGCCGGCCGAGGTTCCCGCGTCCGATGGTGCGGACGGTTCCGCCGAAGGTCCGTCCGCCGAAGCCGCCGATGACAGCGAGTATTGGGACGAAAACTCGCCGCAGGTCATGGAGTGGGCGCAGTCCAGCCGTGGGTTCGACGATGACGACGCGCTCGATCCCCAGGACGCCGCGCCCGAGGGCCTGCGCGATCACCTGCAGTGGCAGGCCAACCTGAGCGGCTTCACGGCGCGCGAATCCAACATTGCCGCAGCGATCATCGACGCATTGGACGACGATGGCTATCTGCGCGAAGGGCTGGAGCCGGTGCTCGCCGCGCTGCAGACGTTCAGCCCCCCCGTTACGCGCGACGAAGCCGAAGCCGTCCGCGTGCGCATCCAGCGTTTCGACCCCGTTGGCGTCGCCAGCCTCGATCTCGGCGACTGCCTCGATGCGCAGATCGAACAACTGGCGCCCGCGACCGAGGGCCGCGAGCTTGCCCGCGCGATCGTCGCCAGCGAACTCGATCTGCTGGCACGGCGCGACGTCGGCAAACTCGCCAGCCGCTTCGGCGCATCCGAAGACGAGGTCATCGCGGCGATCACGCTGGTGCGCGCGCTCGATCCGCGCCCCGGCTCCCGCTTCGAACCCGTGCAGACCGAATACATCACGCCCGACGCGTACGCGATGAAAGTCGGCGGACGCTGGCGCGTGTCGCTGTCACCCGACTGCCAACCGCGGCTGGCGATCAACCAGCACTACTGCGGCCTGATCGCGCGCGCGCAGCGCAGCGATGCGGCGTGGATGCGCGGACAGTTGCAGGAAGCCCGCTGGCTGATGAAAAGCCTGGAAGCGCGCGCCGATACGCTGCTCAAGGTGGCCACGGCCATCGTGCGCACGCAAAGCGCGTTCCTCGACTACGGGCCGGAGGCGATGAAGCCGCTGGTGATGCGCGAACTTGCCGAGGAACTCGGTATGCACGAATCCACCATCTCGCGCGTCACCACCCGCAAGTACCTGCACACGCCGCGCGGCACGTTCGAATTCAAGCATTTTTTCTCCAGCAGCGTCGCCACCGAAGATGGCGGCACCGCGTCGGCCACCGCGATCCAGGCGATGATCCGCAAACTGGTGGGCGATGAAGACGCCGCCAAGCCGCTTTCCGACCAGACCCTGACCGCGGAACTGAATCGGCGCGGCATTCAGGTGGCGCGCCGCACCGTCGCGAAATACCGCGAGCAAATGCGCATACCCAGTTCCAGCGAACGCCTGCGCGCGCGCTGACCCACGTCCGTTCGCGCCGAACGGAGGTGAAACGGAAAGTTCACGCTGCCTTTGGCACGCTGGATGCAACTTTCCATCCGGACCACGATCACAAGGAGCAAGCACAGAAAACTCTTCAAAACGGGTGCCAGGCGGCACCAGGTTCGGGGGACAACCCCGCGCTTCCACCACAGGAGTCAACCATGCAAACACAGGTCAGCGGTCACCAGATCGAAATCACCCCGGCCCTGCGCGATTACGTCGACGTCCGCCGCGAACGCCTCGTGCGACGCTTCGACAACCTGACTTCGCTCAACGTGGTGCTGGAAGTGGAGAAGAATCGTCTGGCCAACCGCGCCGAAGGTACGCTTGCCGCCGCCGGGACGGTGCTGCACGCGGATGCCGTGAACCAGGACATGTATGCCGCAATCGACGCGCTGTTCGACAAGCTCGATGCGCAGGTCCGCAAGCACAAGGACAAGAAAGCCACGCATGACCGCGATGACATCCGCAACATGGCGTAGTTTGTTTGTGCGTTCGTCCTTGAACGCGGTTCCGGTGAGCGCTTTTGAAATCATCGGGATGGAGGGTTCACATAGATCACCACGGCCATCCATGGCCTGACTTCCCACCAAAAGCCGCTTCGCCCGAGATCGCGCTATTTGCTGTTTCAAGAGCAGCCTTGCACCAACACTGGCAGAATGCTCCCCGCCCGCGATCGTTGCGGGCGGGGATCGGGGCCTACCAACGCTGTGCCAAGCGAGTCGCGCCGCCGGCCCTTTGCCCGCAGGGCAAGGAAGAGGGAGGAGGATGTATGTCGATACATCGACGAGCGATGACGCAGCCATGTGGGCAAAGGGCCACGGCCCGGAGGGTTGCCCCGCAGCGGCCACCATACGGCGGCGCGCGCCTTGTCTGGCAACCGCTGCGGAAGCAACGCGGCTCACTTGGCACAGCGTTGGCAGGCCCTAAGTGAACCGACTTAGCGCGCGCGAACTTTTCGAAGACATCAAGGAACGCATGGCCCTGCGCTGGGTGGCGGGCCAATCGGGCGCGGACCGCGTGCTGCAGACCGGCGGCGCGGGACAACGGCGCCCTTCCGAGATCGGTTATCTCAACATCATCTATCCCAACAAGTTGCAGATCGTCGGCGGCGAGGAGTTGAATTACCTCGACGGCCTCGATTCGCGGCAACGCTGGGAAACGGTGCAGAAGATTTTCGGTCAGCAACCCGTCGCGCTTATCATCACCAAGGACCAGGCCGTGCCCGCCGACCTGCGCGAGGCCGCCGAGGAAACCGACACGCCTTTGTGGGTGAGTGCGCGCCGCGGACACGACCTGCTGACTTACCTGCAATACAAGCTCGCGCGCACGCTCGCACCGCAGATCACGCTGCACGGCGTGTTCATGGAGGTGCACTCGATCGGCGTGCTGATCACCGGCACGCCCGGCAGCGGCAAGAGCGAACTGGCGCTGGAATTGATCACCCGCGGGCACCGTCTGGTTGCGGACGACGCGCCGGAGTTCACGCTGATCGCGCCCGACGTGCTGGACGGCGCCTGCCCCGAAATCCTGCGCGACCTGCTGGAAGTGCGTGGCCTCGGCGTGCTGAACGTGCGCGAGATGTTCGGCCACACCGCGGTGAAGCGATCCAAGTATCTGCGCTTGATCGTGCACCTGCGCCCGGCCGGCAGCGAGCCGGAAGACGCGATGGTGCGCCTGACCGGCGACGTCGGCGTGCATGAGGTGATGGATGTGAAGATTCCGCAGATCACGATACCGGTCGCGCCGGGCCGCAATCTCGCGGTGCTGGTCGAGGCCGCGGTACGCAGCCACATGCTGAAATCCCAGGGCATCGACCAGGCCCGCATCTTCATGGACCGGCAGGCCGCGCGCCTGCAACGCCAACCGGGTTGATACGCCATGGCAACTGAAAGCACATCCAGAAACGGTATTCGCGTGGTGGTGCTGACCGGCCTTTCGGGGGCCGGCAAGACCGTCGCCCTGCGTGCCTTCGAGGACCTCGGCTTTTACTGCGTCGACAACTTGCCGACCGCGCTGCTGCCCTCGCTGTACCGGGCACTGATCGACGGCGGCCGCGAAGCGCCGAGCGGCCTCGCGGTGGGCGTGGACGTACGCAACCGCGGCGACCTGGAACGCCTTCCGGAAGCCCTGTCGCGGCTCGCCGAAGGGGGCGCGGACGCCGAACTGGTGTTCCTGGAATCCAGCGACGAAGTGTTGCTGAAACGCTACGCCAGCAGCCGCCGCCGCCACCCGCTCTCGGAGAACGGCCGCTCGCTGGTCGATGCGATCGCCGAAGAACGCCGCCGTTTGCGGCCGCTGCTTGCGGTTGCCAACCGTTCGATCGACACCAGCGACAGCAACGTGCACCAGCTGCGCCGTCGCATCGCCACCGACTTCGGCGGGACTTCGGGAAATCTCACGCTGATGTTCGAATCCTTCGCCTACGGCCGCGGTCTGCCGCCCGATTGCGATTTCGTGTTCGACGCGCGCTGCCTGCCCAACCCGCATTGGGACCCGCGTTTGCGACCGTTTTCGGGCAAGGACGCGCCCGTCCGGGAGTTCCTCGACGGTCAGGGTCTCGTAGTACAATACTTGGCTGACATCCAGCGTTTCCTTGACGCATGGCTGCCGCGATTCGAGAGCGAGGACAAGGGTTACCTGACCGTCGCGATCGGTTGTACCGGCGGCAGGCACCGCTCGGTTTACCTTGCCGAGCGCCTCGCCGAACACTATCGCGCCAGCCGTGAACAGGTACTCACTTTTCATCGCGAACTGGAATAGCGCTTGGGGACGGAGGGAATCAAGTTGCAACTTGATTCCCTCCGTCCCCCTCACAGGCCCAAAACTTGCAGGCCCATTGCTGTTCCTTCGCCAACATCGCCATGACCACGGCCACCGCACTCCAACATACCGACCCCGCCCCGGCGGCGGGCATCCTGCTGCTGACGCACGAAGAAATCGGCAACGCGCTGATCACGGCCGCCAAGCACGTGATGCCGCGCCTGCCCTGCCAGCTCGACACACTGGAATTGGGCGCCAACGATGACCCGTCCGCCATGCTGCCGGCCGCGGCGCGCGCCGCGCGCGCACTCGACCGTGGCGGCGGCGTGCTGGTGCTGTCCGACCTGTACGGTTCCACGCCGTGCAATATCGCCAACAAGCTTGCCGGCCTGGGCGTGCGCGCGCGTTGTGTGTCGGGCCTGAACCTGCCGATGCTGCTGCGCGTACTCAACTATCCCGACAAGCCGCTCGATGAACTGGCGGAGGTCGCGGCGAGCGGCGGACGCGGCGGCATCTGCATCGACAAGGTGTAATTGTTGAATTGTTGAATGGGGACGGAGGGAATTAAGTTGCAACTTAATTCCCTCCGTCCCCATCGCCGCGTGATTTGATAACGTAGCGGGACGCCACTCCGGAACGTCCCGATGGTCGAAAAGGAAATCGTGGTCAGCAACAAGCTCGGCCTGCATGCACGCGCCTCGGCCAAGCTGGTGCAGCTGGCGCAGGGGTTCAAGGCCACGATCTGGCTGGTCAGCGGTGGACGCGCGGTCAACGCGCAAAGCATCATGGGCGTGATGATGCTGGCGGCCGGCATTGGCACGCCGCTGACATTGCGCGCGGAAGGGCCGGACGAAGCGCAGGCGCTCGACGCCGTCGCCGCGCTGTTCGACCGCAAGTTCGACGAGGGCGCATGAGACGCGCTTTCCCAGGCTTCGCAGCCGCCCCCGGCATGGCGCTGGGACGCGTGCGACTCGAGCAGCCCGCGCGTTTCAGCATCGACAACACACCGCTGCCGGATTCCGAAATCGAAAGCGAAGTCGCGCGCCTTGAACGCGCCTTCGCCGTCGCACGCGAGGATATGGCCGAGCTGCGCCGCAAATTGCACGGCGCGCTGGCGCGCGAGGTTGGCGAGTTCATCGACGCGCACGCGCAGTTGCTGGACGATCCGGATCTGATCGAAGGCCTGCGTGCGATGATCCGCAAGGGCCATTACCGCGCCGCGGCTGCGCTCAAGGCACAGCGCGACCGGCTGGTCGCGGTGTTCGACAACATGGACGATCCCTACCTGCGCAGCCGCGGCGAAGACGTCGATCACGTCATCGCGCGCGTGCAAGGTGCGTTGGCGCGCCAGTCGAGCAGCGAGGAAAAGAAACTCGCGACACGCGTGGGCGAAATCCTCGTGACCGAAAGCATCGCGCCCGGCGAACTGGCGCACATGGCAAGCCACGGCATCCTCGCGGTCGTGGCGGGCTCCGGCAGCCAGTATTCGCACAGCGCGATCCTCGCGCGCAGCCTGCACCTGCCGATGCTGGTCAACACCGACGGCGTGCTCGAAGACCTGCGCGATGGCGATCTGGTGCTGGTCGATGCGGTGCGCGGCGAGGTCATCGTGCACCCGGCCGCGCAGGACCTCGCCCAATATCGCAACTGGCAACGCGACGCCCTGCGCGAAGGCCAACGGCTGGCGCAACTCGCAAGCGCCGAAACCCGCACCCGCGACGGCCACAAGTTGCGCCTGTACGCCAACGCGGAGCGTCCCGAAGACATCGAAAGCGCACGCAATCTTGGCGTCGCCGGCATCGGCCTGTATCGCACTGAATTCCTGTTCCTCACCCACGGCGGGCTGCCCAGCGAGGACGAACAGTTCCACGCGTATCGCGACGCGGTCTTGGGTGCCGGCGGCCTGCCGGTCACCATCCGCACCCTGGACCTCGGTGCCG
>Ga0207652_10002824_pt1 | contig 14581 bp, 8 predicted proteins | sample KBSC63BmetaG_FD_184334 | JGI IMG/M metagenome (GOLD analysis project Ga0207652, IMG submission 184334) | Corn rhizosphere microbial communities from Kellogg Biological Station, Michigan, USA - KBS C6-3B metaG (SPAdes) (version 2) | ecosystem: Host-associated > Plants > Roots > Rhizosphere ... | reverse complement strand
GTGCTCGCCGTGCTCGGGCCCAACGGCGCGGGCAAGACCACCGCCGTCCGCATCCTCGCCACGCTGCTGCGCCCCGACGCGGGGGCCGCCACCGTCAACGGGTTCGACGTGCGCAGGCAGCCCGACAAGGTGCGCGAGAGCATTGGACTCACCGGCCAGTTCGCCTCGGTTGACGAGGACCTGACCGGCGTGCAGAACCTGGTCATGATCGGCCAGCTGCTTGACCTGCCCAAGCGCGCGGCGCGGCAGCGCGCGGATGAGCTGCTCGCGTGGTTCGACCTGACCGAGGCCGCGAACAAGGTGGCCAAGAACTACTCGGGCGGCATGCGGCGCCGCCTCGACCTCGCCGCGTCGCTCGTCGGCCGGCCGCAGGTGATCTTCCTTGACGAGCCGACCACGGGCCTCGACCCGGCCAAGCGCGAGGACATGTGGGACGTGGTCCGCAGCCTGGTCAGCGACGGCTCGACGGTGCTGCTCACCACGCAGTACCTGGAGGAGGCCGACGCGCTCGCCGACGAGATCACCGTGATGGACCACGGACGGGTGATCGCGCACGACACCCCGCACGGGCTCAAGCGCGTGGTGGGCGGGCAGCGGCTCACCGTACGCCCGGCCGACCCGGCGCGGCACGACGATCTCCTCGAGGTGCTGCGCGGCATCGGCGGCCAGGTCCCCGAGGACGACGGGCGCGGCACGGTGACCGTCCGGGTCGACGGCGACGAGGTGCTGCCCGACGTGGTGGCGCGGCTGCGCGCCGCCAGGATCGGGGTCGACGAGTTCTCGCTGCACCTGCCGAGCCTGGACGAGGTCTTCTTCACCCTCACCGGGACCAGGTCCCGCGACGACAGCCAGGAGGCACTGGTATGAAAAAGCGTTTCTCGCTGCGGCACGCGCTCGTGCTCTGCAAGCGCAACCTGATCAAGCTCACCCGCACCCCCGAGCAGCTCATCGACGTCACGTTGCAGCCGATCATCTTCCTGGTGCTGTTCCTCTACGTGTTCGGCGGCGCGATCAGCCACGGCTCGCAGCACGATTACCTCCAGTTCCTGCTGCCCGGCCTGATCGGCCAGACGATCGCGATGAGCAGCATCTCGATCGGGCAGAACATGAACGCCGATATCGAGAAGGGCGTGTTCGACCGCTTCCGGTCGCTGCCGATCGGCCGCTCGGTACCGCTGGTGGGAGCGGTGCTGGCCGACTTCTTCCGGTACCTGCTGCTGTGCGTGATCATGGTGGGCTTCGGCTACATCCTCGGCTTCCGCATCACCACTAACCCGCTGCTGCTGCTGGCGGCGCTCGGCATCTCGATCTGCTTCGCCCTGGCGTTCGCGTGGGTCTCGCTGTGGGTCGGCATGACGGTGCGCACCGCCGGCGCGGTGCAGGGCGTGATGTTCCTGCTCATCTTCCCGCTGTCGTTCGGCAGCAACGCGTTCGTGCAGGCCTCGACGATGCCCGGCTGGCTGCAGGCGTTCGTGAACGTCAACCCGCTCTCGCACCTGGTCAGCGCGGTGCGCGGGCTGATGCTCGGCGGCCCGGTCGCCACCCAGGTCGGCTGGACGTTCGCGTGGATCGTCGGGCTGCTCGTGGTGTTCTTCCCGCTGGCGCTGCGCGGCTACATCAGAAGGACCTAACCGAGCGCGGCCGGGTCGAGGAACTTGATCGCCTCGGCCCGGCTGAGTGCCTTCCCCGACTCGTACGCGCGGGCGTAGCGGTCCGCGCCGAGGGCGGCGCGCAGCAGCGGTGCGAGCTTCACCGTCGCCGGATCGGTCGGGTCGTCGCCGCCGCGGACCACGGTCCGCGCACCGAGCAGTCCGGCGGCCCGCTCGGGCTGGCCGAGCGTGAAGGCCAACTCGGTGAGCGCGCCCGACGCCAGCGCGAGCAGCGGCATGTCCTGGGCGGCGACGGCCGCCCGGTACGCCCGGGCGACCTGCTCGCGGGCGGTCGCCAAGTCGCCGTCGGCGATGGCGATCAGCGCGCCGGTAGCCGCCACCATTGCCTCTAGGTGCTCATGCACCGGGTGCGTGGGGCTGAACCGCGCGAGCAGTGCCTCGATGTCCGCGTGCAGCGGGCGAGCTGCGTCGACGTCTCCCCACATGACCTCGAATCCCGCCCACCACGCGGCGGCGACGCCCCGGTCAATGGGTGACCCTTCCGACTCCGCGGCCGCCCGGGCGGCCGCGGACAGCTCGCGGGCCCTGGCCACGTCGCCCTGCCGGGCGGCGATCTCGGCCAGCCGGAGCTGGACCTGAGACTGGTCCTCGCGATGCCCGATCTCCGCGAGCAGGCGGCCCGCCTCGGTATACGCGCCGACAGCGCCGTCCACGTCGCCCTCGAGCAGCATGGCGTTGCCCGTGGTGCGCAGCGCGGAGGACAGCCCCCACCGTTCACCGAGGGCGCGGAACCGGTCCACCGCCTCGGCCGCGGCGGCGCGCATCTCCGCGAGGTTCCCGTTGTTTTCCGCCAGGCTCGCGCTCATCATCCACGCCGCGGCGACGAGCCACTCATTACTGGCGGCGCGTGCCTCGTCAAGGTAAGCGCGCGCCCGCGCGTCCTGGTTGACGAACACCGCGTAGATCGGGCGGAGCAGCCCAGCGATCGGGTACTCCTCGATGTCAAGCGCGTCGAGCCGCTCGGGCAGGCCGGGGTAGTTCCCGGCCGTCTCGCCCGCACCGGCCGCGCTCGCCTCCACCGGGACTATGATGCTGGTCACCACGTGCATCGCCTCGGCAATGGCGCGTAGGCCCGCGTCCGCCTCCCCGGGGACCGCGACGGCGTCGCTGATCCACTCCGCCACGTCGGCGTCGGCGCCAAGCAGGAGCGCCATGACGGCGAGCGACACCGCCAGGCCGATCGCGGGCCCCGCCTCGCCAGCGTCGCACCAGTAGCGCAGAGCGGCGACGATGTTGTCCCGGTCATCCCGCAGCACCGTGAGCCAGCTGAGCTGGTCGCGGGTCAGCAGCTTGGGCGCCGCCTCGCTCATCAGCGCGGAGTAGTGCGCGGCGTGCCGCCGCCGTAGTTCGCCCACCTCGCCGCGCCCGGCCAGCCGCTCCGCGCCGTACTCGCGGATCGTCTCGAGCATCCGCAGCCGCCTTCCGTCGGCCAGCGGCTGCAGCAGCGACTTGTCGACCAGGGACGACAGCAGCTCATCGGCCTCGCCCGCGGTGAGTTCCCCGCCGGCGCACCCTCCGCCCGCACAGACAGTGGCCACCGATGCCGGGGTGGCCCCGGCCGGGAAGACGGAGAACCGCTCGGCGAGCAGCCGCTCATCGTCGGTGAGCAGCTCCCAGCTCCACTCGACCACGGCGCGCAGCGTGCGGTGCCGGGGCAGCGCCGTCCGGCTGCCCCCGGTGAGCAGCCGGAACCGGTCGGTCAGCCGCCGGGATATCTCGGCGAGCGGCAGCGTGCGGAGCCGGGCGGCGGCCAGTTCGATCGCCAGCGGCAGTCCGTCGAGCCGCCGGACGATGTCGACGACAAGCGGGTGCGTCTCGTCGTCCAGCGCGAAGTCCGGGCTGACCGCCGCGGCCCGGTCGGCGAACAGCAGCACGGCGGGATCTTCGTGGAGCGGCGGGACGACGAACAGCGACTCCCCGGTGATGCCGAGCGGCTCTCTGCTTGTCGCCACGATCCGTAGCCGCGGGCTGTGCGCGAGCAGCGCGTCCGCCAGGTGCGCGCACGCGTCGATAAGGTGCTCGCAGTTGTCGAGGACCAGGAGGGCGCTCGTGTCGGCGAGGCCCTCAAGGAGCCGGCTTCGCGCGTCGCGGCTGGTGATCCGCTGGGTGCCGTCCGGCAGCAGCCGCGTTTCGCGCAGGCCGATCGAGCCGAGGACCGCCTTCGGCACATCGGCGGCGTCGGTGACCGACGCGAGCTCGGCCATCCAGATCCCGTCCGGCTCGCCGCCGGCGGCGTCATCCCGCACTCCGGCCGCGACCTCGGCGGCCAGCCGCGTCTTGCCCGCGCCGCCGGGGCCGACCAGCGTGACGAGCCGGTAGGTTTCCAGCGTCTTACGGAGCCTGAGCACGTCGTCCTGGCGGCCGACGAAGCTGGTGAGCTGCGCCCGCAGGTTCGTGCGGGCCCGGTCGGCGGGCGCGGACGCGACGGCGACCTCACCGCGCAGCACCTCGAGATGCACGGCCCGCAGCTGCGGGCCGGGATCGATGCCGAGCTCGTCGGCGAGCCTGGCGCGCAGCCCTTCGTACGCGACCAGCGCCTTCGCCTGCTGCCCGGTGGCGGCCAGCGCCCGCATCAGCAGCCCGGTGAGCTGCTCGTGCAGCGGGTGCTCGGTGACAAGCGCCTCAAGCTCGCCGACGCTGGCAGGTGCCCGGCCGCCGTCAATCTCGCCCGTGAGGTAGGCGACCTGGGCCTCAAGCCGCAGGTCGTCGAGGCGGCGAGCGAACGGCTCGGCGAAGTTCCCCGCGTCGGCGAGCGCGGGCCCGCGCCACAGCGCCAGGGCCTCTGCCACGGCGCCCTCGGCGACGAGCCGCTCGAAGCGCAGCGCGTCCACGTCGTCGGGCGAGACCGCCAGCCGGTAGCCGGCCGCCGACTGTTCCACGGCCGCGGCCCCGCCCAGCGCCCGGCGGGCCCGCGAGACCAGGGTCTGCAGCGCGTTGGCGGCATCGGCCGGCGGCGCCCAGTCCCAGACGGCCTCGGCGAGCGCGCCGGTGCTCACCGGCTGCCCGCCCGCCAGCGCCAGCCGGGCGATCAGCCCACGGAGCCGTGCGCCCGCCACGGCGACCACGGCACCGTCGTCGTCATGGACCTCAAGTGGCCCGAGTATCGCGACCCGCACGGCTCTATTGTGCCCGCGGACCGCGGTTTGCGGGGCCGCGCCCCGCTTCTTGCTGTTATCAGTGCGTCGCGGTGCCCGCGCCGGCCCGGTCCGGTTATTGGTTGTTGTTCCGACCAAATACGGTCGGTAACAACACCCAATGATCCGCGGGAGTGACAGGGCGCCCGGGCGCTTAGCCGACGGGCGGGTCATGGGGCGCGGCTGATGGGACCGGGAAGTCGTTCGGGAGAATGCTCTGGTGGACTTTGACTTTGACTTTTCCGTGGAGTCGCGGCTGGTGCACGGGGGGACCGAGCGGGCGGCGGGGGCGCCGCTTGGGCCGCCGCTGACGCCGGCCAGCGTGTACGTGTCGCAGGGCGCGCCGGGCGGCGGGCCCGGGTACGGGCGGAACGAGAATCCGGGGTGGGCGGCGGTCGAGTCGGCGCTCGCGGCCATGGAGGGGCCTGGCGCTCGGGCGGTGACGTTCGCCTCGGGGCAGGCGGCGTCGATGGCGCTGATGCTGGCGCTGGCCGAGGGGCGCAAGACGATCGTGTTCCCCGCCGACGGGTACTACAACACGCGCGCGCTCGCGGGACGGCTGCGGCCCCACGGGGCCCGCGCCGTGCCGGTTGACCTGCTCGATCTCGACGCGGTGGGCGCGGCGCTGCGGGACGGGCCTTCGGTGCTGTGGGCGGAGACGCCGACGAACCCGCTGCTGCGCGTCGCCGACCTGACGGCGCTGGCGGCGGCGGCGGCGGCGGCCGGGGCGCCGTTCGTCGTGGACAACACGGTGGCGACCGGGCTGCTGCAGAAGCCACTCGACTTCGGCGCGACGGCCTCGGTGTACTCGCTGACCAAGTCGGTCTCGGGGCACTCGGACGTGCTCGGCGGGGCGGTCGTCACCAGGGACGACGCGCTGGCTTCGGCGGTGCTCGCGTGGCGGACCGACGGCGGCGCGATACCCGGCCCCTTCGAAAGCTGGCTCGTGCTGCGCGGCCTCAAAACGCTCGACCTGCGCATCACGCGCGCGTCCGCGAACGCGCTCGCCGTCGCCACGTTCCTCGCCGCCCGCCCGCGGGTGACCGCCGTGCACTATCCCGGCCTGGCTCCGTCGGCGGCGGCGGTGAAGCAGATGCCACGCGGCTTCGGGCCGCTGCTGTCGTTCGAGGTGTCCGGCACGGCGGCGGACGCGGACGCGGTCGTCGCGGCGGCGCGGCTGATCGTCCCGGCGACCAGCTTCGGCGGCGTCGAGTCCTCCTGGGAACGCCGCGCCCGCTGGCCCGCGGAAACGGCCCCCGACACGCTCATCCGCATGTCCTGCGGCGTCGAACCGCTCGACGACCTGCTGGCCGACCTGTCCGCCGCCCTGGCGGCCACCACCTGAACGGCCAACAGGATCAGCAAACGCCCGCGGCGCCCAATGATCGTGGAAACTCCGCATTCGATGGAAATTCCGCACGCGTGGTGCGTGCTTTATTTCCACCGGACGAAGGGTTTCCACGATGATGGCGGCGGTTGAGCGTTTGCCACGCTGGTTTTGCCGCTGCGGGTGGGCGCGGGCTAAGGGAGGCGGCCGAGGTGATTGCGAGACCGCGGGTTCGCGCCGCTTCCCATTTCGCTCCTCGTAGCCGCAACGGGGCTATTTAGGGAACCAGCCCACGTAGAAGATGCCCAGGCCCAAGGCCACGAACATGCCGGCTATCAGCCAGAAGCGGACCACGATCGTTGTTTCCGCCCAGCCGACGAGTTCGAAGTGATGCTGGAGCGGCGCCATCTTGAATACGCGCTTGCGGCGCAGCTTGTAGGAGCCGACCTGGATCACCACGGACATCGTGATGATCACGAACAGGCCGCCGAGCAGGAGCAGCAGCAGGTCCGTGCGGGTGACGATGGCCAGTCCGGCGAGGGCGCCGCCGAGGGCGAGAGAGCCGGTGTCGCCCATGAAGATCTTGGCGGGCGGCGCGTTCCACCACAGGAAGCCGAAGCAGGCGCCCATCACGACCGCGGCGACCACCGCGGCGTCAAGCGGGTCGCGGACGTCGTAGCAGTTCGGGGCCAGCGCCGTGGTGCAGTCGTTGCGTAGCTGCCAGTTCCCGATGATCACGTAGGCGGCCAGGACGAGGATCGACGCGCCGGAGGCGAGGCCGTCGAGTCCGTCGGTGAGGTTCACCCCGTTGGAGGTGGCGGTGACCATGAGCAGGACCCAGACGACGAACAGCACCGCCCCGATCGAAACACCGAAGTCGGCGAGGAACGAGATGTGCGTCGACGCCGGGGTCAGGTCGTAGCCGTCGGGGAAGTGGATCGCGAGGACCGCGAAGACCGCGCCGACGATCGCCTGGCCCAAGAGCTTGGCGCCGCTGCGCAGGCCGAGGCTGCGGCGCATGAACAGCTTGATGAAGTCGTCGAGGAAGCCGACGAAGCCGAGGCCGGTCATCAGGAACAGCACCAGGACGCCGGAGGCGGTCATCGGGTCGCCCGTGAACCAGTGCCCGAGCGCGTAGCCGACCAGCGAGGCGATGATGATGACGATGCCGCCCATGGTCGGGGTGCCGCTCTTACCCAGGTGGGCCTGCGGGCCGTCGGTCCTGATCTGCTGGCCGAGCTTGCGCTTGCGCAGCACGGTGATCGTCGGCCGGGTCCCGAGCAGCGCGACGATCATCGAGATGGCGCCCGAGAGCAGGATCGTCTTCACTGATGTTCCTCCGCGAGCAGGCCGTCCGCGACTTCCCACAGCCCGGCGCTCTTCGATGCCTTCACTAGTACCACGTCGCCGGGGCGCAACCGGTTCCGCAGCGCGGCCACGGCGGCCTTCGGGTCGGGCGCGGCGATCGCCTCGCCCGGCCAGCCGTCGGTCGCGCGCGCCCCGTCGAGCACCGGGGCGGCTTCGGCGCCGACGGCGACGATGACCGCCGCGCCGGCCTGCGCGGCGAGCCGACCCGCTTCTTGGTGGCTCTGGTTCGCGATGTCGCCGAGCTCCGCCATGTAGCCGAGCACGGCGAGGCCGCGCCTGCCGTTGCCCGTCAGGTGCGCCAAGGCCTCGATCGCCGCCCGCGTCGAGTCGGGGTTGGCGTTGTACGCGTCGTTCACCACGAGCACCCCGTCCGGGCGCTCGTGCAATTCCATCCGCTTCTTGCTGCGCGCGGTCGCGGCGGTCAGCGCGTCCGCGATCGCCGGGACCTCCATGCCGAGCTCGGCCGCGACGGCCGCCGCGGCCAGCGCGTTGGCCACGTGGTGGCCGCCGAGCAGCGTCAGCGTGACCGGTGCGCTGCCCGCTCGCGTGTGCAGCGTGAACGACGCGCGGCCGAGGTCGTCCAGGGTCAGGCCGCTCGCCCGCACGTCCGCGTCGCTGCTGCGTTCCGCGCCGGCCCGGTCCACGCTCGTGGTGATCACGCGGGCCTGGGTGCGGGCCGCCATCGCGGCGACGTTGGGGTCGTCGGCGTTCAGCACCGCCACACCGCCGGCCGGCCCGGCGGGAAGCGCCTCGACCAGCTCGCCCTTGGCCTTGGCCACCGCGTCGATCGAGCCGAACTCGCCGGCGTGCGCGCGGCCGACGTTGAGCACCGCGCCGATCCGCGGCGGCGCGGTGCGCGTGAGGTAGGCGATGTGCCCGATGCCGCGCGCGGCCATCTCAAGGATCAGGTACCTGGTGGTCTCGTCGGCGCGCAGCACGGTCAGCGGCAAGCCGATCTCGTTGTTCAGCGAGCCCTCGGGCGCGATCGTCGGGCCGAGGCGCTCGACGACCTGGGCGGTGAGGTCCTTGGTCGAGGTCTTGCCCGACGACCCGGTGATGCCGACCACGGTCGCGCCGGGGAGCCGGTCGAGGACGGCCCGCGCGAGCAGGCCAAGCGCGAGGGTGACGTCGGCGACGACGATCACGGGCGCGCCGGCCTCGGGCAGCGGCCGGGCGGCGAGGATCGCGGCCGCGCCGTTGCGGGCGGCGGCGGCGGCGTAGTCGTGGCCGTCCACGCGCTCGCCCGGCAGCGCGGCGAACAGCGCGCCTGCTACCGCCTGCCGCGAGTCGGTCACGACGGGGCCGGTCACGACCGCTTCGGCCGCCGACGGAGCGCCGTCGCCGGAAGCCTCGGCGAGGTGGCCAGCCATGAGGGTGCCGCCGGTGATCGCGGCGATCTCGGTGACGGGCAGCGGGATCATGCGGTACCGCCGTACTCGGCGTGGCGGGCCAGGGCCGCGGCGGTCACCTCGGCGTCGTCGAACGGCAGGACGGCTGCCCCCACGTACTGGCCGGTCTCGTGCCCCTTGCCCGCCACGAGCACCACGTCCCCCTTCCCGGCCATAGCGACGGCGAGGTCGATCGCCGCGGCCCGGTCCGGCTCGATGATCAGCCGGCCCCGCTCCCCAAGCGGGACCCCGAGCACCCCGTGCAGCATCTCGGCGAGGATCCCCAGGGGATCTTCGGAACGAGGGTTATCGCTTGTAAAGATCGCCACGTCGGCGAGCCGGACCGCGGCGGCACCCATCAGCGGCCGCTTGCCGCGATCACGGTCCCCGCCGCAGCCAAGTACCACGATCAGTTCCCCGCTTGTCACCGGACGAAGCGCGGTGAGCACCGCCTCCACCGCGCCGGGCTTGTGCGAGTAGTCGACGAACGCGTCGGGCAGCCCGCGCGACGCCGCCCCGCGGCCGCCGAAGTCGTAGCGCGCTGCCGTCTCGCGGTGGTCCTGGGCAGTCGTCTTCTGGCGCGGCAGCGGCACGCGCTGCAGGCGGCCGGGGACGCCAGGGCAGGCGGCAACGCCGCTGACCGCGTCGGCCAGGTCGACGCCGGCCTCGACGAGCGCCACGATCGCGCCAAGGGCGTTGGCGACGTTGAACGGGCCGGGCAGCGCCACCGACGCGTCCGCCTCCACGCCGCCGGGTCCGATGACCCGGAACGTCGACCCGTCGGCGCCGCAGCGCACGTCGGCGGCGCGCCACTCCGCCCGCGCGTAGGCGCCGGAGGCCGCGTCCGCGCAGAACGTGGTGACCGGCACCGTCGCCTCGGACACCAGGCGACGGCCGTAGCGGTCGGCGACGTTAACCACGCCGACAGCCGAGTACGCCGGGGTGAACAGCTTCGCCTTAGCCCGGAAATAGTCTTCGAACCCCGAATGAAAGTCCAGGTGGTCCTGGGAGAGGTTGGTGAACACGGCGACGTCGTAGCGGGTGCCCGCGACCCGGCCGAGGGCGAGGGAGTGGCTGGAGACCTCCATCGCGGCCGCCGTCACCCCGTGCTCGACCATGACGGCGAACAGCGCCTGCAGGTCGGGTGCCTCCGGGGTGGTCAGCGACGCCTTGGCGACCTCCCGGCCGATCTTGATCTCCACCCCGCCGACCAGGCCCGTCGTGTGCCCGGCGGCGCGCAGCCCCGCCTCGCACAGGTAGCTGGTCGTGGTCTTGCCGCTGGTGCCGGTCACGCCGATCATCGTCATCCGGTGCGACGGGTCGCCGTAGGTCCAGCAGGAGACGTCGCCGAGGCGCTCGCGCGGGTTGGACACGACGAACACCGGGACGCCGGTGCGGGCCGCCCGGTCGCGGCCGTCGGGGTCGGTGAGGATCGCGACCGCTCCCGCGGATACCGCCTGGTCGCTGTAGGCCGCGCCGTGCGTGCGCGCGCCGGGCAGCGCGGCGTACAGGTCACCTGGCTGCACCGCGCGGGAGTCGAGGCTGACGCCGGAGAGAACGCCCAAGCCGTTCTGAATGCTCTCTGTCCTCCCGACACCGAGCAGCTCGGCGAGCCCGGACAGCGGGCGCGGCGCGAGGCGGACGGGACGGATCACGCCCAGAGGGTATCCAAAATCAGCGCGCATTGAGCCGAACATGGGGTGCGACAAGTCCCGGTTGCGGCTGGATTTGCAGGGTCTGCAGCGCAGAGGTCATCACGCTGTAAAAGACCGGTCCCGCGACCTGGTCGCCGAAGTAGTCCGTCTTCGTCTTCGGGTCTTGCACGTTCACCGCGACGACGACTTGCGGGTTGTTGCCCGGCGCCATCCCGATGTAGCTCGAGCCGTGCACGCAGAGCGGGTTGCTGGCGGGGCACTTCGCCGGCAGTTGCTTGGGCTCGCTCGAGGTGCCCGTCTTCGCCGCGATCGCGTAGCCGTTGATGTCGCCCCACCGCTGGTTCGCGAGGTCGTCCACGGCCGGCACCTGCTGCAGGATGGAGATCAGGTCCTTGGCCGTCTTCGGCTGGATGACCTTGGCCGACGGCGACGGCTTGGCCGGCACGTACTGGCCCGCCGCGTTGTAGGTGCCGGCGATGAGCGTGGGCTTGACCCGGACCCCGTCGTTGGCGATCGTCGCGTACACGCTCGCCATCTGCACGGCGTTGACCGAGACGCCCTGGCCGTAGGACAGGGTGTAGCGCGTGTCGCCCGCCCACTTCGACGGCGGCGGCAGGGCCGTCGACGCGTAGTCGGCGTTCGGTTCCTCGTTCGGCAGGCCGAGGCCCGTCGGCTCGCCGAGCCCGAACGCCCGCAAGTAGGCGTACTGGACCTGCGGTGAGACGTGCTCGGCAACCTGGGACATGCCGATGTTGGAGGAGTTCGCGATGATGCCCGCGATCGTGTACTTCTCGCCGGGTGACCACTCAGCGTCGTGGATGGCCTGCCCGCCCTTGTAGATCACGTAGGGGATCTTGTAGGAGTCCATCGGCGTCTGCCCGCCGCGCTCGAACGCGGCCGCGGCGGTGATCACCTTGGCGGTGGAGCCCGGATCGAACATGTACGAGTCGGGGATGTTCGTGGTCTGGTCCACGTTGGTGAACGTGTCCTGGTCGTAGGTCGGCCACTGGGCCATGGCGAGGATCGCGCCGGTCTTCGGCCGCATGACCACGACCGAGCAGTTCTCCGCGTGGGTCTTGGCGACCTCCTGCTGACAGGCCAGCTGCGCCTGGTACTGCAGCGCGGGGATGATCGTCAGCTCGATGGACGCGCCGTCCTTGGCGGGCTTGTTATCGCTGCCGGCCAGGGGAATCGGCACGCCGTCGGCGCCGACCATGACCTGCTCGCTGCCGGTGGTGCCGGTGAGGAGCTTGTTGTACTCCGCCTCGATGCCCGACTGCCCGGTGATCACGCCGGTCTTCTGGCTCACGTTGGTGAAGCCGACCAGGTTGGCGGTCGCGCTCCCGTCGGGGTAGGCGCGGACGAAATTGGGCGTCGGGACGATGCCGGGGATGTCGAGGGCCTCGATCGTCGTCTCGTCCTTGGTGGACACGCCCGTGGCGAGCCGCACCCACTTATGGGACGACGGGTGCTGAAGCAGGTTCAGCACCTTGGCGGCGGTCAGGTGCAGCGGGCCGGCCAGCTCCTGCGCCACGGCCGGCTTGTCCTTGTCCGCGATCAGTGTCGGGTCCGAGGTGACCGTGAACGTCTCGATGGTCACCGCCAGGGGCTGGCCGTTGGCGCCGAAGATCGTGCCGCGCAGCGCCGGCAGCGGGTTGACCTGTACCTGCTCGGAGGCGGCGGCCGCCTTGTAGCGGGCCGAGTCCATGCCCTGCAGCTGCACGAGCCGCCCGGCGAACAGGGTCAGCACGATCGCGACCACCAGCAGCGTGATGCCGACCCTGCGGCCCGGCTCGCCGCGGTTGACGGTCAGCCAGCGCGGCGGGCGGCGGGGGCCGCCGCCGCGGGCACCACCGCGCCGGTCTCCGCGAGCAGCGCGCAGCGGCGGCCGGTCGGGGCGAAGCCGGGCTCGCGGCGGTCGGGTGACCGGGTCGGGCCGGCCGCTGAAGTCGGGCCGGGCACTGGAGCCGGGCCGGGCAGTGCGGTCACCGCGCGGGATCCTTGTGTTGCCCGGCAGGCGCGCGCCGGGGCCGGTGGCCCGGTCCTCGGGCCCGCGGGCGCCCGCGGGCCGGTCCTGCGGCACGCGGGGAAGCGGGCCGGTGGAGCGGTCCCGCGGGATGCGGGCGTTCGGTCCCGTGGTGTGGTCGGGCGGAAGGCTCGGACCGGAGCCGGCCGTGCCGCCCGGGCCGGCGGGCCGGCGAGGGCCCTGGCCCGCCCGGCGGATGCCCGGTCCTGGCGGCCCGGGCCGGCCCGGGCCGCCAGGATTTGCCGAACCGCCAGGGCCGCCGCCGCGCCCTGGATCGCCTCGCCCCGCTCCCCGCCCTGTCACGGGGCGTACCCAGGAGCGTTTTTGGCCCCGCTCCACGCGGGCCCGGTAGTGGTCACCTTGCCGGTCTTGAGGTCGACGTACCGCAGCTCGCCGGGCCGCCGCATGCCGAGCTGGCTCGCCTGCTGCGCGATCACCGGCGCCGACTGCGCCTGCGCGACCTGGTCCTCCAGGGTCTGGCGCTGCCGGGCGAGCGAACTCGTCGAGTCCTGCAGCTTGTTGATCTGGAAGGAGCCCTCGGCCAGCGTCGTGCTGATCACGAGCGCCGAGACGAGCGCGCCGCCGAGCAGACCGCACAGCAGCAGGACGAACGGCATCCGGTGCGAGCCCGTGATCCCGGCCCTGTCCGCCTGGGCGCGCTGGGCCTGCTGGCCTGGCTGCGCCTGCTGGGCCGGCTGTGCTTTAACCGACTGTGTCTTCTGAACCGACTGTGTCTTCTGGACGGCCTGGGCCTGCGGGACGGCCGGCCGCGGGCCGGTCGTGCGGGCCGGCCGCGGTGCGGCGGCGCGCGCGGCCGGAACCTTCCAGGGCGCCGCCGCGCGCAGCCGTGACCCCGGGCGCGCCGGGGTCGCCGTCGGCTGGGCGCCGCGCTCCTTGGCCGGCACCGCCTTGGCCGGCACCGCCTGGGGCGGGACGCCCCGGGCGCGGCGGCCGTCGGTGCGCGCGCCGTCCGGGCGCTGGCGCGTGCCCGCCTGCTGGTCGGCCACCGCCCGCTGCGGCGGCACCGGCCGGGGCTGGCGGCCGCGGCGCGGGTCCGGCGCGGCCGGGACGTCTTCGCGTGGCTGCTGCGGGCGCGACCGCGGGCCCGACCGGGTCATGGTGCCGGCGCCGCCGCGGATGCCGTCTCCCTGCCGCTCGCTCCTAGCCATCGGCCAGCTCCTGTCCACTCGTGTTCCACTCATCGGTCACGCTGCTCCCCCGACCCGGGTGCTGGTGCTTGTCGCTGTTATCACGCCGCCTCCCGAAGACGCTCGGCCGCCCGCAGACGAGCGGACGCCGATCTCGGGTTAGCGGCGAGCTCTTCGTCGTCTGGGCGCTCCGCGCCCCTGGTCAGCAGGCGGAACCGGGGAGTGCCCGCGAGCACGTCGCCCGCGCGCAGCGGGACGCCAGGCGGGGTCTTGTCCGCCGTGCGCTCCGTCAGCTCCCGCTTGACCAGGCGGTCCTCAAGGGAGTGGTAGGCCAGGGCCGCGAACCGGCCGCCGGGCGCGAGCAGGTCGAGCGCGGCGGGCAGCGCCCGGCGCAGCGCGCCGAGCTCGTCGTTCACCTCGATGCGCAGCGCCTGGAAGGTCCGCTTGGCGGGGTTGCCCCCGGTGCGCCGCGCGGCGGCGGGAATCGCGTCCTTGACGATGGCGCTCAGCCGGAGCGTGCTCACGATCGGCTCGCGCGCCCGTTCCCTGGCGATCGCCTCGGCGATGCGGCGGGCGAACTTCTCCTCGCCGTACTCGAACAGGACCCGGGCCAGCTCCGGCACGGGATACTCGTTGACGACCCGGGCGGCGGTCAGCTCGGCGCCCTGGTCCATGCGCATGTCGAGCGGCGCGTCCTGGGAATAGGAGAAGCCCCGGCTGGTGTCGTCGAGCTGCGGGGAGGAGACCCCGAGGTCGAACAGGACGCCCTGGACGCGGCGGTGCCCGGCGTCGGCGGCGATCTCGGCGATGTGGTCGTAGAACGCGTGCGCGACCGACACCCGGCCCGGGTAGCGCTCGGCGAGGG
>Ga0207652_10002822_pt1 | contig 14582 bp, 12 predicted proteins | sample KBSC63BmetaG_FD_184334 | JGI IMG/M metagenome (GOLD analysis project Ga0207652, IMG submission 184334) | Corn rhizosphere microbial communities from Kellogg Biological Station, Michigan, USA - KBS C6-3B metaG (SPAdes) (version 2) | ecosystem: Host-associated > Plants > Roots > Rhizosphere ... | reverse complement strand
CCCGTCGTCCGCCAGAGCGGCAGCCCGACGCCCTCGGCGTCGCCGAGCACGAGCCCGACCACGAGCCCGACCAGCGCGCCCACCACCTCGGCGCCGACCAGCGAGCCCACCACCTCGGCGCCGACGTCGGCGACCACCACCCCGACGACGGCCACGCCGACGCCGACCGAGAGCACGTCCAGCCCCTGATCCGATCAGGCGGCGCGGCCGCGCCGCAGCGCCCGACCGGGCCTCTGCCCGGTCGGCGACCCCGCGCGCAGGGCGACCCGGCCGTTGACCACCACGTCTCGGACGCCGTCCGAGAGACGGTGGGGGTCGGCGAACGTCGCGTGGTCGAGCACGGTGTCCGGGTCGAGCACGACCAGGTCGGCGGCGTACCCCGGCTCGAGGACGCCGCGGTCGGTCAGCCCGAACCGCTCGGCCGGAAGCGAGGTCATCTTCCGGACCGCGTCGGGCAGCGTCAGCACGCCGAGCTCCCGGGCGTAGTGCCCGAGCACCCGGGCGAACGAGCCGTAGGCGCGCGGGTGTGTCGGCGACTCGAGGATGCGACCCTCGGGTGCCGTCGACTGGGCGTCGGAGCAGACGCCGACCCACGGCACCGCGAGCTGCCGGCGCAGGTTGTCCTCGCTCATGGAGTGGAACGCCGTGAACACCGAGGTGCGCTCCGAGGCGATCAGGTCGAGAGCCGTGTCGACCGGGTCCTGCCCGCGGTCCGCCGCGATGTCCGCGAGCCTGTGTCCCTGCCACCGCGCGTTGTCGGGGTGCGCGAGGCGCAGGACGAGCACGTCCTCTGCTGCCGGGGTGTCGCCGTAGCGACCGATCGTGACCATCTCGGCGCGGATCCTGGCCCGGTTCGCCGACTCGGCGAGGCGGTCGTAGAGGGCGTCCGAGCCGCCCTCGTGCCAGTGGGGCGGGATCGTGGACGACAGCCCGGTGCCGCTCCAGGTGTAGGGATAGACGTCGGCGCCGATCGGCAGTCCGTCGTCGCGCGCGGCCTGCAGCAGCGCGAGGGCGCGGTCCATCAGGGGCCACTCGGGCTCGCCCGCCGCCTTGAGGTGCCAGTGCTCACCGTGCACACCGGTACGTCGCACGATGTCGACCAGCTCCTCGGTCGCAGCCAGCAGGTGCTCACCCTCGTGCCGGACGTGCGAGGCGTAGGTGCCGCCGTAAGACCCGGCGACCTCGCACAGCGCCACCAGCTCCTCGGTGGTGGCGTACGACCCGGGCGCGTAGATGAGCGACGAGCCGACACCGAGCGCGCCGTCCTGCATCTCCTCGGCGAGGATGCCGCGCATCCGGTCGAGCTCGCCGGCCGCGGCCGGCCGGTCGTCGTAGCCCACGCCGTGGATGCGCAGCGTCTCGGCACCGACCAGTGACGCGACGTTCTGGGTCGACCCGGCGCGCTCGACCGTGTCGAGGTACTCGCGCAGGCTGCTCCACCCGACCTCGACGTCGTACGTCGCGGCCTCCCGCTCGAGGGCGGGGCGGCCGGCCGGGGGCACCGGCCCCATCGACTCGCCCTCGCCGAAGATCTGGGTCGTCACACCCTGCACGAGCTCGCCGAGCGACCGGCCGTCCTCCAGCACGGAGAGATAGGAGTGCGAGAGCGGGTTGACGAAGCCCGGGCAGACGACGAGGCCCGCGGCGTCCAGCACGGTCGCGGCCGGCTCGTCCGCCGGGAGCTCGCCCACGGCCACGATCCGGTCGCCGGACACCGCGACGTCGGTGGCGCGGGGTTCGCTGCCGCGTCCGTCGAGCACGCGTCCTCCGCGGACGATCAGGTCGTACATCTCGATGTCACTCCTCGGGTCCGTGTCGACGGCCGGCGCGCTCGCGCGCTTGGTCCAGGAACGTCGTGAAGAGGCGGCTGTGGGCGGGCTCGGCCGCGTGGAGGTCCTCGGGGTGGTACTGCACGCCGACCAGCCACTGGTCGTCGGTGGCCCACTCGATCGCCTCGATCACGTCGTCCTCGGCCCACCCCGATGCGACCAGCCGGTCGCCGAGCAGCCCGATCGCCTGGTGGTGGGCGGTGTTGACGCGCAGGCGGTCCGACTGCGTGATCTCCGCCAGGCGCGAGCCGGCGAGGAGCCGGAGGTCGTGGGCGATCACGCCCCGGTCGGGGCCGCCGCGGTGCTCGACGGGGCCGGGCGGGAGGTCCTGCACCAGGGTCCCGCCCAAGGCGACGTTGACGACCTGCAGGCCGCGGCACACACCGAGCACCGGGATGCGACGCTCCAGGCAGCCGGCGAGCAGCGCGTACTCCAGCTCGTCGCGGGCCTCGTCGATGACGGTGGTCGGATGGATCTCCTCGCCCCACAGCGACGGGTGCGGGTCGGGACCGCCGGGCAGCACGAGCCCGTCGAGCCCGGCGTAGAACGCGTCGTCCAGCGGAGGATGACCGAGCGCCGACAGCAGACGCAGCGTGGCGCCCTGCCCGGCCAGCGTCTGCAGGATCGCCCCGCGGACGCCCAGCTGGCCCGGGTTGCGGGGCAGGTCGAAGCCGAGGGTGACCGCGACGGTGGGGCTCACCGTGCTCCTCCGCGCGCGGGGCCGGGACGGGGCGGCCGAAGTTCGCTCATCACGCGGAGCCCCGGGGCGGCGTGGCGGATGCTGCCGACGGTGTTGACGAGCGCGGCGGCGGTCGCGAGGTCGCCGTGCAGCCCTCCGGGGACGGTCAGGTGCAGGTCGGGGTCGCCGGAGAGCCGGATGTCGTCCAGCGACGGGCCGATGCCGACGGCCATCTGCAGGTGCAGCCGTACCCGCTCCTCGCCGTCGACGCGCACGACCGCGAGCTGGTCGATGCCCGCGATCCGCCCCGGCTCGATGGTGCCGAACGCCGACGGTGTGGGCGACCGGGCGACGACGGCGTCGATGGTCTCGGTGGTGTCGGAGGCGTCCCAGCCGAGTGCGGCCGCCACCGCCTGGGCCGACTCCGTGAGCCCGACGTGCCCCATCGACCCGGCGGCGACCCGGCGTTCGAACTCCTCGCGGGTGATCCCGGCCCCGACCTTGGCCTGAAGGGGCTCGCGTCGCAGCCCGGCGTCCTGCACGCGATGGACGTGCACGGAGTCGACGCGCTTGGTCGCCCCCGACAGCACGACGGGGAGGTAGTCCATCGCGAAGCCGGGGTTGACCCCGGTCCCGACCACAGCGACCCCGGCGGCGACGGCCGCGGCGTCGAGCCGCGCGGCGTCCTGGGGAGCCCGCACCCACGGGTAGGAGAGCTCCTCGCACGACGACACGACGTGCGCCCCGGACTCGACGGCCGCGAGCAGCTCGGGCAGGCAGCGTGCCAGCGAGGACGACGTCGTGTGCGTGACCACCAGACCCGCGGGTCGGACGCCCGACTCGAGGAGCCCGGGACTGACCGTGACCGCACTGTCGACGTCGAGCACCTCGCCGATGCCGGTCCCGACCAGCCTGGGATCGATGTCGCAGACCGCGACCAGCTCGAGGTCGGCGCGCCGCAGGGCCAGCCTGACCACCTCGCGTCCGATGGCACCGAGCCCGACGTGGGCGAGTGGCACTGCTGTCATGGTGTGTCTTCCTCCTGGAGGGCCGGGGCGGGGTGTGTCTCGGGGCGTGGGTCCCGATCGGAGTCGGGGGCACCGCCGAACGCGCGCACCCACGGGTCGGCGATGGCGTCGTAGTCGTCGAGCCGGGCGGTGCCCGCGGCGCCGAGCCGACGCGCGACGTCGGTGGCCAGGGTCTCGACCAGGGCGACGGTCGGCGTCAGGATCTCGAACGGCGAGGGACCGTCGATCTGGGCCGGGAGCACGGCGTCGGCCAGGTCGGCGATGGGGGAGAGCCAGGGGTCGGTGACCAGGACGAGCCGACCGCCACGGTCGCGTGCCAGCCGGGCGAACTCGAAGGTGTCGAGCTCGTAGCGCCGGAAGTCGAAGACCACCACCGTGTCGCGCCGGCCCAGGTCGGCCAGTGCCGCGGCGCGCTCGGCGGCCAGCGACGGCACGTGGAGCACGCGGTGGCGGAAGGGCCGCAGCAGGGAGGCGAGCGTCGCCGCGAGCAGGTGGCTGGTCCAGCCGCCGGTCACCAGCACGGGGTGCCGCTCGTCGGCGAGCAGCGAGCTCGCCCGGTCGAAGTCCACCGGGCTGAGCTGGGCCAGCGTGCCGGACACCGCCTCGGCGAGCGCTGCGCCCATCCGGCCGAGTGGGCTCTCGTCGCCGTCGGCGACGTGGCTGCGGTAGACCTCGACGGGTGAGAGCACCCGCGCCGACAGGTCGTCGCGCAGCGCGCGCTGGAACGCCGCGTAGTTGTCGAAGCCGAGTCGCGCCACGAACCTGCTCACCGTCGGGCCGCTGACCCCGGCGCGCACCGCCAGCTGGCTGACCGACTCCAGGCCGATCGTCGGCGGACCCGAGAGCAGGGCGCGGGCCACCTTGCGCTCGGACTTGCTGAGGTCGCCCAGGCTGCGTCGTACCCGTTCGCCGACGCCCAGCGGCGGTCCGCCGGGGTGCGCCGGATGCCCGGACTGGCCTGCCACGCCGGGCAGCGTAACTGATCCATTTCATTCAGGCGAGGACGTTGACCGCACGTTCTGAATGGTGCTGTACTGCGCCGCGTGGTCACCGTCACACCCCCCGGGTCGGCGCACGCCGAGCGAGCCGACGAGGCGACGACGCCCTCGCCGGAGCTGCGGCAGCACCTCGCGGGAGCGGCCGACCGCTTCGGGACTCCGGTCTACGTCATCGAGACGTCCGTCCTCGACGCAGCCGCCGCGGCCGTGGAGGCGGCGTTCCCGAAGCCGTGGATGCACCAGTACTCCCTCAAGGCCAACGACCTCCCCGCGGTCATGGAGGTGCTCGCGGCGCGCGGCTGGGGCGCCAACGTCGTGTCGGCAGGCGAGTGGGCGAGCGCCCGGGCGGCCGGGGTGCCGTCCTCGCGGACGACGTTCGAGGGTGTCGGCAAGACCGACGACGAGCTGCTGATGGTCGTCGACGCGTCGGCGGCCGGCACGCCGCTTCGGTGGGTCGCCGTCGAGTCGGCCGACGAGCTCGGGGCATTGGGGCGGATCCACGCGCTGCGGCGTCGGGAGGCCGGCCGGGACCTGGACCTGCCCGTGCTGCTGCGCCTCAACCCCGACGTACAGCCGGAGACCGCGCCGGGGCTGGCCGTGGGCCTGGCCGCGAGCAAGTTCGGCCTTGCGGCCGACGACCTGGTCGAGCTGGCCGGATGGCCGGTGTGGACCGGCGGCCTGCGCCTGCTGGGGATCCACGTCCACATGGGCTCGCGCCTCCAGGACGTCTCGTCCTGGGCGCTCGCCGGCTGTCGCGCCGTGCAGGTTCTCGACCGCGTGCGCACGGCGTACGCCGGACCGGGCACGCCGGACGCGGTCGACTTCGGCGGCGGGTTCCCGACGTTCGGGAGCCACCCCGGCCCGGCCGACTTCGCACGCGCCCTGACCGACGAGCTCGACCGCGCCGGGCTGAGCCTCCCGGCGACGACCGCGATCGAGCCCGGACGAGTGGTGGTCGGCGGCGCCGGCTGGCTCGTCGCGGCGGTGCTGCACACCCGGCAGCGCGGCTCGACCCCCCAGGTCGTTCTCGACACCGGGATGACCGAGCTGATCCGGCCGGCGCTCTACGGCAGCCACCACCCGGTCACCGCTCTCGCGGACGGGCAGCCCGACGCAGTGCACGACGTCGACGTGCAGGGCGCGGTCTGCGAGTCCACCGACGCCTTCGGCACCCACCGCCTGCCGGAGCTGCACCGGGGAGACCTGGTCGTCCTCCACGAGGCGGGCGCGTACGGCGCCTCCTTCTCGTCGCGCTACAACGGCCGGCCACCGGCGCCGGAGGTCCTCCTCCGCCCCGACGGCTCCCTCACGCTCGGGGAACGCACCCCGCCGCCTCCTCGGAGGCGATCGCACGAGCTCATTCCGACCGACGGCCCAGATCGGTCCCACCCAGATTGGAGTCAGTCATGACAGCGCCCTTCGCCGGACTCCGGAGACGCAGGAGAGTCGCGGCTCTCGCGGTCGCCGCGGTCACGGCCGCCACGATCAGCGCCGGCCTGTTGGCCGGCCCGAGCGCGTCCGCCGCCTCGTCGGGGGATTCCACCCTGACGGTCCAGGCCGACACGCAGATGACGACGTTCAACCCGTTCCTGAGCTACTACGACGGAGAGCTCAACGTGATCGGGGCGATCTACCCGGCGTTGACGATGCTCGACGACCAGGGCCAGCCCGAGCCCTACCTCGCCGACTCGTGGAGCACGTCGTCGGACAAGCTCACGTGGACGTTCAAGATCCACCCGGGGCTGAAGTGGTCGGACGGCCAGCCGCTGACCGCCGAGGACGCCGCGTGGACGTTCAACCTGATCATGCACAACGCCACGGCCGCGACCTCGAACGGCTCGCTGGTGTCGAACTTCAAGTCGGTCACCGCCCCCGACGCCACCACGCTGGTGATCACCACCAAGCAGCCGCAGGCCAACATGCTCTACCTGAGCGTCCCGGTCTCCGGCATCCCGATCGTGCCCGAGCACGTCTGGAAGGACCACGTCACCGGGCTGAAGAACTACCGCAACATGGACTTCCCGGTCGTCGGCTACGGCCCGTTCACGCTGACCGGCTTCAAGACCAACCAGTACGCCGAGCTGACGGCCGACAAGAGCTTCTTCCTGGGAGCCCCGAAGTACGACAAGGTCGTCACCAACTACTACGCCAACAGCGACGCCGCCGCGGCCGCACTGACCAGCGGTGAGCTGGACCAGATCGGCGGGCTGACCCCGGCCCAGTTCAACAAGATGTCGAGCGAGTCGGGGGTGATGACGTACCAGACGCAGTCCAGCGGCTGGACGGCCATCGAGATCAACCCGGGCGCGCAGACCCGGAGCGGCAAGCCCCTCGGGACCGGCAGCCCGATCCTGAAGGACATCAAGGTCCGGCAGGCGATCGCGCTCGGCATCGACCGGCCGGAGCTGGTCAAGAAGGTGCTCGACGGCAACGGCATCGAGGGTGCGGGCTACCTGCCCCCGGGCTACCCCCAGTTCTTCTGGAAGCCGAGCGCTTCGGAGGCGCTGGACTACGACCCCGCGCGGGCCAAGCAGCTGCTCGACGACGCCGGCTACAAGATGGGGCCGAACGGCGTCCGGGTGGCGCCCGACGGCAAGCCGCTCGAGTTCCGGCTCGGCATCCACTCGGACGACGCGACGGACGCCGCGATCGCGCCGTACCTCAAGGAGTGGATGAGCGCCATCGGCATCAAGCTCACCGTCAACGCAATGAGCTTCGACCAGCTCAACAACGACCTGTCCAAGGGCGACTGGGACATCCTGATGGACGGCTGGAGCACGGGTCCGGACCCGACATACCTGCTCTCGATCCAGACCTGCGGGACCCTGCCCGAGGACAACGGCCAGAACGGCAACACCGACGCGTTCTTCTGCAACAAGGAGTACGACCGGTTGTTCGCCAAGCAGCAGACCGAGTTCGACGCCCAGCAGCGGGCTGCCACGATCGCCCAGATGCAGAGCATCCTGTACGCCGGCAACGCCGACCTGATCCTGTTCTACAAGAACGGGCTCGACGCGCTGCGCACGGACCAGGTGACCGGCTTCCTGCAGGGCGCCAAGCAGTCCGACGGGTTCTACCCGCTGCAGCACGGCTTCGCCAGCTGGTGGAAGGCGGCGCCGGTCGCCGGTGCCGCGACCGCCTCGCAGAAGGCCAGCGAGCAGAGCTCGAGCGCCTTCAAGTGGATCGGGCTCGGCGTCGTGGTGGTACTCCTGATCGGCGGCGGTGTGGTGCTGATGCGCCGCCGGACGGCCGCGGAGCGCGAGTGAGCCGACCGATGAGTTCGCAGTGAGTGTCGGCGTACCCCTGGAAGCGCCGACCGTCTCGGGCCCCGAGGAGGGGCCCGAGCGGTCGGACTTCCCGGTCTATCTCGCTCGCAAGGTCGGGGCCGCGGTCGTCAGCTTCGTGATGCTGCTCGTGGTCGGGTTCATCATCTTCAGCCTGATGCCGTCCGACCCGGTGTCGGCGCTCACGCGTGGCCGGCCGACATCGGACGCCCAGATGAACCAGCTGCGACACGATCTCGGGCTCGACCAGCCGCTGTGGGAGCGGTTCCTGACCTTCGTCGGGCACACCCTCACCGGCAACCTCGGCTACTCCTACGAGTACCACCAGCCGGTGTCGACGCTGATCGCCGACCGGCTCTGGCCGACGCTGCTCCTGATGGGCAGCTCGACGCTGATCTCGATCTGGCTCGGGATGTGGCTCGGCATCCGCGCCGGCTGGCACCCGGGCAGCCTGCTCGACCGCAGCGCCAGCGCCGTGTCCCTCGCGTTGTGGTCCGTGCCGACCTTCTGGCTGGGCCTGATCCTGCTGGTGGTGTTCGGCAGCGGATCGGTGGGCGGGATCCCGGCGATCTTCCCCGCGGGCGGCATGCAGACCCACGGGACCGCCGGCGGCCTCGCCCCGTCGCACGTCCTGGACGTCGCCTGGCACCTCGTGCTGCCGTGCGTCACGTTGGTGGCGGTGATCTTCGCCCAGTACGTCACGATCATGCGCTCCTCGATCATCGACGAGCGTGGCAACCCCTACCTGCTGACAGCGCGCGCCAAGGGCCTGCGCGACGAGGTCGTACGCCGCCGGCACGCCGTACCGAACGCGCTGCTGCCGTCGGTGACGGTGATCTTCCTCCAGATCGGCGGGATGATCGGCGGCGCGATCACCGTCGAGGTCGTCTACTCCTGGCCCGGCCTGGGCTACCTGACCTTCACCGCCCTGCGCATCCCCGACCTCCAGCTCCTCGAGGGCACGTTCATCGTCTTCAGCGCCGCGGTGATCGTGTGCAACCTGATCGCCGACCTGCTGTACCGCGCCCTCGACCCGAGGGTGAGACGCCAGTGAGCACGCTCGAGCACGACCCCGCTCCGGTCGGTGAGCCGGCGGAGGAGAAGGCTCCCTCGCGCCTGGCGCCGATCGGGCGCTTCGTGGTCTCGCTGCTGCGGATGCCGACGGGACTGTTCGGCGTCCTGGTGATGCTCGGCTTCGTCGTCCTGGCGCTCTCGGCGCCGCTGTTCATCCACCCGAGCGATCTCTCGGTCACCCAGGCCGACGGTCCGCTGCTGGCGGGTCCGCGCAGCGGGTATCCGCTCGGCACCGACCCGGCCGGGCGCTCCGTCCTGCTCCTGGTGATCTGGGGGTCCCGGACGTCGCTGGCCATCGGCGTGATGGCGACCTTGCTGACGATGGTGCTGGGCGCGGGCATCGGCCTCATGGCCGGTCACTACCAGGGCCGCGTGGGCCGACTCCTGATGCACGTGACGGACTGGTTCATCGCGCTGCCGAGCCTGCCGCTGGCGATCGCCCTCGCCGCCGTCCTCGGTCAGGGCGCCACGTCGATCACGATCGCGATCGGGGTCACCTCGTGGACCGGTACGGCGCGGCTCGTCCGCGCCCAGACCCTCGCCGTCGAGGCCCGGCCGTTCATCGAACGCGCCCGGGCGCTGGGCGCGACCGACACCCAGCTGATCACGCGACAGGTGCTGCCCAACGTGATGCCGCTGATCCTGGTCTCGAGCACCCTCACGGTCGCCAGCGCGATCCTGTCGGAGGCGACCCTGACCTTCCTCGGTCTCGGCGACCCGACCTCGGTGTCGTGGGGCTCGCTGCTCAACAACGCGTTCATGCAGGGGGCCGTCACGGCCGGCGCCTGGTGGTACCTGATCCCACCCGGCATCGCCATCCTGGTGATCGTGCTGGGCTTCACGCTGGTCGGTCGCGCGGTCGAGCACGTCCTCAACGCCCGGGTGCAGCCACGATGACCGAGACCGCCGTACGCCGTCCTGAGCTCGGACCGGGCGAGCCCCTGCTCGACGTTCGCGGCCTCACCGTCACCTACCGCTCGGGCAGGGACCCGGTGTACGCCGCGCGTGGCGTCGACGTCACCCTGGCTCCCGGCGAGACCCTCGGCATGGCCGGGGAGTCGGGGTCGGGCAAGACCACGGTCGCGATGAGCCTGCTGCGCCTGCTGCCGGTGGACGCCGACGTGACCGGGGAGATCCGCTTCCGCGGCGAGGACCTGCTGTCGGTGAACTGGGCCCGGATGCGGGCGGTGCGCTGGGCAGAGGCGTCGGTCGTCTTCCAGGGGGCGATGAGTGCGCTCAACCCCGTGAAGACGGTCGGCGACCAGATCGCCGAGCCGATCCTGCTGCACGAGAAGGTGGGGGAGAAGGCTGCCCGCGAACGTGCCCGCGCGCTGCTCGACAGCGTCGGTGTGCCCTCGCGGCGCGTGACCAGCTACCCGCACGAGCTCTCGGGCGGGCAGCGGCAGCGCGTGATGATGGCGATGGCGCTGGCCTGCGGACCCGACCTGCTGATCGCCGACGAGCCGACGACCGCGCTCGACGTGATCGTGCAGGCCCAGATCCTGACGCTGCTCACGGACCTGGTGAAGGAGCGCGGCATCTCGCTGATCATGATCAGCCACGACCTCTCGGTGCTCGCCTCCACGTGCGACCGGATCGCGGTCATGTACGCCGGCCGCCTCGTCGAGACCGGCCCCTCGCGGGTGGTCATCACCCATCCGTTGCACCCCTACGCGCGAGCGCTCGCGGGTGCGTTCCCGACCCTCGGCGACCCGGCCTCGCGGCGGGCGCCCGGTGGTCTGCCCGGCGACCCGCCCGACCTGCGGGAGAAGATCGAGGGCTGCCCCTTCGCTCCGCGCTGCCCGGAGGTCGAGGATCGCTGCCGCACCGGCGTCGTACCCCTCGTCGAGGTCGCGGGCGCGCCCGACCGCGAGGCCGCGTGCATCCACGTGCCCGGCTACGACGCGGCGGTGGCCCGTGGCTGACCGGACCGGCCTCGAGTCGGCCCCGGCGCTCGAGGCGCGCGAGCTCACCGTGACATTCCCGGCGCGCCGTGGCCAGGGGTCGGCGCGTGCCGTCGACGGCGTCAACCTGGCGCTCGGTCGCGGCGAGGTGCTGGCCCTGATCGGCGAGTCCGGGTGCGGGAAGTCGACCCTGGCCCGGGCCCTGGTCGGGCTGATCCCGCCCACGTCCGGGGAGATCCGGTACGACGGCTTGCCCCTGCAGCGCACCAGGTCCGGGATGCGGGAGTTCCGGCGCCACGTCCAGCTGGTGCTCCAGGACCCGTACGGCGCCCTGAACCCGAGGCAGAACGTCCACGACGCCGTGGCCGAGGGCCTCCGCCTGCACGGCCAGCGCGCCGGTCTGACGCGCAAGGTGTCCGAGGCGCTCGAGCAGGTCGGGATGCGACCTCCGGAGCACTTCTTCGACCGGTTCCCCCACCAGCTCTCCGGCGGCCAGCAGCAACGGGTGGTGATCGCCGGGGCTCTGACGCTCGGCCCGGACGTGCTGGTGGCGGACGAACCGGTGTCGTCGCTCGACGCCTCGGTGCGCGGCGAGATCCTCAAGCTGTTCCTCGGCCTCCGCGACCGGCTCGGCCTGGCGGCGCTCGTCGTCAGCCACGACCTGGGCCTGGCGTGGAACATCGCCGACCGGGTCGCGGTGATGTACCTCGGCCGGATCGTCGAGGTCGGCACCGTCGAGGACGTCCTGCTCCGCCCTCAGCACCCCTACACGCGCGCCCTCCTGGCCGCCGTTCCCTCGACGGAGGAGCGGGAGGCGACGGCGGTCCTGCGCGGCGAGCCCCCCGATCCCACGGCCATCCCGTCCGGCTGTCGCTTCCACCCGAGGTGTCCGCTTCGCGCCACCCTGCCGGAGGACGCGGCGCAGCGCTGCCTGACCGACGTACCTGTCCTGCCACCCGGCACCGGGACGCGACAGGTCGCGTGCTTCCACGTCGAGGACGGGCCGCCGGCGCCGGCCGCGCCCGCTGAGCAGATCGAGGTGACCGGATGACCACGCTCCAGGTGGGGCACGACCCCGTGCGTACCACGCTGCGTCGGCCACCGCGCCTGCGCCGCGGCGACCGGGTGGCACTGCTGTCGGTGTCGAGCACCTCCAACCTGGAGCGCATCGACGAGGGCATCGACGTGCTGCGGTCCTGCGGACTGGAGCCCGTCGAGTACCCCACCGCCCGCCTGCGGGCGTCGTCCCAGCCGTACCTGGCCGGCACCGACACCGAGCGTGCCGCCGACCTGCGGGCGGCGCTGCTCGACGACTCGATCGCCGGGGTGATGACCGTCGGCGGCGGCTACGGGTCGCAGCGGATGCTCGAGGCGCTGGACTGGTCCGACCTCGACGCGGTGGAGCCCAAGGTCGTCGTGGGGTACTCCGACGTCACCGCGCTGCTCGAGTCCCTCGCCAGCCGACTCGGCTGGGCGTCGGTGATGGGGCCGATGGTGGCCGAGGGGGAGTTCCGCGAGTCGTACTCCTTCTCCTCCCTCTGGTCGTGCCTGACATCGCCCGAGACCTACGGACCGCTCGCCTTTCCGGCCGGGAAGACGCTCGTCGGCGGCACGGTCGAGGGCATCACGGCCGGCGGCAACCTCTCGCTGCTCACCGGCTCGGTCGGGACGTCGACCACCTGGACGCCGCCCGACGGGATCGTCCTGGTCGAGGACGAGCAGGAGGACCCGCCGCGCACCGACATCATGCTCACCCATCTGAGGCGCGCCGGGTTCTTCGACCGCGCCGCGGCCGTGGTGGCCGGGACCTTCACCAACTCCGGCGACGACGAGGGGATCCAGCGCGTGCTCGACGACCGGCTCGGCGACCTGGGCATCCCGGTGGTCACCGGCGCGAACCTAGGACACGGCGGGCACGTGCAGACCTGGCCCGTCGGCGTACGCGCCAGGCTCGACGCGGACGCGCGGACGGTCGCGCTGCTCGAGCCGCCGCTGCGGTAGCGACGTGATGTCGAATTCGGCGTTCGCCCCCTGCGCACCTCCTGCCGGCAACTTCTCGGATTCCGTCTGAGTCTCAGACGCGGCATGAGCCGGACCGGATTCCCTCGCGCCGCCACGGGATCGCCCGGTGTGAGCCGACGGAGATGGCGACGGGGGTAGCCGGGATCCGGTTCAATGTCCCACGCTGCACCCTGACCGAGCCCGCATCCACGCTCGGCCGCGCCCCGAGGAGCCCCACGCATGTCGATGCCGCCGTACGGCGTCAAGCCAGGCCGCCGCAAGGCCGGGCCGCATCGCTGCTCGTCGGTCTGGCACGCGCTCGGGTGGACGCTGCTGTCCGCACTCGTGCCGGGCGCCGGGTTCCTGCACAACCGGCGTCAGCGACTGGGTGCCCTCCTGCTGCTGGTCAGCGCGGTCGGCGCGGCCTGGGTGGCGCTCGCCGCGCCGCACAACCTCAACGCCGCGATCACCTTGGCCACCGACCCGTCGCGCCTGACACGGGCCGCGATCGTGACCAGCGTCTGCCTGGCGGTCTGGGTGGCCGTCGTCGTGGGGACGTTCCTGACGCTGCGCCCACGGCCCGAGCCGCGTCGCTGGCAGCTGATGGGTGGCGGTGCCGTGGTCGGGGCGCTCTGCCTGGCGGTCGTCGCGCCCGTGACGCTGGTGGTCCGCGACGCCTTCGCGCAGGCCGACGTGGTGAACAAGGTCTTCACCCACAACCAGACCGCCACCGCGCCGAAGCACCGCACGGCCAAGGACCCCTGGAACGGTCGCGACCGCGTCAACGTGCTGCTCCTCGGCGGTGACTCCGGCCCCGACCGCGAGGGCACGCGTACCGACACGATGATGCTGGCGTCGCTCGACACCCGCACCGGGCGGACGGTCACGATCGGCCTTCCCCGCAACCTGATGGACGCGCCGTTCCCGGACGGGAGTCCGCTCCACGCGGCGTACCCGAACGGCTTCACCGGCCCCGGCGACCCCGGCAGCTGGATGCTCAACGCGATCTACCGCGAGATCCCGATCCTGCATCCCCACATCCTCGGCAAGTCCGCCGACGAGGGGGCCGACGCGATCAAGCAGGCCGTGGAAGGGGCGACGGGCATCCCGGTCGACTACTACGTGCTGGTCGACTTCGCCGGATTCCGTCAGCTGGTCGACGCGATCGGCGGGATCACGGTCAACGTCAACGTCCCGGTCGCGATCAACGGGCAGACCGATGCCGGCATCCCGCCCACCGGCTACATCCAACCCGGTCCCGACCAGCACCTCGACGGCTTCCACGCCCTCTGGTACGCCCGCGGCCGGTACGGCGCCGACGACTACCAGCGGATGTCACGCCAGCGCTGCGTGATCAACGCGGTCATCGACCAGGCCAACCCGGTCAACCTGCTGCGCCGCTACCAGGCGCTGGCGTCGGCCGGGAGCAAGCTGGTGAAGACCGACATCCCCAAGGAGCTGCTGCCGGCGTTCGTCCAGCTCGCCCTGAAGTCGAAGGAGCACCGCGCGAAGTCGGTGCTGTTCCGGCTCTCGGCCCAGTTCAGCCCCGGCAATCCCGACTTCGAGTACATGCACCAGGTCGTCCAGAAGGCGCTCGCACCGCCGGCACACAAGCACCACCACGGCCCGAAGAACCCGGCCCAGGACGACCAGGACGCCTGCGCCTACCACCCCGGTCAGTCCTACTGACCCCCGCTCGCGCCCCGGTGGTTGAGGAGGGCCGCCAACGCCCCGGTGGTTGAGGAGGGCCGCCAACGCCCCGGTGGTTGAGGAGGCCCGCTCGCG
>Ga0207652_10002818_pt1 | contig 14594 bp, 10 predicted proteins | sample KBSC63BmetaG_FD_184334 | JGI IMG/M metagenome (GOLD analysis project Ga0207652, IMG submission 184334) | Corn rhizosphere microbial communities from Kellogg Biological Station, Michigan, USA - KBS C6-3B metaG (SPAdes) (version 2) | ecosystem: Host-associated > Plants > Roots > Rhizosphere ... | reverse complement strand
GCCTGTCGCCGCTGGGCGGGCGGCTGCTCTACCTCAACGGCGTGCACGCCTCGGCGGGCATCCAGCTCATCCGCGGCGACGTCGTCGAGCTCGGCGAGCAGCGGCTCGAGGTCGCCTGATGCCCCCGCGGGCGGTGCCGTGATGACGTTGTGGGGCTGGCTCAAAGACGCGTTCGGCGGCCACCCGCCCGAGCTCGAGCCCGAGGCCGAGCTGCCCGCCGAAGAGGCGTTCCTGCGCAACCTGCTCTCGCGCGTGACCGATCCCTCCGACGAAGGGCGCGTCGGCATCGGCGATCGCGAGTTCTGGGCCGCCATCCAGCGCCTGCTCACCACCGGGCGCGATCGCACGGCCATCGACATCCTCAGCCGCTTCGTCGCCGCGCGGCCGGACGATCACGCCGTCGCCATGCGCCTGGCCGAGATCTTGTGCGACAAGCTCGAGCACGCCACCGCGCGGCCCATCCTCGAGCGGCTGACCGCCGTGCGCGATCACGCCTTGCGCGCGCACTTCCTCCTCGCCGACGCCGCCGAGCGCGTGGGCGACGAGCCCGAGGCGCGCCGTCAGCTCGAGAAGATCCTCGCCCTCGACGTCGACTACCCGCAGGCGCGCAGCCGCGCCGAGCGCCTCGGCCACCACCTGCCGCCGATCGCCGCGCCGCCCGTGGCCGCGCCGACCATCGCCGGGCTGCCCGACGGCGGCGCGGGCTTCGGCCGCTGGCGCCTCTCGCGCGAGATCGGCCGTGGCGCCTCGGGCGCCGTCTACGTCGCGCACGACGAGGAGCTCGATCGCGACGTCGCGCTCAAGATCCTCCATCCGCACACCCGCTCGAGCGCCCTGCCGCGCGCGCGCGCCTGGCTCGAAGCGCGCGTGGCCGCCGCCATCCGCCACCCCGGCGTCGTCGCCATCTACGATCTCGACGAGGAGCGCCAGCTCGTCGCCATGGAGCTGTGCGCCGGCGGGCCGCTCGCCACGCGCCTGCGCCAGGGACCGCTGCCGCCGGCGCAAGCGCTGGCGCGCGCCGGCGAGCTCTACGCCACGCTCGCCGCGGTGCACGCGCGCGGCGTCGTCCACGGCGACGTCAAGCCGGCGAACCTTTTGTACCGCGACGCCGGCGACGACGCCGAGCTCGTCCTCGGCGACTTCGGCCTGGCCCAGCTCGTCGCCGACGGCGACGAAGAGCGCGCCGCGCGCGGCACGCTCGCCTACATGGCGCCCGAGCAGCGCCGAGGCGCGCTGGCGCCCGCCGTCGACGTCTACGCGGCAGGCGTGATCCTCGTCGAGCTGCTGGCCGGGAGCGCGGCGCTCGCTCCGTGGCTGGGCGATCGCGCGGCGCTCCTGCGTGGCGACGCGCGCTGGTCAGGTACTCTCCCCCCTGCCGTCGAGCGTCACGTCAATCGTCGCTCTGGGGCGCGCGCCGGGGAGCTGCGCGCGCTCATCGCGTCGCTGCTCGCCGTCGAGGCTGCCACGCGCCCGACCGCCACTGCCGCCGCCGCCGCGCTCGCCACCTTCTGAGCGCCTGGAATGCGCCATGCAGCCCCTCGAAGCGAGGAGGAGCATCATGCGTAGAACGCTCTTTGGGGGCCTCATCGCGGCCGCGCTCGCGCTTCCGGGCGCCGCCTTCGCGGCCCAGGCTCGCGGTAATCCCGACCTGCCGCAGTCGCAACAGAACGGCATGCGCAGCCCGCAGTCGCTCAACCCGCGCGTCTCGATTGGCGCCGGCCAGATGGGCCACGACGTGCCTGCGCACACCGACTCGCCCGGCGCGACCAAGATCGACAACGACTCGCGCGCGCCGATCAACGACATTCAGGTGGGGCGAGGTACCACGGACACGCCGCAGAACAAGAACCCGCCGCCCGCGCGACCCTAGCGTGGTAAAAGCGGGCGATGCGCCCGCTCGTGCTCGCCGTCGCTCTGGTCGCCGTCGCTGGCTGTAAGATCGAAAAGATTCCACCCGCCGGCCCATCGAGCGACAACTTCGATCGCGCCACGCTCGGCGACGACTGGAACGTCACCGGTGGCCCGTGGCGCATCGAGAACGGCGAGCTCGCCATCGACCGCGCCTACAACCACCCCGCGTGGCTCAAAAAACCGATCCCGCAAGACGCGGTCATCGAGCTCGACTGCTGGTCGAATTCCGACGCCGGCGACCTCAAGGTCGAGGTCTGGGGCGACGGCAAGAGCTTCGCCACCACGCCGTCGTACACCGCCACCAGCTACGTCTTCATCTTCGGCGGCTGGCACAACCAGATCTCGGCGATCGCGCGCATGAACGAGCACGGCGCCGATCGCAAGACGCGCATGGACGTGCACGTCGTCAAAGGCCAGAAGTACCACTGGCGCATCTCGCGCAAGGGCGGCCACATCGAGTGGGAGATCGACGGCAAGCCGTTCCTCTCGTTCGACGACCGGCGCCCGCTCGAGGGCAGCGGGCACAGCTACTTCGCCTTCAATGATTGGGAGGCCGAGCTGCACTTCGACAATCTGAAGATCACGCCGCAGTAGCGGCAGCGTCGCGCGGCTACATCTCGCTGGCGTGGCGGTGCTTGTGATGCCGGCGGTGGCGCCGCTTGTGATGGCGGTGATGATGCTTGGCGAGCGCGCTGCCGTCGGTGATGGTGCCCTGCCGCCAGCTCTCGCCGACATCGACGCCGAGGACGGCGCATCCGATGATCACGGCAAGGCCCAGGCCGAAAATGCGCCGCATGTGCTGCCTCCTAGCCGCGATTTTCCTCTAGTTGCCGTTCGGTAGCAAGACTCTCCTGGTCGCGATAGATCGTCGCCAGCGCCACCAGCTCGTTGCCCGCGTAGAAGCGCACCGAGCAGTCGTGCGCGGCCGGGCTGCCCTCGAGCTCGACGCGATCGTAGCTCTCGGCGTGGCCGACGTAGTTGATGCCGACGTCGTAGTGGGCGCTCCAGAAGAAGGGCACGTCGTCGAACCGCTCGCCGGCGCCGAGCATGTTGCGCGCGGCGGTCTGACCCTGGCGCTGCGCCACGACCCAGTGCTCGACGCGGATGTGCTTGCCGGAGCGGGGATCGGGATAGCGCGCCAGATCGCCGGCGGCGTAGACGTTGGGATCGCTCGAGCGCAGCTGGTGGTCGACGATGATGCCGTTCTCCACGGCGAGGCCGATCTTCTCGGCGAGCCCGACCGACGGGCGCACGCCGATGCCGACGACCACGAAGTCGCAGGCGAGCGAGCTGCCGTCGTCGAGCTTCACGGCGAGCGCGCCGTCGCCACCTTCGTCGATGCGCGCCGGCTTCCGGCCGAGGTGGAACTTCACGCCGTGCTCCTCGTGCAGGCTCTTGATGTACGCGCCGAGCTCCTTGCCCATCACGCGTCCGAGCGGCACGTCGTCGGGCGCGACCACGTGCACCTCGACCTTGCGGGCGCGCAGCGAGGCCGCGACCTCGAGGCCGATGAAGCTCGCGCCGACCACGACGGCGCGCGCGCCCTCCTTGGCCTGCGCGATGATCTGCCGGCTGTCGTCGAGCGTACGCAAGACGCGAACGCGCGCACCGTCGGCGCCGGGGATGGTGAGCTTCACCGGATCGGCGCCGGTCGCCAGGAGCAGCCGATCGTACTCGTAGGTGCGCCCGTTCTCGACGGTGACGCTGCGCTTCTTGAGATCGATCGCCACCACCGGCGCGCCGAGCTGCAGCTCGATGCCGCGCTCGGCGAACCACTCGGTCGACCGGAGCGGGATCCACTCTTCGGGCGCGTTGCCGGCCAGGTAGTCCTTCGACAGGTTCGGCCGATCCACCGGCACCGACGAGTCGGCGCCGATCATCACCACCTGCCCCTGGTAGCCGCGCAGCCGCAGCTGCTCGGCACAGGCGTGCCCCGCCGCGCCGGCGCCGACGATCACGATCTTCTTCGGCTCGTCCGCCGCCGGGCGCCGGCTGATCGTGGTCAGATCCTTCTTGCCGGCGACCTTGACGCGATCGCCGTCGCGCACGACCTCCCAGCACGCGATCGGATTGAGCGCCGGCGCCTTGACCGCCTCGCCGGTGCGCAGATCGAAGCAGGCGTGGTGCCACGGACAGCGCACCGTGTCGCCGACCACCAGCCCCTCGCCGAGCGGCCCCGAGTAGTGCGTGCAGGTGGCCCCGGTGGCGAAGATCTCGTCGCCGCGCCGCACCAACATGACACCCTCGTCGCCCACGTGCCCCACCAGCGGCTTGCCCTCGACGAGGTCGCTCGCCGCCACACCGTCCGACAAATCCGGTCCTTGAACCTTCGGCGCGTCGCCCATGCGCGTCTCCCGTTTATCGATCTTGATGCTACGATTCGACGGTACGTTACTCCGTCAACTCGTGGAAGCGTTCGGAAAATATCAGCTGGTGCGGCGACTCGGCGCGGGCGGGATGGCCGAGGTATTCCTCGCGCGCGAGCCGCTCGCCCAGGGCCTGGCCAAGATCCTGGTCATCAAGAAGATCCATCCGTCGCTGGCGGAGACGCCCGAGTTCCGCCGCATGTTCGAGGACGAGGCCAAGGTCGCCGTCAACCTGAACCATCCGAACATCGTGCAAACGTTCGGCTACGGCCAGATCGGGCCGACCTACTTCCTGGCCATGGAGCACGTCGAGGGCGTCGACCTTCTGCGCCTGCTCAACGCCGCCGTCGAGCACGACGCGCGCATCCCCTACGGCCTGTGCGCCTATCTCGGGCAGCAGGTGGCCAAGGCGCTCGACTACGCGCACCGCAAGACCGACGAGTACGGCGAGGCGCTCGGCATCGTGCACCGCGACGTGTCGCCGCAGAACATCCTGGTCTCGTGGGACGGGATGGTGAAGCTCGTCGACTTCGGCATCGCGCGCGCGCGCCACGTCAAGGAAGAGGAAGGCGTCGTCAAAGGCAAGTTCGCGTACATGTCGCCCGAGCAGGCGTCGGGCCATCCGGTCGATCCGCGCAGCGACATCTTCTCGACCGGTATCGTGCTCTGGGAGCTGACCTGCGCGCGCTCCTTGTTCGGCAACTTGAAGGGCAAGCAGGCGCTCAACGCCATCAAGAACGCGCAGGTGCCGCGCCCGCGCGAAGCGGATGCGTCGATCCCCGACGAGCTCGAGGCGATCATCCTCAAGTGCCTGTCGAAGCGGCCCGAGGATCGCTACCAGACCGCGCGCGATCTGCACCGCGCGCTCGGGCAGTTCTTCTTCGCGCTGTCGTCGAAGGAGGGGCAGATCTTCGAGTCGGGCGCGATGGCCGCGATGGTGGCGCAGGTCATCCCCGAGAACGAGCGGCACGGCGCACCACCGATGGCGCCGGTCGAGGATCCGTCGGGGCGTTCGAGCTCGCAGGAGTCGGCGCCGTCGGTGTCGCGGCCGTCGATCGGGCGCGGGCACGATCGCGGGCCCGATCAGCTGCTGCAGCCGGCCGAGCGCAAGAGCGTGGTCATCGTCGAGGGCGAGCTGTCGGCGCTGCGCGAGCTGCGGCGCAACATGGGCGAGGCGCGGGCGCGCGAGGCGCTGCTCGACTTTCTGCGCGTCACCGAGCACGTCGCCTATAAGTTCGCGGCGCATCCCGATCGGCTCGACGATCGCGGCTTCACCTACGTCATCGGCCTGCCCGTCGGAACCGAGGACGACGCCGCGCGCGCCGTCGACTTCTCGCGCGCGCTCATCGACGCGCTCGACGGGATCTCGCGCGATCTGTCGCCGCCGCTCAAGCTCGCGGTCGGCCTGTCGCGCGGCGTGGCGCTGGTGTCGCGCGCGGCCGGCGGCGGAGCGGGCGCGCCCAAGTTCCAGTACGAGCTGCTCGGCCAGCCGGCGCAGATCGCGCGGCGCCTGGCGACCGAGGCGATGCCGGGCGAGATCCTCGTCGGCGGCGGCATCTTCCGCGCCGCGCGCGCCGACTGGAGCTTCGAGGAGCTCGACGCCATCGAGCTGCCGCCCGACGGTGACACCTCGCCCGGCGCCGGACGCAGCGGCGCGAGCGAGCGCGAGGGCACCGGCGCGCGCGCCAAGGTCTATCGGCTCATCGGGCCACGGCCGCGCGCCGATCGCCTCGCCGATCACGCCGGCCTGCGTCGCCTCGTCGGACGCGACCTCGAGCTGTCGATGCTGCTCGACGCGCACCGCGCCGTCGTCGCCGAAGGGCGCGCGCGCTACGTGCTCGTGCTCGGCGAAGCCGGCGTGGGCAAGGCGAGCATCGTCGACGCCTTCCGCCACAAGCTCGATCCGACCACGCACCTCATCCTGCGCTGCGTGGGGCGCCCGACGCTGCAGAACAATCCGTACGCGATGGTCTCGGACCTGACGCGCGATCTGTTCGGCCTGCCCGAGGACGCCGAGCCGCGCGAGGTCAAGCGGCGCATCGAGTCGGCCGTCGCGCTCTTGTTCTCACCGTCGGAGGAGCGCGACGCGCGGCAGGTGTCGGACGCGCTCGGCGTGCTCCTCGGCGTCAAGGTGCCGGGCGCCGACGAGCTCGACGCCGGCGAGCGCCGCCACCGCCTGTACGCGGCGATGCGCAAGCTGCAGGCGCGCCTCGCCGAGGGGCGCACGCTCGTCGTCGTCGTCGAGGACATGCACTGGGCCGACTCGCAGTCGTTCGAGATCCTGACGGCGCTGGTGCGCGATCCGCTCGACCGCCCGGTGCTCGGCGTCGGCACCGCGCGCCACGACGAGCGCATGGCCGAGCTGGCGCGCTCGGACAAGCTCACCACCGTGCTCGTCGGCGAGCTGGGCGTGCGCGAGCGGCAGGAGCTGCTCGCGAGCCGCTTCTTCGACGCCAACGAGGCGCGCGGCCTGATGCGCGAGATCCTCGATCGCGCCGGCGGCAATCCGTTCTACCTCACCGAAATCCTCGAGTCGCTCGTCGAGCGCGGCATGCTGCAGCCGAACGAGGCCGATCCGGCCAAGCGGCTCATGCTCGTCGGCCGCGACGAGCCGGTGAGCGTGCCGACGACGGTCGAAGCGGTCGTGGCCTCGCGCCTCGATCGCCTCCCCGACGACGAGCGCGACACCATCCGCCGCGCGGCGCTGCTCGGGCGCATCTTCCGCGTCGAAGATCTGGCGGCGCTCACGCCCGGGGCCACGCCCGAGACCTTGTGCCGCGCGCTCGTGCGCCTGTCGTCGCGCGGTCTCATCGCGCCGGCGTCGGGCGCCGGCGACGTCTTCGGCCGCGGCCCCGGCGCCTACGCCTTCCGCAACACCATCACCAAAGAGGTCGCCTACTCGGGCCTGCCGCCCGACACGCGCGCGCTCTACCACTCGATCGCCGCCGATCGCATGACGCGCGCCTCGGGCTATCGCAAAGGCGCCGACGACGCGCGCCTCGCCGATCACCTCGCCGCCTCGGGCGACAAGCCGGCGGCCGGCCGCGCGCTCGTCTCCGCGGGCGTCTACGCGCGCGACAACGCCGGCAACGCCGACGCCTTCAAGATGTTCACCCGCGCGCTCGACTACCTGCCTGCGGAGGCGCACCACGAGCGCTACCTCGTGCACATCGAGCGCGAGCAGATCCTCCGCGGCTGGGGCAAGCGCCCGGCGCAGCTGCGCGAGGTGCACCACATGCGCAAGCACGCGGCGTCGATGCCGTCGGCGACGGGGCGCCGCCTCGAGGCCGCCGCCTTCTGCCGCCTGGGCCTGCTCTACCTCGACGTCGGCAAGCACGCCGCCGCGCGCCGCGAGCTCGACCGCGCGCTCGAGCTCGCCGAGTCGGCGGGCGACATGCTCGTCACCTCCGAGGCGCTGCGCCTGTCGGCGACGCTGCTCATGAACATCGGCAAGAACGCCGAGGCGCTCGAGCTGGCCCAGCGCGCGCTCGCCGTCATCGGCGACTCGGTGGATCGCGAGCCGCTGCTCGCGCGCGCGCAGGCGCTCAACGCCGTCGGCAACGTGCACGTGCACACCGGCCGCCTGCGCGACGCGGTCTCGACCTACGCCGAGGCGCTCGTCATCTATCGCCGCCTCGGCGTGCGCCGCCTCGAGGCGGCGACGCTCAACAACATGGGCTGGGTCTTCGTCGGCCTCGGCGAGTACGAAGAGGCGCTCGTGCACTACAAGCGCTCGTTGCGCCTGGCGCAGGAGCTCGGCGATCGCGCCGGCATCGGCGTCAAGCTCGCCAACATCGGACAGACCTACGCCGACCTCGGCGACTTCGGGCGCGCGCGCCGCTACCTCGACAAGGCGCTCGAGATCCACACCGCGCTCGGCGATCAGCCGGGCCTCGCCGACGCGCTCATCTCGCTGGCGCAGGTGTCGCTGCGCGAGGGCAGGCCGGCCGAAGCCGACGCGCAGCTCGAGCGCGGCCTCGAATTGGCGTCGGAGACGCGCAACCGCTATCAGGAGATTCGCGCGCTCGTCTATCTCGCCTTCTGCCGGCTCGAGCGCGGCGACGCGCCGGCGGGCGCCTTCGAGCTGGCGCAATCGGCGACGCGGCTGGCGCGCGAGGCGGAGATCGCCAACGGCGAGGTCTACGGCTTGTGCGCCGAGGCGCTCGCGCTCGCGCGCGCCGGGCGACATCAAGAAGCGCTCGCGCGCTCGACGCAGGCGGTGGCGCTGTTCGAGTCGGGACGCGACGTCGACTCGCCCGAGGAGATCCTGTTCATCCACGCGCGCGCGGCCCGCGGCGCCGGCGCCGAATCGGTCGCGCGCGAGGCCCTTCGCCGGGCGCACGTCGAAGTGCAGCGCAAGGCGCGCCGCCTGCGCGATCCGTCGTGGCGCGCGCGCTACCTCGAAGCGCCGCCCGCGCGCGACATCATCCAAGAGGCGCAGAAAGCCGGCGTCGACGACGCCGATCTCAGCGCCTGACAGGACACGCAACAAGGAGCTCAGGAAGCTCAAGGAGGAACAAACTGTTTTTGTGCTTCGTCCGACTCCTTGAGCTCCCTGATCTCCCTGTGGAATGGCTTCTTGCGTAACGCAGCGCGGCGAGTGACGCTTGATTTAACCTTCGCGCATGCGCACATTCTTAGTACTGGAGTCCTGAAATGCGCCGGATGTTGATGGCTTTGACGTGCACCCTGTTCGCGGCCGCCTGCGGGCCCGAGTTCTCCGTCGTCCCGCGCGGCGGGATCGACAAGGTCGTCGCCGAAGGGCAAGGCCCGGCGAACGGCGTGACCATGGTGGCGTTCGCCAACCAATGGGACGCGTATCCGTTCGACCTCGCCGACTACGTCACCCCGATCGCCGTCGAGCTCTACAACCCGGGGCCGAACGAGGTCCGCGTCAGCTACGTCGATCTCGCGCTGCGCGACGGCAACGGCTTTCGCTACGCCGCGATCAATCCGTACATCCCGGCCAACATGGTCGGCGAAAACGATCCGATCCTCCCGCAGCCGGACAAGCCGGTGCTGCTCGCCGCCAACGGTCCGATGATCGTCGCGTCGAGCCACGGCGGCGGCGGTCACTTCAGCGGCGGCCACTTCGGCGGCGCGCACTTCGGCGGCGGGCGCGTGGTCGGTCCGCCGCCCGGCGTGCGCGGCGGCGGCGCCTACTACGGCGGGCGCGGCATCATTCGCGCACCGTCGGGCGTGCGCGGCGGCCCGGTCCTCGTCGGCCCGCGCCATCCCGGCTACGGCTGGGGCTACTCCGGCGGCGGCTGGAGCAACTATCGCGTGCACCTCGGCCTGCGCCCGTACTACGGCTGGGGCGTCGGCTACTGGGGCGGGCCGTGGTTCTACCCGCCGTACTATCGCGACTGGGTCTTCTTCTGGGGGCCGGCGTACTACCCGGCGCGCCCGTCGATGGACGTGCTCGAGCAGGGCCTCCCCGAGGGCGTGCTGCCGCCGGGCGGACGCGTGAGCGGCTATCTGTACTTCAAGCGCGCGACCGGCGCCCATCAGGGCGCGCTCGACCTGAGCTGGGAGATCCACGACGCGCAGACCGGCGCGTCGCTCGGCAGCCTGCACGTTCCGCTCGAAGTCGTGCATCGCTAGCACGTCGGCTGCCCGTCGGAGTTGCCCCGCGTTGCCAAGACGGATACGCTGGTGACGCCATGAGCTTCGATCTGGCCCGCCAGCTGGCGGCGCTCAAGCAGCGCGCCAACGGCGGGCGTGCCGCGATCCTGACGCACGACAACCCCGATCCCGACTCGCTGGCGGCGGCCCTCGGTCTGCGCACGCTCTTCGAGAAGGCGGGCATCCCGTCGACGATCACGATCGGCGGCATCATCGGCCGCGCCGAGAACCGCGCCATGGTGCGCGAGCTCAAGATCGACCTCGTGCCCATCGAGCGGCTCGACTGGAAGTCGCACGCGGTGATCGCGATGGTCGACACGCAGCCGAACACCGGCAACAACTCGCTGCCGTCGGGCCGCCGCGTCGACGTGGTGATCGACCATCACCCGCCGCGCGCCGATCTCGGCGCCATCCCGTGGCTCGACATCCGCACCGAGATGGGCGCGACGGCCACCATCGTCTACGGCTACCTCCGAGAGCAGAAGGTCGCGATCGATCCGACGTTGGCGACCGCCTTCCTCTATGCGCTCAAATCCGAGACGCGCGACCTCGGGCGCGAGAGCGGTCCCGACGAGCGCGACGCCTATGTCGAGCTGTCGAAGGTGGCCGACTTCGAGAAGCTCTATACGATCGTGAACCCCAAGCTCGGGCGCGAGCACTTCGTGGCGCTCGATCGCGCGCTGCGCGCCGCCGTGGTGTGGGGCGAGCTGCTCGCCATCAACCTCGGCGCGCTCGATTATCCGGACCTCGTCGCCGAGGTGGCCGATCTGATGCTGCCCTACGATCGCGCGCACTGGGTGCTCTGCGTCGGGCAGCACACTCACACCGCCTATCTGTCGGTGCGCACCGACATCGTCGACGCCACCGCGGGCGCGCTCATCCGCCGCGTCGTGGGCAACAGCGGCGCCGCCGGTGGGCACGGCATGATCGCCGGCGGCCGCATGTTCGCCGAGGTGCGCGACGACGCCGCCCTCAAGAGCGTCTACGACGAGCTGGTCGCGCGCATGGTCCGCGAGCTCAAGATCTCGGCGTCACCGTCGCCGCTCTTGTAGACGTCGGCGCCGCGTCAGCGCTCGGCGCGATAGTCGGCCAGGAGGCGCATCACCTCGTCGAGCAGCGCGCGGTTGAGCAGCTTGTCGCCGAGGCGCTCGCGGGCGGCGCGCGCGGCCTCGAAGAACTGCGCACGCAGCGCCGGCGACAGCGGCACCATCTTGATGCCCTGACGCTGGAACAGCCCGCCGAGGAGCTGCGCGTCCTGCGCGCGACCGACCTCCTCGAACCGATGCGCGCACTTCGCCGCCGACGCCATGACGACGTCGCGCTGACGCTGCGACAAGCGATCCCACGCGCGGTTCGCCAGGAGCATGCAGCCCTGCACGTAGCCGACGGGCAACGGCGTGATGTACCGGGCCTGCGTCGACCACTGGAACGCCAGCGCCGCCGACGGCATCGTCGTGAAGCCGTCGACCTTGCCGTCCTCGTAGAGCCGCGTAGCGTCGTCGAGCGGCGCCGCCTCCACCGGCATGCCCATCTCGCGCGTCGCCATCACGCCCCACTCGTCGAGGTCCCAGCGCCACAGCCGGATGGTGCGCAGCTCCGACATCGTGCGCACCGGCGTGCGCGAAAAGACCATGGTCGGCCCGAGCCCGGCGGTGAACAGGAGCGCGAAGCCGTTCTTCTGCGCCTCAGCGGCGAACTGCCCCTGCAGCTTCTGGCTCACGAAGTTCGCCTCGTCGCGGTCCTGGACCACGCCGGGGACGTTGAGCGAGCGCATCGACGGCACCACGTCCGCGCACACGATGCCCGAGGCCATGCCGTCGAGCTGCGCCTTGCCGATGCGCTGCAGGGCCTCCTTCTCGTCGCCGGCGACGCCGCCCATGTACCACTTGATGGCGATCTGCCCGTCGGTGGCGGCTTCGACGTCGCGCCCGAACGCGCGCAGCTCCTTGGCCCAGCTCGTCGCGTCGGGCGCCGCGGTCGCCATGCGCAAGACGATGCGATCGGCGCGCGCCGTCGTCGCCACGCCGACGAGGAGCGCCATGACCCACGCGCGTCTCATTTCGAGCGCACCTCCGCCAACGCCTTCAGCACGCGCTCGATCACCGCGCGCGGCACCAGCGCCTCGCCGAGCGTGGCGCGCGCCTTCTCCGCCGCGGCGAAGAAGTCGGCGCGGAACCCCGCCGACGGCGCCGACACCTGGAGGCCCTGGCGCGCGAACAGCGTGCCCACGAGCGCTTCGTCCTCGTTGCGCGAGATCTCGTCGAGCCGCACCGCCAGCTTCGACACCGCCGCGCGCATCACCTGCTGGTGCTCGACGGCGATCTTGTCGAACGCGCGGTTGGCCACGAGGATGCAGCCGTTCAAGTGCCCGGCGCGCAGACTGGTCAGGTAGCGCGTGCGCGTCGACCACTGGAAGGCCAGCGCCGCCGTCGGGATGGCCATGAAGCCGTCGAGCCGCCCCGCCTCCATCGCCGCCATGGCGTCGGGCACCGGCGTCGGTACGATCTTCAGGCCCATGGCGCGCGCGGTGGCGATGCCGGTGTCGTCGCCGTCCCAGCGCCACAGCCGCTGGCCGCGCAGCTCGGCGAGCGAGCGCACCGGCTTCTTGGTGAAGATGACGTCCTGCCCGAGCGTGGTCACGCCGAGCAGCTGAAAGCCCGCCTTCTCCGCCTCGGCGTCCATCTCGGCGCGCAGCTTCTGCGACACCGCCGCCGCCTCGGCGCGCGTGGTGAACAGGCCGGGGATGGCGATGGCGCGCAACGTCGGCGAGGCGCGATCGCACAACACGCCGGCCGAGGCGACCGCGTCGAGCTGCCCCTTGTCGATGCGCGAAGCCACCTCCATCTCGTCGCCGGCGACGGCGCCGAAGTAGAGCTTCACGTGCACGGCGCCGTCGGTGCCGGCTTCGATCTGCTGCGCCGTCATGTGCAGCTCGCGCGACCACAACGTGCCTTCGGGGGCGAGCGTCGCCAGCTTGATGGCGCGCGGCTCGGCGGCCCGCGCCGGCGCGGCGAGGAGCGATGCGGTCGCGCCCGCGATCAGCGCAGCGACGAAGGCGCGGCTCATTCGGGCTTGCTCGCGCCGGGCAGCGCCATGGTCACGCGCAAGGTCTGGCCCTGAGACACGCGCACCTTCTTCGGCGCCGAACGCTCCGTGCCCGGCGACGGCGCGCGCAGCTCGAGCACGTGATCGCCGGTCGCCACGTGGAAGCCGAGCGTCGGCGTGGTCAACCCCGTCGGCACGCCGTCGAGCCACACCTCGGCCACGTCGAGCGCCTCGACGACGAGCGTGCCGCGCGGATGGCGCTCCGGCTGCATGCTCAACGTCACCGTCGGCGCGTCGTCCTCGGGCTTGAGCGCGCGCACCATCGTCTCGTAGCCGAGGCGCTCGGCGCGCAGCTCGTGGAAGTCGTCGATGGTGAGCGCCACCGACGTCGGCGTGGTGCCGGGCACGAGGTGCCCGTCGACGTAGAGCGTGGCGCCGTCGGGCGCGGTCTGCACCTCGACACGCCGCGTTTTGGGCGGCAGGGCCACGTCGAGCGCCGCGCGCTCGCCGGCCGCGGTGGTGAGCTCGCGCTCGACGTCGGCGTAGCCGGCCTTGCCGATGCGCACCTCGTGACGCCCCGCGCTCAGGTCGCGCAGCGCCGTCGGCGTGGTCTCCTCGAGCGTGCGCCCGTCGACGGTGACGCTGGCGCCGATCGGCTGCGTCGTCACGACCAGCAGGCTGCGCGAGCGCCCCGGGGCGCCGTGCCAGCGCAGGAGCGCCGCGCCCGCGCACGCCGCGAGCACCAGCGCCGCCGCCGACAGGCCGATGGCCCAGCGCCGCGTGCGCGCGCGCCGATCCTCGTCGAGGATGCGCTGCGCGGTGAGCGCCACGCGGCCCGAGTGATCGCCGCTGCCGTCGCGCCGCCGATCGTTGAACACGATCGTCGACAGCGCCTTGGCCATCGCGCGCGTCGACGCATAGCGCTGCGCCGGATCCTTGTGCAACGCCTTGTGCAGGAGCGCCTCGAGCGCCGGCGGCGCCTCCGGCAAGAGGCGCGACAACGCCGGCGGCGCCTCGTGCATCTGGCGATAGAGGACCTGCACGTCGTCGGCGCCGTTGGCGAACGGCGTGCGTCCGGTGACCATCTCGAACAGCACGCAGCCGAGCGAGTAGACGTCGGCGCGCCCGTCGATCTTCTCGCCCTTGATCTGCTCGGGCGACATGTACGCGGGCGTGCCGATGATCTGCCCCGTGCGCGTGAGCTGCGAGTCCGAGTGCGCGGCGGCGAGCTTGGCCAGGCCGAAGTCGATGAGCTTGGGCACCTCGCCGTGCTCGGCGTCGGGCGCGAGCAGCACGTTGGCCGGCTTGAGATCGCGATGCACCACGCCGGCCGCGTGCGCCGCGTCGAGGCCCCAGCACAGGCGCGTGGCGATCTCGAGCGCGCGGTCGCCCGAGATGGCGCCCTTGCGAATGAGATCGGCCAGCGTCTCGCCGCGCACGTACTCCATGACGATGAAGGTCGGATCGCCGACGACGAGGTCGAAGAAGCGCGCCACGTTCGGATGCTCGATGGCGGCGACTGCCTGCGCCTCGTTCTGGAAGCGCTGGCGGAACTCGGGGTTGGCGAGCAGGTCGGGCTTGAGCAGCTTGACGGCGACGCGCATCCCCATCGCGATGTTCTCCGCGACGAAGACCTCGCCCATGCCG
>Ga0207652_10002817_pt1 | contig 14595 bp, 17 predicted proteins | sample KBSC63BmetaG_FD_184334 | JGI IMG/M metagenome (GOLD analysis project Ga0207652, IMG submission 184334) | Corn rhizosphere microbial communities from Kellogg Biological Station, Michigan, USA - KBS C6-3B metaG (SPAdes) (version 2) | ecosystem: Host-associated > Plants > Roots > Rhizosphere ... | reverse complement strand
AGTGTTTTGCAATGGATGCACCTATTCCCTGCGATGAACCCGTAACTATTGCTACTTTGTTTTTTAATTTACTCATTTTTTATTTATTTGTTTTGTAAGTTGATTCAATTGCAATAGCAAGCTTGATATTTGATTTTTTAAAATTTCAATTTGCTTTGCGATGTCCATTTTTGTAAATTGATCCGGAATTATTAATTAGATAAATAGGTTAGGCCACCATCAACAAGGAGCTCCGCACCCAGCATAAATGATGAATCGTCAGAAGCCAGGAAAACCGCTGTTTTGGCAATTTCAGATGGTTGCCCGATTCTGCCTATCGGCATGGCGTCTGCATAGTATTTCTTTACCGAATCCAGTTGATCGGCAGGAATAAACTTGCCAAATACCGGTGTATCTGTTGTACCGGGTGAGATTACATTTGCCCTGATCTTTCTATCTAAAAGATCGTTTGAAAATCCTTTTGCAAAATGTATTACAGCCGCTTTGGCAGCACCATACAATGTAAAGGAAGGATATGCCCGGTGTCCCGCATTTGACCCCATAAGAATAATAGAACCACCATCATTCATATAAGGCAGCGCTTTATGAACAGTGAAATACACGCTTTTCAGGTTCAAATCCATTGTCTTATCATAGAGCGCTTCGCCAATATCTGCCACAGAACCAAAGGTTGCTCCTGTAACTGCACCGCCTGCATTGGCGACAATCACGTCGATGTTACCAAATTTTTCAGCCGTTTCTTTAAACACTCTTTCCAGGTCGGCCGGATGGGTGACATCCGCATTGATGGCGATAAAATTATCTCCAAGCTGGGCCACAGAACTGTCTAAAGTTTCCTGGTTTCTGCCGACGATAGCCCCTACAGCACCTTCATTTTTAAATTGTTGGGCAATGCCAAACCCAATGCCACTATTACCTCCTGTAATAACTGCCACTTTGTTTTTTAGTCTCATTATTTATGTGTTTTTAAATTTGTTTCGCAAACATACCATCAATAGTTTACTTTTGTAACCATTATAGTATATTCTGGTTACTATTGGGTAACTACAAATTTTAAAACATGAAAGACGAAAGATTTTGCAATTCGAATTGCCCGTTTACAAGGGCCATCGGCACTATTGGAAATAAATGGAAGCCGATAATTATAAATGTGATTGGCACGCGTAGCATTCGTTTTGGCCAGTTAGATGCCATAGTACCCCACATTTCAAGGAAAGTACTCACCGAACAGTTGAAAGAGCTGGAAGAAGATGGGCTATTAGAAAGAATAGCCTATAAGGAAATACCGCCAAGGGTAGAATATCGCTTGTCTGAGAAAGGCCTGGCTTTTTTGCCCATTTTAGAAAGCATAAAAGAATGGAATTTAAAATATGAGGTAGCTCCAATATCCATAGAGACTGATAAAAAAAGCAGAGTAAAGTATGCCGGATCGTGTTAAATCGAAACTTGAAAATGAACGGTACATGAAACACATCAATCATAATCTTCTATTTGCTGTTATAATACAAAGAGGTTCTCCAATATTTTGAATGATATATAAGGAATTTCCAACAGGATCGGATTAATAAGGCGATTATTCGAACAATTTAATCACCTTCTATAAATCAACATTTATAGACGCCATTAATCATAATTGTTCAAACTTCCAGCTAAACTTTTAAGGAGGCTAAAAATGTCAAAAACGGTATTAAGTGTTCGATTGTAATCCCTCTCTCTCCGCTGAAATACGATTCCCTTCTTCCTGGCGAGAAGCACTCAAACAAAAAGAGAAAAACTTTTGAGTGCATTAGAAGAACCTACTTCGCTTACCCACGTGAAAAGGAGATTAGGCAACTGGTTTCGGAAGGTTTTTTTTCAAAGAAATTGTAGCAAAATTTTTATCAGCAGCCATACTGTTGAAGCCATCGAAAACACATGCTCCGCAAGCTAAATGTAAGAAATGCACCACAGATGATGCATCAATGAGTTATGTCATCATTTGAATAGCCCTTTTAAAAATTCACCATTTTCAGGGATATTGAGTTTCAGCGTATCGGGATAATTTGCATCATTAATCACCTATAAAAATGAAAAGATGCAAACGAAATTATCAACAACCGCAAATGGGCCTGCCAGGCAGGAAGAAACACTTTCAGTAGCTGGTAACACCATAACTGTAAAAGTTGGAGGCAAGCAAACTGACAATGCTTATTGTGTATTTGAGCTAAGCGTTCCGCCCAATGTAGGAGCGGGTTTACACATTGACAAAGACTGGGACGAGTTTTGGCACGTAATGGAAGGAACTTTTGCTTTCACATTGAACGGAAAGCAAATAGAATTGAGTGCAGGTGGGTTTGCTTACGGACCAAAAGGCATACCTCACAGTTTTAAAAACACAGGCGAGGCAACAGGCAAACTGGTAATGCTTACGAAGCCGTCCGGATTGGAAAAGTTTTTTAAAACTGTTCACAAAGCTTCTTTGCACGGCAATCCCGATAAAGAAACTTTTGTGAACATAATGAAGTCTCATCACATCGAACCGGCTTAGTGATAGCGTCTTCCTTTAGCTGGCTATCTTGCAGAATAAAGATCCTGTAATCATATAAATCAGGCATTATGGTAAAATGTATTAACCTTGAAACAATAAATAACTTTGGACACAAACTGCTGCCTTTATTTATTAAGCCTCCGCAAGAAGCGCTGCAACCGGGACCGAGAGGTATAAATATGCGGGTGCTGGTTAAAAGCTCTCAAACCAATTATCAATTTTCGTGTGTGGAGCTGGTGTTGGCACCAAAAAAAATGGGACCTGCTCCCCACATTCATGATCATCTCGACGAATTTTCTTATGTATTTTTACCTGATGACAGATCTTTTTTCAACGCCCAGCCGCATTATCATTACCTGCAATAAACGTCTCTCACCTTATCTTGAAATGGAGGTAAAAGAATTAGGGTTTACACCCGAAAGAACCTTTCCTACCGGTGTTGAAATGGGCGGCACAATAAACGATTGTATCAAACTGAACCTGAACCTGCGCTGCGCCAGCCAGGTATTGTACTTGATCAGCGAATTTGCTGCAAATAGTGTAGATGATGTTTACAACGGCTTATTGAAAATAGAATGGGAAAAGATCATCGCTGGTGACGGGTATTTTTCAGTGACCAGCAATGTAGATCACCCAAGTATTACCAACACTTTATTTGCTAACGTAAAAGTGAAAGATGCCATAGCTGACCGTATGCGAAATGAAACCGAAAGCCGTCCAAACTCGGGTCCGGAGTTAGATAAAACTGTTGTTCACCTGTTTTGGAGAAACGAAATGGCCGCCATTTTTTTAGATACGTCTGGCAGTACACTTGCCAAACATGGTTATCGTAAAATACCCGGCAAGGCCCCAATGCTGGAGGCATTGGCTTCAGCAACTATTTTGGCTACAAACTGGGACAGGAGATCGCCTTTTGTAAACCCCATGTGCGGTTCTTCTACATTGGCAATAGAGGCTGCACTAATAGCCACTAACAGGCGGCCGGGCTTATTTAGAATCAATTATGCCTTCATGCATATTTTAGGTTTTGATAAAGCAGTTTATGAAAAGGAAAGAAAAATACTGGAGGAACAAATACTGGAAATAGAAGGTTTGCGGATCATTGCCTCTGACATAAGCGAAGATGCAATAAACATTTCTAAAATAAATGCCGGTGCAGCTGGGATAGAAAAAAATATAAATTTTGAAGTTTGTGATTTTGAAGAGACGGGTTTTCCTGAAAATGGCGGAGGTGTTGTTTTCTTAAATTCGGAATACGGCGAACGGCTTGGCGAAGTAAAAGAATTGCAGGAAACCTATGCAAGAATTGGTGATTTTTTGAAGAAAAAATGTAAAGGTTATACCGGTTATATTTTTACAGGCAACCTTGACCTTGCAAAAAAAATCGGGCTAAAAGCCAGGCGACGTATTGAATTTTTTACCAGTAAAATAGATTGCCGGCTATTGGAATATGAATTGTATGCCGGCACAAAAGATGCAAGAAAATTGGCTTAACGATGATGCCCTTTCCGGCGGGGTGTCTTCATTGGGAATGGGAAGGTTCAATTACCATAACACGTTGTTGAGCACAAAATATACTAAGCAACTTGATTTTTATAAAAATAAGCTGTGCGCAGAAAGTATTATATTAGGCTGCGCGGAAATACCTATTTTAATTAAAGCAGGAAAATTCACCTATGATCGTATTTGATAACATCGCTATACATACTGAAGCCATTATGGATTTTGTGCTGACCTAAACCAGCGCCTAGCGTAGTCTCTAACCGCGATAAAGCGCAGGCAAGCCTGTGATTTGCTTAACAACATTTTCAATCCAATAACAGTATTTGTTTTTAACACCCGTTAGCAGGCAGGCTTTAATGCATTTTGCAAAGGCATTAGATGTAACAGCAGATAAGCCAGGACGCTACAAATCCAGGTAAGTCTTTTATTGTATGATAATGTATATACACCAACATTCGCAAAAGGTAACGCGATGAAACATTGCGGAAAGAACGCCTTCACGAAGAGCCTGCTAAAACATAAACATAATCGGCATTATATTGGATAACCTTTGACCATGCCCGTTATAGACACAAGAAATAAAGAACTGAAAAGCGTTGAGTTGATCGCCTGGTTGATGGACTCCCGATTTAAAATTCCAGGTACCCGGTTTCGCTTTGGTCTCGACCCTTTGATTGGCCTTATACCGGGGCTTGGTGATTTTACAGGTTTTTTAATTTCAGGTTACATGATGTTGATTTGTGCCCGAAACGGAGCAAGCGGTTTTGTATTAGCCCGCATGACGTTTAATATATTTATTGACGCTTTAATAGGCGCCATTCCCCTGATTGGCGATCTGTTTGATTTCGCTTATAAAGCAAATGACCGCAATTTAAAACTAATGCAGCAGCATTATATAGAAGGACGTCACAAAGGCGGTGCATGGAAAGTGGTCGTCCCCATATTGATTGTGCTTTTTATTGTTATTGCAGTGTTAGCATGGTGTGGTTACAAGGTATTTACATGGCTCATTCATTCGATTTAATTTATCATGATTTAATTTATCATGAGTTAATTGAAATGCCTGAACAATACGTGCATAGTTCCAGAAAATTTATTTATACATCTTTCTGCTATTCCAATATAACTAGGAAATTACTCCTTTATAAATTTCAGCACAACACGTTTCTCCGGAAAATCTATCATAAGAAAGTAGGTTCCTCTATACAAAAAACTTAAATCAATTTTATCTGAAATAGAGTTGCTTTTAATAATATCAACTACCCGACCATTCACATCAATGATCTTGCATGGAGGATTATCCATTTGAAATGCCGGTTCCAAAAATAATTTACTCTTAACGGGGTTAGGAAACAGCTTTATTTTTTTCTTGTCTGTATCGTTCACAACTACCGCAGATGAGGACGTACTAATGAATGCGCCATGCAATTTACCATCTGCTGAGCGGGCAGTAATCTTAAACCATATCTTATCCCCATCGGAAAGTGTGGAACTATTCCATTGGTAAGAAGTATCTGTTACTCCGGTAACAATTGGAGTAAACGTAGCTTTGTCGTCAATACTGTATTCAATATCATAGACAACCGGCCTGCCGTCATCCGGGTTAGCCAAATGCCATGAAACAGGCACAGAAGTATCATATATTCCCCCCGAAGGATTTTTAATAGTAATCTGCGGGGGCGCATAAGAATGCAATAGTTCAGCAAAGCCAAAGCCAGTTACAGCGATGCCGTTCACTGTGCCGGAAACCGTGGTAGCCCCCTCAAAAAATCTAAAAGGCCATTGAACTTCAGTGTTGTCATTTTTTGTGGTAATCGTCACATCAATCTTATTTTCTGCAGAAGTCAATCTCCATTTGGAAGAATAGCACATTGCGCTATCGGGCATCCAGTTGTAGGCCAGGCGCTCAATTTTAAAATCGCTGGTATTGTATTGTGAAGTCTCATTAATATATCCGGTTAATATCCGGTATTTTTTATTGTCTGGTATCGTATTGAACGTAGTGAAAATATTCCAAAGATTCAAATCCATTCCATCAGATAGTTGCAGATGAAACCATTCATATTTTTCTCCCGTGAGTGGGTTGAAATTGCCATATTGCCTGTCTATCCATGACATGCCGGTTACATCTTCAGTATTACCATCAAGGGTTAACTTGCCAGAAACAGCATTGCCCGTTAAGGAATAATAATAAGTATAGTTGGATAATCCTTGTTCAAGATAGCCATCATCGCCTAAGATGAGCGGCCGCTTCAAACTTGTACAATCTAAATTGAGGCCGGTAGTTGCCGATGATGCTTTAATAGCGTATTCAAACGGGATCAGCTTATTATTAGCATCCATTTTATTGCTCCACGTTTCCGCAGCCCCCTGGTAAACTAGTGCATGAATATTCAGGTGATCGGTAGACAAACTGGTATAATTAACCGGCTTTGTGTCCTGGTAAAACTTCCCCGTAGCATCATCAGTAATATTGAGTATTCTGAAACCGTCAAAAACACTTGCAGGATAGTAAAAATATGTAAGCATAAAACTATATGTTTTTCCTGAAATAGTGGCGGTGAGGTGGCCCGATGTGTACCACCATTCAATAGGTTCCGCATTATGCCGGCCTTCATCCGCGGGAAAAGAAATTATACTGCCGGGCGGCTTATAAGGAAACACTTTCCAGTCTTGTGTATAACCAATTTGGCTTGCTAAAACCGCAGCAATAAAAATGTAAAATTTAAATTTCATAGAGGCGCAATTTCGTCTAAAGTAGTTTTTTTATGACGCACTACAAAGCGCTGGCTATTATCTTCATTTAGTAACAAGTTTCTAAGATATAATTTTGCCTGAACTATAATTCTTTTGATTATGATCACCATTAAAAAACTAATAGCCGTGACATCCCAAATCAAATAATAAAATATTCCGTAAAGAGCTAACGAAGTTTAACCGGATGGCAGTACACAAGAAGAACTGCATATAAAATATAGTTGTACTAAGCCGGGAATGCACGCCAATACATAAGAGATGGATGGGTCAAGAAGAAACCTACTTCTTCGTTAACTCTTTCTTAACAAATATGACACAAACATGACTTTGATAAAAATGCCTTATGGTGGAAAAAGAATAATTTGTATAAAACTTATTCAGCATGAAAAAACTCCTTCAAAAGCTAGCTCTACCCATTCTTATGGCTTTGGCTATTGCTAGTTGCTCCAAAACTGACATCAAAGAAAGTGCTACGTCTACTCAAACAGGCATTGTACCTCATGTGTATGGTTTGCTTCCTACACCGGATGCCGCGGTGTCCACACTACCGGTTTTTTCTCCTTCTATATTTAATAAAGGTGCTACACCGGATGGTTCAGTTTATCTCGGTACGCTTCCTTCCAGCTACCTCATTACCACGCCGGCAATTAGAGATCAGGGGCAAATAGGCTCCTGTACCGGCTTTTGTGGTACGGAGGCCAATGAGATTTTAAAATATTACGCGAAAGGCGGAACTAGGTCAGACCAGACAACTATAACGAGCACCTCAGGCGCAATGGCTGCAATTGTTTCCAACAAGTTTTCTAATCCTTCTAATTATTTTGGTGCAGATGGTTCACTGGCTCCGCTTTTTTTATATTATATAGAAAGAGTAAAAATTGAAAATTATTCCATTACTTCGGACCCCGGTGCTAATATGGTTAATATAGGACAAGCCTTACAGGGACTGACAAATAACTCCGGAAGTGGTGCACCCATTACGCCGAACGGGGAAAGCACCGAAGACCTTTACCCTTACCCAATCACTCTTAATTCACAGGGGTACAATGTAGCAACGGCATCTTCTACGCAATTTACAACACCTCCCAGCCCAGGTGCCATCAGCAATGCAGCCAATTTTATTATTGGCCCGCAAAGTGGCTCTACCGGAACTTCCGGAACTACCAGCGCCGGGTATTACTACATTCCAGGAACAGGAGATGTAGCAGAAGTGAATAATTGTAAATATGCTATTTTAAATGACAAACCTGTGCTTATGGGTTTTACAGTGTATGACAATCACAATTATACCGTTTTTGAAGGTCTTAACACATCAAGCTATATTTATAACCCACTTACCAGGGGTACTTTAAGTAAAGGACTGCGTGCCCTTGGCGGTCATGCTGTTCCCCTCGTGGGCTATTTTGATGATGGCACCGGCTCAGGCAGTACAACCGGCGGCGGATACTTTATCGTACAAAATTCATGGGGTACACCCTGGGGCTATCACGGTCATTTTTTACTACCATACTCAGTTTTAAAAAATAGCAAGGTAGTGGGTAATAATAATCTTTTTGTTTTGGTGCAATAAATGGCAAGTCAAAATTAATGGCCTGCAAGCTGTTCAAAACCTTCTGCAAGGGAGGTTTTTTTATTAAATACAAGTACGAAACTCTTTGACCCTAAATGTTCGCCCAAACATAGGGATTAATTCGCTTTAGTGTCGGTATATTTTTCTTCCTTGCGGGTATCCCTCGCCCCGACATTCCTTAAATAATATTGTATTGAGAGCATTGTATAGTGCCGATACTTTCTCCCCACAAAAGATTACCAATTTTAAGGGTATAGGAAATTTGCAGGAAGACGCTGCCTGCCTGTCGGGTTGAGTTAATAATATATGCACGAATAGCTCAAACAATGACCGACCCTCATATTTTCATATTGAAGGCTTTGTTCTGACTGCAGAATATCTTGCAGAAAAGGTTTTGGCTAATAAAACAGTCCTATTTAATTTATATTAAAATGGAATTATCATCTACCGCCACCACTTCTCCGTGCTCTCATTGCGTCTTCATGTTCATGAATCGTATGTATTTGATCATCTGTTAACCCGGCAGCTTTGTAGTGTTCTTCCATTTCCTTTCTCAGGTTTTCCATTTTTGTTTGTTTATCTGAAGTGCTGGAAGACTGATCAGTAAATATTTCACGCATTTGCGGACGGTATTGCATTCGTATAGCTAAAACCGAGTCAGTCATTGCATCAGATAATTTTACCGAATCTTTTAAATAGGATTGCCAGGCTTGTTGCATATTTCCACCACCGTTCTGGGCAAAAGATTTTGTTGCGCCTAATGATAGCAATATTGCCAGGCACAGAATAATTTTCTTCATGATTATTTTTTTCAGATATAAATGCAAATTATGTGCTGATTATTGTTAACGGTAAAATGATGGCTTACCTGAGTGTTTTCAGGACAGCAAACTAACGGTGCGGATATACTAAAATCTGAAGAAAGAAATGGAATAACTAATAATCCGATTCATAAAGAAACTAGATGAATAAGATCATATCCTTTCTGTCTGCAGGATTCCCTCGTCATGGCTGTCACCTCTCAATTCTTTGTATATTTGTGAGCAATTCATAATTGTATTAAAAAGCAATTACTATGTCAAAGAAAAATTATCTTCCCATCCTTCTAATTTTCGGCTTCTTGCTCTTTGGTAACCGGCATTGCTTGGCACAATCAAAGGTATTGTCAAATGGTTCAACAGCGCCGATGTTCGCCAGCAAGGCTAGCCTGGCAGGCAATGAATTCGATTTTTCATTAAAAAAAGCCCTTGCGAAAGGACCAGTGGTATTATACTTTTATCCTTCGGCGTACACAGGCGGTTGTGATCTGGAAGCTCATACTTTTGCGGACTTCAAGGATAAATTTGCTGCGGCAGGAGCTACCATTATCGGTGTATCAGCAGATGATATTGAGCGCTTGAAGTCGTTCTCATCCAATCCCGATTACTGCGCAGGCAAGTTCCCGGTGGCTTCGGACCCCGGAGGTAAAATTGCAGCAAATTATGGTTTGGAGTTAATGCCTCCGCAAGCGGGTGTTAAAGATGTAAATGGCCAGCAGGTTACGCACGGCTTCATCCCACGGACAACATTCGTTATTGATAAAAATGATAAAATCGTAGCTGTCTTTTCATCAAAAACAGATCATATATCGCCCGATGAGCATGTAAAAAAATCATTGGCAATTGTATCGAAACTGTAATTGAAGAGATGAGTGGTTCGATCGTTATATAATCTCTTCATCTTTTTCCTAATGGTGTTCTGAGGATGTTTAAATAAAAAGATCATCCATCGCCTGTTTAATACAACGTTTAAATAAAAGGATCGCTGTCTTTATTTACAAGTCAGCATAGCACAATAACGGTTGCGGATATAATACAATATCTGAGGAACGAGAAGGAAATGCTATTATTCTTCACCACCTGTTCATATCTTTTAAAGCAGCAACCCTATATTGAAGCTACTGTCCAAGGAAATAAATGGGGTTTTATTGCGTTCTAAACCGGTTAAATAAAACTTTATAGAAACGCAACCCTGCTTTATGAAAATCTTTTTTGCCTCAGCCTTTATTTTAATTTTTGGAATTTCATGTACAAAAGGAAAGCAAGCGAATGAGGTACAGGAACCGGAGATACCATTAAGATGTGGCGTATTACTAACCACTCCTGTTTTAGACAGCTTCATATATCCCACCTATTATATTACTGCCGTTATACAATTTCCCGGAGGCAGTGAAACAATACATTATCATGATAACGTTACCGGTGATCACGATGGTTCGTGGTATCTACCAAAATATAGTAAAGACAGCACTATTTGTATCAAGCCCAATTAAGCGCTTTACAGGCTTTCCGTCATTGAATCATTACAAAAGTAGATTTCTTTAAGGGCTAGCGTTCAAATCAATTTGCAATTGCTTCCCATGTCGTGGAAGATTAGTTCGCAAGCTTATGTAGCCGTTTCCCGGACAGGTATTTTCTCACCGGTATATCAATATATTTCACCCATTCTTGTCCAATTCCAAAAGCTCAGTCGTTATTAGGTTTTAATCCTAAAAGACAAACAGAATGGAAACAAGAATTAATTTTTTAGAAAAGGGACAGAATGCAATAAAAGCGCTTTATCCTATTGGAGGTTATTTAGCAAAATCATCACTTGGAAAGCCGCTTTTGGATTTAATTGATTTCAGAGTGTCTCAAATCAATGGGTGTGCCTTTTGCTTGGATATGCATTCAAAAGATTTACGGGCAATAGGAGAAACAGAACAGCGCCTTTATACATTAGATGCCTGGCGTGAAGCCCCTTTTTATAGTGATCGTGAACGTGCTGCACTTGCGTGGGCAGAGGCTGTAACAAAACTTACAAATGGCAATGTACCGGATGAGGTTTATGAAACAGCAAGAAAACAATTTTCTGAAGAAGAATTAATTGACCTTACGTTAGCTGTTACCACAATCAATACTTATAACCGTATCAATATTGCTTTTCGTCCGCCGGTAGGCACTTATGTGGTTGGCCAGTTTAATTGATTGTTTCAGAAAACAAATTGACCCGTTTAGATATTCAGTTTTTCCGGTGCTGACTGGCTGGCGCTGGGCCAATGTCTAAGCATATTAATGGTCTCAGTAGGTTTCTTTGATAGGGAAATAAAGATTTAATTTTAAACCAGGTTAGTGATAAAATAACTGCTGTTCGCAGGGCGCCAACAGAACGATACAGATTTTCGATAATAACTTAGCACGTGAATTGTATGAGAAGGTGACAAAAGGTTGAATCAATCTAAGGTATAAAACAGCCTATGCATAGAATCTTATTTTTAATTTTATTTTCCATAATAACTTTAGTTGCATTTGCACAGGAGCGGGAAAAAGAGCCACATTATAATTATTTATCACTGGCAGCTTCGGTTTATACAAACACTCCCGGCAGCATTAAGGAAAAACTGTTTATGACGGCAGAAGCCGGAAGAACTTATGGAATTTTTGATATTGGTATAATGGTAGCAAGGCGAAATTTAATACACAGTGACACAAGCTGGTTTGTGGAAGTATTGCCAACCATAAATGTATTTTCAAAGGGGCGCTTTTCTGAAGCGCTTACTTTGGGCGCAGGATATGTTATAAATGCGAAGGAAAATTTTTTAACAGAGATAACCAATAGTATAAACTTTGCCCCGACTAACAGGCTGGTGATAAGCGTATACCAGGGAAATTATTTTTTTGATGGAAAACTATCAACTTCAAGAGCGCAGTTTATGGGCTTGTCAACAACGTTTAATTTTATTAAAAGTAATAGCGCCACTGATATCAAAAAGCGAAAAAGTTTGTTGAACTAAAGCGGTTTTCGGAATTTTTGAGTAAATGCCCTTACTAAATTAGGGGCCTGGTAAACGTCTAAGCGTAGAGACAGTCAGCAAGTTTCTATAGGAATGTAATTATCGCTTTTGCGAGGACGTCAGCAGTAGGAAAGAATAGCAAGAAACTTGCAGAAATATTTAAGGCATAATATGTGTAATGCTTTCCAAAAAAGTCTATGAATCAGAAAGAGATTAAAACAAATAAAAAAGCTGAAAAAAAGGCCGATAATTATGATAAAGAAAAAGATGCCGTTAACCAAAAAAAGGAGCGTTCAATTAAAGGAGATACGAAATCGGGCAATAAAATTTTATTAGAACAGAGCGACACAGATTAGTTTTAATAATTTACCAGCCTAATTTATTGAAAAGCCCTCACATTATCGGCAAACTGTTTTTTTAAAGATAAAGAACTGGTCTCCTTAGTTTGTGGGTGACATCTTATTAAATATCTTTATAGCGTTGACATAAACTAGTATGGTTAAATGCAGCCCAATTGAAAACATCTTACATTAACCCACTTTCCCAGGATGATTTTCCAGATGCTTCTATTATAAAAATTGAAAATAAGGGGTACTTTGCCTATGCTACGCATGATGAGTTTTCACCCACGATTAATAATATACTTGTAAAGCATTCATGGGATTTAATTCATTGGTCAGAAAGTAAAGGCGCCTTGCTTGAGTCTCCGGTTTGGGCTAAGAACTGTCATAAGTTTTGGTGTCCGCAGGTTGTAAAGGCAAGTACCGAATATCGGTTATATTATGCTGCTGAACCCGATACAAAAGACGGTATGTGTCTGGCTTTTGCTGTTTCAGACAGGCCTGTCGGGTTTATAGATTGCGGCCATCCGCTTAACAGGTTGGAAGGATCCACCTATCAGATGATTGATCCATATTTTTTTATTGATCCTGTGAGTCAAAAGCATTTATTATATTATGGTTCGGCCCATGAACCAATTCGTGTAGTTGAATTGGCAAAAGATGGTAAAACATTCATATCAGATCCGGTAGAAGTGCTTTATCCGGGTGAAGGAGTTTTTCATAAATTAAGAGAAGGTGCATGCGTTTCATATAACAAGATATCTAAGCGTTATTTTCTCTGGGTCTCAGGAGATAATACCTGGGCTGAAAAATCGTATGCAATAAGTCTTTACTGGTCTGAAAATCCAATGACAGTTTTCCAAAAAGTTCCGGGAAATAATTTAATTCTCCGGCCAAATGATGTATGGGATTCGCCCGGCCATAACAGTATTATTGAAGATGACGAAAGCAATGAGTGGATGGTTTACCATGCTGTTGATACAAAGGACCGTTATATACCAGGTACCGGTAGGTTTTTGAGAAAAATGTGTATGGAACGTATTTTTTACACTAAAGATGGATGGCCTTTTATTGCGAATTCCTCACCATCTTTTACGATTCAGGAAGGTCCTTCAATAAATGTTTAGCTAACGGAATCGCCGATTTGTGCTATATTGTATAATGGACAATATAATTGCAATAAGATATGAAGGCGACAATTCTTTAAAAGACAGCCAGAAGTTATCCATTTTAAGGTATATCAACAGGCTTTTAAGCGGGCAAAAAGATGAAATTATTGCATGTAATGCTTTTGTAAGAGTAATAAGTGAAAATGGCCGAATGGTAGATATTGGAGTTGTAGGAACTGATGATAAATTGGGCAAAACCATCTCATTAAAAATTTCCAATTCTGAGCCGCCATTTTAATGAGTCAGCCTCATCCTTTTGAGGATTATACAATAATTAATAACCTAATAAAGTTTACATTAAAGTAAAATTTTTTCTACTAAACTTTTTACGAGTTTTAAATCTTCAGAGTTAGATTTAAGGTCATTGCAACCATGACATATCTTAGCAAGATTAGCTTTGTTTATTCAAAAGTAATTCTCCTTACTTTATTTCCGCCATTTGTATCATAATTGAATGTAGTAACATATAAATTTCCATGTGAATCAATTGCTAATCTCTGGGGGCGTTAAAAGCAGCGTCTAATCCAATTCCATCAATATCTTCTGCAACACCACTACTTGCAATGTCATAATGATTATAAAATAATTTTACAAATTAGAAGGGTACATCATTCCGAATAACTAAATTTAGCCCATGAAAATGAAACAACTTTTAGTGCTGGTGTTACTCTTGTCTTATATGGCAACGATGGCACAGGAAAAAAGAAAATGGAAACAACTTTTCAATGGTAAAAATCTCGATGGATGGATCGTAAAGATTAAAGGGCACAATCTGAATGATAATTTCGGAAATACCTTTCGGGTGGTGGACGGAAAAATGGTGGTTTCGTATGATCAATACGACTCGTTTCGTGAGCAATATGGCCATATCTTCTACAAAAAGCCTTACTCATATTATTTGCTTGCGGTAGAATACC
>Ga0207652_10002815_pt1 | contig 14601 bp, 12 predicted proteins | sample KBSC63BmetaG_FD_184334 | JGI IMG/M metagenome (GOLD analysis project Ga0207652, IMG submission 184334) | Corn rhizosphere microbial communities from Kellogg Biological Station, Michigan, USA - KBS C6-3B metaG (SPAdes) (version 2) | ecosystem: Host-associated > Plants > Roots > Rhizosphere ... | reverse complement strand
GAAACGGTTGCCATGGCGCTCCTCCCGTTGGTGTTGCTCGAATCGCGGCGCCCTCAGCGCAAGGCGACCAGCAGCCGGGTCGAGTCGGTCACCCAGCCGAAGATCGCGCCCTGCGCCTTGATCATGCGCAGCCCCACCTCGTGAAATTCGGGGAAGTACGACGCGCAGCAGTCGCCCGGCACCAGGCACTTGTAACCACGGTCGTTCGCCTCCCGTACCGTCGTGTGCACACAGACCTCGGTGGTCACGCCGCAGACGATCAGGGTCTCGACGCCCCGGTTGTGCAGGATCGCCTGCAGGTCGGTGGCGTAGAACGCCCCCTTGCCGGGCTTGTCGATCACGGGCTCGCCCTTGCGCGGCGCCAGCGCTTCGATCAGGTCGTGCCCCTTCTCGCCGCGGATCAGGATGCGACCCATCGGTCCCGGCGCGCCGATGCGCGTGCTGGGCGCGCCGCGCTCGACCTTCGCCCGGGGCGCATCCGACAGATCGGGCCGGTGACCTTCGCGCGTGTGGATGATCAGCACGCCGCGCGCCCGCATCGCCTCCAGCAAGGCGCGGCAGGGGCCCACCGCCTTGCCCAGCAGGGTGACATCGTTCCCCAGCGACTCGCCGAAGCCGCCCGGCTCCAGGAAGTCGCGCTGCATGTCGATCATGACGAGGGCCGTCTTCGCCAGGTCGAGGGGCAGCGGCTCCGGCTCTGCGTCCACGATCGTCGACATGAATCGACGCTACCGCCGGCGGCGTTTCGGCAGGGTTTCCGGCGGGTGCTATCTGCGTAACCAGGTCAGCGCCGGGTCCGCGCGCGAGCTGGCGCGCTCCAGTCGCGCCAGTCGCTCAGGACGGCCTGGACGAAGGGCTTCGCGGCGCAGTGTAGCCAGTCGGCAGGTCGCCGCCGCAGGTGGCGCAGGATCGCCGGCCTGGCGCCCGGTGTGCCCAGGTGCACGTTCGCCGTCTCGAAGCCCATCGCGAACAGCAATCGGTCCTCGTCACGGGCCCGCGTCAGCTCGGTCACCTCGATGCGCGTGCAATGCGGAGCGAGGCGCCGCACCACCCAGGTCTCCCGGCCGCAGGTCCGGACCGACAGCGAGGGATCGGCGGCCCGCACGGCCTGGGACAGCAGCGTTGCATACCGCACGCTGCGCGCGCGCGGGCCCTCCGCTGGCTGCCACGCCGTCGGCGCCAGGGCCTTCGCCTCGCGCGCCAGCAGACCCCCGTCGACCTTCGCCAGCGCGACGTATCGCGGGCGGCCCAGGCTGCCCAGCCCCGCGCTCCGGTGCGACACCCGAAAGGGCAGGCCCGGACGCGGCAGGCTGTCCGCCAGTAGCTTCCTGATCGCGGCCGGCGCGCGCGTGGTGGGCAGGGCCGACAGCTTTCGCCAGAACGCGACGGGATCGCGCAGGCGGCTCATGGCGATGGCGCGCAGCCACGGGTGAGCTTCTTCCAGCACGAAAGGCCGGCCGCCGCTGGTCAGCCCCTCGGCGTAGCCGTCCGCGATGGCGCGCGCCGCCCGCCGGCGCCGCAGCGTCAGGTGCGCGCCCTCGATGGCCAGGTAGGCGCTGGCGGCCAGGCGGATCAGATCCTGGCTGTACGGCAGCCGCGCCGCCTCGTCGAAGTCGTTGATGCCCCAGATCAGCCGCCCCTCGGCGTCGCGCCAGGTGCCGAAGTTCTCGAGGTGTAGATCGCCGACGCCCAGCACCGGGGGAGCGTGCCGCTCGTCCGGCGCCAGCGCCGCCCACCGCGCGGCCCAGCGAAAGAAGGTGGCGCGCAGAAACGCGAAGGGGCCTTCCTGCATGCGGGTGTGCTTGCGGTCCAGGTCGTCGGCGCGCAGGCGCATGAACCCAGCCAGCCAGCGTTCGTAGCACGTGACGGCGTCCGCCAGGTTCATGGCGGGCACTTAAACACGGGGTAGCCCAGCGCGGTATCGCCGGGGATCACGGCCCGGTAGCTCCCATGACCCGATTCCCCAGGCTGCCGTTACTGTTGGGACGATGGAAGCTGCTACGGAGAGCGTGTCGGGCAGGCCGCGGTCGATGATGTCGTGCTGGTGCCGGCGGTTTGCACGGAGCGGTGTCGCGCTGGCTCTATTGCTGGCGGCTGGTTGTGGCGGCAGCGGCGGCGTGGATGGCAGCGGTGGTTCGACGGGGATCGCTACCGGCGGTGTGGTGGGCTCGGGCGGCCGCGTCGGTTCCGGCGGCACGCTTGGTTCTGGCGGCATGATTGGTTCCGGCGGCGCGCCTGGTGCCGGGGGAACGGCCACCGCCTCGGGCGGCGTCGCTGGCCCGGGAGGCGCGGGCGGTATGATCGCCAGCGGCGGTGTGAAGGGCTCGGGCGGCGTGACGGGGTCGGGCGGGACGAAAGGCAGCGGCGGCGCGAAAGGCTCCGGCGGCACGACGGGCTCCGGCGGCGCCGGTCAGGCGGGCGGCGCGGCGGGGCGCGCGGCCTCGGGCGGGGCGGGCGGTCACGCCAGCGGGGGCGCGGCGGCGACGGGCGGCGCCACGGGTTCGGGCGGTGTCGTCGGTTCGGGGGGCACGACAGGTGGGGGCGGGTGCACCGCACCCCCGACCAGCACGCTGGTCGGCTGGGCGTCCATCAGCGGGTCCGGCATTGATACCACCACCGGCGGCGGCTCGGCCACGCCCACTGTCGTCAGCACGCTGTCGGACTTCAACGACGCGGCCGCCGGCTCGAACGCCGCCGTCATCTGGGTCAAGGGCAGCATCACGGGCAAGATGAAGGTGGGCTCGAACAAGACCATCGCCGGTGTCTGCGGCGGCGAGCTGCACGGCCACCTGGAGGTCAGCGGCTCGACGAACGTCATCCTCAGTAACCTGAAGATCGTGGGCTATGCGGTGGGAGATTGCTCGCTGGATCCCGACTACGACCCGTCCACCGGCTGCTCGTCGGGCAACGACGCCATGACCGTGCAGAAGAACGCGCACCACATCTGGATCGATCACTGCGACATCTCCGACGGCACCGACGGCAACCTGGACATCACGAACGGCGCGAACTACGTGACGGTGTCGTGGACGAAGTTCCACTACACGCCCCGCACCGACAACGACGGCAGCGACTCGACGGGCGCCGCCGGCCACCGCTTCAGCGATCTGGTGGGCGGCAGCGACAGCGCCACTGGTGACGCCGGCAACCTGAACATCACCTGGCACCATGACTGGTGGGCCGACAACATCGTCGAACGGCAACCCCGCGTCCGCTTCGGCAAGAACCACCTGTTCAACAACCTGTGGTCGTCGACCGCCAGCAACTACTGTGTGCGGGCCGGAATCCAGGCGCAGATCCTGGTGGAGAGCAGCGTCTTCACGGGCGTGAAGGACGCCACCCAGTTCAACAACAGCGACGATCAGAAGACGGCGTACATCACGCAGACGAACAACGTGTTCACGAACACCAGCGGCACACCGGCCACCGGAGGCGGCGGCACGCCGTTCACGACCCCGCCGTACGCGTACACGCCGGACGCCACCAGCGGGCTGGAAGCCGCCATCCGGGCCGGCGCCGGCCCGCGCTGATCAGGCGAGCGCGCCGGCCAGCGCGCGCGCCTCGACGATGTTGTCCTCGATCGAGCAGTAGGTCCAGGCCCCGTAGCGGCCGATGGAGTGGACGCCGTGCTGCGCGAGCACGGGCCGCAGGCGCGCCACCTCCGCCAGCGAGCCCCGCGTGATGTGGACGTAGGCCGGGTTCATTACCACGGCGTGGTGGGCCACCAGTTGGTGATCGCTGATGACGCCTTCGGCGCGCAGATCGTCGAGCACCCGGGCGCGCGCCGCCTCGACGTCGACGACGGCGTCGCTCGACAAGCCGACCTCGACGTACAGGCTCAGGCGATCGGATTCGAAGATGTTGTCGTAGTAGCCGATGCGATAGAAGCTGCGCGCCCGATCCGGGTAATAGACCCAATGCACGTCGCGTGCGCCCTTACGATCGAAGCCCAGGTTCAGCACCAGCACCTTGTTCCAGGTGAAGGCGCGCGCGTCATGGCCGAGTCCGGTCATCCGCGCCAGGTAGGGAAACGGGGCCGACGAGATCAGGTGGTCGAAGCGGATGCGTCGCTTAGTGGTGCGCGCGATCTTTCCCGTCACATCGACCTCCAGCAACGCCTCGCCGAGCGCGATGCGCTCGGCCGGTACCTCGCTGGCCAGCGCGTTCACGTACTGGATGGCGCCGCCACGCGGGTACGTGAAGGTGGCGTTGTAGCTTGCGTTGTCGGGGGCCCGCATGTTGCGGATGATCGCGGGCAGGTCGGCGTGGGGAAAGAACCGGCCCATGGCGTCCCGGTCCAGCGTCGCCAGATCGCAGGCGTACAGCTTCTCGTTGTAGGGGATCAGAAACTTCTCGGCGATGCCGCGGCCGTAGCGGGCGTACAGCATCTGCTTGAAGTTCCCCTCTGCGGCCGAGGCCACCTCACCCGTGCGGGCGAAGTACAGATCGTGCAGGCACTCGATGAAGTCGGCGCGGGGAAGCTGGTGGATGTTCTTCTGAAACGGAAAGTCGATCATCCGCCCCGCGTACGAGATGAACGATCGCTTGTGCACGGTCCGGAGCTCCTGACCGGGCATCCGCTCTCGAAGCCAGGCCTCGATCTCGGGGTGCTTGAAGTGAAAGAAGTGCCCCGAGTAGTCCCAGGTGAACCCGTCCCGCGTGACGGTCTTGCAGTACCCGCCGATCTCCTGATCACCCTCGACGATCAGGTAGTCGCGATCGCGCCCCAGGAACGCAGCGGTGGCCAGCCCGGTGATCCCGGCGCCGACGATGAGATGGGAGACGTGTGTCACGGAGTGGGCGAGCATCAGAAATCGGCCGGTTTGGCGCAACTACTTTTCTCGCTTGCCGAAGACCCCCGTATCGGGCGAGGGTAGAGTCGCCGCGTCAGGATAGCGATGTCAGATCAGGAGGCTCATCGGATGGCTCGAATGGTAATTTTCGCCAGGTTGGTCGGCTGCTGCGGGCTTTTCGCTCTTGTCGTTACGTCCGCCTGTTCGACACCGCGACCGTACACCGGATGGGATGCCTCGCAAAGTGGCGGCATCGGGGGCGCGCTGGGAGCCGGTGGCGGAAAAGAATCCGGTTCCGAAGGCACGGGAACTGGCGGCAGCGGCCCTGACGCGTCCGTCGCCACCGGGGGGATTGCAGCCGCGGCAGGGACGGGCGGTGCATCTGGTGGAGTGCGCGGAGGAGATGCGGGCGGCACTGGAGATATAAGCGCTTCCGGCGGAGTTCCGGTCTCCGGTATGGGCGGAAATTCGGCGGGGGGAACCGGTGGTTTGTCGAAAGGAAGCGGCGCGGCCGGCGGTAGCGGCAGCGGAAATGGTGGTGCGGGTCCGGGGAGCAGTGGTGCGGGAGGCCTCATAGGATCGTGCGCTGCCGACGAGAAGAAGTGCAATGGGATCTGCGTCAAGGTTGCCGATCCAACATACGGCTGTTCCCCTTCTAGCTGCACTCCCTGCGCTTTGAATCACGTCTCGCAGGCAATCTGTCAGGGCGGTGCGTGCGCGGTGGGAACCTGTTCGTCCGGGTTCATGAACTGTGACAATCAGCCCGACTGCGAGGCCGACATCACTTCAGCGACCCATTGCGGAGGTTGCACGACGAAGTGCTCTGGAAACACGCCAATCTGCGCTGTTTCCGGTTCTAGCTACGCGTGTTCCAGTGGATGCCCAGGATCGCAGGTCCGCTGTAGCGGGGTCTGCGCGGATTTGAACTCAGACGCGTCGAATTGCACGGCATGTGGGAAGGCCTGCACTGTTCCGAATGGAATACCTCAGTGCGCGAACGGAATCTGCGCGCCGGCTTCCTGCAATACTGGATATACGAAGTGCGGATCATTGTGCCAGTATACCGACGGCGATGCCAATAACTGCGGCGGCTGTGATCTGAAGTGTCCGACCGGCAGCCTGTGCAAAAGCGGATCATGTGAGGTCCGAGTTGGATACCCAACTCGTTTTACTGCGAACGAGTTTAGTCCGTTCTCCCAAGCCGCCGGCGGAATCGTTGCGTTCCCAGTCGTGCTCACGAAGGCGTCGACACTTGTCGCTCTCGGCTACATCAATGAATCGACCGCTACCGGAGCGGTGGCATCTTTCGGCCTCTACAACGATTCAAACGGTTCTCCCGGAACCTTGGTGGCATCTGTGGTCGATGCGGCGCTCAAAAGCTCCGTGCAGGAGCTTCCGACGCAGAATATTGTGCTTCAGCCAGGAACTTTTTACTTTTCCATTCTGAGTCGAGACGATGGTGAACCTCAGCTGTACACGTCGCCGACGTCCACCGTCGACTGGATCGTCTCAATGCCGGGTTACGCGGCAGGATTGCCTGTCACTTATGCGAGTGTGGCTCCGGAATATTTCGTGCAGAGAACGCCCAACGTTTACATCGTAGTGAGGCAACCGGGCAGCTAAACTGACTGAAATCCCCGAAGGAAGGCCTACCGCAATGGCTGACAACTCACATCCTCGTTGCGCTCGACGTCCCAGTTAGAGTGCCGCTACCGATGGTATTCTGGACAATTGTCGACTTGATGCTTGAGGTTGCCATGCTCGACCCCATAGTCGGAATGGTGCCTGGGAGGGTGCCGACGCTGAGCGCGTAGACGCGAAATTGGTAATGGTGCACGGTACCCGCCGGGCACGGGCCGTAGTATCCGTTACCGCTGAAGGCATTAAGTTGCTGCGCTCCGGCAGGGGCGGTCAACATCGCGGCGGTGGCTAGTTTTGCAGGCAACATCGTTGTTGTGGACGGTATGTTCCAGATCGCCCAGTGTACGAGGCTATTGAATGTGAGATCCGTGAGCGTAACAGCGTAGCTCATGGTGCCGCTCGGCCCGGCGGTCCAGGTCAGGTCAGGCGAACCCATGCTCGAGTCGGCGCAGGTGATATCGGCCGGGAAGGGCGAACCTTCTGTCACTTGAGTGCTCGTGAGGGTCATGTTCAAAGGCAACATCCCGGCGCCGCCCGTATCGTTAGGCGCCGCGCCGCCCATGCCACCGGAACCGCCGCCGCGGCCGCCGGCGGCTGGGCCACCGCCCTGGCCGGGGTGTCCGCCGGCGGAGCCGCCTGCCGCGCCGCCGGAGCCGTTGCTGCCGCCCGTAGCGTTGACGCCGCCGGAGCCGTTGCTGCCGCCCGTCGGGTTGGCGCCGCCGGAACCGGTGCTGCCGCCGGAGCCGTTGCCGCCGCCGCTGGCGCTGCCGCCGGAACCGGTGGCGCCACCGCTGCCCACCTTGCCGCCCGAGCCGGTGGTGCCACCTGTCGAGGCGCCGCCCGAGCCGGTCTTGCCTCCCGAGGACGACGTCGTCCCGCCCGAGCCGGTGCTGCCGCCCGAAGCGGCGGCGCCGCCCGAGCCCTCGTTGCCTCCGCCGCCGGACGAGCAGCCGAGTTGGGTGGTGGCGACGAGCCCCACCGCGAACAGGGTGGAGACCAGGAGGGTCGATACACGGGGGGCCACGAGCGTCGGGGGAGTGCGCATGCCCGGCAGTATGCCCCGGGTCACCTGTCCGGCAACCGGACGCCCGGCCATCGGGCCGGAATTGCCTCCCCGCCGATCACAGCCACCCCATCAAGGACAGGCTCCCCAGCAGAGTTGGACGCCCCTCGGTCGCGAGCGCCACGCCCTGGTACCGGACCGCGGGGTACGGCCCGTCGCCTTCGGCGTGAACCTCGGCGCTCAGATACAGACGCTGGCCCAGCGCGAGGTGCAAGCCGGCGCCGGCGTCCGCCACGAAGGCCCAGGTGCTGGCGGTGCGGCCGCTCGCGCCACCCTGAACCGCCAGTCCCTGCGCCGAGACGAACAGTCCACCCGCTCCCACCGAAACGAACGGCTGCCAGCGCCGTCCCGGACGAAACGTCCACAGGGCCTCGGCCAGCGCGAGCTGATGCGACACCTCGGCGTCGCCCTGCGCGCCGTTCACCCGGGCGCGCGTCCCCAGCCCCGCCACCGTCAAGCGCGCGCGCAGCGGCCAGCGTGGCACGGGAACCAGCGTTGTCCGCAAGACCGGCAGCACCGCGGGCGACATGCCGTCCAGGCTGGCCAGCACCATGCCTCCCGCTTCCAGCGCCAGCCGCGTGGGGGCGCGTGGCGGCAGCGCGGCGGCGCGCGCGATCGATGGTGCCGGGCCCGCTGCGTCGGGCGGCTCTGCTTCGCGCGTGGCCGGCCGCGCTGGGCGCGAGCTCTCGCGCGCCGGGACCTCGCCCGTCGACGTTGCCGCCGAAGGCACCAGCGTTCGCGCGACGTCGCTGGCTGGACTGGCGGGGACTCTCGGACCCGGCGTGGCAGTGACCGCCGGCCGGGGCGGCGCCGCCGGGGTGGCTTTCGGCGGAGCGGCGGGTGGGGTCAGCGCCGCTTCCAGGAAGCTGGCCCGCAGCAGCTCCAGCGCCCTGACCGACAGGATCTGCGCGCCCCGGGCCCCCTCGCTGTCGTGGGGAATCGGTCGCGTGATGGTCTTGCCGGTCGCCCGATCGACGACCCACAGCAGACCCGGCCCCCGCGGCGCGTCCCCGAACAATGCCACCACCGCGTCGAACCCGGCGGGACGCGCCGGCGGCTCCATGGCCGCGCGCACGCTGCTATGCTCGGGGACGTCCCCCAGCTCGACGGCATAACCCGCGGCCAGCAGCTCGCCGTGCAGGCGGACGATCGCTTCGGCGGCCTGCGGGGTGGGGTGCGCAGGCCGCAGCAGCAGGATCGACACCTCGCGCGCGGCGGCGCCGGTCGGGAACCCCAGCACCATCATCAGGGCCGCGACAGCGCCGAAGCTCAGGGGGCGTCGAGCAGGCCGCGCGCGCTGGCCGCGTAGCTGCCGTTCGGGAAGCGCCGCAGATACGTCGCCGCCACCTCGCGCGCGGCGCGCGGCCCCTGCACCCGGGCCGTCGCCGTCATCTTTCGTCCCAACGCTTCGGATGCGTACGCGCCGAGGGGCGCCTCCTGAAGGTAGCGATCATACCACTCGAGGGCGCGCACCCCGCCGCCGGAGGTCTCCTCGAGCCGGCCGAGAAGAAAGGCGGCGTCGCGGGCGCGCGGAGATCGCGGGAACCGCGCCCGCTCGGCCAGCAGCGCCCGGCGCGCCACGTCGTCCCGGCGTCGGTAACGGGCGGCGTCCGCCAGCGCGGCCAGCTCGGTGGCGGGCGAACGCGCGAGCGACGCGTCCAGGCCGCGCCGTTCCGCGTCCTGCAGGATGCCCTCGAAGTCCCCGGCGTTCAGCGCGGCGACCCAGGTCCCCGACGGCAGGGAAGGCGACGCCTCGGGGACGCGTGGGCCGGCGGCGCGGGCATGGGCCGCCCCCGTCGCGCGGGCGGCCGACGCCGTGGCCGGAAGCTGCGAAGCGCCCGCCGGTGCCTCGCCGGGTACGGCGGTCCGTGGCGGGGGCGCCGGATCGCCCAGCTCGCGCAGCAAGACCTCCTTGGTCCGGACGTTCACGGTCAGCCGCTGGCCCCCGCGCACGGCCACGGCGCCCTCGGCCACCGGACCGGTCACCGACACCAGCCCCTTCGTCATCGCCACTTCCAGCCGTTCGCTGGCGCCGTCCCACGAGGCGTGGAAAACCGTCCCGCGCACGGTGATCAGGAATGGTCCCGCGTCGATCAGCCAGCGGGCGCCCGGGCGCGGCGTCACCTTCACCTCGGCCTCGCCCTGCTCGATCGCGAAGCGGGCCCCGTGCGCGTCGATGCGCCCCAGGCGCCCGCGCGCGCCCGGCATCAGGCGCACCGACGTCCCTTCCGAGAAGCCCAGCACCGCGCCGCCCGCCGAAAACGACCTGACATAGCCGCCGTCCCCGATCTCGCCGCCGTCGATCCGATATGCCAGCGCGTCGCCGTCCCCCGGCGTTGCGTGGCGCGTGCCCCGCCACAGCACCACCGCGCCCACGGCGGCGGCGCCCACCGCGAACAGCGCCAGCCAGGCCGAGCGGCGGCCGGCCCGGCGTCGCTGGCCCAGCCGGAACGTCAGCGCCTGCAGGCCGTCGACCCGCTGCGCCGGGGTCATCGGCCGGGCGCTGGCACGCACCAGCTCCGCCACCGCGTCGACATGCTCGAACCGTGTCTCGACCTCACTCATCCCGCCCTCGTCTTCCCCGCGTCGCGCTCTCGAAGAAGGCCAGCAGATCCGGATCGCCCCCGATCCAGCCCGACACGCGCGCCGCCGCCCGCGCCAGCGAACGCTTGACGGTCGACAGCGACAGCTCCATCGCCACCGCGACCTCTTCCAGCGTCATTGATTCCAGGTGCCGCAGCGAAAATACCAGCCGCTCGCGCGGCGCCAGCTGGTCCAGCAGGGCGTAGAAGCGGCGCAGGACCTGGCGTGACTCGGCGTCGTCGCCCGCGACCGGCGCATCCGGCACCTCGCCCGAGTCCGACAGGTGGACGAAGCGCCGCACCCGGCGGCGGCGTAGCTCCCACTTCACGATGCGGATCGCGAACGAGACGACGAAGCTGCGGAAGGCGGCCGGCTCCTTCAGCGTGTGCACGCGGGCGAACAGGCGGTAGAAGACCTCCTGGGTGATGTCCTCCGCATCGGTCTCGCGCCCCAGCGCCCGGTTGGCGATCCCGTAGACCGTCGGCGCGTAACGGTTCCAGGCCGCCGCCGGTGCCCAGGCCTGCCCGGCCATCAGCGCGCGGGCCAGGTCGGCGTCCGTCAGGTCCGGGCGCGGGCCGGCCGGCACCACGTAAAGCGGGACGGGATGTCGATCGGTCGTCAAGGGTCGAACCTGTGCCAACTCGTCCCAGGAGTAGCGGCATGTCGCCAGCAGGGGTCATTCCCCGCCAGCCTGAGCCGCCCCGCGCCGTGGCCGCTACTACAGCGTACCCCCTTGCGACGCCGACGGGGGAGCAAACTGGGAGGCGGGGGGCGGTCCCCATGCGCGGCTGCCACACTTTTTCGTACAGAAACAACGCCGGTTTGTCAGTGAAAGAAATGGATATGTCTCCCCATCGACCGGTCCGCAGCGCTGGGACGCGTACAGTGCCCGGACGCTCCAGTTGGTTGAGGTCCGGGCTGGTCCTGGCGCTCCTGGGCGCGGGAATGACGTTCGAGACGCTCTCCTGCTCGGCCGGCGCACCCGGCAACGTTGATGCCACTGGTGGTACCGCGGTGCCTGGTGGCGGCTCGGGCGGCGCACCCTCCGGCAGCGGCGGGCTGGCGGGCAGCAGCGGTGTGGCTGGGTCCGGGGGGCGTCAGGCCACGACCGGAACGGGAGGCGACGTCGGTTCGGGCGGCGCCCTGGGCTCGGGTGGCACGCCGGGCTCGGGAGGCCGGGTTGCATCGGGCGGCGCGCCGGGGTCAGGGGGGATCGGGACGGTCGGATCCGGCGGCGCGCCGGCCCCGATGGGCAGTGGCGGGCATGCCAGCGGCGGAAGCGCGAGCGGTGGAAGCGCGGCGGGGGGCCAACCCGCCGGCACCGGGGGCAAGGGGAGCGGCGGCGCAGGCGCCGGAGGGGCGGCGTCCGGCGGCACCACGGGCGCCGGAACCGTGTATGGCCAGTGCCGCTTCCATTTCGGGACGATCGACACCATCGCCAAGAGCAACCCCTCGATGATCGCGCAGCTCGACTTCTTCACCCCCGGCTGGATGGGCCAGCAAGACACGTTCGACATGCAATACGTCTGTGACGAGACGAAGTCGGGCGCGGCGTTCGCGGCGCAGGTGCCGGCCATCGTGGCCTACGTGGCCGCCTTCTATGCGAAGCGGCACGACAACCTGAAGGACTGCAACGCCTCCGGCGCGCAGCAGGATCTGTGCACGGTGGGCGCCGGGTTCATCAGCGACAACCTGGCCAAGATCGTGGCCACGTACGAGAGCTATGCGGCCGGATTCGCCGCCTGCTACGGCACCACCAGGCCGATCATCTTCATGATGGAGCCGGACTTCTATCAATACACGATCAGCAATCAGCAGCGGCCGTGGACCGCCGACACGGCGGGCATGATCATGAGCATGTTCGTCGGGGCGGTGCGGAAGCACCTGCCGAACGCGGTCTTCTCCATGGACATCTCGCCGTGGGTGGCGCCCAACGACGGCTCGGACAACGGCCAGCAGTGGTACAGCCACTTCGACATGACTCAGTTCACGTTCATCAACACGTCCGGCGGCTCGACCCAGGCGAACAACGCGCGCATCCGCGGCGACATGATGACGTGGGCGGGCGTCAGCAAGGTCACGGGAAAACCGATCATGGCCGACACCGGCTATGGCGTGAACGGCAGCTCGGCCGGTCCCGATCCGGCATGGGACACCCCGGCGAACATCAACGCGCGGATCAGCGACGGCGTCGTGTCGATCAGCCAGTACAATCCCGCATCCACGTGGGGAACCACCATCGCCGGGATTCGCCAGCAGCTAGGCACACCGCGTTCTTGTCCGTGACCGCGGCGCGCCGGGGCGCGGTTCCCGCCCTGCTGCTGGCGCTGGCGGTCTCGGCCTGCTCGCGGCCTTCGCCGGCGACTGGGCGCCCCGTCTTCCAACCACAATCGGCCGCGTTCGAGCTGCCGTTCGGTGGCGAGGCCAGCGAAGATTTTCGCCTGCCCGTCGCGGCCGGAACGTCGCTGACGGTCGCCGGCGCCGTCGATCCCGACCTGCGGGTCGAGGCGCTGCCGCCCGCGCCCGGGACCGGGCCGGGACTGCGCATCCATGCATCGGGCCGGCGGGTCGGTGTGCGCGTGGGCACGCTGTACGCCGTGGCGCATCCGGGCCCAGGCCAACCGATCCCGCTGCTGTACGCGCTGCGCGTGCGCGGCACGCTGACGGTGGTGCCCACCAACCCGCTCGTCGATCTGCGGGCGGAGGATCCCGCGGCCGTGCTCACCGTCCGGGACACGCTTCCTGGCTTCGCCGTGACGGCGGCCGAGATCACGGCGGGCCCGTTCGCCGCGAGGGTGTCCCGCGACCCGACCGGCGCGTATCAGGTGCGGGTCACGGCCGTGATCCAGAAGTTCCGGCCGGGCGACCGGGGCGCTTCCGGCACGCTGCTGATCCGCAGCACCGACAGCGTCGAGCCGCGCAAGGAGATTCCGCTGTTCGCGTTCGGCCGGGTCCCGTGATCAGGGCGACATCCCCATGTCTTTGCGTATCGCGATCACCATGAGGCAGTGATTGATCAGATCCTGAGGTACCGACGTCACTTCTGTCGTGTAGTTCAGACCATTCGGCCAGAAGTGCTGGGTGTCGCCGTGCACCTGGTCGGTCGGGTTGCCGGTGATGGCGCGCAGCTGATCGGTCGCGTTGGTGCCGGTGAAGATGCCGTTGACCACCAGCGCGTCGAACTGCGCGCTGCCGATGCCCACCGTGTGCGAGATCTCGTGCATCGCCGTGATGTAGTTCATCGAGTCAGCCGAGCCGAAGCGGATCGAGCCGTTCACGTTGCCATCCGCCGTGGCCACCGACGAATTGTAGGTGACCGTATCGGCCTTGGTGATGCTGGTGAAGCAGTTGTAATAGGCCACGGCCATGTCCATCGCGGGGACGATCTTGTCGTAGGCGGCGCTCTCGTCGGCCGTGGGTTGCGCCGAGCGGGTCAGGGTGTAACTGACGTGCCCGGTCATCGGGCAGTTCGCGAAGGCGGCGGACACGCCGCCGGCGCCGCCGATTCCGCCGCTGCCGGGCCGGGCGCCCCCGGTGCCCGCGACGCCGCCGCTGCCGGTCGTGCCGCCGGTGCCGGACGCGCCGGCGCGTCCACCGCCGCGTCCGGCCACGCCGCTGGCGCCACCGGTGGGCCGCGCGCCACCGGAACCGACGGCGCCGCCGGACGACGCCACCCCACCCGAGCCGGCGGGCATCGACCGGCCGCCCGAGCCGAGGGTTCCACCCGAGGCGGTCATTCCGCCCGAGCCGTCGGGCATCGATCGGCCCCCCGAGCCGATGGCGCCGCCCGAGGCCGACGCCCCGCCCGACGCGGAGCTGCCGCCCGACGCTGATTCAGCTCCTCCTGAGCCGACGGCGCCGCCACTCCCGGCGTCACCACCGGCTGCGCCGCAGGCGAGCAGGCCCGCGTAGGCCAGCAACATCAGCGGATGAAACGACGATCGATGGGGCGCACGGATCCGTCTCGGCATGCAAGATCGCCTTTGGCGCGGGGGAGTTTCGGGGGCGGACAGCGGGCAGACATCTTAATCGAGTTTCGACGCCCGGGCCGGCGCCCTCCCTGGATGGCGGCGCGGCGCAGCGCCCCGGTCGATAAATCCGCGGGCGGGTTTGGCAGGTCTTCCCATCGCAACAAATCGATGCGGCCCTTCCGTCGTGGCGCGATATGGCCGATACTCGACAGCGCATGGCGAAGGCAAGCTCTTCGGCAGACGCGTCCCGGACGGTCCGCTCGCGGATCGCCGCTTCGAAAGCTGGCAAGGTGAAGGTCGCGATCACCGACATGGACGGCGTGTTGCGCGGCAAGTACATCAACAAGCAGAAGCTGCAGTCGGCGCTGGAGGGGGACGGTGGCTTCGGGTTCTGCAACGTCATCTTCGGTTGGGACGCCGCCGACGTCTGCTACGACGACGCCGCGTACACCGGGTGGCACAGCGGCTATCCCGACGCTCACGCCCGCCTGGACCTGGGGACCTACCGCGAGGTTCCGTGGGATGGCCAGGTGCCGTTTCTGCTGGGCGA
>Ga0207652_10002810_pt1 | contig 14612 bp, 6 predicted proteins | sample KBSC63BmetaG_FD_184334 | JGI IMG/M metagenome (GOLD analysis project Ga0207652, IMG submission 184334) | Corn rhizosphere microbial communities from Kellogg Biological Station, Michigan, USA - KBS C6-3B metaG (SPAdes) (version 2) | ecosystem: Host-associated > Plants > Roots > Rhizosphere ... | reverse complement strand
TGTCCACGAAGTGCTGGCGCGAGGTATCCGTCGGATCGTCGCTCCAGGTGGACGTCCGCAGGAACGGGCTCTTGGACAGCTTCGCGATGCCGTCACGCGCGCCCCACGGCAAGCAGTTCTTGGCGGCCTTCGCCGCGACCGCGTTGCCGTCCGCGTCGGTGCGGGCGGGCATCTCGACGCAGTCGCACACGCCGCCCGCCGGGCACTCGGCCTCGGTAGGGACGCCGGGGCCGGTCTGCGGCACGCCGATGTCGTGGAAGCCGTTGTCCGACAACAGCGACGTGTTGTGGCAGTCGCTGCAGGCCGCCTTGCCGACGAACAGCTTCGCGCCCTGCTGCGCCTGCGGCGAGATGAGGCCGCTGTCCGCGCCGGCGGCGACCCACCTGTCGAAGGCCGAGTTGCGGCTGATCATCTTCGCCTCGTAGGCGGCGATCGCCTTGCCGAAGTTCACGAAGATCCGGTTGACGATGGCCTGGTCGGCCGGGTCCATGCAGTCCCAGGCGTCGGCGAACGGCTCGCTGGTGTCACCGGGCTGGCAGCCGGCCTTGTTGCCCGGCTTGCCCTGCAGCGGAAAGCGCGGCCAGCAACCGGGGGCGCCGCCCGCGTCGGACTGCGCCACCCGGCAGCTGTCCGGGCAGTCGCCGTTGGACAGCGTGCACTGTCCGTCGGTCCCCACGGTGGCCGCCAGGGCGGCTGACGTCCCGCTCATCGGCAACGCCGCGTCGGGGAACGCCGCCTGGAAGTCGGAGCGATACAGGTCGGAGATCACCCACGCCACGTGCAGGCGGGTGCCGTTCGTGGACACGCCGCCTTCCGTGGCGGCCAGGGCCTGCGCCCACAAGGAATCGACGCGGCCATTCCAGAACGACACCTGATAGAAGGCCGCGTTCAGCGCGGGCTGGGCGTTGACGTCGAACCAGCCGGCCCCGATGGAGACGTTGCCGGGTGAAGACGTGTCGTCGATGCTGCCGTTGCCCAGGTCGTGGCAGGTGACGCAAGCGACGGCCATGGTGGAGCCCTTCGCGGCGCGGGCGTAGGGGACGGGCCGCTTCAGCTGGTCGACCAGCGTCGCGGTGCCGGCGAAGCGCGTGTCGAAGAACCACTTCTTGCCTACGGCCTCGGCCGCGGCGTCTCCCACGTACTTGTTCGAGGCGTCGGCGGGCGCGGTGTCGGGCAGGCCGGCCAGCGCGGAAACCCGGCCCCACTCCTCGTCCGACCACTGGCACCCGGCGCTGCCGCACAGGCGATCGTCCACCCAGCTTCCGCACCCTGTTGCCTGCAGAACCACGGCCGCCATCACCAGCGGCAACCCCGCCGTTGCCCGCTGTTTTATCTTACGTAATTTTACGTAAGATAAATTACGTGTTTTATAACCATAAGTGTCTGTATTGATTGACGCTTGGCGCATGGTTCAAGGGGCTCAATCGGCGCCCGCGTTCCGAACTGAAGGCTTCTGTTGCGGGAACTACAACACCCACACGCGGCGCGCCACGGGCGTTCCCGCTGCTGAAACGCCGTCCTGACCGGCCCTCGCGAGCGAGCGAACGCGCGCAAAGTTCCGCTGATTCCGGGGCGCCGGAGCTGCCGGCCGTTACTTGTTGTCGCAGCCGCAGGGGGCGCATTTGGGAGAGCGATCTCCCGCCTCGACCGTGACCAGCGCGCCAGCGCGCCAGGCGACCAGCTCGTATCCCGTGATGCGGCAGCCAGTCTCGGAAGCGAAGCTCGAGCGCTCGATCTCGATCGCATACTGACCCGTCGGCCGCCGCACGAACGCCACCGACTGCTCGACGTCGCGATCGCCCGTCACGTCCGCGGTCAGACGGCCCAGGGCGTGCCAGGCGCCGCTGCGCTTCGATGCCAGCAAGGTGTAGCTCAGCTGCTCGGCGTCGATCGCGCTCTCGTTGGTGTCCGGGTTGTCGAACGCCAGCCGCACGATCGCGTCGCGCTGACCGTCACCGTCGACGTCGGGACCACAGAACAGCCGCACGTCCCGCGGGGGCAGCGGCGGAGGCGGCCCCAGCTCGGGCCACGTCAACGTTCGCGTCAACTTCGTCAGCTCGCCCGCCTGCGACGCATCGATCAGCGTTCCGTCCTCCAGCGCGTCCGCGCAAGTGAAGTGAAGCGGCGTCAGCCGGCGCGGCGGCTTGGCGTGCCCGGTCGCGTGGCGGGCCGACGCCGTCGCGGCGGCCGCCGGCGACAGCAGCGCTCCGACGAGAACCAGCGTTACGACGGCGATACATCGCATGGCCTGAGCATAGTTCATCGCCGTAACAGTGCCCGATCTCGACGGGCTTTCGCGCCGTGCCGGACCGCCGCGTCGCCCACATCGACGCCGATATTTCGGTCAATCTCCGTCGGTGAGGGCTGTCGGGCAGGGCGCGCGACTGTAGGCGGTCCCAGACCCGTTCGCACCTCGCCGCATCGGGATGACCGTCCATTTTTGGGCGCGGACAGCGAATTCTCACCGACGGTGATTATCGAATTCGCACGGCCCGACGATACCCCTTCACCCCGCTCGGGGTTGTTGAGTCGGGTGCGCTCTGCGGGCGGATCCGTCGCGCTCTTGGGAAGGGATCGCATGGCGTCTTCTGCGACCAGAGGGAACTTTGGTTTCGTTCTCTTCGGCCTCGCCGTCGTCGGGCCGGGCTTTGCCGCTGGCGCCTGCCAGCGGCTGAGCGGCCCTGCGCCCGACCGCCACGCCCTGGCCGCCAGCGAACCGGTCACGCCCCCGGTGCCCGTTCCCAGCGGCGTGCTCGACCAGATCCACACCGCGAACCGCGGCCTGCTGAAGGGTATGCGGCCCGACGGGCTGCCCGTCACCGAAGGTCCGAACATGGACCCGCTGATCGAGGAGGCCCGCCGCTACTACGACACGATCGGCATCCCCAACGTCGTCGGTCAACCGCCGCGCACGACCCCCGGTGGCCCCGACACCCTGACAGACTGGAAGCAAGCGCTGGGCTTCCCCGCGCAGCTGGCGGGAGAAGATCGGGCAGCCTTTCGAAAGCGTACCGGCGCCGTCGTCTATTACAACCGCACCGAGCTGGCGCTCGGCCGCGAGCTGGGCTGTGTCCGCTTCACCGAGACGACGGCGGGCGGCAAGAGCATGCCGGGCGTCGCGTGCTACGTCGTCAACTACGGCCACGCCTTCGGCGAGCCGTCGGCGTCGATGCAGCTGGCCGTGCACGGGACCGATCCCCGCAACACGGTCTGCATCATCTACCGCCCGTCGCTGGGCGCCGGGCACGAGATCCAGTTCTACGTCTTCGGTCCCACCGGCAAGCGCCAGGAGTGGGCGCAGCTGGACACGCTGGGCGCCCGCCCCCATCCGATGGTGTGCATGAACTGTCACGGCGGCGACTACGACAGCCAGCGCCACCTGGCGGTGAACGCGCGCTTCCTGCCGCTCGACCCCAGCCTGGTCGACTTCGCCACCGACGCCGGGCCCGACCTGACCCGCGCCGGCCAGGAGGAGAGCATCCGCGCCGTCAACGTGCTGGCCACCGAGACCACGCTGACGGCCGCGCAGCAGGACCTGGTCGCGGGCCTGTACGGCGGCCGCGCCCAGGTGGCCGGGCAGAGCAGCGTCACCGGCTGGGTTCCCGAGGCGTGGCGCGCCTCCGCCGAGAATCACGACTTCTACGACGGCGTCGTGAAGCCCTACTGCGTCACCTGCCACCTGGCCGCGCAGATGGCTGCCGACGAGCGGACGCTGTGGTCACACAAGATCTTCCAGTCGCCCGCCGCGTTCAACGCCGCCTCGCTGGTGGACTACGTCTGCGAGGACTTCTCGATGCCGAACGCCCAGCCGGCCACCCGGGCGTTCTGGGACACCACCAGACCGGTGACCGTCGGGACCCACACCTATCCATCGGCCGCGGACGCTTTCCTGGCCCACGAAGGGGTCGATCGCGCGCACTGCAAGAACCTGGCGTCGGTGATGCGCTGCGATCGTGGACCAAACGCCGATCAGCTTTGCGGCGACGGCGCGAACGGCATCACCTGCGACCGCGCCGCCGGCCGCTGTGTGAGCCATCGCGTGCCTCCCACGACCTCCGCGTCGCTGTAGCTGCGCCTCCAGGTCCCTGCCCTGCAGACGACTGCTATCCTGCGGGCAGGTGGTGGCACGACCAAAACTGTGGCTCGTCCTCGTGCTCTCCGGCGGGCTGACGGCGTGCCGGCGTACGCCCCCTGCCCCGCCCGCTGGCGGCGCGCCGGCTGATTCGAACGCGCGCCTGCTGGCGACCGTCGTCGATCCCTGGACGTGGCCGCGCGCCATGGGCGCCAGCGACGACCAGCGCGCGCGCGAGGACATCGGCCCTTACGAGCCGAGCGATCCCACCCGCGCCGATTCCCCGCTGTGCAACCCGAACGCGCGCTACTGGACCAGGCTGGTCGGGATCGCCTGGGACCGGGACGTGGCCATCGACTTCGATGACGAGCCCGTCGATCTGGACGGAGACGGTCGCCCCGACACACGGCTCACGCGGCACATCCGCGCGCCGGGCGGCGTGCTGGCGAACCCGAAGCTGTTCGGCCTGACGCCGACGCCCGCCGATCCCCGGGGCACGGTCGGTCGCGTCTCGGCCTCGACGGGCGTGCTGGGCCTGCGCGAGCCGCTTTCCCCCGATGGGCGCCGCAGCGGCGAGATCGGGATGACCTGCTTCCTCTGTCACGGGGGCACCGACCCCGGCGACGGGAAGATCGTGCTCGGGATGGCGGGGAAGGACTTCGACTACGGCCTGCTGCTGGCCACCGCGGCGGTGCTGGATGACGAGGGGCCCGCCGCCGCCTACCGCCGGGAGCACGGCTTTCCGGCCGGGCGGACCGTGCGCGCCCGCCTGCTGCTGGCCGGGCCAGGGCGGCAAGATCTGACGGGGGAGTTTGGCCTGGACATCACCGTCCCGGGCCTTCATTCGATGCGATACCCCGGCACCCGCCGGGTGCGCCAGGGAACGAAGGGGATCGTCAATCCGATCAGCGTGCCGCCCGTCTTGCCCTGGGCAGGCGTCGGCCTGCAAAACTGGTCGGGCAGCGAGGTGGCGAGCGGCCGCTGGGTGCAACGGCTGATGACCCTGGCCGGCGCGGGTGCGTCGTCGTCGTCCTTGTTTGCGCGCCTGGGCCTTCCCGCCCCCGAAGGAGACGGGCCGCGCGCCTGGTCGGCCACCCGGCGCGCGCTGCTGTTCGATCTGCGCAACCTGGGCACGCTGGGCCTGCAGCAGGACGCGTTCGCGGGCCTGCTGTGGGCCGACGCCATCTACGGCAACACGTCGCTGGACGCGCAGGAACTGGGCGCGATTCCGCCGATGTTCTCGGCGGCGCCGCTGAGGCGCGTGATCGAGCGACAGACGCTGGCCCCCCTCCCCGCGCACGACGACGCCGCCGTCGCCCGCGGGCGCGAGCTGTTCGCGAATCGTGTCGTCGGCGCGGTCGCCAACCGACAGATCTTGAAAGAGGCGCCGCCGCGCTACGGCCCGGCCAAGCTTGCCGGACCGCTGCTCGCCCCGCTGGACGAGACGCTTCCGGCCACGTTCCCCGTGCGCTGCGGCGACTGTCACAGCGCCACGCCGGGCGGCGCGCCGGTGCCGTTCGCGCAGACGGCACCGCCCCTTGGACGCTGCACGCACTGTCACCGCTCGCACGAGCCCTTCGAGGGCGACGGGCCCTACCGCGAGCGGAGCAGGCCCGGTCAGGCCCGCGTCGCGCTGCTGTCCTTCGGCGCATCCCCGTCGCAGTCCCCGTCGGACGAGACCCGGCTTTGCCAGAGCTGTCACGAACGTCACCGGCCGTTCGAGCCCGTCGTGTACTCGTCCAGCCTGCTGCTGCCCTTCGACGCGAACGCCAACGGCAAGGCGCAGGGCGACGAGGCCGCGGACCGGCGCGCCGGCGGGATCGGCACCGAGGCGCTGCTGGCCTTCGACGTGCCCCGGCCCGAGCGGCCCGCCTCGGGGTTCGCGCTGGCGCTGACGTCGCTCGCGAAGTTGCACCAGACGGGTCCCATCGGAACGGTCCATCTGGGGGCGGGCTGGGTGCGCGTGCCGCCGCTGGCCGGCGTGCGCGCGTCGGCGCCCTACCTGCACAACGGCTCGGTGCCCACGCTGCGCGCGCTGCTGGACCCAGCGCCGGAGCGTCCCGTCACCTTCCCCTTGGGCGCCGCCGGCTTCGTGTTCGACACCCGCCTGCCCGGCAACCGCAACATCGGCCACGAGTTCGGCACGACCCTGTCCCCCCGCGAGAAGGACGACCTGGTCGCTTTTCTCGAGTCGCTCTAGGCCGACGGAGGCGGCCCGCCGGAAGTCGCGGTGCCCCGCGGGCGCCTCACTTCGCGTAATCGGTGGCGCGCGTCTCGCGGATGACCGCCACGCGCACCTGCCCCGGATAGGCCAGGTCGGCCTCCACCCGGCGCGCGATGTCCTTGGACAGCAGGCGCGCCTGATCGTCGCTGACGCGCGAGTTCTCGACCATCACCCGCACCTCCTTGCCCGCCTGGATGGCGAAGGCCCGCTCCACGCCCGGGAAGCTGGCGGCGATCTTCTCCAGCTCGTGCAGGCGTTGCACGTAGCTCTCCAGCATCTCGCGCCGCGCACCCGGGCGCTGGCCCGACAGCACGTTGGCGGCGTCGACCAGGTGCGCGATGACGTCGGTCGGCGGCACGTCGCCGTGGTGGGCCTCGATGGCGTGCACCACGCGCGGCGACTCGCCCAGCTTCTTCGCCATCTGCGCCCCGATGATCGCGTGCGGCCCCTCGGCCTCCTGGTCGATGGCCTTGCCGATGTCGTGCAGCAGGCCGGCCCGCCGCGCCACCTTCACCGGCAGCCCCAGCTCGGCGGCCATGGCCCCCGCCAGGATCCCCACCTCGATCGAATGCTGCAGCAGGTTCTGCGCGTTGCTGCTGCGGAACTTCAGCCGGCCCACCAGGCGCACCAGCTCGGGCGGCAGCCGCCCGATGCCCAGGTCCAGGATGGCCTTCTCGCCGGCGTCACGGCACTGCTGGTCGACCTCCTGGGTCGCCTTCTCGACCGACTCCTCGATGCGAGTCGGGTGGATACGGCCGTCCGCGATCAGGCGGGTCAGCGCCAGGCGCGCGATCTCGCGGCGCACGGGATTGAAGCACGAGATCACGACCGCCTCCGGCGTGTCATCGATGATCAGGTCTATGCCGGTGGCCGCCTCGATGGCGCGGATGTTCCGCCCCTCGCGGCCGATGATGCGCCCCTTCATGTCGTCCGAAGGCAGCGGCACCGTCGCCACCGTCCGCTCGGCCACGTACTCCCCCGCGTAACGCTGGATGGCCGCCGAGATGATGGTCTTCGATCGGCTCTCCGCCTCGGCGCGCGCCTCGTCCTCGATGCGCTTCACCTCCGCCACCGCCGCCAGCCGCGCCTCGTCGCGGATCTCCTCGATCAGCTGCGCGCGCGCCTCGGCCTGCGACAGGGCGGCCGTCTTCTCCAGGCGCGCCTTCGCTTCGGCGGCCAGCGTGGCCGCGGCGCGCGCCGAGACCTCGGCGGCCGCCTCGCGCGCGGCGATCTGCTTCTCGCTGCGGGCGAACTCGTCCATCTGCCGATCCATGTCGCGCTTCTTGCGCTCGAGCTCGCGATCCCGCTCGGCCAGCTGCGCCGCTTGCCGCTCCAGGTCCTTCTGGCGCGCCTTCTGCTGCGCCTCGACCTCGGCGCGCGCCTTCTGCGCCAGCTCCTTGGCGTCCAGGGCCGCCTTGCGCTTCAGCGCCTCAGCCTCGGTCCTGGCCGCCTCGATCAGGCGCTGCTTCTCGCCTTCGGACTGCTCCAGCGCGGGCGCGCGCATCATGCGGCCCACGAACAGGGCCACCAGAAAGACCGCCAGCAGCAGCGGGACGACGATCGCGACGGAGATCATCGGGCCGCTCCCGCCGGGGACCGCAACACGCGCACATCCGTGACCACGCCGTCCACGGTCTGGTCACGCGGCTCGGTGGGGCAAGCGCCCACGACCTGGAAGTCGTAGGCGAACCCGACCACGTGAGGCCGGGCCCCCCCGGCCTGCTCCAGCCACTCGTCGTAGTAGCCGCCGCCCGTACCCAGGCGGTGCCCGGCGCTGTCGAAGGCCAGGCCCGGGACCAGCATCAGCTCGATGTCGCCGGCTGCGACCTCCGGCAGGGCGGGCGACGGCTCGGGGATCCCGAAGCGCCCGGGGGCCAGGTCCTCCTCGGCGGCCAGGTGGAAGCGCAAGCGCGGGGTGAGATCGTCCGCCACCCGTGGATAGGCGATGCGCGCGCCACGCCGCCTGGCCTCGTCCAGGGCCGGCGCCGGATCCAGCTCGGCGCGCACGGCCACGAAGCCGGCCAGGCAACCGCGCCGCGCCGTCACCTCGACCAGCTCGGGCAGGTCCAGCAACCGCTCGGCAGCGGCACGCGCCGCCCGTTGCCGGTCGGGCAACGGGTGCAGCGTTCGTCGGTCGCTCATCGCCCGCCTAAGCGAGCGCTTTTCATTCAGGGGGGAGACTATTTCGGCCGAAGCCATTGGCCCTCACCGCGCCCGGGGCGCAAGGTGGGGATGGCACTGCCACCGCCGGAGACGACGTCGAAGTCGTTGAATACTGGTTACTTATGAAGACGTTCGCCAGCGGCGAAGCGGTGTTCCCACGATCGTGCGATTTGGAATGGAAATGAAACGTACCTGAAACCCGGTCGCTATACTCGCCCCACCTTCGCCAGGTAGTCAAGCAGCGCCCGGGTCTTGTCGCCGACGCGCTTCTTCAGCTCCGCGGTCTGGGCGCGCATCTGGAACAGCTCTTCGGCGACCTGCAGGGCGGTCAGGATGGCCACCGCCTGCGTGTCCTGGTTGCGGGTGGCCTTCTGGATGTCGCGAAATTTCGCGTCGACGTAGCTGGCCAGCGACTTCACCAGCCGGTCGTCGTCATCGGTTTTCAGGGTGTACCGCTGCCCCGCGACCTGAACCGTGACGGACCGTTTCACGAACGACGAGCTTATCATCAGTGGCACGGCGCCGCCCGGCTGCCCGCGGCCGAGGCCGGCGCGGCTTGCGATAGAGTCGCGCCATGACCGGGTCTCGATTCGCGCATCGCAATTGGGGCCCTGGCCCCCTGAAGGCCGCGCTGGTGGTGCTGCTGGCCGCGCCCTGGATCACCGCTGCCGCGGACGCGGCGCCCGCGGTCGCGGCGGCGCCCGCCGCAGCGGCGCCCAGCTGGGCCGAAGTCGACCGCCTGGTGTCGGAGCAGAAATACCAGGAGGCCGCCTCCCAGGTCGCCGTCCTGCGCGAGCGCGCCCGCAAGGCCGGCGATGACGCCGGCTGGGCCAAGGCGCTGATCCGCGAGAGCAGGCTGCGCGTGGCGCTGGGCGGGGACGAGACGGCGGTGCGGTTCCTGCGCGACCAACCCTGGCCCAAGGACCGGCTGGCGCGGGCGGCGCTGCTGCTGTACCAGGCGCAGGCCTACGTCGGGTACAGCCAGCGATACGCGTGGGAAATTGGCCAGCGCCAGCGGGTGGCGGGCACCTCGGCCGATCTGAAGACGTGGACGCGCGAGCAGATCTTCGCAGCCGCGTACGCGGCCTACGCGGAGCTGTGGAACCTGCGCGAGGCGCTGGGGACGGAGCCGATCGCCCGCCTGGCCGACTACCTGGAGGCGAACAACTACCCGCCCGAGGTCCGGGGCACGCTGCGCGACGCGCTGTCGTATCTGTTCGTCGATCTGCTGGCCAACACCCAGGGCTGGACGCCGGCGCAGTCCGAGGACCTGTTCGAGCTGGATCTGGCGGCCTTGCTGAAGAGTGATCCGGCGCGCAGCCGGACGGTGAAGCTGGCAGACGGCGCCATCCACCCGCTGGTTCGCGTCGCCGCCATCCTGGACGACCTGGAGGCGTGGCATCTGGCCCGCCACGAACGCGACGCCGCGCTGGAGACACGGCTGACCCGCGCCAGGCTGCTGTTCGCCCACTTCACGGCGGACGCCGACCGCGCGCGCATCGTGCAGGATCTCGAGGGCCGGCTGCCCGCCGTGCGGGACCGCCCCTGGTGGGCCATGGGAAACGCGGTGCTGGCCGAGTTCGAGGAGCAGCGCGGCCGCAACGCGCGCGCGCACGCCCTGGCGACCGCAGGCGCGGCGACGTACCCGCACGCCCCGGGCGGCCAGCTGTGCCGGACCATCGCCGCGCGCCTGGAGGCGCCCGACTACCAGCTGCAGGCCATGCAGGCGGACGGCCTGGGCAAGCGCTCGCTGCTGGTCACGCACCGGAACCTCCCCTCGCTCACCTTGCGCGCCTATCCCATCGAGCTGGAGCGACGCCTGGAGAAGGGCCAGGACCTGTCCGACATTCCGTACGGGCCGGAGCTGCGCGCGCTGCTGGCCACGAAGCCTGTCCGGGAGTGGACCGTCGCTTTACCCGCCACCACCGACTTCAAGTCGCACCAGACCTTCGTCACGCCGCCCCTCGAGGCGCTGGGGCCTTACGTGCTGCTCGGCTCGGCGCGCCTCGACTTCGCGGACGCCGAAAATCAGATCTCTGGCGTGATCTTCAACGCCACGAACCTGGTCATGCTCTCGCGCTGGATCGACGGCGCGAACGAGGTTCGGATCCTGGACGGCGCCACCGGGAACCCGATCGCCGGCGTGACCGTGACGGCCTACGCGTTCGACTACAACGCCCACCGCCGCACCGTCGTGGCCACGCGTCCGACGGATCGCGACGGCGTGGCCCGCTTCTCGCTGGGTCCCGCAGGCGACCGTTCCTTCCAGTTCGTCGCTCGCCACGGCGGCAGCGTCGCGTTCGACGGGTCGCCGCCGCAACCCTGGCGGCCACAGAAGACGAGAGACACGACGCGCGCGCTGGTCTATACGGACCGCAGCGTCTACCGGCCGGGACAGAAGGTGCTGTTCAAGGCCGTCCTCTTCGCCGGCGACGCGGAAGCGCCGCGCTTTCATGTGGTGGCCGGGCACGACGTGACCGTGACGCTGCACGACCCGAACGGCGACGAGGTCGCCAGGCGCAAGCTGAAGACGAACGCCTACGGCTCGGTCGCGGGGGCCTTCGAGGTTCCGACCGGGCGCCTGCTGGGCGGCTGGCAGGTGATCGTGGGCGACGACCAGGCGACCGTGCGGGTCGAAGAGTACAAGAGGCCGACCTTCGAGGTGAAGCTGCTCGACGCACAGGCGCCGGCGCGGCTGAACCAGCGCACGCAGCTGGAGGGCGAGGCGCGGTACTTCTTCGGGCTTCCCGTGACGGCGGGAGAGGTCCACTGGCGCGTGAGTCGCGAGCCGGTATATCCCGAGTGGTGGGGCCGCGGTCGGTGGCTGCGTCCGGTGGCCGGGCCGCAGGACATCGCGGCGGGGACGGCCACCCTCGATCACGAGGGCCACTTTCATCTTGCATACACGCCGCGCGCCGACGACCGCGACGCCACCCGCGGCGACAGCGCGCAAGTTTCTTACCGGTACCGGGTGACCGCCGACATCACCGAGGAGGCCGGCGAGACCCGCAGCGCCGAACGGACGTTCCGTGTCGGCTTCGCCAGCGTCGAGACCACCCTGGAGCTGTCGGCTGGCTTCGTGCGCGCGGGGACCCACGCCACCGTCAAGGCGACGCGCGCGAACCTGGACGGCGCGCCGCGGCCCGGGCAGGCGAGCTGGACCCTGGCGCCCCTGACGCAGACGGCGGCGCGCATGCCGTCGGAAGAGCCGGCGGCGCGGAAGGCGGCCCCGCAGCCGGGCGACATCGAGACGCCCGGCGACCACCTGGCGCCGCGCTGGGACAGCGGCGTCCCCGCCCAGCAAGCGCTGCACGCATGGGCGGCGGGCAAAGCGCTCGCCTCGGGCGCGCTGACGCACGATGGGCACGGCGAAGCGACCATCGCGTTGCCCCCGCTGGCGCCCGGCGCCTACCGGCTGAGCTACCAGACCCGGGACGAGCTCGGGGCGATCAGCCGCAGCCAGAAGGAATTCGTCGTGACGGGCGCGTCACCCACACCTCCGGTGGCCGTGCCGCTGATGCTGGCGCTGGAAGACGCCACGGTCGCGGCGGGCGGAACGGCGCGCATCCTGGCGACCAGTGGGTTCGCCGGCCAACCGATGGACTGCGACGTCTGGCGCGCCGGCAAGCGGTTGCTGCATCGCCGACTGAGCGCCGGCAAGGACGCCCCCGTCTTCGAGCTTCCGGTGCGCGCCGACGATCGCGGCGGCCTGGTGGTGACCCTGAGCGCCGTGCGCGATCACCAGAGCCTCACCGAGACGGCCAGGCTCGACGTCCCCTGGGACGACAAGGAGCTGGGCGTCTCGCTGTCGACCTTTCGCGACCGGATCCGTCCCGGCGCGAAGGAGACGTGGACCGTCGCCGTCAAGGCGCCGCCCGGCGCGAAGGGTCACGCGGTCCAGGCCGAGCTGCTGGCGTACATGTACGATCGCAGCCTCGATCTGTTCGCGCCCCACGTCCCACCGAACCCGATGTCATTGTGGCCGTCGCGCGCGGTCGCGCCCGAGATGCACGCGACGCTGGGTCAGACGTGGGGGCGCGCCCTGGCCACGAACCAGTGGGCGCAGGTGCCAAACGGGCCGTCGCTTTACGGGGACCGACTGAAGCAGGACGCCGGCTACCCGATCGGGGGTCCCGGACAACGAGGCTTCGGACTGGGGCTGCTGGGCGGCGGAGAGCCACTGTTCGAGCCGGCGCCCGCGCCGCGGCTCCACAAGGCGCAGGGCATGGCCAGACTGTCCGCGGACCAGGCTAGACCCGAGGTCGCGATGGCTGCGCTCCGTCCGGCGGCCGAGCCGCCTGCGCCGCCGCCGGCGCTGCGCTCGGACTTCTCCGAGACGGCGTTCTGGCGCCCCCAGCTTCTGACCGGAGCGGACGGCACCGCGCGCCTCGAGTTCACCGTGCCCGACTCGGTCACCTCGTGGAACGTGTGGGTGCACGCCGTCTCGAAGGACCTGCTCTCGGGCTCGGTGCACCGCGAGACCCGAAGTGTGAAGGACCTGATGGTCCGCCCCAGCATGCCCCGCTTCCTGCGCGAGGGGGACCATGCGTCGCTGAAGGTGTCGGTGAACAACGCCTCGGACAAGGCGCTGTCGGGCACGGTCCACCTGGCCGTCGTCGACACCGAGACCGAACGTGACGTCGCCGCCGAGCTGGGGTTGAAGACCGCGGACCTGTCCCGGCCGTTCCAGGCACCGGCGGGCGGCGCGGCCACGCTGACCTTCGCGCTGGCGGCGCCACGTCGCCTGCGCGCGCTGGCCTTCAAGGTCACGGCCACGGCCGGCGCCCTGTCCGACGGCGAGCTGCGCCCCCTGCCCATCCTCCCTTCGCGCGTGCACCTGACGCAGTCGCGCTTCGTCACGTTGCACGACAAGGACAGGCGCACCTTGACCTTCCCCGAGATGGCGGCCCCCGACCCGACGCGGATCGACGACCAGCTGGTCATCACCGTCGACGCCCAGCTGTTCACGACGGTGCTGCAGGCCCTCCCCTACCTGATTACCTACCCGTACGAGTGCACCGAGCAGACGCTGAACCGCTTCCTCTCCTCGGCCATCGTGAACAGCGTGTTCCGCGATTTTCCGGCCGTGGCACGGCTGGCGAAGGAGCTGTCCGCGCGGCCCACGCCCAACGAGCGGTTCGACGCCGCCGATCCCAACCGCAATATGGCGCTGGAGGAGACCCCCTGGCTGGCGGCGTCGCGGGGCGATCCACTCGACGCGAGGTCGCACGGCGTGCTGGTGAACGTGCTGGACCCCAAGGTCGCGGCGGCCGAGCGCGCCGCGGCCCTGGCCAAGCTGCGCCAGGCCCAGCTTCCCAGCGGCGCCTTCCCCTGGTTCCCCGGCGGCGCCGAGGATCCGTACATGACCCTGTACATCATGTACGGGTTCGCCAAGGCCGCCGAGTTCAAGGTCGACGTGCCCAAGGACGTCGTCCAGCGCGGCTGGCAGTACCTGGGCGCGCACTTCCAGAAGCTGCGCGATGACAAGACCATGGCCGACGGCAGCGACTGCTGCTGGGAGTGGCTGACGTTCCTGAACTTCGTCGCCTCGGCCTATCCAGAGCCGTCCTGGACGAACGGCGCGCTGACCACCGAGGACCGGGCGGCCATCCTCGCCTTCTCGTTCAAGCACTGGAAGGAGCACTCGCCCTATCTCAAGGGCCTGCTGGCGCTGACGTTGAAGCGCGCGGGCCGGGCGGCGGATGCGAAGCTGATCTGGTCCAGCGTGATGGACGCGGCCAGGACCACCCGCGACGAGGGGACGTTCTGGGCCCCGGAGGAGCGCAGCTGGCTCTGGTACAACGACACCATCGAGACGCAGGCGTTCGCGCTGCGCACGTTGCTCGAGCTGGCCCCGGCCGACGCGCGCAAGGACGGCCTGGCCCAGTGGCTGCTGCTGAACAAGAAGCTGAACCAGTGGAAGAGCACGCGTGCGACGGCCGAGGTCATCTACGCGCTGGTGCACTACCTGCGGCAGGAGAACGCGCTGGGGGTCCCCGAGGACATCAAGGTCACGGTGGGGGGGAAGACCACGGAGATGGCGTTCGCGCCCGATCGCTACACGGGCAAGAAGAATCAACTCGTCGTGCCCGGTCCGGCGGTGGGGCCGCAGACCGCGACCGTCGCGATCGAAAAGGACACCAAGGGCTTCGC
>Ga0207652_10002807_pt1 | contig 14617 bp, 10 predicted proteins | sample KBSC63BmetaG_FD_184334 | JGI IMG/M metagenome (GOLD analysis project Ga0207652, IMG submission 184334) | Corn rhizosphere microbial communities from Kellogg Biological Station, Michigan, USA - KBS C6-3B metaG (SPAdes) (version 2) | ecosystem: Host-associated > Plants > Roots > Rhizosphere ... | reverse complement strand
GCATCGTGCTCGACGCGAGCCGCATAGTCCCCCTCGGCGGGCCCGGCGATCACGAGCCTGTAGCCAGGCAGGGCCGCCAGCATCGGGACGAGCGCGTGCACGTTTTTACGCGGATGAACGCCGCCGACGAAAAGCAGAAAGGGCGCACCGTCGCCAAGCTTCCCGACTAGCTCGCGATCGAGTACGCCGGGCGCACTGGCCGTCGTCTCCGCTGGATAGATCACGTGGAGCTGCCGGTCACCGAGCCGCAGATGCGATCGGATCACACGCGCCGAGTACTCCGAGATCGTCGTGATGGCGTTCGTGCGATCCACCCGCCGCTGCACCGCCGCCAGCCGGCGAGCCTTCTTGGCGTCGCTGTAGTCGGCACGCTCGAGGAAATTGAGATCCATGATGCTGAGCAGCACGCGCGAGCGCGTGGGCGGACGCCAGACCGAGTCCTGATGCGTGGCGTGCCAGACGTCGTAGTCGCCGCGCGGGACCCACTGTCGCGTCCATGACGCGCGATCATACGCGACGCCGGCGCCGAAAGTCCCGACGTCCACCGGGCGCACGAGGAATGTGAGTGCCGCGTTGGCCGGCCTGTGCCGCGCAAGCGCCTCGCCCAGGCCGCGACAGAGCTGCCCGAGGCCGCTGTTCGGATTGCGCAGACGCTCGGCGTCGAAGAGAACGTGCACGGCGTAATCCTAAGCGCCGGTGGATCGCCGCGCAGCACTCGGCTGCTATCTTCCACCTCCATGATCGAGTCCCTGCCGCCGCTGCGGCGCGTCTGCATCGTGATGATGAGCGCCGTAGGCGATACGGTGCACGTGCTGCCCCTGCTCGAGGCGCTGAAGCGGCACGCGCCCACGGTGCACATCACGTGGATCCTCCAGCCGGGACCGGCGACCCTCGTTCGCGATCATCCGCTGGTGGACGAGATCCTCGTCTTCGACCGTGCGAGAGGGCTCGGCGCATACACCCGCCTCCGTGGCGAGCTGGCGAAGCGGCAGTTCGATCTCGTCATCGATCTTCAGGTGTACTTCAAGGCCGGCGTCGTCACGGCGCTGACGCGCGCGAAGGTGAAGCTGGGATTCGACCGCGAGCGTGCGCGGGACATGAACTGGCTCTTCACGACACGCCGCATTCCGCCGCACGAGCCCCAGCACGTGCAGGACCAGTACTTCGAGTTTCTCACCGCGCTCGGCGTGCCGCGCGATCCGATCCGTTGGAACCTCGGGCCGTGGCCCGGCGAACGCGCCGCGCAGCGTGATTTTTTCGCGGGCTTCGAGCGGCCGGCCGCCTCCATCGTCGTGGCGACGAGCAAGCCGCAGAAGGACTGGATGCCGGAGCGCTGGGCCGAGGTCGCGGACGCGCTGTGGAGCGATTTCGGGCTGCAACCGGTGCTCGTGGGCGGCAGGTCAGAGCGCGAGCTGCACGCCGAGCGGGTGATCCTGGAGCGCGCGCGCCACAAGCCTGTGTCCGCACTCGGAAGCGGCCTACGGCCCCTCGTCGGCATTCTCGATGGTTCGACGCTGGTGCTTGCGCCCGACACGGGCCCGCTCCACATGTCGGTTGCGCTCGGGCGGCCTGTCGTGAGTCTTCTGGGATACACGAATCCGAAGCGCACGGGGCCCTACCGTCGCTTCCACGATCTGATGATCGACGCGTATGGCGAGCCGGGCGAGGACTACCCGATTTCGATGGAGAACCGACCCGACCGCATGCAACGCATCAGCGTGCGGGACGTGCTCGATCGGGTGGAGCGCTGGCGCACCACCTACGCGAACGCGACGATCCCGCTCGTCTGACCCCATTTTTCAAGGGGGACGGGGGACTTGAAACCCGTTTCAAGGGGACGGGGGACTTGAAACCCGTCAACCCGGCGGGGTCAGGCCTTCGCTGAATCGATATTCCAGGCCGAGCTCCTTGAGCAGGCGGACGAGCCGGTTGACGGGCAATCCCATGACGGCGAAGTAGTCGCCGTCGACCCGATCCACGATCGTGGCGCCGTAGCCCTGGATCCCGTACGCGCCCGCCTTGTCCATGGGCTCGCGCGTTTGGATGTACAGGTCGATGTCTTCGTCGGTGAGCGGCCGAAACGTCACGCCAACCTGGACGACGTCCGATCTCGTCTGGCCGCGCCAATGCGCCGCCACGCCGGTCATCACGACATGATCCCGACCGCTCAGCCGGCGGAGCATACGCGCGGCATCGGCTGCGTCACGCGGCTTTCCGAGCACGTCGCCGTCCACGACGACGATCGTGTCGCTGCCGATTGTGACAGCCTCGGCCGGCCCGTTCCGTCCGACGGCCAGGGCCTTCTGTCGCGACAGCCGCTCTGCGAGCGCTCGCGGAACTTCCGCGGGCAGGGGCGTCTCGTCGATGTCGGCAGGTTGCACAGTGTGAGCGATGTTCACGAGGGCGAGCAGCTCCCTGCGCCTCGGTGATGCCGACGCCAGGATCACATTCGCCGACCGGCCGCTCATCGCTCCAGCCACAGCGTGACCGGTCCGTCGTTCACCAGCTCGACTTGCATCATCGCCCCGAACTCTCCGGTTTGCACTTGAATGTCACGTTCGCGGAGGATCGCCAGAAATCGCTCGTAGAGCGGTACAGCGACCTCGGGCCGCGCCGCGTCCACGAAGCTCGGCCGCCGGCCTTTTGCCGCATCACCGTAGAGCGTGAACTGCGACACGACCAGGAGCGAGCCGCCGGCATCTGTCACGGACAGATTCATTTTCTCGTCGGCGTCCGAAAATATCCGCAGCCCGAGCAGCTTGTCGGCCATCCAGAGCAGCTGCTCTTCGGCGTCGGCATGCGTGAAGCCGACGAAAACGAGCAGGCCCGCCCCAATGGAGCCAGCCATTCGCTCGCCGATTCGCACTTCGGCTCGGGTGACGCGTTGCACCAGTGCCCGCATGGCGAGCAATATGGCGCGACGATCAAGGGGACGGAGCACTTGATCGGTCGATCAAGTGCTCCGTCCCCTTGAACTGGGTTTCAAGTGCTCCGTCCCCTTGAAACTCAGGCGGCCTTGGAGGCTTCCTTGGCGCGGGTCATCTCGACGTCGATCGTGATCTTCACCTCGTCGCCGACCACGACGCCGCCCGCCTCGAGGGCCTGATTCCACGTCAGGCCAAAGTCGGCACGACGGAGCTTGCCCGTCGCGCTGAAGCCAGCGCGGAGGTTGCCCCACGGGTCGTCGCCACTGCCTTCGCTCGTCACGTCGAGCGTGATCGGGCGGGTCGTACCGCGGATCGTGAGATCGCCCGTGAGCTTGAACTCGCCGCGCGGGTCGCCCTCGATGCGCGTGCTCACGAAATGGATCTCCGGATGGTTCGCGACGTCGAAGAAGTCCGCCGAGCGCAGATGTTCGTCGCGCTGGCCCTGTCGGGTGTCGATGGACTTCGTGTCGATGTGCACGTCCACCTTCGCCGACTTCGGATCGTTCTCGTCAACCGTGACGGTGCCGCTCACAGCGCCGAAGTGGCCGCGGACCGTCGAGATCATGAGGTGCTTTACGGCGAACGCCGCGTCTGTGTGGGCCGAATCGATTTGCCAGGTCTGTGTTGCCATGATGGTTCTCCGAGGGAATTGCTGAGGTTGGACTTCAGTACTGCATGTTTTTCGCCTAAATCATTTGCCGGTCGAGAGTACATATATGAACTTTATGCGCGCTTCATTCTCCGCTTCCCATCCCGCATGCTCCCGTCAGAGTCCGCTGAGGATTCGGCTCAGCGCCGTCCGGTCAGCGCTCGGCAGCTTGGCGGCGAATTTCGCCTGGAGGTCAGCGACAAGCGCCGCCCCTGCCTGCTGCTTTTCGCCGCCCAGTTGCGTCAGCTCGGCGAGAATGCTTCGACGGTCCTCCGGGTCGTCCACCCGGCGCACGAGCCCATCGGCCTCGAGCCGATCCACGAGCTGCGTGATGTTCGACCTGACGCAGCTCAGCCGAGCGGCCAACTCACTGAGCGCCAACGGCTTGCCAGCATTCACGAGCTCGCTGAGCACCGAGAACTTGGGCGAAGACAAACCCACGGTTCCAAGCGTCGCCTCGATCTGATCCTCGAGCGCATGCCCTGCCCGAATGAGCGAGAAAATCGACAGTGGAGCTTCGGCCGTCAGTTCAGCGTCGCGCGAACTATTCATAGGTGAATAGTACACCACACCGATTTGATTCGCAAGGGCCGGAACCTACGCCCCGCCCCGGCCCCGGCCCGCGTCTACCGAACGCTGCCGCTCGATCGCCCCGCGAGTCAGGCCCGCCGTCAGCGAAGCCGGGAGGGACCGTCTTTCCGCCGGCGTCAGCAGATCCAGCGCTCGATCGGCTGCCCCCTCGTCTGCCCTGTATTCGTCGTCGCGGGTCCGTCGAACGATCCGCACGATTTCGTCCATCGAAAGCGCCGGGTTCCCCGCTTGAACGGCGCGAGCGGCTTCCCGACCCAAACCTGCGCCGGGCTCGCGCGCGCTCGTGCGTCGTTCGACAACGAGTTTCGCGACAGCTCCCCAAGCGCTGTCGGTCCGCTGCCTCGCCTCCCGCGCGAGCATGCGGAGGCCCGAGACAGTGCTCTCGCTCCAGCGAGGATCCCTCCGCTCCAGCAACAGCGACGCCGGGCTGACCCCAGCTCGCCCAAACGCGAGTCCGAAGCCGGCGGCGAGCTTCGCACTGTCCCCCGCATGCTCCGACAGGAGCCGCACCAGCGCCTGCCGATCCGGATCGCCGCCGAGCGTGACGCGGACTGCCGCGCTGACACTGAACCGCGAAGCGGAGGCCGTCCCCTGCGGCAACCGCGAGCCGAATCCTGAGTTCACCTGATACAGAAACCGCCTCTCCCCGGCGTCGAAGCCAACGGGCCGAAGCAGCACAGGGTCGGGCAACTCAGCGGACCCCCAGCCGCGCGCACCATTCGCGCCGTGCACTAACGCATCAACTCCAGCGAGGACATTCGTCACCTGAAAGCGCACGGCCGTCACACGGCCGGTGCCGAGGGCCTCGGCGGGAATACTCAACTCGAGACTCGCATCGCCGCTCCAAGGGCCGACGCAGCTATTTCGCCCCGCGACCTGTCCGATCTGGGCGCGCAGACAGTCACGCGCGCTGGAAGGCCCCGCCGACAGGACCGTTCGCATCGCCCTCGCGAGAGCCGTATCCGACACGACAGCCGGGTCCAACACGAAGGCTGGATCGCCGCGACCGCCGTCACCGTCCACATCCCCAGCCACCACCGGCGTGTAAGGCATCCCTGAGCGACCTGTGTAATAGGCAGACAGCCGCAGGCCGCGCGCGAAATCGAGCGACGTCGCCACGACGATCTGGTGACGCATCTCGTTCGCAGCGCGACTCCAGGCCAGTTCATATGCGACCGAATCGCCTGCGCCCGCGGCCAGCGGGCGCGAGAATCCGAGCTGCGGTTGCTGCGCAAAGGCCCGTTGGTAGTTGTAAATGATGTTCCAACCGAAGCGATGGTTGCCGTTGGGTGAGACACCGACAGTGAATTGCGCGGTCCGCCCGCGGCCACTCGAGCGCAGCTCGAAGTCCTGCGCGGCCGACGTGTCGGCACGCCCCGCGTGCGGCTGCGCAATTCCCGTCCTCGCGTCGATGTCCGAAGCCGCGACGAGAACAGGCCTGCCTGCTTCGTCTGAAAGCGTGAAGGGCGCAACGGCTTTTACGTTCGTGGCGACCTGCACGGGATTGTCCGCGCCTATCGAGTAGGTCGCATCCGCATCGAAGCGAAGTCCAACAGCGAACGATGCGCCGATCGCGCCGCGCCACGCCGACGGCGGCCGAAAGCCACGTGCAAACGTGACGGCGCTCCGATCGGCCGCCGCTCCCGCGCTGGCATCGCCGGCCGCGCATGCGTCGGGCGCGCTCGCCCCAGCGGCGAGAGCGCGCCAGTCAGGCAAAGGGGTCGCATCTCCGACGCACACAACCTCCACCATCCCTAAGGCCGTCGCCGACCGAGCGACACGCGCGGCGGCGGCGAGCGGCAGCGTCGAGCGAAAGCGCCCGAAGCCTCCGCGCACGATGACGCCGCCGGGTCCCGCCTGATCGCGCGCGTCACGCCGGCCCGGTACCCAAGCGAACCCGGCCCTCGGGCTGACCGCCGCGCCGCCGACGTGCCACGGGCGGCCTGGATCGGCTGACTGCGTCGTGGCATCGGCATCGAGCCGCGCGCCATACTGCACTTCCAGACTGGGGCGCACGAACCATTCATCGCCAAGCGAAGCCCCAAGCGCGTTCTGAGCGACCGATGCGGGCGCACTGCTGCTCCAGTAATAGCTCGCTGGAACTCCAGCCGCGAAGTCACTGACACTCGCGTACGTGTATGCCCCGCGCACGCCTGGCCGCGAGTGGTCGTTGAAGGTGGTGCGCCGCGCGTCCAGCGTGAGCCTGGCGAGATGCTGCCGATCGCCCAGATAGGCCGAGAGCTCGTCGTTCAACTCGAACGATCGATTGGAATTGTCGACCGGCAGCGCCGCGTTGCCACCGAGGAAGGCTGTGCTGTTCCGGTCCAGCACCGAGCCGCCGAGCTGCACGTCGAGCTCGGGCAGGTCCGAGGCTGCACTCGCCCGTCGAGTGCGACTCACGGCGGTTGCCGTCAGCTCGTTCAGCGGCCCGCTCTCAAAGTCCGTCTCGGCGCCGATCTGAAAGGCTTCCATCTGCGCCCGGTCGCTGCCTGCATGTGACGGCGCTGATATGCCAGGCGCGAAGAGACCAGTGCTTCCCCGCCAATTGCCGAGGAATGAGACGTTCGCACTCGTATGCCGCCATTCGCCTGCGTCCACGCGAAGCATCGCGGAACCGGACCTCGTGCGCTGTGGCGCGCCAAGTGGATCTGTCGCGCCGACACCTTCGCCATTGGCGACAGCGAAGAGCTCGGCCACTGAGTCCCGTGCGAACTGCGCACCGAGTGCGGTCCGTGCCGCATCCAGCAGTGATCCACGACGGCCGACGCTCTGGTTGGCGCTCCACGAAAATCGAAACGCGCCGACGGAGCCCGGCAGGCTGCCGCCCAGCAGTCCGTTGGCCGCCACGAGAGGCGCCGGGGTCGCATATCCGGCGTGCGTCGCCCCGGGCATGAACGCCCCAGCAGCCCCGACGCGCCGCACGCTGGGTCCTCCCGCGGGCGCGGTGACCAGGCTCAGTTCCGCCCCGCTGAAGCCACCGTGGCTCACGTCGAACTCGCTGCTGCTCACGCGGGCGAGTACGCCCGCGTCGGGCGGAATCTCCTCCGGCTCGATCCGAGCTCCGTTCAGAGTCGTGACGCTCTGATCATTCGACAGCCCGAGGACCGAGAACCCGGGCGAATCGGGACTGCCCGCGCCGGCGATCCCCGGGGTCACGGCGAGCATCGCCCCTATGTCTCCTTCATGCCCTGCGGCGAGCTGACGGTGATTGAGGGAACGCGCGAGCGCGGGTCTGTCAGGCCGCGTGACGCCACGTCCCGGAGGATTGGTCCGCGAGGCGCGCGACCGAACCGCCGGGAGGGTGACGCTCGCCGAGCGAAGCACGACAGTGACGGCGGGGCATCGCTGACCGGCCACCGCCACCTGGCGGCTCTCTATGGCAAAACCGATCGCCCTGATGACGAGCGTCGCGGTGCCGGCCCCGAGGCGCAGCTCGAAATCGCCGAGCGAGTCTGTCGAAGCCAGGAGAACTGTCGAACCCTGGATCGCCGTGACGTCAGCGTGTCTCACTGGAAGTTGCGTCTCATTCAGAACGGTTCCGCGCAACGCGCACCCGGGGCTGGGCTGCGCGCTGGACGAGACGTTCACCACGAAAACCAGTAGGCCCGTACACCAGCAGGAGCGGTGACTCACGGCCGTAGCAGCCCGAGAGTCCGGATGCTCTGGACCCGTCGCTCAGGCATGGTCGCACTGCCCGCTGTCGCGATCAGTCGAAGCTCTGTGGAATCGGATCGTTCGAGCATCACCCGCGACGACCGCGAGAGGAGCACGGTCCCGTGCCCGGAGCTCGAAATTAGCACTGTCATGGGATTGCCCTGGATCTGCTCCTGGGTCAACACGGTTCCGTGCGTTTCGAGCGACAGCCGCATTGCACGCTCGGCGGCAACGACAGTGTCGGCCGTCACGCGGAACCGCCTGATGAGGACAGCGGTTCGCACGCCCAGAGCCAGACTGTCGGACCGTTTGATGGTGTCCGCCCAACTCTGGCCGGGTGACAGTGGCGAAGTGGAGGGCGGCGCGATGAGTAAGGCGTCGAGGTGGTACGGCAGGTCGGTGCCGTCGTCGATCCCAGGCGTCTGGACGCGTGCGGTGCCTGTGCCACAGGCACCTTCAGCAAACGCGTAGGTGATCCGTGGTGGCGTCGCACCGCGGCCACCGTTCCCTACCGCCGCTCGCTCGTACGATGCCACGAGTCGCGATCCGGTGCGGATGTACTCGATGCGGCCGCTGTCTCTCCGCTCGTAGGCGCTGTCGCTTGCGGAGTCGGCCGGCGCAAGCCGCGACTTTGTGGATTCCTCATACAGCGCCGTATCGCTGTAGCGGGCGGTGCACTCCTGCTGCAGCAGGTCGGGAACGTGCACGAGCCGGACGAGCGTCTCGACGCCTGTATTTCTGATCCAGAGGCAGTCGGTGTCGCTGCAGCCGCGAAAGCCATTCACCGGCGCGACGAGAAGTGGCGTGGGTGCCGTGGGATTCCAGAGCTCCAACTGGATCGAGTCGCCGCTCACCAGCCGCATCACGGCTATGCCCTTATCCGTGAGCACCCTGTCGAGAAACGCAGGCAGCGGATCGGGCCACGCGGTGGCGTTGCCGTGCGTCATGCCGGAGCTCACGCGGACCGCGCGCACATCGGCGAAGTCCGCGGGCTCGCGCGCTGTGTAGCGGCGACTGCCTAGCGTACAATCACGGCGAGATGGGTCAGGCGCGGCCGCGCGCAGAATGTGGACGCACCCGGTCACACCGGTTCCGAACATGACCGAATCACCCGCGGCAAGCACGAAGCGCTTGGCGTACAGCACGCTGCCCCAGGAGCCGTCTCGGCCGAACAGGGGCAACGCCATCATCGCGGCGAAGTGACGGCCGCCGTCGGCCGAGGCGAGTAGCACGGCCGCGATTGTGTCACCGGTTCCAGCGGCGCAGCGCCCGGCCAGGAGGAGCGTCCCGGGTTGGGCGACGGTCAACTGCCCCTCGGTCAGGCCGCACGGCACGGAGGCCTGGTAACTCTCGATCCGTCCACCGGCGCGTCGGAGAAGATGGACGTCATGATTGAAGTCGTACACGAGCAGGTCGCCGTCGGGGGTGGCGGCGATGGAGACAGGGGTTTGGATGGCGGGGCGGTCAGCGATGGCCGAGTCCACGCGCCAGTCGCCGGCGGCGAGTGGCGAGAGCTCGAGCACGCGCGACCCAACTCTGTCGGCGAGGTAGAGCCGGCCCCCCGTGACGGCGAATGAAGAGACGCTGAGCGGCGGCAGCCCCCGGACCCGCGCCCACTGCAGGCGCGGGGTCGCGGAATCGGGTCGCCAGACGAGCGCGGCCTTCGGTTGCGCACCGGCGGCCCGCGACTGCCACGCGATGAAGCCTGTCGCGGCGATGATCGCCGCACACACGATGGAGGTAGCGCGGTGCCGTTGTTGCCGGGGTTGCGCGCGCCGGCGCCCGATTCCGGAGTTCATGGTTCTTCAGTCCGGCGTCAGCTTCTTCGCGAGCGCGTTGTCGCACGCGAGGTCGTTGGCGCTCCACCAGAAGCCGCACGACACGTCGCCCCAGTAGCCCGAGCTGGCCATGTAGCAGCTGTTGGCTTCTGACGCGGCGGCCGAACGGCAGCTTAGCCAGTCCTGATGTGCCGTCTGCGCCTGTGCCGCTCCGCCCGAGACGAGCACGAGGCCCACCGCCGTCAACACAGCCAATGCAAAGCGCTTCATAAATCCCCTCCGGTGTATGTGCCTCCGGCGGGACACGAGCTGCGCCGAGTGCGCCGCGAGCGTCTGCCGTGAAGCCGAGTTCGGAGCCGGAAAAGCCGGCGTTGTCAGGGATCGTGGAGTGCTGCGATCTCGCGACCGCGCGAGGGGCACTCCTGTAGGCCGTCGATTGACGCGTGGCGGGGTCGCCGGTGAGGTGGTGCGCGCCAACGTCCGGGACGCGGCCGCGCACTCACCTCAGTCTGGCAACTCGCTTCGACTCGCTTCGATTCGCTTCGCTGTCTATCTCAGCCCGTGGCCTTCCACCGCTCTCCGCTCCGGCCAGGGCACCAAACGACGAACGGGGACCAATCTCGGTCCCCGCGTCACCTCACCGTCACAAGCCCCGCCAACAGCGCTACGGCTTCACTCCACCGTCACGCTCTTGGCAAGATTCCTCGGCTGATCCACATCCAGCCCGCGCTTCACCGCGATGTAGTACGCCAGCAATTGAAGCGGAATCACGGTCAGGATCGGATACAGCATGTCCACCGTCTGCGGAATCCGGATCTCGAAGTCGATCTTCCCCTCGAGCACCGGCTCGTCCTGGCTCGTGATGCAGATGACCTTTCCGCCCCTCGCTTTGACCTCCTGGATGTTCGACACGACCTTGTCGAACACGGCATCGTGCGGCGCAATGAAGACCACCGGCATCTCCTCGTCGATCAGCGCGATCGGCCCATGCTTCATCTCCGCCGCCGGATATCCCTCGGCGTGGATGTACGAGATTTCCTTGAGCTTGAGCGCGCCCTCGAGCGCCACCGGGAAGTTGTAGCCCCGGCCCAGGTACAGGAAATTGCTCGCGTCCTTGAAGCGCTCGGCGATCGCTTCGATCTCCGGCGCGCGATCCAGAATGGACTGGATCTGCTCGGGCAGCGCGAGCATCGCCTCGGCGAGCTCCCGGCCCTTCACCACCGACATGGTCCGCAGACGCGCGAGCTTGAGCGTGAGCAGCGCCAGCGCGATCACCTGGCTCGTGAACGCCTTGGTGGACGCCACGCCGATCTCCGGACCGGCGTGCAGGTAGATGCCGCCGTCGTCCTCACGCGCGATGGTGGATCCCACCACGTTCACCAGCCCGAGCGTCTTGGCCCCGCGGCGCTTGGCCTCGCGCATGGCGGCGAGCGTGTCCGCCGTCTCGCCCGACTGCGAGATCACGACGCACAGCGTCTTGTCATTCACGATCGGATTCCGATACCGGAACTCCGACGCGTACTCGGTTTCGCAGCGGATGCGCGAGAGCTCCTCGATGTACATCTCGCCAATGAGGCCCGAGTGCCAGCTCGTGCCGCACGCGGTGATGAACACCTGATCGATTGCCAGCAGCTCGTCGCGCGTGAGGTTCAATCCGCCCAGCTTGGAGAAGCCTTCGTCCACGACGAGGCGGCCTCGCATGGTGTTCTGGATGGTCTGCGGCTGCTCGAAGATCTCCTTGAGCATGAAGTGATCGAAGCCGCCCTTCTCGATCTCGTCCAGGCTCCAGTCGATGCGGCTCACACCCTTCTTCACGCGCTGCGCGTTCAGATCGAGCACCTCGTAACCGCCGCGCGTCAGCACACCCATCTCACCATCGTCCAGATAGACGACCTGGCGGGTGTACTTGAGGATCGCCGCGGCGTCGCTGGCCACGTAGTACTCGCCTTCGCCCACGCCGAGCAGCAGCGGGCTGCCCTTGCGAGCGCACACGATCTTGTCCGGATCGCGGCTCGAGACGACGGCAATGCCGTACGTCCCCTCCACGAGATTGAGCGCGTCGATCACAGCGTCCTCGAGCTTCCCGTCGAACGCGGCCTCGATCAGGTGCGCGAGCACCTCCGTGTCCGTCTCGGACGTGAAGGTGTGCCCCTGTTGCTTGAGCATCGTGCGGAGCGCGCCGTAGTTCTCGATGATGCCGTTGTGCACTACGGCCACCGTGCCCGTGCAGTCCTGCTGCGGGTGCGCGTTGCACTCGTTCGGCTGGCCGTGCGTGGCCCAGCGCGTGTGTGCGATGCCCACCGTGCCATGGACGGGGTTTTCGTTCACGGCGGCTTCGAGCTGCGAGATCTTGCCCTTGGCGCGGCGCGTCTCGAGCCCATTCCCGTTCGTCGTCGCGATGCCCGCCGAGTCATAGCCGCGGTACTCGAGGCGCTTGAGTCCTTCGAGCAGCAGCGTGGGCGCGGAGCGCGACCCGATATAGCCAACGATTCCACACATGGTCGAGATCTCTGATTAGTCCGGCCCGGCGAAATGCCGGACCGTAAGTCGAATGCTCAGCTCGCCGCCACCGCCCCGCTCGACATCGCGTCCAGCGGCACCCGTGAGCGCCGAACCAGCGCCCGCGCGTCTTCCTGCGTGGGCCCCTCCGCAATTACTCGCACGATTGGTTCCGTCCCTGAGGGCCGAACGTGCACCCATCGGTCCGGCCAGGAAAGCCGGAGGCCATCCTGCGTATCAGCCTCCGCATCGCCGAACTCCTTGCGCAGCGCGCTGTACACGGCGTCGAGGCTGGCGTTCGGCCGGTCCAGTTTGTCCTTGACGATCACGTACTTCGGCAGCTCGTCCACGATCGCCGACAACGGCCTGCCTTCTTCGGCCAGCAGCTCGAGCAGCAGCGCAGCGCCGATCGGCGCGTCCCGCCCGAGGTGCACTTCCGGAAGGATCACGCCGCCATTCCCTTCACCGCCAATCACTGCGCGCTCCTCGCGCATGCGAACGGCAACGTTCACCTCGCCAACAGGCGCCCGTACGAACTGCACGCCAGCCACTCCCGCCGCGTCTTCGACGACACGGCTCGTGGAGAGATTGGTGACGACCGAGCCCTTCTTGTGCTTGAGCACCAGCCGCGCGGCGAGCGCGAGCGTGTAGTCCTCGCCGATCGCGCGACCTTTGTCCGAAACGAGGGCCAGCCGGTCCACGTCAGGGTCCACCGCGAAGCCGATGTCCGCGCCGGACTCGAGCACGAGGCGTTCCAGCTCGCCGAGGTTCTCGGCGACAGGCTCCGGCGCCCGCGGAAAGCGGCCGTCGGTCTCCGTGTTTATAGCGGTGACAGTGCAGCCAAGTCGTTGCAGCAATTGCGGCATGATCGCGGCGCCGGCGCCCCGCACGCAGTCGAGCGCGACCTTGAAGCGCCTCGCGCGGATGCGCTCGACGTCCACGTACGGTATCGAAAGGACACGTTCAATGTGTCGCTCGATCGCACGGTCGTCTTTCTCCAGGGTGCCGAGCTTATCCCACGTGGCGCGCGGAATTCCGGATTCAACGAGCGCGCGCATGGCCGCGCCCTGCGCAGCTTCCAGAAAAAGCCCACTGGGCCCAATGCACTTGAGCGCGTTCCACTCGATCGGGTTGTGGCTCGCGGAGATCATCAGACCGCCGGCCGCATGATGATGCTCCACGGCGAGCTGGCAGGTGGGCGTCGTTGTGAGCCCTATGTCGATGGCCGTGCATCCCACCGACTGCAGCGCCGCCTGCGCGACAGCGTGGAACATGGGGCCGGACACCCGGCTGTCGCGCCCGAGCACGACCTTGTGGGATCCGCCCTGCGAGAGCGCCCAGGCGCCGAACGCCGCGGCGTACTTCGCGACGACCTCAGGGGTCAGGCCAGCGCCCACGCGGCCTCGAATCCCCGACACACTCACCATCAGCCCTTCGTCGGCCATGCTTCCTCCGTTGCGATCAGAGAAAGCTAGTCCCGTCGAGCCCCGGGCACGGGTGCGGTCCGGTGGCGGTTGATCAGGTGTGGGCCAGCTCCCGACTCACGCCAGCGGGCGGAGTGCGCGGCACGAGCTGCAGGTCGCCGCGCTCGGAGCAGCGAACTATCGCCGCAACGACCTCGGGATCGAACTGCGAGCCGGCTGAGCGCTGTAGCTCCTCGATCGCGAGCGCGAGCGTCTTTTCGCCGGAGCGATACGGACGATCAGTCGTCATGGCGTCCAATGCATCAGCCGCCGCGACGATGCGCGCTTCCAGTGGAATCGCGTCGCCGCTCAACCCGTCGGGCGTGCCCTTGCCGTCGAACCGCTCGTGATGCGAGCGCACGATGTTGAGCGCGTGGGGCGTCTCGCCAAGGAGCGGCGCAAGAATGCGCCAGCCGAGCACCGGATGCATCATGATGTGCTGGTACTCTTCAGTGGTGAGCTTGCCCGGCTTGTTCAGGACCGTCTCGCGCACACCGATCTTGCCGATGTCGTGGACGTGTCCGCCAAGCTCGATCTGGCGCAGGAGCTCGCCCTGAAGGCCGAGCGCCCGCGCGAACACGGTGGCGTAGTGGCTCACGCGAATGGAGTGGCCGCGCGTGTACGGGTCCTTGAGCTCGAGCGCCTGCGCGAGCGACTGCACGCTCGCGAGAAAGAGCTCCTCCAGGCGGCGCGCCTGCGCCGCGACGCGATGCTCGAGCTGGCCCTGGTAGTCGCGATTCTCCAGGATGAGGCGGCGCTTTTCCAGCGCCTGCGCCACCCGGGCGCGGACCTCCTCGAGGTGGAACGGCTTGATCAGATAGTCCATCGCGCCAATCCCGAGACAGCTCACGGCGACTTCCACGTCCGCGACGGCCGTGATCATCACCATGGCGGTGTCCGGGTGGCGCTGCACGACCTCACGCAGCAGGTCCATGCCGCCCATGACGGGCATGCGCAGATCGGACAGCACGAGCGTGACCGGCCGCTCCTCGAGCCGCTCGAGCGCTTCCGCGCCGTTGCCGGCTTCCGTGCACTCGAAGCCATCGGCCCGCATCA
>Ga0207652_10002805_pt1 | contig 14620 bp, 12 predicted proteins | sample KBSC63BmetaG_FD_184334 | JGI IMG/M metagenome (GOLD analysis project Ga0207652, IMG submission 184334) | Corn rhizosphere microbial communities from Kellogg Biological Station, Michigan, USA - KBS C6-3B metaG (SPAdes) (version 2) | ecosystem: Host-associated > Plants > Roots > Rhizosphere ... | reverse complement strand
ACCGGACAGGAAAGCTGCCGCTACCACGATGCAGACGCGCAAGCGCAGCATGTCCACCGGGAAGCCGCTCAGCAAGTGCCCAAGGTAGATGCCCAGGTCGGTGAAAATAGCGGTCACGACGGCCTGATCCGAAAGACCGAAAGGTTCGGCTACCACGTCGAACGGACGACCTTCAACGTGCGCTGAGTGGAGCGGCCGGACGGGCCTTGCCGTCGCCGCGGCGACGGTGCACGTGATCCTCGATGCGACGGCGCAAGATATCGAACGTGTGCGCCACGGCGACGTAGGGGTCTTCGCGGCTGGAATTGGGCACTGACGCGTGGCCAGCCTCGATGTCACGGTCGCGCATCATCACGGTGGCGCGCACGTTGTAGCGATTGCCCTGGTGGTGACGGTGCTCGCAGGCGCTCACCACGACATGGCAGGACAGGATGTCCTCGGCAAAACGGCCGAGGCCTTGCGCGCGTTCCTCGATCTTCGCGCGTAATGCTTCGGACGCACCCATGCAGCGGAAGGTGACGGAGGTCGGGATGGTCATTGCTGTGTGCCAAATCAATACGGCGCGTGCGCCATGAGTTTCAAGCTTGGTCCCACGCAGGCTCGCCATGGTGATCTGCATCAAACATGGCCGTGAAGCGTCTCCACCGTAAAAATGTTGATTGACATCAATAGCCACCATGGAGGAGCAGGCATCCTGTCATGCACTTGGATTCCGGAATCGAATCGATCCACTGTGCGGAGTTGACCCATGAAAGATATCCTCATCCACGCCAGGGACTTTGAGATACGTACGCCAGCTGCTTATTTCGGCGTACAGCTCGCGGCGGCTTTTGGCGCAACGGTCACAGGCGTATACGCATGCCCTCAGCCCCTATATATCGCGCCTGCGTTTGAACCCGAATTGATGACGGAGGCCATACAGAACGCGCGCGAGTGGGTCAAGGATGCCGTGCAGGCGAAGCAATCCTTTCTGGACTGGGCCGCTTCACTGGGTGTTCCGCAGGCCGAGTGGCTGGTTGCGGAAGGACCGGCCGGCGATGCGTTGGCGCAGGCGGCGACGCGGCACGACTTGCTGGTACTCGACCATCCAGCGGATGACAACGGCTCGGCATGGGACATTCCGGGCGTCATCCTCAAGACAGGCATCCCATGCATCGTCCTTCCGCATCACGGTGTGCATTACACCCCGTTCGAGCGAATCGCGATCGGTTGGAACGGTTCTCCGGAAGCCATGCGCGCAGTGCACGCTGCTCTGCCGTTCCTGCAAGGCAAGCGGGCGTTGCTGCTGTGGGGTGAAGAGCGCGATCTCTATCACGGCGTGGACTGGGATCCGCCGTTCAACATCTTGGAATACCTCCGCAATCATGGTGTCACGGCCGAACAGCACTTCGTCACCGGGAAACACGACGACGTGGGTGCAGTCCTGCTGGAAGAGGCCATGAAGTTCGGCGCGGAACTGTTCGTGATGGGCGCCTATGGTCGCAGCCGCTTCAGTGAGTGGATGCTGGGAGGCGCGACCCGCCACGTATTGACGTGGGCCCATATACCGGTGCTCCTGCGACACTGAACATTCCTGGGTTCGTAGGCCAGCGATATGCGCGCAATGGTGCTGGAGGGGATCGGTGAGCCGCTCGTCCTGAAAGAGTTGGCGAATCCCTCCGTGTCGCCGGACGAAGTACTCGTGAGGGTGGAGGCCTGCGGCGTGTGCCGCACCGACCTGCACGTGGTGGATGGCGAGCTGCCACTCGTGAAGCCTCTGGTGATACCGGGGCACGAAATCGTCGGTGTTGTCGAGCGCGCAGGTCATGATGTCGAGGAATTCCTGCCGGGGATGCGCGTCGGCGTGCCATGGCTCGGCTGCACCTGCGGTGTTTGCGCCTATTGCACAACGGGGCGCGAGAACCTGTGCGACCATCCGGAATTCACGGGCTATACCCGGCCAGGTGGATTCGCGAGCCACGTGGTTGCTCGCGCTGCTTACTGCGTTCGATTGCGCGACGATGCGGATGCAGTAGCCACCGCGCCGCTGCTTTGCGCGGGCTTGATCGGGTGGCGGTGCCTGAAGCGCGCCGGTGATGCGCGGCGGATTGGGCTGTATGGATTCGGCGCCGCGGCCCATATCATTGCGCAGGTAGCGGTCCGGCAAGATCGCGAGGTATTCGCCTTCACCCGCCCCGGCGATGCGGCCGCGCAATCGTTCGCGTTGTCGCTCGGCGTCACGTGGGCCGGCGGCTCGGACGTCTTGCCTCCGAAACAACTGGATGCGGCGATCATCTTCGCACCGGTCGGATTGCTTGTTCCGGCCGCGTTGAAAGCGGTGCGAAAAGGGGGACGGGTGGTGTGCGGCGGCATCCACATGTCCGACATTCCCGCTTTCCCGTATCGGCTGTTGTGGGAAGAGCGTGAGATCGTTTCCGTCGCCAATCTCACTCGCGAGGACGCGCGCAGTTTCTTCTCGACAGCAATTGCCACGGGGATCAGGACGACCACCAAACCTTATCCACTGGAGCAGGCAAACGAGGCTCTGGCGGACCTGCGCAACGGCGAATTCAGCGGTGCCGCCGTGCTGGTGCCGTAAGCGCAACTCGTACGATATGAGTTAGAAGACAGGTAGCATGGTCTACATGGGGATACTGATGGGGATATGGTGACTCATATCCCTTTCGAGATCATCTGTAAGCCAATTACTTACAACGGCAATCAGATCCCATCACGGATCTTGTGGTCACCGACGATTGCTTGCACGCAGTTGACATTTCGTTTAATCCTGCGATGGCAGGCTACACGGTACTCGCAGGGCCGCACGCGCGTTTTGTCGCAACGATCAATTGGGGAGAAATAGCAATGGCCGCAACGCTGCCACAACCCGAACCCGAGGACACCCGGCTCTCGCCCTGGTGGATCCGCTCGATCATTGCCGTGATGGTGTTTGGACTCGCGGTCCTGATCGCGATCACGGTATTAGGTTACAAGAAGGCGCCGCCCGTTCCAGGCAGGATCGTCGATGCGCAGGGCGCGACCTTGTTCACGGGAGACGATATCCGCGAAGGGCAAGGGATATTCCTCAAATACGGATTGATGGACAACGGCTCGATCTGGGGCCATGGCGCCTACCTCGGCCCGGATTTCTCCGCCGAGGCCCTGCACGCGATGGGACTTGATGCTGCCGACACACTGGCGCAACAGCAATACGGCAAGTCGTTCGCGACCTTGGACGCCATGCAACATGCAGCGATTCAGGGCGAGGTCGCGGTGGCCCTCAAGACCAACCGCTATGACCCGGACACCGACACGTTGTCGCTCACGCCGGCGGAGTCGCAGGCCTGGAAGAACCAGATCGCGCATTGGACCGATTATTTTAAGGATCCGGGGGACAACGGCGGCCTCAAGCCAGGACTGATTTCCGACCCGACGGAGCTGCGCGAATTCACCGCGTTCGTGGCCTGGGCAGCCTGGGCTTCCGTCGCCAACCGTCCCGGCTACGTTTATTCCTACACCAACAACTTCCCCTACGACCCGCTGGTGGGGAATACCGCAATTCCCGGCGCCTACCTGTGGAGTGCGCTGAGCTTGCTGGTGTTGCTGGCCGGCATCGCGGCGGTCCTCCTGATGTTCGGCAAGTTCGACTATCTCGGCTGGATTTCGCGCGGCCACAGCCTGAAGCCGAACATCCGGCCCGGCAGACCCACCCCGGGGCAGCGGGCATTAGTGAAGTTCTTCGTCATCGTTGCGGCGGTGTTCCTGTTCCAGACGCTTGTCGGCGGCGCGACCGCCCACTACCGCGCCGATCCCGCGAGCTTCTATGGCATTCCGCTGGAAAAGTTCTTCCCCAGCAACCTGATGCGCACTTGGCATCTGCAAAGTGCGATCATGTGGATCGCGACCTCGTACGTGGCGGCCGCGCTATTCCTGGGAACCACCCTGCGCCCGGACGAACCACGCGGCCTCGCCGGCTGGGCACACTTCCTGTTCATCGCCTTCGTCGCCGTGATCGGCGGCAGCCTGCTGGGCGAATGGGCCGGCATGTCCAACTTGCTCGGTGACTGGTGGTTCTGGCTCGGCAACCAGGGTTGGGAGTACCTCGAATTGGGCCGGATCTGGCAATACCTCCTGATCGTGGGACTGCTGGTCTGGTTCGCGGTGCTGTACTGGGTCGCGCGGCCGGCCAAGGTTGCCCGCCCCGGCGCCCGCCCGATCGCGCGCATGTTCATGCTGGCCGCGCTGGCGATTCCGGTGTTCTACCTGCCCGCCATATTCTTCGGCGCGCACACCAACTACACGATTGTGGAGACTTGGCGGTTCTGGATCATCCATCTTTGGGTTGAGGGCTTCTTCGAGTTCTTCGCCACCACGGTCGTCGCGCTGGTGCTCTACCAACTCGGACTGGCGCGGCGCAACACTGCCCTGCGCGTGATCTACCTCGACGCGATCCTGTATTTCCTTGGCGGGCTGATCGGCACCGGCCACCACTGGTATTTCGTCGGCCACACCCAGTTCAACATGGCGATGTCGGCGATCTTCTCGGTGCTGGAAGTGGTGCCACTGACCCTGCTGACCCTGGATGCCTGGGATTTCGTCAAGACCACCAAGAGCGAGGTGAACATCGATGGCACCGCGCAGCGGGTTCCGCACAAATGGACGTTCTACTTCCTGATGGCGGTCGGTTTCTGGAACTTCGTCGGCGCCGGGATGTTCGGGTTCCTGATCAACCTGCCGATCGTCAGCTACTACGAGGTCGGCACCCAGCTGACGCCGAATCACGGCCACGCCGCGATGATGGGGGTGTTCGGGATGCTGGCGCTGGCGCTGATGGTGTTCGTACTGCGCCAGACCGCGAGCGACCGCAGCTGGCCAGAGATCGAAAAGTACGTCAAGGTCGCGTTCTGGGGCACCAACATCGGCCTTGCGATGATGGTCATGATGAGCCTGTTCCCGAGCGGCGTGCTGCAGCTGTGGGATGTGATCCAGCATGGTTACTGGCACGCGCGCAGCATCGACTATGTCGGCACGCCACGCCAGCACTTGATCGAATGGATGCGGCTGCCGGGCGATCTGGTGTTCATCATCTTCGGAGCGATACCGATGCTGATCGCCGCACTCAAGGGCTGGCTGGGGGTGCGCGCCGCCGCGCGTTGACGCAGCGCGCGCAGCGACAGGATTTCAAGCAGTCGGTAGATCAGCAGGGTGAATCCTGTTGGAAGGTAAAGCCGGAATACCATCATACCCAAGGGAGACATGTGTTTCTCGAAGCAGGGCCTGGCATCAGGTTCTCTCGACCCAGTCTCACCGGTTGAGACATATATGAGCTCATGGTGTCAATGCAACGCCGAGCGCATTCAACGTCTCGGTAGTCATCTTTGCATTCGCGGGCAACCCACGTGCGGTTTGGAAGAGCCTCAAGGCTTCCTTTGTCTTCGCACTCATTTCGCCATCAATCGCGCCCGGATCGTACCCGCGCGCGTACAGCGCGGCCTGCACCCGCATGATCATGAGTTGAAGCTGATCGATGCTTGGCCGCGACTTCGTTGGTGAAATCAGCGGCACGCCCGTGGCTGCTGCTCCTGAGCCCTGTGGTGCCGTGGATTGGGGTGGCGGTGCGTAGGTGGGTGTATAGGCCGGCGTGTACCCGTAGGACGTGCCACTACCGGAGCTATGCGAAGCATGGGATGCGTGTGAAGAATGCGAACTGTGGCTTGCGTACATGTTTCGTACATTGAGGTTTAACGGCGCAGCCAAGGTCGTGGCGTAATCGCTGTCCTGTAGCGCCAGAGTTGCGAGGCTCGCTTTGTCAGCGTTGTCGGAACCATGTGCCACACCGTGCAAGGCCGAGAGCGTGGTTCCGATGATCGTCAGTGTTTTGCGCATAACGCCCCCCTTACCGGTTTGATGGTTCGACTGGTCCACTTGTCAGTCGCCCAGGCAAAAAATCCGCCACAACGCTCCTTGATGGCACACTGCTCACAAGCGGGCAGATACTGCTGTTTCCAATCCGAGATGCTTTTGCTTGAATAGGACCACAGATGTTCGGGTAGCACACACAAGGGCAGGTTGTACAACGACACCCGCATGCTGCGCTTCGATAGAAAATCCACCGTCTTTGTCAATACAGGTGCCATATCTGTGGGATCCACCCACAGATCGTCGTAATGTGCACGCGCAAACCCGATCGGCTCCGTACCCATCAGGGCCACGTGTTTGACGAAGGGCAAGTTTCTGTAGATAAATCTTGCCAGTTCGGTCAAGCGCTCCACCACCGGCTTGACCAATACCACCCGGATCTCGATTTGCTGCTTCGCGGCCTCCAGCGCATACAAGCCGCGAATCGTCTGGGAAAATGCGCCCGCACTCTGGACGACGTAGTCATGGAGACCGTAATGGTCCCCGTAAAGCGGGATACCCCATGTCAAGAATGGATGCAGCCCTTCAAACATGTGGGCCGGAATGCCGCCGCCGAAGGCGCGACCATTGGAGAGAACATGAAGATGGGTTTGAGGAAGCACATCGGCACAATGGAGCACAATCCGTCGGAGATTCTCTTTAAGGAGCGTGGGCTCCCCGCCCGTTACGGTCAGTGACGGTGCATTCTTGTCGATCAGTTCAATCAGATCGCACAGATGCGACACCCGCCAGCCGTCATCGACTTCCCTCGGTGGCTGGGAACACATCAGGCAGTAGCTGTTGCAGCGCTCCGTGGTAAAGAGGATGTTGTTATTGCTCCCGCGACGATATCGCAGGGCCGCCTTCGAGGTATGCGGTCGCAATTCGACGACGTCCCCAATGCCGATCTTGAATGCGCCTGGTGGCACAGCGATCCATGGCCGATCCAGTGGAGCGTGCTCGGGAACATCGGTCAGAAAGCCAGCCCAGGGCAGACGGCAAATAGCCGAACCGGCGGAGCGCACCTGAGCATCCCGCAGGTCCAGAAGCATGCGTTCCGGAGGAAAGATGCCGGCCGCAAATTCCGCAAGCCCTGCCACTTTAAGCAGGGGTGACGCTGGCCATTGTTCGCAATGTACTTTGGCTTCCAGAGGCTGCATCACGCTGCCTCCAACACGCCTTCGCGACGCGTCGCCCTCAACGCCCAGCCTTCGAGGATCTCACGATCCAAGGAGGATTCTTGTTCCCATCGTCGCAGCAGGGCGTCAAAGAGTCCCATCTGCTTGCGGCAAAAGTCGCTCGTCGGCCGGTGCCCAATCGAGTCGCCTTGGCGAGCATAGTGATCAATCGGATCGGCACCGCATAACGGGACATACGCGCAATCCGCACAGGTAGGCAACGCTTCCGCAACGCCGGCGTCCAGGACTCGCTGCATGCCCGGCGAGCTCATCCAAGTCTCGATACTTTCATCGACCCTTCCCAAAGCGAAACTGTGATCGCCCATCGCAGCCAGCATGCGTGCCTCGTCGGAAGGATAGACGCGTCCGTCGTAGTCATACACGACGGCACCCAAACCCGCGCCTGTTGGCGAACGAAGGTCAACATAGCCGTGAGAAAAGGGGGTCAGCAGCAAAGAGAGCAGCATTCGAGTGTAGGTTTCTTCCAGGAAGTAACCCTCGCGGTTGATCTGCAAGAGATGATCGAGAGCTGTTTCGTAGAACTTAAGGAACTCGCCCATCGTGTAGCCGTGGCGCGCGTCGGTCTTTCGCGCGAAACCATATGGGCTCAGCGGTCGCAAGGAAATTGAATGGAACCCAAGCTTTCGGTACTCGTCGATGATTTCCTTGGGTACCTCCAGACTGCGTCGGGTCAACGTGGTGAGCGCCGAAACTGCACCATCTCCCAGCACTCTCCGTCCCCGCTCGATTCCCTCCAAAGTCCTTCGGTAGCTGTCTCGCTCGGGACGAGGTCGATTGAGATTGTGTAACCACTCGGGCCCATCCAGGGAGGTGGACAATTCAAATCCGTGCTCCCGCATGAACGACAACTGTTCGTCCGTGAGGTCATGCAAAGTCGAGGCAATGACGAAGCGAAGCGCCCTTTTCTCCGTACGATTTCGTCGTTCGATTAACTCAGTCAGCTGCTGCACACGATCGAATCGGAGCAACGGCTCACCACCTTGAAACTCGATCGTCAGCGTCTTGGCCGGCCAATCAAACAGGCGATCCACGGCATGGCGAGCCGTGGACTCTGTCATGTCGAAGGTCGTTTGTCCCACGGCCTGCCGCGAAACCTGACAGTAGGCGCAAGTGTGATGGCAGCGCAATGACACCACGAAGATATGCAGCTTCGGACCTTCGGCAAGATAGTCCTTGCGGGTTCGATATTGCGAGAGGAGAGGGGCCAACGTGGAACGGCCAGGGTCGGCGGTGATGAGAAAACGCGACTCCATGTCAGCGAACAGCGACTCGCCCGAATCCAATTGCCCGCTCACTGCGCGCTCAAAATCGTTTCGCTGTGCGATGAGCCAGTCACCCGACATCGAGGTGATCAGCACTCGGTCCTGATCCCAGGGGAGGCGACGGAACCGAAGCGGCAGCAGGCGATAGTCCGTGTTGCCGACAAAGGTCTGGCGCGCGGCGAACTTCATCGCCCTTGGCCGGATTTGGACGGCAAAGCTTGACGCAGGGCGGCTTCGACGAGAACTGCATGGATGTCTTGGGTCTCGCTACGGACCACCGCTCGTAGCTTCTCGTCGAGCGCGTCGTTGCGCAATTGCTTGGCAACCTGGCTCGTATCAAGTTCAACGTGTTTGGGTGTCAGCTCAACGATGAAATCGGCGGTTCCGCTCTTGATCTCGACGAAATAGGCGTCGGTATATCGGTGTGCGGCTTTCGTCACGATGTCGGCGGAAAACACGCCGGCGTCCAAGCGAACTTCAATCGTAGACATCGCCCCTCCCCAAAGGCCTGCAGCATCAGTGATGTTGCTGCATTACGGTCATCATCGCAACTCCTTGGGAAGCTGCCAAGCGACTGACGCCCCGCAACCATCCTGGCAGCCGCCCAGTAGTGCCGGGTCCTGGAGAGCGACGATGGGGTGTTATCGCGACGAACTCTGGTCCCCAAGGCTTCGATCCCGGGACTTGCGGGGAAGGCCATGATGCTTCGACGAAGCTCTACCCGCGTCACCGGCGCTGTCGGGCTTCACGCCCAAGTGTCAAACTATTCGCATGGCCGGGCCGGTCGCTGAGGGAGCTTTTCCTGCATATCCTTCAGGATTTCATGAAAGCCCTTTTGCGCAATGAACAAGGGAAGCGGACGTCGGAGTGGTGACTGGTTTGCGAGCTGCCCCGGCCATGCAAACTTTATCATTGCGATGACGTGCTTCTTGAGGTTCTCAGGCACGTTCTCGTAACCGTGGAACCACCAGCTTGCCAGCCGCCGGAAGCTATGTGTAACAGATTCGTTACGCTTGCCCAATATGGCAACGGCCGCTGCTGCCGCGACAGGTGTGGTGCCGTCCGGCAGCGCCGGACAGACCAGCGAGCCAAAACTGTCATAGCCCGGTACGCCTGGCCGCCTATTGCAGGCCGCCATCACGGCCGCCGTGGCCGTGAGTGCCGATGCTGGCGGGAGGCGAAAGTTGAACAATGCCGCGGAAAGCGCATCCATCTGTGCGGGTGCTGATGGATCTGCGCGGTCCACCAGTTCCACAAAAAGATCTGTGACTTGCTCTTGTAGATGCTCCGGTACGTGAGCCATGTCGAACGTCATGCGGAAGGTGTTGAGTGCAGCTTCAAAAGGTTCCTCTCGAACGGCCCGTTCGGTCGATCGCACCTCGTAGTCGGTAACGATATGCGGGATAACTTCGGCTTGAGAGAAAATATTGGTCAATGCCCGTTCGGCTTGACGTTTGCGTGTCTCGTCACACAGCAATTGAAGAAAACGCTCGAATGCTTCCGCATGGGTTGCGGCCTCTGGGAAAAGACGTGGCGGAATGACGGCCTTGACCCGATATGCGCTCGCCGCGTCGATCAACGCAGAATCGTCGTCGAAGGTTACGAGATAAGAGTTGGGAAGCGTTCCATTGAAGGCACGCCGTATCGTGGCGAAAAGTTTGGCGACGTTCTCGTCACGCAGGCTATATCCCAGGAACATCAGCCGTTTGCCCAAGAGGTCGGATTTAAGTTTGATATCTAACGGATGGTCCTGACACACCATTCGTTCTTTGTAGGACCTCGTTCCAAACACCAACGATCCCGGAACAGACGTGTCACCGTGGAACTTGATCAGCAGTGGTTCACCGGGCACCGAATCACTCAAGTCGTCAACGGTGACAATACGCCTATAATTGCGACCGTACCGACGCGCGACGAGCTCAAATAAGTTGTCCTGATTAGTCGTGTAGAGCAAGTTCTGCATCAAGCTGACCAAGAGCCGATGAGATGGCACTTTGCGCTCGTCCAGTTGCGATACGACGAGTCTGCGGGTCAGAAAGTCCACAAAGGCGGATTGACCACGAGCGTCAGTGTAAGCGTCCGCAACGTCGGCCAATGAAGTCTCCGGGGAGGAACCGATCTCATTGGCCATTTCATGCGCAAGTTCGACCGCCGCAAACCCAAGGTGTTGGCGCGAGATACCGGCGCCGAAAAACGGCACCAGCTTGTGCTTCGCGAGGAGATCCGCCATCTCTTCGACGATCGCAAGCGCATCATTGTTAGGTCGGTTGTCTACCAACTTATTTACCTTGCGACATTTCGGGATCTGACTTGGGAATCGCCAGCTGCGCCGCCGTTGAGCACTTGGCCGCGCCGATTGATTCCAGGGACAGAGGAGCGATGAGATGAATAATGCTTGGCTATGGACTCAAAGCAAGATCAGCTGCGACGAAAGACCCAAGCAGCTGAAGAACCCGCCCCACGTCAAGGGTGCAGCGCAGGTCCACAATCAAGTCGTTAGGGACGAACAAGTGCGCAGTCGTATCGCTCAACACAGATCACGTTACGGACGAGCGATGTTCCTAGAGCTTGGTGGCTTATTACTTCACCAATTTCAAGCGCCGACCAGCCCTTTCATGATCGGAAGTAACAGCGTAAAGCGCTCGGAGTTCCTCGGGGAAGATGTGAAGGCTCTTGGCCAGCTCGGTGATGCTATATCCCAGATCGCGAGTATGAAGATCCAGGATTTCCGAAAAAACCCGCGCAGGCTCCCTCTGAATGGCGATACTTTCCGGTTCGGCGCGCCGATAGCCCATGGCGCTCATCTGGCGCCAGAGATACTGGGCTTGTTTACCCGTAATTGTACCGATGGACTGGCTACGCATCAGTAGCGATGCCATGGAAACGCGCCAGATGGGCTTCAGTGACGCCAATTTCGCAATGGTCAACTTGTCGAAGAGGTAAGGACGAATGTCCCGCCGCGGCATCAACAAGGCGCTGGCGAAAAGATTGGCTTCATCTTCCATCGTCGGCGAGGGCACACTGTGCATGACGAGATGACCGAGTTCGTGGGCAAGCGTGAACCGTTGTCGGTCTCCAGGGGCGGCCCGATCGATGAAGATGCAGGGAGGGGCGCCGAGAGTTCGAATGGTCAAGCCATCAACTCCAATGGATGACAGATCGCACTCGATGACCAGAAGACCGGCCCGTTCCATGTAAGAAGTCAGATTGGGGAGAGGTCCACTTGGAAGGAGCCAAGTGCGGCGGACCATATCCGCGATGAGTTCCACATTTCCGTCATATTCGTCTACGTCGAGCGCAGGAAGAGGGATCTGCGCTTCCAGGTCTGTCGCTGCCAAGAGCCGACGGATATGCATCATGCGGATGTTGAGATCCGCTTCCAGCTTTTCCAATGTGCGAGTGCCGGTGCTGGCCTTTCGGCGATACATCGCGTTCCCATGCACACTGATGGGCAGACCGAAAGACCGGTCAGGCTCGAAGAAGATGCTGCTCGGAAAATGGACGGCCCGTGCAAGGTGATCAATCACTTCGCTCGTGGGCTCCGTAATCAATCCCGCCTCGATTTTCGAGATCGCGGCCTGGGAGATACCGGCGTCACTCGCAAGCTGAGCTTGGCTCTTGCCCCGGGCCTGGCGGACCGTGCGAAGGATGTCCTTGTTGAAAGTAGGCATTACTGCTCACCCGCATCACCGGCATGGTTCTGCTTGTTCTTGTGGCTCTTGGAGCGAACCAAGCCGGTGGAGCCCATATCTTCAGCAGACGTACTTTTCCCCGTCCCCCCAGGCAAGGCAGCTACCGCGTCGATTCCCATCAGGGAATAGGACCAAGAGATGTTGTCACCCTCACGTGCAACAACCACGATATCGCTGATGTCCGTCTCCGCCTTGTTCAAGGTGTAGGTCACTTCGACGCGCTGTGCGGCCGGAATACCTGTCAGTGGCTGCTGAGAATCATGGAACGCCAAGGCTTCCTGTGTAGGATAATTGCTCGTGAATCCAGAGTTGTCCGCCTTCTTCATGCGAAACGAAACTGCTTCATCGACCAAGAAGTGGTAAGACTCGTTCTTGACGATGACCGTCACGTCTGGCCGCTGTGAAACATTGAGCAAGGCATGATGTGTGGCCTGTTCCCAGACGTAGTTTGCTCGCCCACGTTTGCGCCAGTGCGTCAACCCGGCAGCTTGCCAGTCCCTCCAAGCTTGTAAGTAGGCGTTGGTGAGAATGGACTCCAAGGAAGCCAAGGCAGCGCGTACGGTTTCAAGATCGGGCAAGGGCATAGACATCTTCCGGCAACGGCGTTGACGACAATACTACCCACAAAATATAACCGTTTCAATAACTGATCGACCCACAACTCGCAGCCGATGGTGTCCAGTACTGTCGCAGAGGCCGCTGACGTCAAGTAGAGCCGCCCCTCCATTGCGTTTGTGCCCAGCCTACTTATTTATCAAGTAGATGCGCCGCGGGGTTGTGTGCAGCACTTCCTGCCTGAAAATACCCGACCACGCTCGCCACCGAGCGGTGCTCGGTCATCGCCATCAGGGCGGGCAGGGCGATGCCTTGGCGCCCGCCTTCGGTGACGAAGCCGGAGCGCAAGCTATGTCCCCCAAAATCCCCTTCCAGCCCAGCCAAGGCCGCCCGGCGCTGCACGATCGCGCCCACGGCGGCCGGGGAGAGGGCAGGGCCCACGCGGGTTTTCCACACACGTCGGAAGATCGCGCCTTCCTTGAGTTCGCCGGCACCAAGCCATGCGGCGAGCGCTTCGGCCGCCACCCCCAGGACGGGCTTGTCGGGTGTCGAGCTGGCGGTCACGCCGGCCTGTTGGGTCTTGCTGTGTTCGAGCCGGTAGACGTAGCCGCCCTCGGGGAGTACGTGCAAATCGTGCAGATCGGCCGCCGCCACTTCGCTACGCCGCCGGCCACCGCTCGCAAACGCGAAGTAGAGCAGGGCACGATCGCGCAGGCCTTTGAGGGAGCCATCGCAGGTGACGATCATGGCCTCGAGCTCGGGTTTGGTGATGGCGGTCTTTTTCACCGGCCGCTCGCCACGCTTGACCGCGGCCCGGCGGGCCCGCGCCAACAAGTGCCGGACCGCGGGTTGTTCGCAGGGATTGGGCAGCTTTTTGAGCTGATGCGCCTGTGACAACACTGCGATTCGGTGTACCACGGTGCTGAGCTTCAAGGGGCCGGGCTTCTGTTTGATTTGGGTGACGACCAGCAGCGCGTCCAGCTGCGGTGGCAAATCCCATTTCAGGCCGGCCTTCGAACGGCGTGCCACGTGGTCGACGATGAATTGGACCACGGCGACCTCAGGCACCGGCACGGTAATCGGCGTGCCGTAACGGCCTTGGTACCACGCTGCCCAATAGCGCAGCGCACTGGCATAGCTGCGGGTGGTGTTGGCAGAAGCCGCTTCGGCCAGAATTTCGCGGATGGCCTCAGCCGCCGACGCAGCCAAATCCTCGGGCCGTAGCCGTGCCAAGGCCTCTTGGGCCACGATCAGGGTGTTTTTTTTCATATGTATAATGTAATATTTATAATGATTAAATAGCTATACCGGCGATAATCATCCCTTATCGTCGATATAAATGCAAAGGGCAGGGCAGCCAAACTCGGAGACATTCCAATGCCACGCGGCATCACCCAGGACCAGGTCAACCAGGCCGCGGACACGGTCGTGGCCGCCGGCGAACGCCCGACGGTCGAAAAGATTCGAAACCTCCTCGGGACGGGTTCGCCGAACACCGTCACCCGAATGCTGGAGGTGTGGCGGCAGGGGCTGGCCGAACGGCTGCGCCAGGCCAGCCTGCTTCCGGAACTCCCGGACGAAGTCGGGCAGGCGATGACGGCCGTATGGACCCAGGCACTGCAGCACGCCCGCACCCAAGCGCAGCAAGAACTCCAAGCCGAACGGGAGGCGCTGCAACACGCCACCGCTGCCCTCGATGCCCGGGCGTCCGAACAGACCGCCCAACTCGCCGCGGCCGAGGCGGATAAGGCCCTAGCCATCGACGCCGCGAAGCTCGCCGAAGGCCGGCTAGAAATCCAGCAACAATTGATCGACCGCCTCCAGTCCGACCTGAAGACCCGTGAGCACGAGCTTGAGCGCCTGGTCGCCCAGCACCAGGCGCTCGTGATCACTGAGTCCCAGCTACGGCAGGAGATTCAAGCGGTCGAAGCGCGTGCTGCCCAAGAACGCGACCATTGGCAGCAGCATATTCAGGCGGTCGAAAACCGATCCCACGCGCAAGTGGACCAGGCACGCGTGGATTTAAAAGCCGCCC
>Ga0207652_10002803_pt1 | contig 14626 bp, 16 predicted proteins | sample KBSC63BmetaG_FD_184334 | JGI IMG/M metagenome (GOLD analysis project Ga0207652, IMG submission 184334) | Corn rhizosphere microbial communities from Kellogg Biological Station, Michigan, USA - KBS C6-3B metaG (SPAdes) (version 2) | ecosystem: Host-associated > Plants > Roots > Rhizosphere ... | reverse complement strand
CCAGTTAGAGCATTCAAGACATAGAAGCATCCATGGTTTTATCATCAATATTTTCTCAGCAATTGGAGCCTATCACTTCATGCCTAAAAAGCCTTCCCTGGCAAGCCATTTCGAAACAGACAACTCTCACTCATTACAACTTTATCTATAAATTTGACATCATTATATCGAACTCACGTTAAATAAGATTGCACTGATTTGGCTACCTCGCTTTAGTGGGATTAGTTATTGCTAACCTTTATAACTGTTCCATCACCCATCACAGTAACATACCAGGTATGATTATTTACCTGCTGTATGTCAACGGGCATATTCAGTCCTCCCAATAATTCATCAGAATTTGAACCGTTTACCCATACAAGCGATCCGGTATTGGGTGCAAAACCAGCTGCCGGATTAAATGAGGAAGCGTATTGAACGGCAATGTGTTCTGACTTAATTCCTTCAGCAAGATCTACCAAACTGGTAAATCCGCTTTGATAAATGGATAACTGTCCTGATAAAGAGACTTGATAAATAATGGACTCTCCAGGAGGGAAAGGAAATCCAAGTAAAGTAGTTACTAAAAAATTTTGCCCGTCCCATAAAATCGAAGTAGGTACAGATTGAATCTGTGGACCACCAATCCCGGTGGTATTGGTTATTCCGGGAACATCAGCCAAAACGGAATAACTTCCCCATCCCAAACGGTGTACAATTGCATTAGCCCCTGCATCCGAAATGTACAAATCGCCATCAGGCCCTTTTGTCAGATTGTAGGGATGCGAGTCGGGATAACCTTGTCCATACATAAAAGCAGCAACATTTTCAGGCTGAAGTGTTGTGGCATCTATCGGGGTGTCGCCAGGTTTAAAGTGAGATATATCAACTGTGAACAAATCATCGCCGGATAAAACATACAGTGTTTTACCATCCAGCATAATATGCACAGTGCCTTGCAGTTCATTTGTGTTTTTATTCAAAAAAGAAGGTAGGTTAATAATGGCGTCATACTTTTGGCCGTTTGGAGTTATTAGCACAACTTTTCCGTCATTATGTGCTGTACCGCTTTGCGAAACCCATATTGTTCCATTATTCTGCACATCAATGCCCATCACGGCCTGGAGGCCAGAGGCAACGGTAGTAACGGTAAGTTTAGGGGTTTCCATTCCCTTATGGCAGCCGGCAAATAAGAATATCAATGCCACGCAGGTTGCCCACCAGCCAATCTTTGTGGTGGTAGACATTTTAGAAGAGATCTTCATGTGTTTTAAATTTTAACAGTGAATAAAAAAATTATAGTAGCTTCAAGCATAAACATTTTTAATGTAATCTTTAATAGAAAGGATTCGTGGTAATTAATATAGAGGTAAATGTCTTGGGGAGGAGAATACTTTTTAAAAAGCTTTATTCGCTTCTCTCAGGAGGTGCAAGGTAAAAAGATTTTTATGAATGATTATAAAAATTATTTATTCAAAACAGCCTGAAACTTCCCGTGAATTAGAGCAAGGCTTTCAGGTAAGTAAACAAACAATTTTGGCCGAATGTGAACTTGTAAAACAAAAAGGCAGAGAAATTTATTACTCTCTTGAAATTGACAAAATGAAAGAAATTGGCAAGTAGTTAAAACAATTAAAAAGATTTGGGAAAGCCGATTTAATAAATTGGACAACTTATTAGCAACATTTAAAAAAGAAAAAAAATGAGCAACTTACAATTTGAATTTACAGTTGACAAATCAACAAAAACTGTATTAATAAACAGAGAATTTAACGCAGAACAATCTTTGGTTTGGGACGCATTCACAAAACAAGAACTTCTTGACCAGTGGTGGGCTCCAAAACCTTTTATTTCAAAAACAAAAACTATGGACTTCAAAGTTGGTGGGAGAAGATTTTACGCTATGGTAGCCCCCAACGGACAAGAGCATTGGTCAATTCAGAAATATACTTCCATCAGCCCAAAAACCAATTTCAAAATGTTCAATGCCTTTGCAGATAAAGATGAAAACCCTCAATTGCCCGGTTCTGATTGGGATTTTAATTTCAGTGAACAAAACGGAACAACAAAAGTCAGCATTACTATTTACAATGACTCCCTTGAACGCTTGGAGAAAATGATTGAAATGGGCTTCAAAGAAGGATTTACTACGACCTTAAATGAACTGGAAGAATTATTAAATCATATTAAAAATTGAAAAATGAAAAAGAGCAAAACTCAATTTCTTACATCAATGTTGTTTGTTGTAGTTATGTTTATTGCACACACATCAAACGGGCAACAAATTCAACCTTCTGAAAATGGTTACGCCCCTGTTAACGGCATCAAAGTATATTACGAAGTGTACGGAGAAGGCAAGCCTATCGTTTTATTACATGGTGCATTTTATACAATTGGTATGAATTGGGGGCAATTGATTCCCGAACTGTCAAAAACCAGAAAAGTAATTGCCATTGAAATGCAGGGGCATGGGCACTCACCGTTCTCGGAAAGAAAATTAGACATTAACATGCTGGCAAGCGATGTAGTTAAAGTAATGGATTACCTGAAAATAGAAAGTGCTGATGTAGCAGGGTATAGTATGGGCGGGTCCGTGGCTTACCAATTTGCAGTAAAATATCCTAAACGCTTAAGAAAATTAGTAATCATTTCTTCTACTTACAAAAGCAGTGGCTGGCTGCCTGTTGTAAACAGAGGGCTTGAAAATTTCAAGCCCGAGTTTTTCGATAACACACCAATAAAAGCAGCATACGATGAAGTGGCACCCGATACAACAAAATGGAGAATGTTTTTAGAACAGATGTTTGCTTTCGCCAAGCTACCATTCAACGTTGGTGATTCCAATATTGCGAAAATTTCTGCGCCAGTATTAATCATATCCGGTGACAATGATGGTTTAGACAAAATAGAATTAATGAGAACATATAAATTATTGGGTGGTGGTGTTTCTGCTGATTTGAGTCCAATGCCAAAATCACAATTAGCAATCGTACCTTCACAAGGGCATGTTAGTTTAATGATGCAGACACAAACTATACTAAGTTACCTGACCAATTTTTTGAAATAAATATAATCATATATTTTATATTTGTGCAAAGGTTCTTTTCAGAGCCCCGCCTTTGCCAATACTAAAAACCTAATCAGTAACTCTTTTCTTTGAGCAATAAAATAAAGAATTTCTTACTTTGCATAGAAAATAATAACCGGTAACCCCATCCTCATGAAGAAGTTATCCGTTTTCCTGTTCGCGCTACTGTTCTTAAGCATTTATCCATCCTGTAGGTATAACAAGGGCAATACCGATATCAGCTATAGTGAATCTGCGCATGGGTCTTCTATGAAGGCATATTTCCCCGGAAATAAGATGAGAAGTGTTGAAAATTATCTGGATGACCGGATCGGAAGGGAAAGCAATATGTCTTTTGTAAATGCACAGATTGATGGCACCCTTAGCCTTGCGGATCACACAACATTTTATATAGAAAAGGCGCCTGGCACTCCTAAAATAAAATTGGATAAGGATAAAAATTCATACCAAAGCTTCCATGAAATTAAATCAATGTGTGAAGGAATAAAAAAAGTATTGACGGATTAATAGGGTATTCACTTTTTCTAAATTCTTCATTTATCTTGCATAAGATGTTATTCCTTTTGTCAGAAATCATTTAAAAAATTAAATAAAAAATAAATGGCATCAAAGAAAGTTCCTGAAAATAAGCGAATGCCCAAAACACCAACCGGCATAAATGGTTTAGACGAAATTACAGAAGGCGGTCTGCCAAAAGGCCGGCCCACTCTAATTTGCGGCGATGCAGGAAGTGGTAAAACTTTATTTTCAATTGAATTTATTGTTAAAGGGGCAACTGATTATAATGAGCCTGGAGTTTTTTTAGCATTTGAAGAAAAAAAAGAAGAACTCGCCGTAAATGTTGCTTCACTGGGCTTCGATCTTAACAAACTGATCGCAGAAAAAAAGATTAAAATAGATCATATTCAAATTGACAGAAGTGAAATAGAAGAAACCGGCGAATATGACCTTGATGGCTTATTTATCAGGCTTGGTTATGCTATCGATAGTATAGGAGCCAAGCGGGTTGTACTGGATACCATCGAAAATCTTTTTTCCGGGTTAACAAACCATGGAATTTTAAGGGCTGAACTACGAAGATTGTTTTCATGGTTGAAAGATAAAGGAGTTACGGCGATCATAACCGGGGAAAAAGGAGAAGGAAAATTAACCAGGCAAGCCCTTGAAGAATATGTTTCCGATTGTGTCATTTTATTGGATCACCGGATAGAAAATCAGATTTCCACCCGCAGATTGAGAATTATAAAATACCGTGGTTCTGTGCATGGCACCAATGAATATCCTTTTCTCATCGATGAGGACGGCATTTCTGTATTGCCGATCACTTCTCTTCACTTGTCTAACGAAGTTTCAAACCAAAGAGTTTCATCAGGTATTGCGTCATTAGATGAAATGCTTGGCGGCAAAGGCTTTTTCAAAGGAAGCAGCATTCTCGTTTCAGGATCTGCCGGCTCCGGCAAAACGAGTATCGCCGCTCACTTTGCTGATGCTTCGTGCAACAGAAACGAAAGTTGCCTCTTTTTCGCCTTTGAAGAATCGCCCGCGCAGATCATACGAAATATGAAATCGATCAATGTTGATCTCCAGAAGCACCTAAAAAAGGGCTTATTAAAATTTTATGCATCAAGGCCAACCATGTATGGACTGGAAATGCACCTCGTTGTCTTTTATAAACTCATTAAAGAATTTAAGCCTAAAGTGGTGATCCTTGATCCGATAACAAACCTGGTAACGGTAGGCGATCCAAGCCAGGTAAAGTCGATTTTAATCAGGCTGATCGATTTTTTGCAAAAGGAACAAATAACGGTAATGTTCACAGCGCTTACCTTTCCTCATTTTCTGCAAACCAGTGTTGATGAAGACGTGGCATCACTTGTCGATACATGGTTGTCTGTACATGATATTGAATATAATGGAGAAAGAAATCGTGCCATCTACATTATGAAATCAAGAGGTATGAAAAATTCAAACCAGGTGAGGGAATTCTTAATAACAGATAATGGAATTGAAATAGTGGAAGTAACTCTAGGGCCAGCCGGTGTGCTTGTCGGATCGGCAAGAGAAGCCTATAAACTGGAAAAGAATACAGGCGAAGCGTTGCGTAAAAATGCATTTGATAGGAAAAACAAACAAATTGAAAGCAGGAAAACAATTTTGGATGCAAAAGTAGCAAAGCTTAAATCGGAATTTGAACTGGTAAAAGATGAATTAAACCGCATTTATATCGAAGAGGAATTGAGAAATGAAGTTGCAGAAAAGAACAGAAAGCAATTAATGAAAATGCGCGAGAAAAAAGTGGAAAATATTAATAAGAATAAATAAACCATCACTTTATGCAAAGTAAACAGTGGGAATTAAAACTGTATGTGGCAGGAAAAACCCCAAAATCAATGACTGCTTTAAAAAATTTGAAGAAATATTGCGACGAATATCTCGCGGGGCAATATAAAATCGAAATTATTGATCTTTTAAAAACTCCCCAGCTTGCGGAAGGAGACCAGATTTTTGCAGTGCCCACACTGGTAAGAAAGGTTCCTGTTCCGATGCGCAAAATTATTGGAGACCTGTCCAATGAAGAAAAAGTACTTGTTGGCTTAAATCTTGTGCCTGTAAAAACAGCATTATGACAGAAATGTATTCAACAACTTATGACGATTGGGAAAATTTGGACGAAAGTTTACATTATAGCCTGAAATTATTTATAACCGGCGCTTCTCCAAATTCTGCAAGAGCGATTGCAAATCTCAAAGATATTTGCGAAAAATATCTTGGTAAAAAATATGATCTGGAGATCATTGACGTATATCAGCAACCTTTAACCGCAAAAAGAGAACAAGTGGTGGCCCTGCCCATGCTTATCAAATATTTCCCCTTGCCTGTAAAAAGATTATTTGGTGATATGTCGAATGTAAAGAGCGTCCTCAAAGGCCTCGGTATAAATTCAATTTGATGGGAACAACAAAAATGCGAACCAATGAAGATGAAATTAAAAGCTTGCGCCAACAGCTTGACGAAGCCAATGCTGCCATTGAAGCGATTCGCGCAGGCCAGGTAGATGCATTGGTTGTAGAGGATAAAAATGGTCCCCGGCTTTATATTTTAAAAAGCGCTGATCAAACCTACCGGCTTTTTATTGAGAAGATGACCGAAGGGGCTATTACCCTGAACAACGAAGGCGTAATTTTATACTGCAACTCCCGCTTCGCCAATATGGTAGATATTCCATTGGAAAATTTAATTGGATCGTATTTTGAAAAATTCATTCCCAAACAATCCAAAAAGTCCTTTGACAACCTTATCCGGAAAGGATGGAGACAGGAATGTAAAGATGAACTTTCTTTAGTTTCTTCAGGAAATAAAATAATCCCTGTGCTGGCTTCTCTTACCACGCTTGACCTGGATGAGGGAACCGTGTTGAGCCTCATCTTTACAGACCTCACTAACCAGAAAAAAATAGAAAAGAAATTAAGGGAAAAGAATGAATTATTAAGAAAGGCGAATGCATTTGCAGAAAAACTGAACAATGAGTTAGAAGAAAGAGTGACCGAACGGACAAAAGAATTATTAACGAGTAGAGAGCATTTCCAGTTTTTAGCAAATACAATTCCGGTCATAGTGTGGACTGCCTTACCAACTGGAGATTTTGATTATTTCAATACACAATGGTACAATTACACCGGGATGGATTTCAAACAATCTGCCGGAAAGGGGTGGCAGGCAGCCGAACATCCCGACGATATAGAGAATGTTTTAGTGGCATGGAATAAAGCGCTGATCTCCGGTGAGCCTTTTAAAATTGAATCCCGAAAAAGATCGGCAAATGGCGTTTATCGCTGGCATATTATGAATGCCTCGCCTTTGACCGATAGTAATGGAAGTGTCATCCGTTGGTTTGGTGTATGTGCAGACATAGACGATCAGAAAAAGGACATGGAAAGAAAGGATGAATTTATAAGCATGGCCAGTCATGAATTAAAAACCCCCGTTACCACATTAAAAGCATATACTGAAATTCTGTTAATGGAAGCTGAAAGCAAAGAGAATGGCGTGGGGAAGAATATGCTTCAGAAAATGGATCGGCAAATCAATAAATTAACCGGTTTAATTGGGGATTTGCTGGATGTATCGAAATCAAATTCCGGCCAACTGAATCTTGATATTGAAAAAATAGATTTCAATCAACTTGTCAAAGAGGTAATTAGTGTAATGCAGCTTACAATCAAAACACACACAATTGAATTAAATCTTTCCAAAACCCAAATAATTGACGGTGATAAGAACCGGCTCGGCCAGGTAATTACAAACCTCGTTTCAAATGCGGCAAAATATTCTCCAAAGGCTAATAAAATAATTATCTCTACTGAGAACCAGGCCGGTCAAATCAAATTATGCGTCAGGGATTACGGCATTGGCATTCCACTATCCCAGCAGCCAAAATTATTTAGCCGTTTTTTCAGGGTTAGTAAAAACACTTTCCCCGGCCTTGGCCTTGGCCTTTATATTTGCAATGAAATCATCAAGCGCCATTCAGGTAAAATGGATTTTAAGAGTGAGGAGGGAAAAGGTTCTATCTTTTGCTTTTATTTGCCGGTGAAACCATAATAGGGTGCAAAAGTTGATAATTATCTCACTAAGGAATTGTTTTCCTTTGCAGCTACATAGCTCAGTTTATTTTTAATCTTCAACCGCATTTACTGGGATCATTATTTCAAACCGGCAACCTTTGCCGGGTTCTGAGATTATATCAATATGGCCGCAACAAAATTCAACCCGGCTGGTAATATTTTGCAAACCAATTCCTTTTGACCGTTCCTTTTTATCAAAACCGATTCCGTTATCAGAAATCACCAATAAAAGGTTATTGCCAACTACTTTTAGATCAACAGAGGCATTTTTGGCATGTGAATGTTTCAGAATATTGTTTATTTGTTCCTGTACTATGCGATAAATCATCAGCTCTTTTTTATCACCTATTTCTATAGCGGGATCTACATGATAATGCAGTTCCATTTTTAATTCGCTGGCCATATTTACTTCATTAACCAGATCCGCAAGTACCTGCTGCAAACTGCTATTTCCAAGTGATGGAGACACAAGGGATTTTGATAATTTACGAATTTCTTCAATCGCATCGTTTATAAATCCGGCGCTTTTTTCTAATAATTCCTGTAAATTATTTTTATTGGTTTTCATCAGACCGTGGTAAATCTTTACGGTTGCCAGGATTTGGTTAATATTGTCGTGCAGCTCCTTACCTAATTCATTTCTTTCTTTTTCCTGTACAAGGATGGTTGTTTGTGTAATTAACTTTTGCTGTTTCAACTGCTGCGCGGCCAGTTCCTTCTCAAGTTTTTTACGTTCTGTAACATCGGTGGTTGAACCATACATCCGGGAAGGTTTTCCATCATTGGAAAATATAAGATAGCCCCGGCTAAAAACATTTTTGTAAGATCCATCTGCAGCCTTAAACCTGTATTCATCCTGCCAGTTTCTAAGATGGTTGTCTAAATGATACTTCAGATTTTTTATAACCCGTTCATTATCTTCAGGATGAATGCTTTTAATCCAAATATCCTTATTAAAAAGCAAGTCCCGTTCAGAATAACCGAAAGTATGGATAATTCCCTCCCCCCATTTCCCGAGGTTGTTTTCAAAATCCCAATCCCAGGTTGTGTCAAGGGTGGCTTTATTAATAAATTCATATCGCTCGTTGCTTAGATGCAATTTTTCAAGGGTCTTTTTTCTTTCAATACTATGATGAATTGTTTTGGCCAACATTTTTTCATCAAACTCACCTTTTACCAGGTAATCCTGCGCACCCAGAGAAATGGTTTCAACTGCAATTTCAACCGCCGACAATCCCGACAAAACAATGATCGGCGTTTGAGGTAAAAGGCGGTCCATCGTGATTACAGAATCAATACCAGTGCTGTCTGGCAAAGAAAGATCCAGTAACACTATATCAAATACATTATTTTTAATTAAAGAAGGAACGACCTGCATACTCACCGCGTGGATGATTTTGTTTACAGGCAGTTGCATTTGCTGAAGATATTCTTTCAAAAGCAGGTAATCACCGGCATTATCCTCAACTATTAATAAATTCATGGGTGTATTTGTATTAATCATGCTTCCTTAATTTTTGGTAGTTGTACAATATTGATCCAGAAATCCTTGATCGTTTGGATCACCTCCATAAAATTTTCAAAATTTACCGGTTTAGTGATATAACAATTTGCATGACTTTGATAGGAGTGAAATATATCCTTTTCTGAATCGGAAGTAGTAAGCATTACAACAGGAATTACCATCAAGCTTTCATTACTTTTTATTTTTGTAAGCACTTCTATTCCATCCATTTTTGGAAGATTGATATCCAGGAGAATCAGATCGGGTGTTTCAGCATCTTGATATTGACCCTCTTTATTCAGGTATCGAAGCGCTGCATCTCCATCTTTTACTACATTAATTTCGTTATGAATTTTTGCTTCTTTCAAAGCTTCAAGAGTCAGAATAATATCCCCTTCATTATCCTCTACCAATAAGATGCTGATTTCTTTTTTCATGATGTATGTTTAGGTATGGTAAAATAAAATGTGGTTCCCTGCCCTCGTTCAGATTCTACCCAAATCCGGCCTCCATGCTGACTGACAATTTTTTTACAGATAGACAATCCGATCCCCGTACCTGAATATTCGCTTTTATTATGCAGCCGCTGAAAGACAACAAATATTTTATCAAAATACTTTGGCTCTATTCCAATTCCATTGTCTTTCACATAAAATTGATAAGCCGTTGGTTCTTCTGTATAACCGACTTCAATCTGCGAGGTCAGGCTTTCATTGTATTTCAAAGCATTGTCCACCAGGTTTTGAAACAATTGCAATATTTGCGGTTTAACCCCTTTGATAACAGGTAAAGGTTTACTATCCAGTTTTGCATTTGCCTCTTTCAAGGCCAGGCTGTAAAAAGAATTGACCGTTTTAATTATGTCATTGCAATCAACATCAGCCATCTTAAGTTCCATGCTGCCAACCCTGGAATACTCAAGAAGATCATGGATCAGTTTTTTCATTCGCTCTGCGCCATCCACTGCATAATCAATGTATAGCTTACTTTTTTCATCCAAACTTCCGTCGAGTCTTTTATTCAGCAATTGCAAAAAGCTCGTTACCATACGCAACGGTTCCTGTAAATCGTGCGAGGCTACGTAAGCAAATCGTTGCAACTCTGTATTTGATGCCTGCAATTCGGCAGCCCGGTTTTCAAGGTTTTCGTTTAGTTGTTTTTTGATCGCTTCCAATTGCATTCTTTCAGTCACATCCAAAACTATTGCCAAAAATATTTCACGATCATTTTGTTTCAGCAACTGGAGGTGAGTTTCTGCTGGATAAGTACTTCCGTCTTTGCGTTTATGAGTAGTGATAAAAACAATTTTTTCCTTCTGCTGGCTTACCAAGGGCTTTACCATTTCACGGAATGATTGTTCGGTAAAATTAGGTATAATATCATGGATAGTCAAGCGGGGAATTTCTTCTTTCGCATATCCAAGATTTTTTAAGCCACCATTGTTTATATATTTTATCTGCAGTGTGTCTTTTCCGAAAGTTAAAATCTCATTCACACTTCTTTGCAGCGTATCCATAAGACTGTTCTTTTCTGCCTCTGCCTTTTTTCGTTCCGTAATCTCCATCGAAAGTATGAAAATCCCTTCCGGAACAGGCTGAACGCTCAGTTCCATCCAGCCTCTTGAATGATCAGGATAAATAAATTCATTTTCAAGGACACTCCCTTTTCTATTCTTCATGCAGTCTTCGAGCACCTTAAACATTGCGGTGTTTTCAATTCCCGGATATTTTTCCATCATTGTTTTTCCAATCAATTCTTCAGCAGAATATTTACTTTGCCGGGCCAAAGAATTATTCACAAAAAGATACCGCCAGTCGTAACCAATTACCTGTATTCCTTCGCTCATATTTTCAATCAGAAAGCGATATTGTTTTTCTTTTTCAAGGATCTCATTTGATTTTTCTTCCACCCGTTTTTCAAGCGAAGCGTTTAGATTTTTAATTTCTGCTTCCGCTTTATTTCTTGCACGGGTATTTTTATAAATAATAAAAAATGAACTGAGCAATAATAAAATGAGGATAAAATAGAACAGTTCAATAATTCTTGACAGATTCCGGGTGCTCTCTTCATACGCAGATTTTTGTATTTCCAGCGAATGCTTCTCTTCATTTTGAATGCTGGAAATGTGATCGTACAACCGGCCGGTCACTTTTTGTTGAACAATTGTTTTTTCAAATAAGGTGTTTGCAGAATCCTCCCCCTTTGTTTTTCTTATTTCAATTAATTTCTTCCAGTTTTCAATGTTTTGCGCTACCAGTAGCTGTAAAGAATCGATGGATTTTTTTTCGATGGCGCTTTCCTTGCCATATTGCTGCAGCCGGTTTACAGATTGCTGCAGCAGCGGGATGTATTTATCAATTGCTACCAGAAAAAACGGCTTATCTGAAATAAGAAATCCACGCGTGCTTCTTTCTATACTCTGCGAGTAGCTGAGTATCTGTCCGGCATCCGATAAAATTTTAGTACTTGTTTCTATTCTTTTTGAAGCATCACCTGTTTGCCGGTTGATATTGATAATTGCAAATAAAAGGAACGTCATAATCAGAAGAACGGCTATAAAATAAGCAGCGATCTTTTTCTGAAATGAGATGTGAATATAGCTTAGCGGCTTACTCAAATATATCCCGGTAAATAAGGCGATAAAAAGAAAACTGTTGTGAACAAACGGACTGAAGAACTGGTAATTCTCAAAATCGAAAAGTACGGCTGCCACAATTACAAAAATCATTCCTTCAACCAGCAAACCCAAAACCAACAGGATCTGAATGAAAAGATGCCGTTTTCTTTTTGGAAGTAAAATAAAAATGATAGAAAGGAAGATAAACAGCAAAGAGATGAGCGGGTCAGTCCGTGGTAACGCGCCATTAAGTATTGCCGGGTCGCTTGACGAATAAAATAACGTATCAATCCCCAGATTAACATTTAAAATATTTTCGATGAACGAAAGTACCGAGATGATTAAAATGACTAACGAAAGAATGATGACAATAATCCGGTGGGTTCTACCGAGTTTTTCAACATCTGAAAAAAGCAGGCAAATACCTGATAAAAGAAAGCAAATGGCGGTGTTGAAATTGATTTGGCAGTATTTTACAACCATTTGCAAGCCCGGCAAATCGCAATAATAATTAAGGAAAATAACAACAGACACAAGGATAACAAAGACAGACAAGTTCCTGGAAATCGTTAAATAAATTTTCTTCATTGAAGGCAAGCTTGCTTTGATATTGTTTCACAATATATATGTTTATTCCAAATAAAACAAGATAATACCAGTTTTGTCCAAGAAATTATAGAAGTTTCCACAGTAAACCAAGCATCCAAATTTTTGTTCTTTAAAGAAAAAGAAAATCGGATTAATTGTTCTTTTAATATTGAACTGAAGCAGGTTTTATATTTCTTTGTGCAGATTTGTGCGCTTCTCGACTACTGTTTATTAATGTTAGCACGCATTGCATCAAGTTCTTTTAGCCGGGCTTGGTTTTTCGCCAAGTCTGCAGTAAGTTGCCTTACTTTTTTATTTTGATCATCAACATCATTACCGGCTCTTCTGGAATCTTTTGCATCCTTTACTGATCTCCTGGCTTCTTTCTTTGCCTTCCTGGCATCTCTTACGCCTCCGGTGGTAGCATTGGTGGCCTTATCAGCAGTTGCTGAAGCGGTGCTTTGTGCATCGGAGGTGGCTTTCTCCGATTTAGCCGTATATTTTCCCAAATCAGCCTGTGCCTTGTTAAGTGAGGCGGTAAGGTTGGCAATATTGATGCTTACCTTGTCATATTCTTTATTAAGCGCAGGCGTATCTGCCGCTGTTTTATAGGTTTGTGAAAGAGCAGGCTTGGCCACTACAAAAAGGAGCAGCACGGGTAAAAGAAAAATCTTTTTCATTTTATTTGTATTTATAGAGGAAGGTGAGAGTTTTTGCAGCAATCTGCAAAGCTTGTCAGAAGAATTGAATCGTATTAATAATTGCGGCAATTAACGCGCCGGGATATTGGTTTGGGGAATACTTATTGTTAAATAAATGAAATGCCAGGAAAAGAATAATTGTCTTTGCACATTTCAAAATTTATCTTATTCTTGTATACAAAATTATTATCTGCAAATGAGAATCCACCTGCTGCTCATCTTCCTGCTGCTGATTTGCGGCATAAGCCTTTCTGCACAATCAATCGTAGATTCCACAAATGAAAAGATGGAAAGAGTATTTCAGACAGAAGAAGTAAAGCCATCTTTCAAAGGAGGCGATAAGGCGCTGAATAAATATCTTAACAAAAACGTGAACCCCGGCCAGCCTGATGATGGAGATGAAGCAACTGTAATTTTTATCGTTTCTGCACAAGGAAATATTTTCGAGGTTAAAGAACTGTCCGGCAACCTTGGTTTTGAGAAATCACTAACGAAGGCCTTATTAAAAAGCTCTGGCTTGTGGAATAGTGGCCTGCAAAATAATCATCACATAGCTGCTTATTGTAAGCTTAAAATTACTTTCCGGAGTGAAAAGATCTGGGCTGAAATACAGTAAGAAAAAAAGGAATCCAATCCACAAAAATTCTCTTAACCATTATTTAATTTCTAATAAAAACCATCAATGAAAAGAAAACTCCTCCTGCTGCTATCCTCCGTTGTCATCACATTCGTTTCCTGTAAAAAGCAGGATGCAAAGACAGATACAACCGCCACCCAGGGCATTCAGGGAACTTATAAACTAAAATACATTACCGTAAAAAACAATGGGACACTAACCTCATTAAATCAAAAAACCGTAAATGTAGCCCAATATACCACCATCAATAACGGCGGCACATTGGTAATTGATGCATCAAAGGTGACGGCTACCAGTTTGACGTATGAAGTGAACAGTACCCAAACCAGCTACATCTACACCGATAATGCACTGGCTGATTCAATGAAAAGTACTTTCACCTTACAACATCCTGCAAGCAATTTTTCCATTTCATATAAATTGGTCGGCACCGATTCTATTTATTTCCCACAGGGAAGTCCTGCATCGGATATTTTCGCCAGTTCTATGCCAGGCGCCGCTTACGGTGGAAAATATAACCTTAGCGGCAATGTTCTTACAATTATTCAAACTGGTTCAAAAGATTCGTCTTTTCAGGTTTCAGGATTAAGTTATTCCCTTAAAGCAACAGAAGTTGCAAGTATGGTAATGGAAAAGCAATAGTAAAATGTAAATTCAACATATCGTTTCTTTATTCTCTGAAACTAAAACTCTTATCTCTTCACAAGTCATGTTGTGTTCTGAAGCATCGCATTCGTATGAACGGAATCTGATCCCAATCCTATATAAACCAGGTCTCATGTATGAGATTACAATAAAAAGGGTCCTGCAAAAAGTGGTAACTTGAAGTTGTAAAACATTTCAATCACTTTAAAAAACAGAGACCCATGACACAAGTTAAGAAATTA
>Ga0207652_10002801_pt1 | contig 14631 bp, 13 predicted proteins | sample KBSC63BmetaG_FD_184334 | JGI IMG/M metagenome (GOLD analysis project Ga0207652, IMG submission 184334) | Corn rhizosphere microbial communities from Kellogg Biological Station, Michigan, USA - KBS C6-3B metaG (SPAdes) (version 2) | ecosystem: Host-associated > Plants > Roots > Rhizosphere ... | reverse complement strand
GAAATATAGGGATGCGTCTCTGCAAAAACATCAGGATTCACCCTGAGCGCGATCCTCGCGGTCTTGCCTTTTGCGAGGGCGCGCGAAGCCAACACCTCAAGCTCCGCCTCGCTCTCGACATTGAACAACAGGATGTTCGCATCGAGCGCGGCATCCATCTCCCATACCTGTTTGCCCACTCCCGAAAAAACCACTCGCCCCAGCGCGTCAGGTGCAGCCCACCGCACCCGCTCCAACTCTCCGCCCGAGACGATATCAAACCCACAACCCAGGCCTGCAAGCATCTTCAGAATCGCCAGCGACGAGTTCGCCTTCACCGCATAGCAAATCGTATGCGGCACGGACGCCAGCTCACCCTGCAGCAACCGTGCCCGCCCCGCAATCGCGTCGGCGGAGTACACATATAAGGGCGTCCCAAACTCTTCGGCCAGAGCCGTCAAATCCGCGCCCGAACACTGCAGGCGCTCAGCTTCATACACAAACGGTCTAGGCGATTCAGAGCTACTCACGAAATAGGTGCACTCCCTGCATAATTCACTGGAGGATTAGGTGGCGGCGGCGGCGTCATCCAGACCAACGGCTGCTCGGGCATGATAATCCACGCGACGATATACGCGATAAAGATGGAGCCGCAGCCTAAAAAGAACAGCAACACGGTCAGCACACGCACCAGCGTCGGGTCCCACCCAAAATGGTCCGCAAACCCCAGGCAAACGCCGCCGATCATCCGCCCATAGATGGGACGCACCATCCGCCCGCTGCCACAATAATTCGTTGTCTGGACCGGCTGTATCGGCCTGCCGCAATGGCAGCAAAACCGCGCATCAGGATTCATCTGTTGACTGCACGCTCCACAAAACATTCCGGCCTCCCGAAACCACATTGTGTCATACGGCGGCCCGAGGATTTTGTTCCGCGCAAATCCGTTTTCTTGATCCCTGATCCCTGTTTCTTCACTTCCCCACATATGCATTCCGCAAATACTTCCGCGCCGCGTCCGCCTGCGACTGGTCCCCACCCGGACTGGCCGCCATCTGATACATCTTCACCGCCTGCGCCCGGTCGTGCAGCAAATCGAACATCTCTCCCGCATTCAACTGCGCCCGCTTGCGCAGCCAGTCGCTGCAATTCGGCTGTTGCGCCGCGAGCAAATAATTCGCCGCAGCCTCTTTCACCATGTTCTGCCCGCGCTGCGTATCGGCCAGCCCGAAATAAGCCATCTGCAACCTCGGGTCGACGAAGTAGCCCTTCTTCGCGCCATCCGCCAGCACGGCCTCATACTCATACACGGCGGCCATCCCCTGCCCACCGTCTTTCATCAGGTTCGCCACTTCCAGCCGAAACAAATAATCGTGCGGATATTGTTCCGCAAGCCCGCGCTGCACTGCCAGCGCTTCGGGATAGCGTGCATCGTGCCGCAGAAACAGCGACAGCGCCGTGCGCGACTCCACCGACGTCACAACACCATGTGCGCCCGCATCGCGCAGCAGATTCAGCCCCTGCTCCTTCGATCCGCTGACACCGATGATGCCCACCATCATTCGCAGAAATCGCGGCAGCGCCGCCACCGCAAACTGTTGCAGCCCAATCGCCATCTTCGCGTCCACATACTGCGGATCGAGCTTCAGCACCCGCTCGCTATCGTTCCTGGCTTGCAAGCCCTGGTGCGCCGCGCTCGCAAATGAGTGGTCGGCCAGAGTGATGAACGCCGCATGCATTCCCCTGGCATACCCGCGCGCAAAATACGCATTCTTGTCCGAAGGGTTCTGTGCGATCCGCTGGTCGCACATGCTGACGACCTTGTTGGTCAGACTCTCAATCCTCGCCCGCACCTGCGGAGCCACAGGCACGTCCCGCTTCGACGACAGAAAGCTATCATGCGCATAGTACGTTGTATCCAGCAGGTCCTGGAGATACAGTTCCCGAAAAATCGTCGCCATCAGGATGTAGTCCCACGCCATCGGCTCCTGTGGATGCGCCCTGCTCACGTCGTCGAACAGCCGCAGCGCACCGTCGTAGTCCAGGTTGTAAAACTTCTCGTACCCCGCGCGGACGGTCGGGTCCAGGTTCAACGGATCGGTATGCGCCGCAGCCTGCGCCTGCGACCTGCCTGACAGCATCAACAGAAGGACCACCACGAAAACCAGGGCCCCGCACCGCGAGCAATTTCCGTGTCGACGTAGTCCAACGCCGCAATCTTTATGTGCGTTTTCCGTAAAGGAAACGCCACTGCACAACTGTTTCGGGAACCCCAGCAACAGGAAAAATGCTCCAAAACGATTCACCCACCAGCCTCCACGTTGCATTCGAGCCCGCGCAAGTTCACTATATTCCTCACAGCTATCAGTCGCTGTTACGGCCCAACCACAAAAAATATGGTGACTAGACATGACGCGTCTCGATCTCCTGAAGATTCTCATCGGCCAGGCTCGTGAAAACGGCTTCGACTTCCGTCATTGGTACACAAACTGCCTTAGGCTCCCGTGGGAAAACAAACAGGCCGCGCTTAACACCATCGACATGCAGCGCCGCTATTACGCTCTCCTCTTCAATCACGACTTCGCTCAGGCCTTCTGGAAAGCAGGTACCATTACCTTCCAGGTTGCCGCCCAGACTTTCGAACGGACCATGCCGGACGGCTCTGTCCGTGTCATCGAACGCAAGCCCTTCATGCGCCGATCCGGCCGCCCCGATGCCTGGCGCTATCACCTTCGCGAAATGGCCCTCTCCGAGGAACCCCTTCGGTACATGCGCCGCTACCTGCACGTCGAAGAAGAAGATCTCGTTGAGGAATCGTCACCCACGCAAAAAACTCGCCAACCGCATTCTCAAAAGGGAAAGTCTTCGCGCCCCGCCCTGACCACTCTCGAACTGGCCCGCAAAGCCGCCGAACGCCGCCAGCGCGAAGTCGACGCCCTCCCCAATGCCCCCATCATCCATTCCACCAACAAACGCAGCGCGCGCCTGCCTGTCGCCCGCTAACAGTTGCCTTTGCGGTTGCCGTTGCCTGTTCTCTCCCCGCAACTAACAAACCACAACCTTACTTCCCTGCCATCTCCGCCAGCGCCCTCTTCGATTCCTTCATCTGCTTCGGAATCGGGTCCAGTTTCAACACCGCCTCATACTCGGTCTTCGCCTCGTCGAACTTCCCCAGCTTCCGCGCGGCTTCCGCCAGCGCAAAGTGGCCATACGGATCGTCCGGCTGGTACTGCACCGCATCCTTTGCGCGGTCGTAGGCGCCCTTGTAGTTCCCATCGTTCTGATAGAACTCGGCGACCGTCAAATCTTCCGCCGCGCGCGATTCCGGCGTCTCCGGAGTTACCTTGGGCAGCTTTTTCCGCCGGAGAATCGGGACCCTCGACGTCTTGTCACCGCTACTTCCTTTATCCGCCAGCGGCGGCCCCGCATCATCCGCACTTCCATCCGGAGGCCCATCGGGAGAACCTGCGCCACTGCTTGAACTCGAACGGGAACTGGAACTACTGCTGAAACCATCATCCTTCGCTGCCGCTGGCTCAGTGGGAAAGCGCTGCGGATCCCCTGGCTTCTGCGCCTGTGCTGGAGCGTCCGCTTCTCCCGGAAACGGCTGCGGCTGTCCGGGCTTCTGTGCTTGCGAAGGAGCAGAGGGCGGGGCATTGGGATCGGGAGGCACAGCCCTGTCCGGCCCCCAGTCCGCCGGTCTCGTCGGTACTGGCGTATCCTCGCCTGGAAAAGGGTTCTGCTCCGCCGCACTCTTCTTTGGGGCCTTTGCCGGAACGCAATTCTGCGCCGCCGCATCTTTCGCGGTGGCCACACAAGGCGGCGCGTCGGTCTTCTTGTCCTGCGCAGACGCCTGCCCCCAGGCCGCCACACCTAAGGTCATCGCCAACGACGCCGTACCTATCGATCTGATCCTTCGCACACTCATCACTTTCATTAGACGCCAACCCACCACCCTCGGATAGACCCCACCCGAATTTCTGATCCGCCTTCTCTAAGGTCTACCCTCTATCCACTGCTCTTGCTATACTCAGCGCCAGACATGCCCTCTGCAACCACCTCTCCACGCCTCATCATCCGGTCCTCCGCCATCCATGCCGCCGGCTGCTACACCCTCGACCCCATCCGCCGCGGCGTCCGCATTATCGAGTACGACGGCCCACGCCTGTCTAAAAAGGAAGCCGACGAGCGTTATGCCGACCGCGACGTCACCTACCTTTTCGGCTTCGGCGACAAGGGAGACGTAATCGACGGCTTCGCCACGGCCATGTTCATCAACCACTCCTGCGCTCCCAACTGCGAGACAATAGAAATCCGCAAGCGCATCTTCATTCAGACCATCCGTGACATCGCCGCCGGCGAGGAGTTGCTCTACGAGTACAACCTCTACGACTCCGACGACGCCAACGCCGACTGCTACTGCGGCGCGCCGCAATGCCGCGGCACCATGTACTCTGACGCAGAGCTGGCCCGCCGTGCCCGCATCGCCAAACGCAAGGCAGCAAAAAGGTAATACAGCAGGTTCATTCTGCAGAGGCGCGTCCGTCCACCCGTAGAGCCTAAGGTGATGCGGTGGCAGCAGTTCAAGCCGGATTACAAATCTAGCGGCGGACGATCAAACGGGTGGCCCATCCTTCGCGTACTTTGCGAAGGGTTAGGGTTTGCCCTGAGCCCCAACCGACCGCTCTCTTCCCGCGCCACCCACGGATGTGTCATCTCGACCGAAGGCGGCGCACTTTGCCGCCGCAGTGGAGAGACCTGCTTCTCCCCTCGCGCCCACACTACTGCCCGATATAGTTCCAACCGCGTATTATCTACAGGCACACCCGAGGACCACCTTGAAAACCAGCCGCCGCGACTTCCTCCAACTCTCCGCCGCCGCCACCGCGGCGCTCTCTACCAAGCTCGCCTTCGCACAACCCGCGGCGACCACCAATCTCTACAGCACCCTCCTCCAAAGCTGGTGTGACGGCCTCCTCAAACATCAAGTCACCGGCATCGCAGACCCCGCCCTCCACGGCGCTTTCCTCTGTCCATCCTGCGCGATGGTCCACGGCCGCTGCGGCGATGCCGTCTATCCCCTCCTCCGCGTCGCGCATACCACCGGAGACAGCAAATATCTCCACGCCGCCCTCATGGTCCATGACTGGTCCGAACAGAACGTCTCGCACCCCGACGGCAGTTGGACCAACGACGTCATCCTCAGTTCCTGGAAAGGCATCACCGTCTTCCACACCATCGCGCTCGCGGAGGCGCTCCACCATCATGGCGCGGTCCTCCCCATTGCAACGCGCACGCAGTGGGTGACGCGTCTCGCAGCCGCGGCAAAATTCCTCGACACCTTCATCTCCATCGAGACCGGAAACATCAACTACCCCATCACGGCCTCTTACGCCTTCGCGCTTTGCGCGGTGGTCCTGGACGAACCGCACTACACTGCGCGTGCCCGCGAGTTGGCCCACGCCGCCGTCGATTGCATCACCCCCGCCGGTCTGCTCTACGGGGAAGGCCATCCCATTCAGAAGCTCAGTCCCAAACACTGCCACCCGGTCGACCTCGGCTACAACGTCGAAGAGTCGCTGCCCGCGCTCGCCCTCTACGCGAGCCTCACCAACGACCAGATCATCCTCGACAAGACCGTCGCCACCCTGCGCACACACCTCGAGTTCATGCTCCCCGACGGCGCCTGGGACAACAGTTGGGGCACGCGCAACTACAAGTGGAGCTACTGGGGTTCACGCACGTCTGACGGCTGCCAGCCGGCCTTCGCCGTGCTCGCCGATCACGATCCGCGCTTCCTTGAAGCCGCGCACCGCAACCTGAAGCTCATGTCGGATTGCACCCACGACAACGTCCTCTACGGCGGACCCGACTACCACCACCACGGCGACCTCCCGTGCATCCACCACAACTTCACCCACGCCAAGGCCCTCGCAACCGTCCTCGACCGCGGCCCGGTTAACGCTGTGCCCGCTACCCGTACGCTGCTCCCGCGCGATGCGTCCTACGGCCTGAAATCCTTCCCCGACATCGCCACCCACCTCGCGTCTATCGGTCCCTGGCGCGCCACCGTCACCGCCTACGACTGGGAGTACATCGAAACCGTCCAATCCGGCAGCGGCGGCTCCGGCGGAGGCCACGCCACCGGCGGCGCGCTCTCCATGCTCTTCCACCAGACCCTCGGCCCCATCCTCACCGCCAGCATGACGGAGTATCAGATCATCGAAGTCTCCAACCAGCAGCAGCATGGCGATAAGCCGCACATGACGCTCACGCCGCGCATCGAAATCCCCACCTCGCCCAAACCTTTCACCACTCTCAACGACCTCGCCGCCACCCTCACCGCCGAATCGTCACCCGGCCAAATCACTTTCCACGCCCACGGCCAGTTGCAGACCGGCAGACACGCCCCCACCCCCGCGACCTACGACCTCACCTACACTCTCACTCCCACCACCGTAGAGATCACCGCAACCCTCAACTCCACCGGCCCCCTGCCCACCCCCGCGAGCTTCATCCTCCCCATCATCTCCCGCTCCACCGAGTCTTTCGTCACACCCGAACCAACCACACTCCGCATCAGCAAGCCCACGGGCGGCCTGCTCATCCAAAGCGACACTCCGTTCACCCCGCCGTCCGCCGATCGCACCTTCAACCTCGTCCCCGGCTTCGAATGCCTCCCCCTCAGCATTCCGATGCGACCCAATACTCCCCTCCATATCCGTCTCGAAGCTGCTGTGATTCGGGCCAGTTCGACGATGTCAGACTAACCCTGCGAAGTTGTGCTCGCGGCAGGAGTACCTTAACGCAAAGTTCGCGAAGAAATGCGCCAAGTTTCGCCACGGCGGCCGTGGCGAAACTTAGCTACCTTGGCGACCTTTGCGTTAAAGATTTTTGCTCTCAACCTACGGCCGCGTCCCCAACTTATTCGCCGTCACCGCAACTGACATCGGGGTCACAACCGGGGCTGCAATCCCAATCACCTCCGCCACCACATTCCCCGTCGTGGCGGACGTGCCGTTGGCGTCGGCGACCGCATAGCCGGTAATCCACACATTGCCCGAACCATCGATGGCAATTCCCCCGGGGACCTGTGGACCTGCATTGATGACGCCGGTCCCCACAAAACCGTCGTTAGGCGAAAGCACAGTGCCATCATTTGCCAGTTGGATCAGCGACCCGGGATTGCCATTCGGCGGCGCCACATAGCCCAGATAGTTGCTCACCCACGCCTGGTTCAGCCCGTCGATCGCGATGTCCTGCGGGATCCCTGTCGAGTTTTGCGCGAACCCGCCGCCCGACACCAGCGCACCCGTATGGTCGAATTTCGCCACACTGTGAACCAGAGTCGTCCACGCCGCTCCATTCGAATCCAGCGCCATCGCGCTCGGTGTGCCGCCGGGAGAAAGCGTCGCCGTCGCATCGGTCGGCAGTGTAATCATGCTCACCGTGCCGGTTGGAAAGCCATTGTTATAGTTCGCCACCCACACCGCGCTCTGGTTGATCGCCACTCCCACGCCGGTCCTGCCGGTGTTGAACGAGTTTCCAGTGCTGGTTACTCCGTCGGTCGTAATCTCCACCACCTGTGTTCCGTTGAAGTTTGACACCCAGATGTTCCCCGTTGCATCGATTGCCGCTCCATTGCAGTTCGCGAAGGCCGTCGAGGTCGTGCTGTGCATAAAGTTCCCTGAGGAGTCGAACTCCAGCAGATTGTTCCCTATCGACTGCGCCACAAACACATGCCCGAGCTGATCGATCGCCACCTGTTCCGGCCCGTTGATATACGCGCTCCCATATCCTGCCGTCCCCGACAAATACACACCCGCCGGCGAGATCTCATTCAACTGGTGCACGGGATTTGGGTTCGCCCCGCCGTTCGTATTGCCGGTCGCAATCCACGCATTCCCCGCGGCATCGATCGCGACGCCCGCAGTGCCGGAGCTGCCGGCGATGTTCGCCCCGTTGTATCCGATCATCACCGCAAAATCCTTGGGAGTCGCCGTAAGGCCGCCCGCAAACGGGGGATTCCCGCTCGCCAGCCCAAACAGTGTTGCCACATTCGCTCCCGGATGCAGGGCAATATTCAGCGCCGCTTGAAACGTGTCGCTGGGTCTTACTCCGCCTGCTGTGGTGTTATCAAACAGCGTCCCGCAGTTCGTCGAGCCCGGCCCGCTGGTGTTTACGCAGGCCGCCAGGATGTCTCCCAGCGAATTGAGTTCCGCCGCCGGCAAAATCAACCCTGGAACCTCATTCACCGCACGCGCCGCCCCGGAGTTGATATTCACCAGATTACCGGCCGGCCCGGCAGCATTGTTCAGCCCTGCAATGTTGGTCGGCGATGTCCCAATCCCCGTCCCCGACGCCGTCACCGAAGCAAACGGCGCCAGCACATAGGCCGCCGCGGCGGTCGTCACCTCATTCACAATCACGTTCAGCGTCGGCAGCGCAGCCGAGCACTTGCCAATAACGCCAACAAGGTTGATCGCCGAATTGACGCCATCACCCGAGTCGCCCCCGGTCGCCTGGATATACACCAGACTATCCGGCACCGGACATACATGCCCGGGCAGAGTAAAGTTTCCGCCGCTATCGGTCTTGGTGGTTGAAAGGACGGACGGAGCCGTGCCATACCCAAGGGTACTTGCCGCCATCAGCGACACAGTCGCCATCCCCACCGGATTTTGTCCGCCATGAATCGCTCCCTGCACGCCCGCCGTCACAGTCTCAGGCAAACTCTTCGTAGCTGCCGGCCCTACCCCACATCCGCTCACCACTCCAGCCAGAGCCATCGAACCGGCCACCACCAAACGAGTCACTACCGAAGAACAACGAACGGTCGAAGCAAGAGGCATAGGTCTTCTCTTTTCCTGAACGAGGGATACGGCGAGGCCAGCAATGAGGTCGTGAGTACCGCCGCTGAGTGCAGTATCGGCACCCCCCAAACACTGCCGCAACAGGCACTCAGGGACAAACAAGGTCAAACCGGGACATTCCGCTTAAATCCTCTGAAAATGACCATTTCCCCTCACAAATTCGTCATTCCGAGCGAAGGCTCGCGCCTTTGCGAGCCGCAGCCGAGGAACCTGCCACATCGCCCGCGTCACCCAAACCTTTCGCCCAGTTCAACCACCACATGAGAGGACAACGGCCGCAGAATGACGACGGCTCATGAGCCGATGAAGGGCTCTCATGACCTTGGAGACCACCCTGCTACCATCGCAGTCACGATGACCAACACCACCGGCGTCCCTCTCATCGGAGCCCACCGCGGCGCCACCGCCTCCGCCGCCGAGAACACGATGGCCGCCTTCCAGGCCGCCATCGCCCTGAAAGCCGACTTCATCGAAACCGACATCCGCCGCACTGCCGACGGCGTCCTCGTCCTCCACCACGACCCCGAAATCGGCCCCCTGAGGATCTCCAACACAGCCTTCGCAGATTTGCAGGCAGCACCCCTTAGCCGTCCCCTCGCCACCCTCGAAGACCTCCTGCGGCTCGCCAAGGGAAAAATCGGCCTCGACCTGGAACTCAAAGAGGCCGGGTACGAAAGCCAGATCGCCGCCCTTCTCCGCGCCCTCACATTCGATCCGGAAACCTTCGTCATGACCTCGTTCCTCGAATCCGCCGTCCGGGCTTTCAAGAAAACCTATCCCGAAGCAAAATGCGGTCTTCTCGTCGAAGACCATTCCTGGCAGACAGACGCCTCTCCCGAAACTCTGCTGCAGCGATGCTGTGCGGACTTTGCCGCCGCCCAGGACCGCCTCATAACAGCAGGCCTCGTCAGCCGTCTCGCCTCGAATGGCTTCCCCGTCTGGGTCTGGACAGTCAATGAGCCCAATCGCATTGCCGATCTTCTCGCCATGCCCGGCATCGAAGCCATCATCACCGACGACGTCTCCGCAGCCCAAAACGAACAGGCCGAAGCCCGCAAGTCCCTGATTAAAGACCGGAACAGTGAATCAAGTTCTTAGCCGCGACTCATGCGGCTTACGGAAAAGAAAACGCAAAGAGCGCAATGGACGCAAAGTTTTCGCCACGGGTCCCATGGCGTGCTCGTAGCGTCCACCGCGCGTTTTCCTCTGCTCTCCTGAAGCCGTTCCATCTGATCTGGGGTACCCCACAACAGCCCGAGGCAGCGCACAAGCTGACTCCGCATCTTATCTAGTGCAGGATTGAATCCCTGCCTAGAGGCCCCGAAACATGAACCACCTCATCCGTCGCCGGCTCCCTTTCTTCTTTCTACTTTTCCTGCTCACCAGCCTCAGCGCCGCAGCGCAATACTATCCGCCACCTCCGCCTCCCTATCCGCCCTACCCGCCGCCGCAATACCCACGACGCCCCGAACGCCCGGTATACCCTCGCTATCGCAGCAACGCCCCTTACTTCTCGCCTTACGCCATGTTCAGTGCCGGCCACTATTCCGGTCTGGGCGTCGGCAACGGCACTGCCCCCACGCAAAGTGGAGGCATGACAGCCCTCGGGGGCACCTTCGGCGGCTATGTCCTCTACCCCGCACCTGGCCCTGTGCGTGTCGGCATCGACGGCCGGCTTGTCATCGAAAACAGTGCGAACTCCACGACGTTCGGCAACAAGATCCTCGGCGGCCTGGTCGGCTTCCGCATCGACGGCTCAGGAGCCCCCCTCCCCGTCGTCCCTTACTTCCAGTTTGAGGTTGGAGGCGTCGGCACCAACAACGGGACCAGCACCAGCCGCACCGCATCCTTTGCCTACCAGGCCCAATTCGGCGCCGACTTTCCGTTGGCATCCGAACAAGTCGCCGCGCGCCTCGAGTACGGCACTGGCCAGCTCACCAGCATCGGCAACACGAACCACACGCTGCAAACCTTCTCGGCCGGCATCGTCTTCCACATCCGATAAGACACTCCAGCCTGGTGGGCAGAGCAGGGTTCCAAGGCAGAGCCGGATACCTCGTCCCAATCAAAAATGAGACAATCGCGTCCATGAAACTCCAAGAACTGGCCGACCGTCTGGGCGCAACGCTTACCGGCGGCGACGGCCAAACCGAAATCACCGGAGTCGCCGGCATCGAGACCGCCGGTCCCGGTGAAGTCACCTTTGTCGCCAATCCGAAGTACGCGGCCCTGGCCCGCACCACCAGCGCCGCCGCTGTCCTGGTCGAGCCCGCGTTCGCCGACACGCCCGTCCCCACGCTGCGCGTTGCCAACCCGTACCTCGCCTTCGCCCGCTCCATCGAGTGCTTCTACCAGCCGCCGGCTTATCCGCCCGGCATCCATCCCACGGCCGTCATCGCTCCCACTGCAAGCATCGGGGCCAACGCCCACATCGGCGCCTACGTCGTCATCGCCGACAACGTCACCCTCGGCGACGATGCTGTCCTGCTTCCGCACGTCGTCCTCTACTCCGGCGCAACCATCGGCGACCGCTTCTTCGCCCACGCCCACGCGGTCGTCCGCGAGCACTGCCGTCTCGGCGATAACGTCATCCTCCAAAACGGCGCTATCATCGGCGCGGACGGATTCGGCTTCGCCAAGGGCCCCGGTGGCCGGTGGGTCAAAATCGTCCAGTCCGGTCCCACCATCCTCGAGGACGCCGTAGAGGTCCAGGCCAACGCCTGCATCGACCGCGCCTCTATCGGCGAAACCCGCATTGCCGCCGGTGTAAAGGTCGACAACCTCGTGCAGGTCGGCCACGGCTCTACGGTCGGCGAAAACACACTGCTCTGCGCGCAGGTGGGCCTTGCGGGATCTACGACCATCGGGAAGAACGTCATCCTCGCGGGCCAGGTCGGAGTGGCTGGCCACCTTACCGTCGGCGATGGCGCCATCGCAACCGCACAAACCGGCATTCCAAGCGACGTCGCCCCCGGTGCTGTCGTCAGCGGCTACCCCGCCATGGACAATCGCGCGTGGCTCCGCACCGTCGCGGCCATCAACCGCCTTCCCGACTTGCTGCGTAAACTGCGCGGGCTGGAAAAATGACATCTCGCCAATTGGCACCCCGCCAACTGATACGCTTGGAGCACATGAGCTTCAAGCGCAGCACCGTCGCCAGTCTCGCCGCCGCCAGTCTGTTAGCTTCCATCGGCTGCCACTCTGCCTACATCGAGGCCACCGTCATCAACACCACCAGCACGCCGGTCTCGCTCGTCGAGGTCGATTACCCCAGCGCCAGCTTCGGCCGCGAAACCCTCGCCGCCGGCGCTGACTATCACTATCGCTTCAAGGTCCTCGGGCAGGGGGCAACCAAAGTCCTCTGGACCGACGCCGCGCACCAGGAACACACCGTCCCCGGCCCCGTGTTGCATGAAGACGACGAAGGAACGCTGACCATCACGCTAACCCCTGCCAGCGCCACCTGGAACCTGACCCTCAAACCTCACTAGACCGCTTAAACCGGGAGTCAGAAGCCGTGGCGAAACTTGGCGCATTTCTTCGCGACCTTTGCGTTAAAATACTCCTGCCACAGGCACAACTGCTTCTGCAAGCCGCAGCATCCTCTCACAACGGGCATTGACGCCGTACGAACAGAACGCAAAATCTTCAACGCAAAGGTCGCGAAGGGAGCCAGGTTTCGCCACGGCTTCTGAAGTTAGGCCTGACACCCATCACATTAAGTGGCGTTCGTCAGTTGATTGCCAACGGTGTTGAACGCCGTTTTGATCTTCGTATCCAGATTCGACAGCGAGACGACCGCGCCAATCCCGATCAGGCCCGCGACAAGTGCATATTCGATAAGGTCCTGACCCTCTTCATCCCTCATTAGGTCCTGCAACAGTTTGACGCCCGTGGTAATCATGTCCTGCTCCTTCTGGCCCGTATTCTCATGATCAACATGCTCTGCGATCGTCGTACTACGATAGGTTAATGCCAACATACTCTCGTTTCCATCCCCCAAACGGGTGCTCCCGCATGACACGTCCCGGGCGTCTTCGCTGAGACTCACAGTCCCGTGCGATAGACTGCCTTCTGTGCAACCTGGCTTCTTCATCACTTTCGAGGGCCTCGACGGCTCCGGCAAAACCACCCAGTTGCGTCGCCTGGCCGCAGCCCTCGCCGCCGAGGGCCGCAGCGTCGTCACGCTCCGCCAGCCCGGCGGAACGCCCCTCGGCGACCGCATCCGCTCCGTCATCCTCGACTCACGCAGCGAGTCCGAGCTCGGCGGCATCGCTCCAGAGGCCGAAATGGCGCTTATGTTCGCCGACCGCGGCCAGTCGCTCCGCCAGGTCATCCACCCTGCCCTTGCTGCCGGTTCCATCGTGCTCTGCGACCGCTACACGGACTCCTCCGAAGCCTACCAGGGGGCCGGACGGGGACTTGGTTCCGACCGCATTCTCACCATGCACGCCGCCGTCTGTGACAACTTCCAGCCCCACCTGACGATCCTGCTGCTGCCCCCGCTGGCCGGCAGCCTAGCGCGCGCCCGGCGCCGCAATCACCGCACCGAGCAGTCCCAGGGCGCCAATGAGAACCGCTTCGAGCGCGAAGGCAACGCCTTCTACGAGCGCGTCTACGCCCAATATCGCGTCATCGCCCAGCGCGAGCCGCAGCGTGTTGTCGCCATCGAAGACGAAGCCGGTATTGAAGCCATTGCTACCAGAATCCTTGCCATCGTCCGCGACCGCATCTCACAGCATTCATGAGTTCCGACTACATCGAAGCGCGCACCGTCGGCGAGTGGCATCTGCCGCCGGGGCTGCGCCGCGCCCTTCCCTTCTACATGCGCCGCGACTGGGTCCACTTCGGTCACCCTATCCCTCTCTTCGAGCACCTGCATAAGACCTTCGGCCGCATTGCCCACTACCGTTTCATGGGCACGATGATCGTCTTCGTGAACGATCCGGCGTGGATCAACGAAATCCTCATCAACCAATCCGGTTCCTTCATCAAGGAGCGCACCCTCAAGCGCATGAAGATCCTGCTCGGCGAAGGTCTCATCACCTCCGACGACCCCATCCACATGCGCCAGCGCCGCATCGCCGCGCCCGCCTTTCATCGCCAGCGTATCGCGGGATATGCTACGGAAATCGTCGCCAGTGCGGCAGCGACACGCGACGGCTGCCAGGCAGGCCAGACCATCGACATTGCCGACGCCATGATGAAGCTCAGCCTCCGCATCATCGCGCGCACGCTGTTCGACACCGAAGTCACGCCCGAAATCCTTTCCATCGCCGACGAAGTCAACACCATCATGGGCCTCTACAACTTCCTCGTGGCGTTCCCGAAGTTGGAGTCGATGCTGCACTGGCCCATCCCCGGCGTCGTCAAGTTCCGCAAGTCCCGCGCCCGCCTCGACGCCATCGTCGGCAGCATGATCGCCAACCGGCGGGCTTTGGGACCGGAAGCCCTCGCCAGCCGCGGCGACCTGCTGTCCATGCTCATCGCAGCGCGCGATGAAGCCGAGGATGGAACTGGTATGCGCGAAGCCAGCGGAATGACAGACGTGCAGGTGCGCGACGAAGCCCTCACCATCTTCCTCGCTGGCTACGAGACCGTCGCCAACGCCCTCACCTGGACCTGGTACCTCCTAAGCCAGAACCCCGAAGCCGCCACCCGCATGGCCGCCGAGATCGATGAAGTGCTCGGCCAGCGGGCCGCGACGCTTGAAGACTACCCGCGCCTCAAGTACACCGAGATGGTCTTCGCCGAATCCATGCGACTCTACCCACCCGCC